>TARA_R110002051_G_scaffold68434_4_pt1 | contig 59072 bp, 61 predicted proteins | sample TARA_R110002051 | Tara Oceans TARA_R110002051 (sample SAMEA4397023) | marine metagenome | biome: Polar Biome; feature: [MES] marine water layer (ENVO:01000295) within the mesopelagic zone...; material: water (ENVO:00002006), including particulate matter (ENVO:01000060) such as......
TTGTTTGATGTGCGCACACCGAGCCGATTATCGCTGATATAACCGTAGGCCTCGTAACGCGACATGAAATCATTGCCCTGACCCGACAATACATTCTCGCCATCGGTCAGGATCACCATCGCCTTCAGCACCGTGCGGTCAGAATAGGCAACGCCCTCGGTGAAGGGCATTTGTGGCGACAGAACGCGCACGCCCCAGCTGATGCCGTTGGCGATATTGGTATTGCCGCTGGCTTCCATCGCAGAGATCGCTGTGTCGACCCGTGGGCGCGATGTTGTCAGCGGTGTGATTGGCGTCACCGTGCAGGCCGCATTCGGCCCGTTAAAACCGGGTTGGGCGTCGTCATACTTCAACAAATTGCGCAATCGGTTGAGAATGCTCCCAAGCACACCGCTCAATAGGTCGTCACTCAGATAGCTGTTGGAATACCCGGAAAGATCCGGCTCGTCGGGTGCAAAATAGGGGGTGAACAGGGTTTCGGGCCGGCCGATCGAGGGGGCGGTGTCGTCGATATCCATTGGCAAAGCCCGCGCCTCGACACAGCCGCCCCAACTTGTGTTGCGCAAATCGTCGAACAAATCCCAGTGATTGGGGTGGATGGTCGTGGTCGTACAGCGTCGCTTATTGCCACGCCCGGTGCAGACTTCGGTTGATTGGTCGCCACCCGCCCACTGGGCATGGATCGGCGCGGTCGCATCGGGGTCCAGCCACCAATCGCGCGCGAAGCCGGTCCCGACATTGACCGTCGCAGCGAAGGGCACAAGGCCGATCTTGACGTCGCCAGGGTCATTGGCGCCTTCGAACAGAATTTCCGATAGCAGGTGCGCCGCGTCTCGCAGGCCCCTGATTTTAGACCCACCCATCGAACCGGTGTTGTCGAGCACCATCGCCAGCTCGATACGCTGGCGGGCCCGTTGGGCCACGCTTTCCCAATGCACGGTGATCGTCGGGATGCCGACCAGGCCGAGCATGGTGGTGCGCACTTCGGCCGCGCCGCGCACCGTAACGCTGTCGGTAACCGGATCGACCGTCACGCTGACACTGGTGATCGTGCCCAGTTCGCGTTCGGGATAATTGGCATTGATGAAGCCATTGGCGATCACCAGCGCATCGGCGTTGGAAATCGAGGAGTTGACCCCCACTGCCAGCGCCGCCGCGTCGAGTGCCTGGGCCAGCCGGCTGCGGGCATTCATCGCCGCGCTGAGATCAACCGATCCGCCCGCGAGCAAGGTCACCGGCATTAGAGACAGGGCAAAAATAAGCGCGACATTGCCACGGCGATTGTTCGCGAAACCGGACAGAATTGTGAGGAAGCGGGTCAGGCACATGCAGGGGCACCATCATCTATTCGCTCATCCTCTACTCGATCTGAGTTAAAACGGAGTTAGAATTCCAGGTTAATTTTGAGTGAGTTATCGCGAGAGGCGCAGATTGCTCAAATCGCCGGCGATCATCTCGAATGCATCGCGCAGCGCATCCGAGGAGGGGGAGTCGAAATACAGCCCTGGGTGGGTCGCACAGGCCTGCATCATGTTGCGGGTCGAGCTGGAATTGACCTGAAAGGTGATGGTGTAAACCCGAATTCCGAGGCTTTTGGCATACTCGCAGGCCGCCGCGGTGCGGCTATTGAGGGCATTGCGGATCGTGCTGTCATTGGACGAGACGATGCCGAGCCGACCATCGCGCATATAGCCATAGCCCGAATAGTCCGAGTAATTGCTATTGCCCGATCCGTTGAGATAATTTTCTCCATCGGTGAGCACGACCATCGCCTTGATCGTGTCGCCCTGCCCCCAAGGCACGCCCTCGGTGAAGGGCTCGGCCGGCGACAAGACCCGCACGCCCCAGCTGACACCGATCGGGATATTGGTCGTGCCGCTGGCGATCATGTCGGAAATCCCGCCATTAATCAGGGTTTGATCGCCGGTCAGCGGCGTGATCGGCCGTGCGGTACAGCCCCAGCCGGGACCGGCGCCGTAAGAGACCGAACTGCCGGTATATTTGGGTGAGTTGCGCATCCGGGCGCGCTGGTCAGAGCCCGACATCTGATCGCTCATATAGCTGTTGGGATAGGAGCCATAGCTCGACTCGTCGGGTGCAAAATAGGGCAGAAAGAGCGTCTCCGGCGTTGAGGCGCTGGGCGGGGTGTCTTCGATATCATGAGGAATGGCGCGCGCCTCGACGCAGCCCGTCCAATTGCGATTGGTGATCGTGTCGAACAGGTCCCAGCGATTGGCGGCGGGGATGAAATTCTCCGAATGCAGCGGCGAGAGCGCATTGGGATCGAGCCACCAGGCGCGCTCATACCGGGTGCCGACATTCACCGTTGCGGCGAACGGCACGAGGCCGATCTTGAGTCGGCCCGGATCAGAGCTTTCGAACAATATGTCGGTCAGAAGACGGGCGGCATCGCGCAGGCTGGAGATTTTCGAGCCGCCCATCGAGCCGGTATTGTCGAGCACCATCGCCAGTTCGAGCCGGCGACGGGTGCGCTGGACTTCGCTTTCCCAATGCACGGTGATGGAATCGATCCCGATCAGGGAGAGAATATGCGTGGTGACACGGGCTTCGGCGCTGACGGTGACAATGTCGTTGACGGTGTCGAGCGCCACGGTCAGCCCGCCAATCTCGCCGATCTCGGTCGAGGGGTAATTGGCGCGCACGAAGCCGAGTGCGAACGCGGCCGCGTCTGCTTCGCTGAGCGATGTCTGCACCCCGACGGCCAGTGCCGCCGCGTCGAGCGCCTGGGCCAGCCGGGTGCGGGCATTGAGGGCTTGGTTGAGATCGACCGACCCGCCCGTCAGCACCATCAAGGGCATCAACAGGATCGAGAACATCAGTGCGACATTGCCGCGCCGGTCAGCGGCCCAGCTCCGCAGATATGAGATCAGGCACGATGGCATCGGGTTCACAATCCTCAGAACCGCACGATACTGCGCGCTGGCCTGCCGCTTGGGCATTGAGTTTTGGAATTGCGGTAAAAAACCGGCTAACACCGAGCGGACAAACTGATCGAGGTGCTTCATGTCCCAGCCATCGCCCTTCCTTGCGACCGCGATTGATGAATTGCGTGATCTGATCAGCTTCGACACCACCTCGCGCAATTCCAACCTGCCGCTGATCGACCATGTTGAGCAGCGGCTGAGCGCGCTCGGCGCCCGTTGCGAACGCATTCCCAGCAGCGATGGTCGCAAAGCCAATCTGCACGCGATTCTCGGCCCGATGGTCGATGGTGGTGTTGTGCTGTCAGGCCATACCGATGTCGTGCCGGTCGATGGACAACCCTGGACCAGTGATCCCTGGACGCTGACCGACAAGGGTGATGGCAAGCTCTATGGGCGCGGCACTTGCGACATGAAGGGCTTCTCCGCATGTATCCTCGCCCTGGCGCCCATGTTCGCCGCCGCCAAGCTGAAACGCCCGCTCCATATTGCACTTTCCTTCGACGAGGAAATCGGCTGTATCGGCGCGCCGGCGATGATCGAGAAAATCATGGCGGGGCCAGTCAAACCCGCCAGCGTCATCGTCGGAGAGCCGACCGACATGAAAGTCGTCACGGCCCATAAGGGCCTGTTCTCGATGGTGGTGAAACTGCGCGGCCGTGAGGCCCATTCCAGCCTCGTGCGCGACGGTGCCTGCGCCGTCACCCATGCGGTGCCGCTCATGCAATACCTGGTCGATTGCGCCGCCGAAATGGAAGCCGCCGCGCCCGCTGACAGCCCCTACACCCCGCCCTTCGGCACGCTGACGATCGGCGAGATGAAGGGCGGCACCGCGCTCAACATCCTCGCCCTTGATGCCCAATTCGCCAGCCTGATCCGCCCCGCACCCTGGGATGACCCACACAAAATCGAGGCAGGCTTGCGGGAGCGCGCCGCAGCGGTCGAGGCGAAGATGCGCCAAGCCGCGCCCGAAGCCAGCGTGACTGTGACCGTGCGCTCAAACGTCCCCGCCTTCGCCCGCGAGGCCGACGGCTCTGCCGAACGTCTGGCGCGCCAGCTCACCGGTGATAATTCCACCCGCGTCGTCAGCTATGGCACCGAGGCTGGCCAATTCCAAGCTGCGGGCCTGTCCGTCGTCGTCTGTGGCCCCGGCTCGATCACCCAGGCGCATCAGCCCGATGAGTTTGTGGCGATTGATCAGCTCGATCAGTGTTGCGGGTTTATAGAGCGGTTGGTGCGGGTGCTGGAGGGGTAGGAAATGACGCTTCTTGAGGCGAGTGAAATAATCCGGATGTTTGCGACGGGCGACCCTGCTTTGGGGAAATGGGGCTGGGATGATTTTGTCTCGGTGAGTGACCCCGATCCAGCGGTGAATGCCCTGCGTTTGCGTGCTGGTCGGGTGAATTTGGATTATCCCTCGGACAATCCGTCCCACTGGTGTTCCAAGGCCGGCATAGCCGTATTGCTCACGATCGCGGACGAGGCTGCCCGGGCGCACTCGGCAGTTGGCATCGACTGAGGCGCGCAGTCCGACGGCCATAAATTCTGGCCATCTGTTGAAGTTGGCGACAAAAAAGGGCACCCCGAAAGGCGCCCTTTTCATTTCAGCGGATCGAAGGGATCGGCCCGCGACCTTCACCGGTCTCACTCGAAATCGGCTTGGCAGTCGCCGGCGGCCGCCGCGTCGCGCAAGGCTTCAATCAGAAAATCAATCGCGAGCTGACGTGTAGCGGCATCGGACAAAACAAAATGGTCCAGATCGCGGATCTCCAGCTGCACGGGCGTATCCGGGTTCAGACGGCGCGCGCGGTCCAGTGCCGCTTGTGCCATCCGGACCGCAGGCCACATGGCGTCATTCTGCCCGGCGATGAGCAGGGTCGGGTGCGTAACGCGTTCAACCGGTATCGCCGCCGCTTCGACAGCGCGTTCGTTTTGAAGGGCGTCGAGATGGTATTCCCCCACCTCATAGCGATTGAAAAACACGTCCGGCAGGTGGGTCGATAACCAGGGGTAGGGCACGAAATCCAGCGGCCTGCCTGCCAGGGACCAGCTCGAACGAGCGCCCAGCCGGATGTGGGGGGCCTGCCAGGCGACATGACTCGGTGAAGCGGCGATCGTGGCATCCATCAGCCGATCCCCGGGATCTACAAACTCCTGTTCGTGGGCGGCAAGCAGAAGCGCTAGCTCTCCGCCTTTTGAGACTCCGATGACAGCGAGGCATCTGTGTTGCGCGCCCCGCGTTTCGCGGGCCAACTCGATGACAGCTGCGATTGGTTCGAGAGGTCGCTCGACGAGTTGGTCAGGTTGTCCGTCATGGCCGAAATAGGAAAGGCCCAGGGAGGAAATCCGTCGAGCCGTCAGATCGTGCAGGAAGTCACCGAACCACAGGCCCCCGTTTGAACCGCCAAGCAGGATGACGAGTGGCGGTATCCGCTCACCATCCGGATCGATTTCGACCAGCTGTACGACGACATCGGCATGGGACATGGGTGGCATGACGACAATTTCGTAGGGCGCTCCCAGTACATCAGAGGTGTCCTGGGCGTCCACAGAACTCGCAGACACTGCCAAGGCTGCAATCACGAGGGTCGCCAACAAATGATGTGGATTGAGTGGGATCGTCTGCTCCTTGGCACGCTCAACCCGATGCCGGCGCCGAGTTCGCGCTAGAGGCTATCGCAAACGCAATGCTGGCGCGACCCACCTCGCTGGGACCCGCTTCATCGGCGGACCACGACAAAAAAAGGCGCCCCGAGAGGCGCCCCTTTTCAATTCGTCAGACCGGAAAGCCTTACCCCGCAACCTTCACCGGCTTCGGTGGCGTCGCGGCTTCTTCGCGGCCTTTGCCCCAATAGGAGATGCAGGGGATTTTCGCCTTGTCGCAACGAGCGGCATATTTGTGGGCGATGTCGGTGACTTCTTCCATCAGGCCGGCGGCGAGGGTGATTGGCTTCAGGCCCAGCTGCAGGAAGGTGTCGTTTTCGACATGCAGGTCGTTCTCGTCCGCCTCATTGCGCGGATTGGGGACGAGTTGCACTTCGGCATGGGTCAGATCAGCGATCATCGCGGCCAGATCGCGGACCCGGTGGGTCTCGGTCATCTGGTTGATGATGCGGACCTTCTCGCCAGCCTTTGGCGGGTTCTCGATCGCCAGCTGGATGCAGCGCACCGTGTCCTGGATGTGGATGAAGGCGCGCGTCTGGCCGCCCGTGCCGTGCACGGTGAGCGGATAGCCGACGGCGGCCTGCATCAGGAAACGGTTCAGCACTGTGCCGTAATCGCCATCATAATCGAACCGGTTGACCAGGCGCTCATCGCGCTTGGTCTCTTCGGTCTGGGTGCCCCAGACGATGCCCTGGTGGAGATCGGTGATCTTCACCTTGTCGTTCTTGTTGTAAAAATGGAAGAAAAGCTGATCCTGGGTCTTGGTCATGTGATAGATCGAGCCCGGATTGGCCGGATAGAGAATCTCCTGATCCTGCAGCCCGTTATCCGTCTGTACCTTCACCTTGAGATAGCCCTCAGGGATCTTCATGCCCGCCGTGCCATAGCCATAAACACCCATCGTGCCGAGGTGGACGAGATGGATATCGCGGCCGCTTTCGACGATCGCGGCGAGCACGTCATTGGTGGCGTTGAGATTATTGTCGACGGTGTAGCGTTTGTGACGGGCCGACTTCATTGAATAGGGCGCGGCGCGCTGTTCGGCGAAATGCACGATCGTGTCGGGATTTTCTTCCTCGATCAGATCGATGAATTCCTGGAAATCCTTGCCGATATTCATGTTCACGAAACGAATGTCGCGGCCGGAAACCTCTTTCCATGCGGCGAGACGTTCGGTCATCGGCCGGATCGGGGTCAGAGACTCCACTTCCAGTTCAACGTCGATCTTGCGGCGTGAGAGATTGTCGACGACGACGATGTCATGTCCGAGATTTGAGAGGTAAAGGGCTGTCGGCCATCCGCAGAAGCCGTCCCCACCAAGAACGATAACTTTCATAATACCGGCACCCGCCCAAGAAGTTTGTATGATGTCTACTCTGCTTCTCGCAGGCGTACAGTTTCATTTCAAGTCCCCGGTCTGCGGTCGGACAGGTGAAGCACTGCGCTGGCACACATCCAACCTGCCCGGCGAATGCCGATAAATGTGTCGCAGCGCTGTTTTGCCGCACACCTCTGGTGGACTACGACCTTAAAGGCGGGTAAGTCCGCGCCAATTTAGAGCATGACCGGTGAGATGTCCGCCGGTCGCGGTGACGGGTATCGAGGAGACAAGCCATGGCGCTTCGGGTTGCAATCAATGGGTTTGGCCGTATCGGCCGTCTGGCACTGCGTGCAGTGTTGGAGAACCAGCGCTGGGGCGAAGTTGAAGTCGTGGCGATCAATGACAGTTCGACGCCCGAGACCAATGCCCACCTTCTGACCTATGACAGTGTCCATGGCCGCTATCCCGGCAAGATCGAAGTCGGCGAAGACTGGCTCGATGCCGGTTTCGGCCGCATCATGAAAGTCTCCAATCGCGATCCGTCCCAATTGCCCTGGAAGGCGATGGGCGTTGATCTGGTGATGGAATGCACCGGCAAGTTCAACGACAAGGCCGCCGCGATGGCGCATATCGGGAGCGGCGCCAAACGCGTACTGTGCTCGGCCCCGGCCAAGAATGCCGACAAGACCATCGTCTATGGCGTCAATCACGATCAGCTGACCGCCGCCGACATCATCGTTTCCAACGCCTCATGCACCACGAACGGCCTGGCACCAGTTGCCAAAGTGCTCAATGACGCCGTCGGTATCGAGCGCGGTCATGTCACCACTATCCACGCCTATACCGGCGACCAGCCAACGTTGGACCGCAATCACAAGGATCTGCACCGCGCCCGTGCCGCTGCGATGTCGATGATCCCAACCTCGACCGGGGCCGCCAAGGCGGTTGGCCTGGTGATCCCCGAATTGATCGGCAAGCTCGATGGTGCCGCCGTGCGCGTGCCGACCCCGAATGTGTCGCTGATCGACATGGTGTTCGTGCCTTCGCGCCCGACAACGGCGAAAGAGCTTTCCGACGCCGTCATCGCCGCCGCCGATGGCCCGATGAAGGGCATTCTGGGCTATGACAGCATTCCGCTGGTCTCGATCGATTATAATCACGATCCGCGCTCCTCGATCGTCGCCATCGACAAGATCAACGTCATCGATGAGCGCCTGGTCCGGGTGATGACCTGGTATGACAATGAGTGGGGCTTCGCCTGCCGCATGGTCGATACGGCCGTGGCGATGGGCAAGTTTCAGTAAGCCCGACCAGACAGGGACCGCATCATGACCAAGATCCGCCGTATCCAGGACGCTGAATTGGGTGGCAAGCGCGTGCTCGTGCGTGTCGATTTCAATGTGCCGATGCGCGATGGCGTCGTGACCGACGATACCCGTCTGCAATCGGCCCTGCCGACGATTGAATTCCTGCGCGAAGCCGGCGCGAAAGTGATCCTGCTGGCGCATTTTGGTCGCCCCAAGGGCAGCCGCGTCACCGGCCTGTCGCTGGAGCCTGTGGCGCAGCCGCTGGCCGATCTGATTGGCGATGCCGTTGATTTCGTCGATGACATCGTCGGCGATGATGCCGCGTCTGCCGTTGCAGAGATGGCGAATGGCGATGTGATCCTGTTGCAGAACACGCGTTTCGAGGCCGGTGAGGAAGCCAATGATCCCGGTTTCGCCGCCGCTCTGGCCCGGCTCGGCGATCTCTACGTCAACGACGCCTTCTCCGCCGCCCATCGCGCGCATGGCTCGACCGAAGGCGTGACGCATTTTCTGCCATCCTATGCCGGTCTGGCGATGCAACGCGAGATCGACCAGCTCACGGCCGCGCTTGATGAGCCGGCCCGACCGCTGATCGCGCTGGTCGGCGGCGCCAAAGTCTCGTCCAAGATCGATTTGCTCAAGAATCTGGTGAAGAAGGTCGACATCCTTTTCGTCGGTGGCGGCATGGCCAATACCTTGCTGCATGCCCAGGGCATCAAGGTCGGGGCCAGCCTGTGCGAGGCGGATCTGGCCGACACGGCGCGGATGATCCTGGTCGCGGCGGAAGAGGCCGGCTGCCGGCTGATCCTGCCGAGCGATGTCGTGCTGGCAACCGAATTCAAGCCCAACCCGCAAACGCGATTGACGGCGGTGCACAATGTCGGCGCGGACGAGATGATCCTCGATTGCGGTCCCGGCACCGTGGTTGCCCTCAACCAGGTGATCGATGATTGCCGGACGCTGATCTGGAACGGCCCTCTGGGTGCGTTCGAGACGCCTCCCTTCGATGGCGCAACGATGGCGGTGGCCGAGCATGTTGCCCGCGCGGCGCGCGAGCAGGGTCTCGTCGCCGTCGGTGGCGGCGGCGATACGGTCGCAGCGCTCAACCAGGCCGGTGTCGCTGATGATTTCACCTTCATTTCGACGGCGGGTGGTGCCTTCCTCGAATGGATGGAAGGCAAGGTCTTGCCGGGTGTCGAGGCGTTGATGGCGCGCGATAGCGTTGGCGCCTGAACCGGCAGCGACAAGAACAGGAATTCGCGCCCTTTCCCGTATTGGGATTTGGCCGCGCCCCGTATAGAAGGGGCGAAACAGACGATGCTGATGATAAAGATCGAACCAAGCTGGGGATGACATGATGGATCTCGACCAACTCAACGAAACCGCCTGTGCCATGGTGGCGCCCGGCAAGGGCCTGCTGGCAGCCGACGAATCCACCGGGACGATCGGCAAGCGCTTCGCCTCGATCAAGCTGGAAAATACGGCCGATAATCGCCGCGACTGGCGCGAAATGCTGTTCCGCACCGAGCCTGCGATGAGCCAATATGTCTCCGGCGTCATCCTCTATGACGAGACCATCCGCCAGAAAGCCAAGGACGGCACTCCGTTGGCCAAGCTGATCCAGGACGCTGGCGCGATCCCGGGCATCAAGGTTGATGCCGGTGCCAAGGGGCTGGCCGGCAGTGATGGTGAGATGATCACCGAAGGCCTCGATGGTCTGCGTGAGCGGCTCGCCGACTATTACGGGCTCGGCGCCCGCTTCGCCAAATGGCGCTCGGTGATCAATATCGGCCGCGATGGCGATGAATCCATGCCGAGCCAGTATTGCATCAACACCAATATGCACGCGCTCGCCCGCTATGCGGCGCTGTGCCAGGAAGCCAATATCGTTCCGATCGTTGAGCCGGAAGTCATCATGGATGGCGATCACTCGATCGAGCGTTGCTATGAAGTGACCGAATTCGCGCTCAAGACCCTGTATCGCGAGCTGTTCGACCAGGGCGTTATCCTCGAAGGCACGATCCTGAAGCCGAATATGGTGATCTCGGGGACGAAGAATGACGACCGCGCCAGCATCGAGGAAGTCGCCGACATGACGATGCAATGCCTGGCCAATTGCGTCCCGGCCGCTGTGCCCGGCATCGCCTTCCTGTCCGGCGGTCAGTCCGACGAGGAAGCCACCGCGCACCTCAATGCGATCACGTCGAGCTATGACCTGCCTTGGCCGGTCAGCTTCTCCTATGGCCGTGCGCTGCAGGCGGCACCGCTGAAAGCCTGGGGCGGCAAGTCCGCCAACGTCAAAGCGGCTCAAGCTGCCTTCAACCACCGCGCCAAAATGAACAGCCTCGCCGCGCTGGGTGAATATGATGCCGCGATGGAACAGGAATTGGCCGGGTCGTAACGCGCCCGCACTGATCGATCCATAAAAAACGGGGCCCGCAAGCGGGCCCCGTTCTCGTTTCGCAATGCGGCAGTCTTACTGGTCGTATTCGGTGATGAAGAGCGTGGCGGGTGCTGTGCTGTCACCATAAGTGCCAACCCAGATATCATATTGGCCTGCCATGACGCCCTGACCGCCGATCAGCGGGTTGAAGCCATTGGTGTCATCATCGCAAAACCAGGTGCCGTCCGGTCCGTTGACGACCAGCGTCGTGTCTGCCGCGGAGGTGACGCCGATGAAGAGTTGCGAGCCGCCGTCGCCGTATTGCAGGCGGAAATCCGGTGCATCGGCGATCAGGCCGACACAATTACCGTCAATCGATGAGGCGTCGATCGAGCCGCCAGCCACGACCTGGGCCTGGTAGGGGTCAGGCATGAAGCCGGGATTGAGGGCGACCGAGCCATAGGTTGGCGCAAGCGAGACGTTCTGCGCTGAGGCGATACCGGTCAGCGCCGCGACAGCAATAGCGGCGGCAAGTAGAGTTTTCATGGACATGAGATTCCCCTGGAGAAGACAGCCGGAACAAGGCGGTTGGTTGATGCATTGCACAGTGGCCTGTCCATGATGACGGCACGATGAACGGCTCGACTGACCTTACATTTGGCACTGAGCATTGGACGGGCGGTTGGATCGAGACCGCGTCGCTTTCATCAAAGCTTTCCGGACGGGAGGGTTAGACAATGTCGCTGTGTCCGCTTGGTGGGGTGACATTCCCTATTTCTGGACTCGCAGACGCAATGGGGACAAGAATAATTCGCGCGCAGGCATTTCGGCGTGCAGCAAATGGGACTGTGGCGCCTTCGCGCTCATCATTCCTCCCCCTTTTTGTAGGCTTGACCATGCCCGCCACCACCTTTCTCGCCTTGGTATGTCCCGAATTCGCGCTAGCGGACTATGAGCAGATCCAGCTCTGGCGGCGCGAGCATGACGCTGCCCTGGCCGATCAGGTCCTGCCGCATTTCACCCTCGTCTTTCCGGTAGACGGCTGGAAACCGGGTGATCTCATCCGCGAAACCCAGACCCGGCTTGAGGGCCAGAAACCCTTCGAGATCGTGTTGGACAGGGCTGTCTCACATTCCAATGCCGACAGCGAAGACGTGATGGAGTGGCTGGTTCCGACCATAGGTCGCGAGGCGCTGAGCGCCTTGCAGGACCGGCTCTATGCCGGTGCCCTTGCGCCGGAGCGGCGTGCCGGCCCGGCCGCAATGCCGCACATCACCATCGGACGCGGCTCGGACGGTGCGGCCTCGCAGGTGCGGGTCAGGGATATTAATGAGGCCGGCCTCTCGATGCGCTGCCGGGCCAGTGCAGTACAGATCGTCCGCCAGAAGGGCGAGCGGGTGAAGCTGCTGGAACGCATCGAGCTGGGCCGCGAGCGCTGAGGGCTCAGTGCAGGCCTTTCCCTTTGTGCGCCGAGCGGCTAAATCCCGGCTCATGATCACTGCCGCCGCCATGGAGCCTTCACGATGAAACAACGCAATTGCCAGCTTCTCATTGTCGGCGGCGGTCCCGGCGGCTATCCGGCGGCGATCCGTGCCGGCCAGCTCGGGCTCGATGTCGTCATCGTCGACAAGGACGGACTGGGCGGCACCTGTCTCAATCGCGGCTGCATCCCGTCGAAGGCGATCATCCACGCGGCCAGCAAGTTCGAGCATATGGGCGATCATGCCGAGGGCGCGCCCTTGGGCATCTCGCTCGCGTCCAAGCCCGTGCTCGACATGGGCAAGCTGACCGACTGGAAAGACGGCATCGTCACCAAGCTGACCGGCGGCGTCGCGACCCTGCTCAAGGCGGCCGGTGCCGAACATATTTCAGGCTGGGCCAAATTCACCGGCGCCAAGACCTGTGTCGTCGATTGTGAGGACGGCAGCCAGATCGAAATCACCGCCGAGAATGTCGTTCTCGCCACCGGCTCGGTTGAGGTCGAACTGCCCTTCCTGCCGTTTGGCGACGCGGTGATCGGTTCGACCCAGGCGCTCGATCTGACCGAGCTGCCGAAAAAGCTCGTCGTTGTTGGGGCCGGCTATATCGGTCTGGAACTGGGCATTGCGATGCGCAAGCTCGGCTCGGAGGTGACCTTTATCGAGGCCGCGCCGGCCATCCTGCCGATCTATGACAAGGAAATCACGCGTCCGATCACGATGTGGCTGAAGAAGCACAAGGTTGATGTGAACCTGTCCTGCAAGGCCAAGGGCGTGGTGACCGAAGGCAAGAAGACCTTCCTCGAATACGAAGACGCCAAGGGCGCGGCCCAGCGCATCGAAGCCGACAAGATCCTCGTCGCCGTCGGCCGCAAGGCCTGTCTGGCAGGCTGGGGTGTCGAGACGATGGGGCTGGAGCTGGTCGATGGCCGCTTCATCAAGGTCGATGACCAGTGCCGCACCGGCATGCGCGGCGTCTGGGCGATCGGCGATGTGATTGGCGAACCACTGCTGGCCCACAAGGCCACCGCCCAGGGCGAGATGGTGGCCGAACTGGTCGCTGGCCATCGCCGGGTGTTCGATCCGGTCTCGATTGCTGCCGTCTGCTTCACCGAGCCGGAAATCGTCGGTGTCGGCATGACGCCCGACGAAGCCAAGGCCAAGGGCGAAGAGATCATCACCGGCAAATTCCCGCTCGCCGCTTCGGGCCGTTATCTCTCGATGGAAGCCGGAGCGGATGGCGGTTTCGTCCGCGTCACGGCGCGGGAAAGCGATCATGTCATCCTCGGCATCCATGCTGTGGGCACCCATGTCTCCGAGCTGTCGGGCGAATTTGCCCTGGCCATCGAGATGGGCGCGCGTCTGGAAGACATCGCCGGCACGATCCACGTCCACCCGACCCTGACCGAAGGCTTCGCCGAAAGCGTGCTGACCGCACTGGGGCACCCGATCCATATTTCGGCGCCGAAGAAATAAAGGCCGCGCCGGGCGCGAACCAGGGGAGTAGCGGGTCCAATGGCAAATTTCGAAAAGCCCTCGACAGAGGCCGGGATCATCGCCCATGCCCTGTGCGGGGCCTATCTCATGGTCGCGTTTTCAGACGGCAAATATGTGCAGTCCGAAAAGGTCCGGTTGGTTCACGGGCTGCTCTCGAAGAACGTCCCGGCCGGGGTCGCGAAAGCGGACCTTGAAGCGGCGCTTCCAGCCATTGAACGCGCTTTTGCGGCTGATTACGAGACCGCTGCCAAGCGCGTCCTGGAACTCATTGCTTCGGTCAGCGCTAACGGGATTGCCAAGCGCGCCGTCATCCATGCTGCGCAAATCGCGGTGGTGGCCGACAATGCGATCGTCGCCCAGGAAGCGGGCGCGCTGGAGCGGATTTCAGATGCCCTGGACCTCAAGAAGGGTGCGATCTAGGCGGACGCATAACGGCCATACACTTCCCATCCGGGATGGCGGGCGCGTATGGATAGGGCCTTGCGAGAAGGTATGGGTGGAATGACGAACGGGTCAGCAGGTTTTGGCGTCATTGCGCCGCTGGAGAATACGCCCGAGGGCGAGGGATTTGGCTGTGTCTCCTTCGAGACCGCGCTGCTGCGTCAGATCACGCCGCAGGCGTCTGATTTCGACGAACTCGGTCATGTCAATAATGTCGTCTATCTGCGCTGGGTGCAGGATATCGCCGTGACCCACTGGCACGCCGTTGCCACGCCGAAGATGATCGAGGCCGAGGTCTGGATCGCGCTCAAGCACACGATCGAATACCGCGATCCGATCCTGCCCGGCGAGAGTGCCGAAATCCGCACCTGGCTCGGCGAGGTTCGCGGTCCGCGCTTCGACCGCCATGTCGACATCCGCAAACCCGGCGCCAAACGCTTCTCCGCCCGGGCGGTTACCGAATGGTGCCGCATCAACCGCGCCACCCGCCGCCCGATGCGGATCGGCCGCGATGTGCTGGATTTGTTTCAGGTGCCGGGCTGAAGCCTCAGCTTGAGGCCTCTGGCCGCCGCTGTCTCATTGAGCTCGGCCACAAGCTCAGGGTCTACCGGAATCCCGTCCCGCAGCCGCTTGCCGCGCAGGGCCCGTTCCGGATCGCCGGGATAGAGAACCGGACTGTCCCAATCCATCGGCGGCGAGCCGAGGGCGTAATCGGCCATCGCCTCGATCTCATGCTCCATCCATCCGGCCTCGCCGAACAGGGCCGGATTGATCAGGATCGCGAACAGGCCATTGCGCACGGCGCCCTCACGCGGTTGCTCCGGCTGGATCGTGCCGCCGCCGGACAAGACGCCCCCCAGCAGTTCGCACGCCAGAGCGAGACCATAGCCTTTATGGCGTCCCATCGGGGTGAGAGCGCCCTTGCGTGGATCACCGCTCATGCCCGACGGGTCGGTGGTCGGCATGCCATGCTCATTGATCAAAGAGCCGGACGGGATGTCCTGGCCGCGGGCGGCGGCCATCTTCAGCCGGCCCAGCGAGATACGGCTAGTCGCCATGTCGAGTACGAAGGCTGAACGCTGCGGCGTGGCCGTAAAGGCGATGCAGATCGGATCGGTGCCGAAGCGGGCGTCCGAGCCGTGAAATGGTGCCACGATGGGGGGCTGGCCGGTGACATTGACGAACAGAATTGCCGCCAGACCGGCGGCCGCAGCCTGCTCACCATAGGCACCAATGCGGCCGAGATCATGGACATCGCCCAGCGTCGCTGCCGCCAAACCGTGTTCGATCGCCTTGGCGCCGGCTCGCTCAATCAACTTTGTCGCGGCGGGTGGGCCCCAGCCGCCATCAGCATCGACGCGCAGAATGATCGCCGTTTCGGCCAAGACTCGCTCGGCACTGTCGAGCTTGACGAATTTCTTGTCGGTCTGGTCGAGCCAGGCCGGCAGCAGGTCAATACCATTGCTGTCATGCCCGGCCAGACTGGACGCCGTCAGATGCTCCGCAACGGCTATTGCATCAGCGGGTCGCGCTCCGGCCGCTTGCAACAGTGCGGCAGCAAAGGCGGTCATCTGCGCAGCGGGCAGTCGGATATCCTTGGCGTTCATACAGTTTCACCTCGGCGATGACGGGTCGTGACCGCCAGCCTGGGCACAGTCACGCTCGGACCATAGCCAGTCGCGACAGATGATGCGAGCCGGATCGGCCATCCCGCGCCTTGCAAGCGTGACCACGCGCCGAATTCTTCCTCCTACGTGAAAAAAAATCAGCACTGCGTCAAATGTTCGTGGCGTACTTAAATGTTTCGCAACCGGTTTGGGGCATTGTCCTCGTGCCGGGCAAGACCTGCCTGGAAGACATCAACACGGTGCCGGACACGGAAAAAATTCCGGGCGGCGTATGCAAAATGGATGAAGGGTAAGTCGATGTATAAAACGGGAACCATGATTTTGGCGGTGGCAATGTCCACCATGGCCTTTTCGGCGACTCCGGCGTTCGCTCAGGACCGCGAACGTACGAGTGTTGAAGCGCCAGATTATCCACGCGGTGCAGAGCGTCGCGGCGTCGAGGGTTATGCCGTCGTCCAGTACACGGTCTCGCCGGATGGCACTGTTGAAAATCCGACAGTCGTTGAGGCTCAGCCCGAGGGCGTGTTCGACCGCGCCGTCCTGCACGCCATCGAGGGTTGGAGCTATGCGCCTGCTGCGGTTTCGACCGAAGGCCTGACCACACGTTTCGACTTCAACCTGGGCGGCTAACGACCCGGGAAGCAAGGTCAGCCGACAAAAGAATCCGGCGATCTGCAGCATCATAAGGTTTCATTTACGGGCGGCGCGTTAGCGTCGCCCGTAACTTTTCATCGAGGCCATTAACCATAGAGGGCCGAAGTCATGACTTCAGTATTTGCCGGACTTGTTGAAAAAACGTCCAGCGTCAAATTTCGGCTCTTGGCCGCTTTCGCCCTGTCCTCCGCAATGACACTCGTCGCTGTGATCGTTGGTGTGACGGGCTTCAACTCAACCAATTCAGCGGTTGGTCAGATTACCAGTCGCGCCATTCCCGAAACACTGGCGGTCGATGCGCTCAGCGAATCCAGCCAGGGCGTCAGTGCTGTGCTGCAGGAACTCGCCTTATCGCCGACCGCTGTGGTCCGGGTCGAAAATTTCAACCGCGCTGTTACGCTTCGCGACGGCATGGCACCCCAGCTGGAAGCGCTGCGCGTCTTGTCGAGTGAGGCCGAGATTGCGACCTTGACTGGCGCGGTCACCGAATTGTCGGGCATGGTCGAGGGTATGAATACTGTGGTCGACCAGCGGCTCAGCGTTCGAAATCTGCGGCGCGACGCAACCAACCAAGCGCGTCAGACGCGAGCGAGTTTGGCCAGTAGCATCGAAGGTGCGCTTGACGTCAGCGACGATGCCGATATCGAGAGCCTGCTTCGCGCCTTGCTCGCGGCAAACCAGATGCTGATCCAGTATAATGAACTCGACGTCGCGGCCAGTGATGAAGAGGTCGACAGTATTTATGATCGTTATGACGAAGCTGCTGGCGAGCTCGACGTCAATCTGGCAATCCTTCAAAGTGAAGTCTCGCCCGCGATCCGCGACCAAGCGGATATTTTGATCGGTTACGGCGACGGCGCTCAAGGTGTATTTGAACTGCGCAAGGCCGAGTTGGATGCGATCGCTGAAGCTGAAAGCTTCTCGGATGAATCGCGTGCTGCCGCCGACTCACTCGTCTCGCATGTCAGTGATTTCAAGCGAGAGGTTGCCGGTCGGGTTGATGTGGCGACCTATGCCGCCAATTCTGCCGTCGTTACCGGCCGCATCCTGCTGATCGTCATTGCTGCTGTCGGGCTTGTCATTGCGGCCGGTATTGGCTGGTTCTACGTCAATATGACCCTGCTCAAGCGCATCAGCGCCATGGCCCGCACGATGAGAGCGTTGGCCGAGGGCAATAGCGACGTCAATCTGGGCTTCACGCCCGGCAATGACGAAATCGGTGATATGGCCCGGTCGGTCGATGTCTTCCGTCAGAATGCGATTGAGCGCGCTCGTCTGGAATCAGAAACCGAAGCCGAGCGTCGGATGAAAGAAAAGCGTTCGGCTGCGGTCGAGAGCTTGATCCAGGCGTTCGAAGAAGCGTCTGCCGACGCCATCGGTCAGGTCAGCGCCGCCGCGACCCAGATGGAAGCGGCCGCTCGCACCATGAGTTCAACCGCTGCGGCCACCACCGGCAAATCCGCCGCCGTGGCACATGCTTCTGAAGGCGCGTCACAAAACGTCCAGACCGTCGCGGCGGCGGCAGAAGAAATGGTGTCTTCGATCGGTGAAATCAGTCAGCAGATCGCCCGCTCGACCCAGATCGCCGGCAGCGCCGTCGATCAGGTTGAACGCACCAATGGCGATGTGCAACGCCTCGACGACGCCGCCAAGAGCATCAATGACATTGTTGGCCTGATTAGCGACATCGCCGAGCAGACCAATCTCCTCGCGCTCAACGCCACGATTGAAGCGGCCCGTGCTGGTGAAGCCGGCAAGGGCTTTGCCGTGGTGGCCTCCGAAGTGAAAGCCTTGGCCAGTCAGACCGGTGCGGCGACGCAGAATATCTCGAAGCATATTTCCGGCATCCAGAGTGCGACCTCAAAGGCGGTCGAGGCGATGTCCTCGATCGGCAGCACGATCCACGAGATGAGCGAAATCGCGACGGCCATTGCTGCGGCGATGGAAGAGCAGCGTGCTGCGGCCGGCGAGATCACCCGCTCGGCCCAGGAAGCCGCCGACGGTACGCGAGACGTGTTCGCCAATATCCAGGAAGTCGATCGGGCGACCTCGGAAACCGGCGAAAGTGCGGGCGAGGTTCTTGAAGCTTCGCTGGCAGTTTCACGTCAGTCCGGCAGCCTGAAAACCTCCGTCGAGCAATTCCTCACCGAGGTCCGTTCGGCCTGATCTGCAGTCAACTGAAATCAGGGACCGCCCGTGGCTTGTCAGCTGCGGGCGGTCCGCGTATAGGGCGTGCCTCTCTGCTTGCAGAGGGTGTGGCGGGGTAGCTCAGCTGGTTAGAGCGCAGGACTCATAATCTTGAGGTCGGGAGTTCAAGTCTCCCTCCCGCTACCAACATCTTCTCTCCCGATACGGCAGGACCGGCGCGCCCATCGGGCTGTGGCATTTGCGCGCGCTTGGCCTGACAGGCCGTGACATCCGCGCTGAAAAGACTAGACCATAGGACAATCAAAGAGGTGGTCCCATGAGACTCTTTTCATCCAATCGGCTGCTGATCGGCATGGTCGGCATCGTCGTCATCGCGCTGATCGTCTATCTCGTTCTCGGCTATGCTGAACTGCCGACCATGCATATGAGCGGGCATGGCTGGTTCGCGCTTGGGCTTGGCGTCACGTTCTCCACAATACTCGGTGTCGTCCTGTCGACCGTCTTCATCATCGGCCGCCGCCGTGGCTTCGACGAATCGGCCCATGACGCCGTCATCGATACCGACCCTGAGACCTGATTTCCCGCTCAAGCATGGTCGCTGACGGCTCGTTCGATCCAGGCGCAAAATCGCAGAGCGACGCCTGATCCGCCATCATGCCTTGGCGGGCGACTCGACTGGTTTGGCCGACACGGCGCTGGCAAATGTTTCGAGATAGCTCGGGTTTTCCGTCCGCATCCATCGATCCCACCACGAGAAATACAAACCGTAATTCCACCCGGCCTGCGAGTGGTGGAGATCGTGATGCGTCACCGTCGTGAGCCAGCCGAACAGCGGTTTTCCGTCACGGTCAGCGGGAAATAGTTCATAACCACAATGCCCGATCGCGTTGCGGATCATCATGTGGGTCACGAATATGACAACTCCCAAAAATGAGACGGGCAGCACAGTCAGCACGACAGGCAGGAACAACGCGTTTAACGCCGCTTCGCCCGTGTTGAAGGCATAGGACGTCCAGGGCGTTGGGTTGAAAGAGCGGTGATGCAAGCGGTGTAATCTGCGGAAGAGGATGGGGTGATGGATCATGCGGTGTGTCCAGTAGAACCACGCATCGTGAAGCACGATGATAGCCAGAACCGAGACGCCAAAATAGGGCCAGCCCAGCTCACCAGCGTCCTCATATATCCGCACCCACCCCATGCTGTAGCCGAATGCTGTGGCTAGACCGAATAGTGCAAAGACAAGAACCGTGCGTAGCGAGGCGAAAATTTCACGAACGATCTGCGGCCAACCGGGCGTGTCCGCTCGGATCTTGCGAGATCGCAGCGGCCCTGCCAACCCGATGTTCACAATCAGGAATACCGCGCCCGCGCCGAGAATGTATCGCATCAGGTCGGTTTGTATGAACTCTGGGATTTGCGGTGCGAGTTCGGCGAGAGCTGCGCGAACCCCGGGGGGTGATAGAAGAGTGTCCGTCATGCAAACTCCTGTGTTCATTTCCGGGCCACCGACGGCCGGCTGAGAAAGTCGAACTCAGGATAAGGTTTGTGTTGGGGCGGTCGCGGCGATTGCGAATGTGCGCAATGCTTCGCAAAAATGACGCGACTATTTCAAATTCGCTATGCCTCCGTCAGCGCCTTGCGGCGATAGGCGGTCGGAGTCTGGCCAGTAGCTTCCCGGAAGGCCCGGTTGAACGGGGCGATCGAGCCGAAGCCAAGGTCGAGAGCGATCAAGAGGATTTGATCGCGCGCTCGCTCGGGATCCGCAAGCACGGCCTGAGCATCTGCAATCCTGTAGGTGTTGAGGAAGCCTGAGAAGTTTCGGTATCCCAGCCCTTGGTTGATCAACTTGCGCAGCCGATGCTCAGGAGTCTTCAACCGTTCTGCCAGCGCGCCAACGGTCAATACCGACTCCCGATAGATCCCAGCGGCCATCAACTCGGTCAGATGTCGGGAGAGGGCGATGTCCTCGGGCGCGATATTGGCTTGATGTGACCCTCTGGGCCTGCCCCGTGGCGGCACGGCGAACAGACTGGGTCGCGCCTGCAGGATCCAGGTAGACAATGCCAGTGAAACGCCAAACAGGGCGGCGGACTGCAATTGAGCGGCTCTAGGGGGGATGTTCCCATCGGAATAAAGAATTTCGATAATCGCGGTGGCCATCCCGACCAGTGCGACCAGAACGGTGAGTGCAATGCGAAATTGCCGCCGAGGCTCGACGAGGTCATCGCGCAGATCGCGGATCGCGAGCAGAACGGCATGGGTCATGATGGCCAAAGTCAGAATTTGCCACGCGATCGTTACGGCGGTCGCTGCAACGGAAGGCGCCGGTATTGTGAAAAACGCCGTTGCGAGGATCGCCACCAGTATCAACGGCACGAAACGCCAGACGCGCCATTGAAAATGATCATCGAAGAGGGCGGTCGTGAACCACCAGAAGAAGACGGCATTGAAGATCGAAAGCGGAGCGAGCAACAGGTCTGCGGGCGCAAGCGCTGCAGCGATCAAGGGAGACCCGAACACGGAGTAGCTCGCGGTCCCCAAAGCAAATAGCCCTCCGAGCCTGGCGGCCCAATTGCCGTTGCGCAGTGTGAAGAATACGATTGCCAGCAGGAGGGACAAGCCCGCGGCTGCCCCTCTCGCCAGAAGTTCCAGAACGTCTGCTTGCTCTGTGATCACTGGACCTCCTCATTGGCACGGGGCACGACGGACACGGCGCAGAGTAGCAATATTCGTTGCGTCAGCAATCCGGACCCCAGGTCGGTGAGGCAGGGTGACCTGATTTCGGCAACCGCGCGGGCCACTGTATCGCGGACGCAGATACGGTTTGAGAGTGCCTCCATGGCACTATTGCGGTTCTCGGTGCGACAGGCCGCGCGCGCGGCGCTGTCGATCTTTTCGAGAACGCGGGCTGCGCCGGCTTCGCTGTTCAGCTCTGAGCGGTCGAAGCTGACTGATCGCGCCTGTGCCGAGACCGGGCCGGACAGCAGCATGGAAGCGGCGAGCGCCGACAGGATGGGGCGGGTGTGGAATGCAGACATGAGACTCTCCTTTGGTTTGAGGAGGCCAGTTCGCATTTCTCTGGTGAGGCGATCTCCGCGAAATTGAAATTGCGCGATGGTTTTGGATATCGCGCTGAGATTTTCGGAAATGTTCTGGAATGGGCGCGCATGCCCAAACACTCGACCTATCCCAAGGCACAGCTCGGATGGTCCGTGGCGTTTTCCTACGGAGCTTCGGCTGATTGGTTTGAAATCCAGACGAGAAAATCATCCGAACTCTCGTCGGTATTGATGTCGAGGGCAAGATAGCACGGGGTGGTCGCCGGGTGCAGGGCGAGGACACGCGCGCGAAGGCGATTCGATGCCTGCTCGCTGACTTTCAAGATCATGACGACCTCGCTTGCCGTCTCGATTGTGCCCTGCCAGCGATAGACACTCGTCATGCCCGGCAGGATATTGGCGCAGGCACACAGGCCTTCGCCAACCAGGGTCTGAGCCACCTGCTTCGCCAGCGCCGCCTCGGGCCATGTGGTGTAGATCCAGCGATACTTGCTCATGGCCATCCCCTGCTCGCGCGATTATAGAACGGCCATGGATACGCGACCGACCTCCAGCTCTGCACTGCTACTCTTCTCCGGCGGCCAGGATTCCGCAACCTGCCTGGCTTGGGCCTTGGCACGCTTCGAGCGTGTCGAGACGGTCGGCTTCGATTACGGCCAGCGTCATCATGTCGAGATGCAGGCGCGGCTCGATGTCCGCGCCGCACTGGTTGAGACATTTCCCGATTGGGCGGCGCGGCTGGGCGCGGATCATGTCGTTGACCTGTCCGGTTATGGCGCCCTCGCCGAGAGTGCGCTGACCGCCGACCGGGCGATCGAGATGGCGGCGGATGGTCTGCCGAGCACATTCGTACCGGGCCGCAATCTGGTGTTCCTGACCGTCGCTTCGGCGCTCGCCTACCGCCGTGGGCATGGCGTCATGGTCGGCGGCATGTGCGAAACTGATTTCTCCGGCTATCCCGATTGTCGCCGCGCCACGATTGACGCGATGCAGCAGACGCTCAGCCTCGGGTTGGCGAGCGATATCGGCATCGAGACTCCATTGATGTGGCTCGACAAGGCGCAGAGCTGGGTTCTGGCGCAGGAGCTGGGAGGCGAGGCGCTGGTCGAGATCATCCGCACCCGCACGCATAGCTGTTATCGTGGTGATCGCAGCGAATTGCACGAATGGGGTTATGGCTGCGGCGATTGTCCGGCCTGCGATCTGCGCGCTGCCGGCTGGCGCCAATGGCGCAGTGGGGCCGCAGCATGAAATATTCGGTCAAAGAGATTTTCATGACGGTGCAGGGCGAGGGCGGTCAGACCGGCCGGCCGGCGGTCTTTCTGCGCTTTGCCGGCTGCAATCTGTGGAGTGGCCGCGAACAGGATCGCGCGACCGCTGTTTGTAATTTTTGCGATACTGATTTCATTGGCATGGACGGGCCGGGCGGCGGACGCTTTGAGACACCGGCCGAGCTGGTGGCGGCGGTCGCGGCGATGTGGCCGGGTGGCGGCAAGCCGCTGGTGGTCTGTACCGGCGGTGAGCCCCTGCTACAGCTCGACGCGCGCCTGATTGATGCCCTGCATGCGGCGGGCTTTGAAATCGCGATAGAGACCAATGGTACGCTGATCGCGCCGGAGGGGATTGACTGGATCACCGTCAGTCCGAAGGGCAAGGCACCGGTGGTTCAGCGCAGCGGTCATGAATTGAAACTGGTCTTCCCCCAGCCCGGTCTCGATCCGGCCGACTATCTCGGGTGGGATTTCAAACGCTTTTCGTTGCAGCCCATGGATGGCGCCACGATGATGGAGAATGCCCAAGCGGCGTTTGAATATTGCATCGCGCATCCGCAATGGACGCTCAGCCTGCAGACGCATAAGTGGATCGGGGCGCCTTGAATACGGTTCAGCGTTCGAGGAAGCCGCAGGCGGCCGTCATGTCTGCCTCGGAGTCCTGCAGGAAACGCGCGATGCGCAGGATTTCCGCTGGCGCATAACCGCTCTCGCGCACCAGGCGGGCGACTTCGGTTTCCATCCCTGCCGGGTCTGTTGCAAAGCGGTACATGCGACCGACGACGTAAAAATCGCGATAGTTCAGCTGCGCCGAGAGCCAACCGGCTGTGCAGGCGCAGGACGGAACCGGGTCGTGGGACTGGGTGCCGACCTGGGCGACGCAGGAACGCACGATTTCACGCGTCATCGTCTGGCGTGACGGGGCTTCCGCCGCGTCAGACACCAAAAACAACGCAAATAATGGAATCAAACTCGTGGCCAACATGCCGTTTCCCCCAAACCGGCTCTGGCAGGATCATCGCGCCATGGGCGCCTTGAGTCCACCAAAGATAAAGGCGCGTCATTGCTGACGCGCCTCTTTCATTGCAAGTCTTGGGCAAGTTCCGCGTTGGTTCGTGTTCAGGACGGGTTGGCGTCGCGGGCTTCAACCCCATTCCCGACATCGCCGGCAAAGCGGTTGAAAGCGCGGCGCGCATCGGTCCAGGTGCCGGATCCGACCACGTTGACGATATTATAGGATTGCCAAGAATAGCTGAAGTTCTGAAGTTTTTCGCCCGATGCGGAAACCAGCTCGGCCTCGATGCTCGCGCCGCCAATGCTGATGCTTTCCATACTCAGGCCGGGTGTGGCGCTCAATTGTTCCAGGGTGGGACGATTAGGGGTCGCGTCGAGGATGGTGACATAGAGGGTCGAACCATTCTCGCCGAGATGACCGGCCAGTTCGCGCTCGAGATCACCGCGCAGGATCTGCCGAAGCCGATCAAACTCACGTTCACCGATATCGTCGGCCTTGTCGGCCAATTCAGCGCCGATCTGGATCGGGGCGATGGTGACAGGTTCTGCTGCCAGTGCCGCTCCGGCCGTCAAAGACAGTGCCGTTAGGGCTGCGAGGGAGAGTGTCGTCGTCATTAGCCGCAACATGTGCGCCTCCATAAATCCAAGTCCATATTCCCCAAGCCACCAACATAGCAGGTCAGGCGCGGATTTGTTAGAGGGCTGGTAGTCAGCGCGTCCGGAAACCAGATTAAATTCTCGTAGGCTTACCGATTGTCGTCGGAGTCATCATCGGAGTCTGGCAGCACCAGATCAACGGCGGCGCCGCCGACGGCCCCGACCGTCTTGACGGCGGCACCGGCTGTGCCGAGGGCTACATCGGCCACCAGCGCCGTCGCACCGATGACGACGCAGCCCGACAGCGCCGGAGCAAGCAGGGCGAGAAGCAGGATGGGGCGAAGGTATTTCATGGCAGTCTCCAGATATCGGCACCGCCACCCTTCGCCCACAGGCCTTGCATTAGGGTGAACGCGCCAGCTTATTCTGGCACCTCCACCATCACCAGCTCAAGCGCGGTCGTCGCCGAGATGGTGATTTCAGCCTCGTCCCGGATGGCGGCGCCATCACGAGCGTCGAGTTCGACCCCATTGACCGTGCCGCTGCCGATGGCGAGCACCAGATAGGCGCGGTGACCGGGCTTGATCGCATGGGTGACCGACTGGCTTTCCAATAGCGTTGCACCCAGCACCTTGGCGTCCTGGCGGATCATCAAGCCGCCATCCGTCTCAGGATCGCCCGAGGCAAGCACGACCAGCTGGCCGGTACGGTCGCCAGTCGGGAAGGCGGCGCTATCCCAACGCGGTTCGCCGCCGGCTTCGCGCGGCAGGATCCAAATCTGGAATAGCGAGGTGGATTCGGCTTCCTGGTTGAATTCCGAGTGCCGGATCCCGCTGCCCGCCGACATCACCTGGACGTCACCCGCCATCGTGCGGCCTGCATTGCCGAGACTGTCGCGATGGCTGATCGCGCCTTCGCGGACATAGGTGATGATTTCCATGTTTTCGTGCGGATGCGGCGCGAAACCACCGTCGGCGGAGATTTCGTCATCATTCCAGACCCGCAAGGCACCCCAACCCATCCGGTCCGGGTCATGATAGCCCCCGAAGCTGAAATGATGCCGGGCGTTGAGCCAGTCAGTTCTGAACCGGCCAAGGCCGTCAAATGCGCGTTTCTCGATCATGATCGATCTCCATCTGTCTGTGTTGACCGCATAGATGGGTCCGCTGACAGGTGGGAATAACAGGCGATGTGGCGGGTGAGTCATTCCAGTCTGGAACTAATCGATCGATCTGTTCCAGACGCTCAACGCCCCGCCGCCAGTCAGATCGATGCCCTGTGGCTATTTGCCTTCACGCCACCAGCCCAGCCCCATGAAGCCCGCGATCAGCAGGGCGATGATCAGGGCGGGCAGAACCGGGCGAGCGTGGGAGCTGCGCACGATATAGCGTTCATTGCGCTGCAGGCCGAGCCAGCCGCGGCCGGCTTGGTCGGCGCCGAGGCGGGTACGGCGCAGATCCGGCAAGCGGGTCTCACTGCCTTCGCCAATCGCAAACAGGCCACCGCCCGTGGCATCGAGCACCGGGGCGAGCCGCTCAGGTGTCGGCCGCAAATCGGCGTATTCGAGCGGATTGAGCGGGCCCAGGGCCGCGACCGTCGTCAAATCGCCGGAGCGCAGCCGGACCAAGCCGGACCCGCTGGCCGGTACGGCGACAGAATAGCGCCCGTCTGCATCCTCGCTCATGCTTGCGATTTGCTGTTCGCCATCGGGCCAGGTGATCTGCAGCGGCGGTGCGGTATCGGCAAGGGTGACGCGATTGGCATGCAGCGAGCCGTCATTGGCGTAGGCTGTGAGCCTTTCTTCGTCGAGCTCGGGCTCTTTCATCAGCCAGTGGGCGACACGGCGGAACATTTCGGCATAGGGGCCGCCACCTTCGAAACCGCGCGCCCAGAGCCAGGTCTGATCGCTCATCACGATGGCGGCGCGGCCTTCGCCCGAATGCTGCAACACCAGTAGCGGATTGCCGTCCGGTGCCTGCAACAGGGTTTCCCCGCCCAGCGAGACACCATGAATTTCGCGCAGCCAGCGGCCCCAAGTGGGATGTTCGCCGCCGCCTTCAAGCCCGGCGGTGACCGGGTGACGCATGCCGGTCGGTGTCGTCTGCGGCGTGAATCCGCCATCGGTGATGTAGCCGGTCGGACGCACCGGCAGCACGGCGGCGAGTGGCGTCCGGTAGAGGCTCGGTGGTCCGGCGAAAGGTGGTCCGGCTGTTACCAGCAAGGCGCCGCCATTTTCGACATAGCGCGCGATATAGTCGAAATAGATCGGCGGCATGATATTGCGGCGGCGATAGCGGTCGAAAATCACCAGATCGAATTCGCTCAGACGCTCGACGAACAGTTCCTGCACCGGGAAGCCGATCAAGGCGAGTTCTTCCACCGGCGTACTGTCACGCCTGTCCGGCGGCCGCAGGATTGTGAAATGGACCAGATCGACCGATGGGTCGGATTTGAGCAGGTTGCGCCAGGCGCGGGCCCCGTTATGCGGCTCGCCGGTCACCAGCAGCACGCGCAAGCGATCGCGCACGCCATTGACCGAGACAGCGGCGCGGTTGTTGATCAGCGACAATTCTTGCGGACCGGGCTCGACTTCGGCCTCGATCACATTCTGGCCGCGGCGTTCAATCGGCACTTCGACGCGAGTGGACCGGCCAATCGGGATGCGGTGGGTTTGCGGCTCGCCGCCCTCAAAGCGGAAGGACACCATCGCCGTGCCCTCCATCGCATCGTCCTCGACGCGCAGGACGAAGGCGACGGTCTGGCCGACAATGCCGTAGCGTGGCGCTTCCTCGATCACCAGCCGCCGGTCGCCGGCGCTGCGATCCCCGGCCATGGCTTGGTGCACCGGAGCGTTGAGATTGAGTGTGTCCGGATCGGCCGGAGCATCGTGGATCTGCCCGTCCGTCGTCAGGATCACCCCGGCCAGCCGGTCCGGCGGGACGCTGGCGAGGGCGCCATTGAGCGCTTCGAACAAGCGCGTGCCGTCCGGACTGGTGCCGGCCCCGACCTCGACCAGATCGAGCAAAGGATCGCGGTCGGCCAATTGCCGGACTGCGGCGGCCATGGCATCGGCGGCTTCGGCACGTTCGCCGACCTCCATGCTGGCGCTGCGATCGGTCACCAGCACGGCGATATCGGTCAGCGGGTCACGCTCTTCCTCGACCAGGGATGGATTGGCCAGCGCCAGAGCCAGCACGGCCACGGCGAGGCTGCGCCACAGCCAACCGTCCAGCTTTTGCCAAGCGCCAGCGAGGATGGTCAGCAGGGCAAAACCGGTCAGTCCCGCCAGCAAAGACCAAGGGATCAGTGGTGCGAAATCGAGGGCGGTCGCATTCATTGGCCCAGCCTCTCGAGAATGTCGGGGACGTGGACCTGATCGGCCTTGTAATTTCCGGTCAGCGCATACATCGCGATATTGACGCCGAAGCGGATCGCCATCTCACGCTGACGTTCGCCGCCTTCAACCGGCGCCGAAGGCCGGCCGGCAGCGTCGACGGCCCAAGCCGAGGCCCAATCATTGGCACCAATGATGACGCCGGAGGTGCCGTCGCGCGATGTACCGTCCGGATTGGCTTCGACCCAGACTGGACTGCCTGAGAAACGGCCGGGAAATTCTTGCAGCAGATAGAAGGATTTGGTCAGCACGTGATCGCTCGGAACCGGACCGAGCGGGGGCAGGTCGAGACTGTCCAGCAAGGCCACCAGGCCGGGATGCGGCGCTCCGGCGCGCAACATCGCCACATCGGCATCCTGGGTGTCGAATACGATCAGTCCGCCCGATTGCAGGTAATCCGTCACCCGCGCGGCGGCCGCTGGCGACAGGGCGTGAGCATCGCGTGCCACTGGCCAGTAGACCAAAGGAAAGAAGATCAGCGGGTCGGTTTCGACATCAATGCCCATGGGCGGTGCCGGTTCAATGGCGCTGCGGCGGGTGACCTCTTGGCTCAACCCGGTCAGGCCGGCCTGGCTGCGGGCATCGACGGCCGCGTTGCCGGTGATGACATAGGCAAAGTGCAGATCGAGTGCAGCCTCGAGTGCGAAACTGTCATCGCTGACCGGTGGCGGCGGGGTCGTTGTCGGTTGCGCATCGGCCGGCGGCGCGAGCGGCAGGGCGAGGGCGATCAGCCAGACGGTCGCGGTGGCGCCAAACAGACGCAGCGGCAGCCGGCCTGCCAAAGCGAGCGCCAGCCCCACGTCCAGCGCCAGCATGATCAGCGCGAGCGTCAGCAGGGCGGCAATAAAGCGAAGCGGCCGTGGGCCGTCGAGGCCGGCGAATTGAACGCCGGGCAGATCGCGTGGCAGGGCGGCAATGACGGTGTCTGCTTTGATCACATTCAGCGCGGCGGTTGCCGAGCCCAGCCGATACAGGCCGGGCGGCGAGATTGGACTGGCGCTTGCGGCCTCCCAGTTGGCGACGGTCACGGGGCGGGCGCTATTGGGCGCGCTGGTCAATTGTCCGCCCGCATCGAGAGCGCGATCCAGAGCCCAGGCGCCATTGGCCGGGCCGGTCGCTGCTCCGCCCTGGGCGAGGCCGAGGACGCGTTGCAGCATGCGTGGATACAGGCCCGACAGGGGCAGGTCTGACCATTCCGGTCCGGCGGTGACGTGAAACAGCACGATCCAGCCGCGCCCACGCCGTACAGCGGTGACCAGCGGCGTGCCGTCTTCAAGCCGCGCCCAGACGCGGTCTGGCGTCGCGGTGCCCGGCTGGGCCAGAACCTGACGATCAACCGTGGCCGTGGCATCGGGCGGCAGGCCGGCGAAGGGCGAATCATCGCCAAAGGCGGCAATGCGCTGGGGCTCTTCCCAGTTGAGCGCACCGCCGAGCAAACGCCCGCCGACGCGAAGGTCGACCGGCAAAAGACTGTCACCGCGTGCGGCCAGTCGCGGTCCGGCGAAGCGGATCAGCAGGCCGCCATTGGCGACGAATTCGCCGATCCGGACGTCGTCAGTGCGGGCATCGTCAACCATCACCAGGGCGGCGGGCTCGCTTTCGAGCAGGTCATCGAGCGTGCCGCGTACCGGCTGAGAGAAGGGCGCGATGGCGCTTTCGACATAATGCAGGTCGGAGAGGAGTGGCTGACCGTCCTCATTGGGCGCATCGATCAGCCCGACGCGAGGCCGGCGCCATTGATCACCCATCAGCCGCACGGAACCGGCGCTGCCGACGCCCTCGACGCGCAGGCTGGCGATCCGGTTACGCAGATCGAGCGGCAGGCTGAGTTCGGAGCGGGCGATGCCGCTATCGGCTTCAAAGGTCAGATCGGTGCGGGCGATGGCGCGGCCATCATTGCCCAAGGCGGTGATTGCTGCGGTGCGCGGCAGGCCGGTTGCTACCCGGCGCAATTCGATGGCCAAGCCAGAGGCGGTCGGCTCCGGCGGCGCCATCGCCAGAGCGGCGCGTCCATTGTCCGGCTCGACTACACGGACACTGCCGAGCCCTGAAAGGGCGCGGGCGAGGGCGCGGGCGAGGGCGCGGGCGAGGGCGCGGCTGCCATCGCTGTCGATACCGTCGCTCAGCCAAGTGATCGCCATCGCATCAGTCAAAGCGCCGTCATCAAGGGCGGCCGCGATGCGGCTGGCGGCGCCATTGCGGTCGACCGTCCAGGCCATTGGGCTGGCGCTAGCCAGCAGGCGCCGCGCCGCGTCCGGCCGGTCCAGACGCAGTGGCGCTGGAGCTTCGCCGCTATTGGCGGTGAAAATGATTGCTGCAAGGCGCCCATCGCGTTCCGCTTCGTCGAGCAGGCGGATCGCCTCGCGGCTGGTTTCGCCCCAACTGGCGGCGCCGGCCCAGCCATTATCGACCACAATCAGCTCGGGACGCGTCTCGTCGACCACAGCCGCCGGTGTCCAGACCGGGCGCGACAGGCCGAGGATCACCAGGGCGGCGATCAGCAGGCGGAACACGATCAACCACCAGGGTGCGTGTTGCGGTGTCTCGGCATCATCCGGCGCGCCGAACAGTAGACGCAGCGGCGGGAAGATGGCGCGCTTGGGTGCCGGCGGCGTTGCGCGCAGCAGCAGCCAAAGAATCGGCAGGCTCAACAGGCCGATGAGGGCCAGCGGTGCGCCGAAGGAGAGGGGGCCGAGGGCAAACATTACGCGTCCCTCGCCAGGGCACGGTATAGCGCCAGCACGGCGCTGGTCGCGGTGCGATCTGTGCGGTGGGTCACGAGCGACCAGCCGAACTGGCGCGCCAGGGCTGCCAGTGCGTCGCCCTGTTCGGCCCAGCGTTTGCGATAGGTGACACGCGCTTCCTCGGCGCGGCCAAATAACAGGCCTTCGCCGCCCGCAGGGTTTTCAAATCGGGTGCGGCCGGAATAGGGGAAGTCTTCCTCGGCTGGATCGACAATGCGAAGCAGCACGCCTTCCGCCTCCATGCCGGAGAAGCGTGACAGCCGCGCAGCCCAAGTCTCCGGAGGATCGAGGAAATCGCTCGCCAGCACGACGCGTCCGAAACGGCCGATATTTGGCGCTTCGACGGCGGTCATGTCGCCCGGCCCGAGCGCCAGACGCCGCGAGGTGCGTTCCAGTCCGAGCGCCCCGGTGCGGGCAACCGCCGATTCGCCCAACACCGCGACCCGTTCGCCGCCTTGAGTGAGCAAGGCCGCCATCGCGATCTGACAGACGGCGGCCCGGTCGATCTTGCTGGCGTGATCTCTTGAGGAGGAGAAGCGCATCGAGGGCGAGCCGTCGCGCCAGAGCCAGACGGTATTGGCGGCCTCCCACTCATTCTGGCGTACGAAGAGCTGATCGCTGCGCGCCGACTGGCGCCAGTCGACCGCAGCGCGGCCGTCCTCGGGACGATGATGGCGATACTGCCAGAAGCTCTCGCCAACACCGGCGCGGCGCCGTCCATGCACGCCTTGGGCAACCGTCGCGGCGATGCGCGTCGCTTCGGCCATCAGGGCTGGCAAGGTCGCAGCGGCCGCCTCGCCCTGATGGCGCAGCTGCACAACCCGCGATTCCGAATGGCGATCGACGCCCTCACTCATGGGATCAGGCCGCCCGCTCGGCGAGGGATTTGATCAGGCCTTCCAGTGTGTGGCCGTCAGCGCGCGCCGCGAAGGACAGCGCCATGCGGTGTTTCAGCACCGGCTCGGCCAGCGCCGCGACATCTTCGGTCGATGGCGCCAGACGGCCTTGCAACAGAGCGCGGGCGCGGCAAGCCAGCATCAGGGCCTGACCGGCACGCGGGCCGGGCCCCCAGGAGACGCCGGTACGGACGGCATCGACATCGGTTTCCTCAGGTCGCGCCAGACGCAGCAGGTCGAGAATGGCATCGAGCACTTTTTCGCCGACCGGCAAGGCGCGGACAAGGGCCTGGAGTTTGAGAATTTCGGCCGCGTCGAGAATCTTGACCGCATCGGTCTCGTTGGCACCCGTGGTGGCGAGCAGGACCTGGCGTTCGGCCTCACGGGTCGGATAGGGTATGTCGACGCGCAGCAGGAAACGGTCGAGCTGGGCTTCGGGCAGCGGGTAAGTGCCTTCCTGCTCGATCGGGTTCTGGGTCGCCAGCACGTGGAAGGGTTGGGGCAGGTCATGGCGTTCGCCGGCAATGGTGACATGACCCTCCTGCATCGCCTGCAACAGGGCCGCCTGGGTGCGCGGACTGGCGCGGTTGATCTCATCCGCCATCAGCAGGCGGCAAAAGACCGGACCGGGCAGGAAGCGGAAATGGCGCTTGCCGTCATCACCCTCTTCGAGGATTTCCGAGCCGAGGATGTCGGCCGGCATCAGATCGGGTGTGAACTGGATGCGTTTGGTCTCCAGCCCGGTCGCCGTCGCAATCGCCTGCACAAGGCGCGTCTTGGCGAGGCCCGGTGCGCCGACCAGCAGGGCGTGCCCGCCTGACAGGATGGCGGCAAGGCAGAGTTCGATCTCGTTTTCGAGGCCGAAAATCACACGCCCAATTGAGTCGCGAACCTGCTGCAAACGCGCCGTAGCTGCGTCTGCTTGGGCAATTAACTCTGTACCGGCTTCATTCATCTCGGTCATCGTCCTAAAATCCTTCGCGATACAGATGGTTCATATGCCAATTTGCTCGTTGTGAGCATGGCGTCACGCATGAAAGCTGTCCATGGCCTCAAGCCCTGAAATGCCAGATGCAATGCAGTCCCTGCTGCAAGCGGCCCGCAGCGCCGGCGACGGCCTGCCGCCGGTCGAGCGCTGGCACCCGGAATATTGTGGCGAGATGGATATGGTCATCAAGCGGGATGGCTCGTGGTGGCATGAGGGAAAGCGGATCACCCGCCAACCTCTGTCACGGCTGTTTTCCACAATCTTGCGAAAAGATGACGACGGCGTTCATTATCTTGTGACGCCAGCTGAAAAAATCGCCATCCAGGTCGAGCTCGCGCCCTTTGTGGCCGTGCGAGTCGACGCCGCCGGCGAGGGGCAGGCGCAATCGCTGATATTTACGACAAATTTCGATGATCTGGCCGAAGCCGGACCGGATCATCCGATTGATGTCCGGATTGACCCGGCCACAGGCGAGCCGACGCCTTTGGTGCGGATACGTGGGCGCCTCAATGCGCTGATGACCCGGCCGGTGTTTTACGAACTGGCCGAACTGGCGGTCGAGCATGAGGGTGTGACCGGTGTCTGGAGCGGCGGTGCCTTCTTTGCCCTGGAACGGGCCGATGCCCGTGATTGAGGGCCTGCTCGATCTGATGCGGCAGCGGCTCGACCCGGTCGATGACGATAGCGGCGTGAGCTTCCGCGGCGATGGCGACCTTAATGGCCTTCCCTCTCCGAGCGGCCGCAAGCTGCGCCAGGCGGCCATTCTGGCGCCGCTGATCCTGCATGACGGCCCGCCGCGTCTGCTCTTTACCGAGCGCGCCAGTCATTTGCTCAAGCATCCCGGCCAGATCAGCTTTCCCGGCGGCAGTCTCGATCCCGGCGATGCCGGCCCGGCCCAAGCCGCCCTGCGCGAGGTCGAGGAAGAGATCGGCGTCGGGCCTGAACATGTCGAATTGGTGGGCCGGTTTGAATCCTATGAGACCGGCACCGGCTTTCAGATCACGCCCTTCGTCGGCGTGTTACGGCCCGGCTATCGCCTGCGGCCCGACCCCGGCGAGGTCGCCAGCGTGTTCGAAGCGCCGTTCGAGTTTTTGATGGATCCGCACAATCACCACCAACGCTCGGGTGTCTGGCAGGGGCAGGAGCGTCATTTCTATGCAATGCCTTGGCAGGATCGCTATATATGGGGAGTCACGGCAGGCTTGCTGAAGTCGCTACACGACAAGCTGTATGGATAAGACATGATCCGCATCACGATTATCGAAATTGCCTCCTTCCTCCTGCCCTTCCTGATTTTCTTCATCTGGCGCTGGCAGGCCAATACCGACGCGCCGATCAAGCCCACGCCAACGCTGCGGCTGGCGGCGATCGGGGCCGGGCTTTCGGTGCTGGTTCTGGTTTCGCTCGTCTTGCTGGAATCGAGCCAGGGCGGGCATGAGGGCGAGCTTTATGTGCCATCGCGTATGGTCGATGGCCAGGTCGTTCCCGGCTATTTCATCCCGGTCGAAGAGACGGCGGCGGCGACCGAGCCCGAGACGGGTGACGTCACAGACCCGCAATGACACTGCCCCGCCTCGATCCAGCGGCGCAAGCCTGGATGCGCGATCCGGCGACGCGGGCCGTGATGGCCGCGCTTGATGCCGCGCGGGCCGGTGCGTCCCGCTATGTCGGCGGCTGTGTGCGAAATGCCCTGCTGGGCAAGCCGGTCGCCGATGTCGATATCGCGACCCAGCTCTTGCCCGACCAGGTGATGGCGGCGGCAAGGGCTGCAGGGCTGAAACCGGTGCCGACGGGCATTCGCCACGGCACGATCACGGTGGTGGCCGACGGACGCCCGTTTGAAGTCACGACCCTTCGCCGCGATGTCGAGACCGATGGACGCCGCGCCGTTGTCGCTTTCACCGATGACTGGAGCGAAGACGCCCGGCGCCGCGATTTTCGTCTCAACGCACTCTATGCCGACAATGACGGCATAATTCATGACCCGACCGGCGGGCTGGCCGATCTCGACCCCTGCCGGTTCGTGTTTGTCGGCTCGGCCGAGGACCGGATACGCGAGGACTATCTGCGCACCCTGCGCCTGTTCCGCTTTGAGGCTTGGTACGGCACCGGCGCGCCCGACGCTGAAGGCTTGGCGGCGGCGCAGCGCCTGAAGGCGGGATTGCACACTTTGTCGGCCGAGCGGGTCTGGTTGGAACTGAAAAAACTGCTCTCAGCCCCCAATCCCGGTCCTGCCGTGGCGCTGATGGCGACACATGAAATACTGTCCGAAATTTTGGGGGTGAACGGATCCTTAAGAATCCTTGTAGGTATTATAGACCAAGATATCTCAGCTGGCTTGGAACCCGATCCGCTCTTGCGGTTTGTGGCTCTGGTCGGCGGCGGGCCCGAAAGGATCAGGATCATGGCAGCCAAACTCAAAATGTCGAATGCCGAGAGCCAACGCATGCAGGGCGCGGTTGATCCGTCGCTGTGCGGCGAGGTCGAGGCAGCATTCACCGACATGGCCGCAGCGGAACGGGCGATCATGTCGCTCGGCGCGCGGGCGTTTGAAGACCAGGTGCGGCTCAGCGCCGCCGGTGATGTCGCGCCGCCGCCGCGCGACTGGACCCTGCTGGCCAAATTCGCCCGCGAATGGCAACAGCCCGATTTCCCGGTTTCCGGCGGCGATCTCATTCTGCTCGGCTATGAGCCCGGTCCGATGCTCGGTGATGCGATGGATGCGCTCAAGGCACACTGGATTTCCGAACGCTTCGAGCCAACCAAGGAAGCGCTCATTGCGCGCCTGAAACACTAGGCTTCGCAATCATTCCCGCGAACGAAAAAGCCCCGGTCTTCGACCGGGGCTTTTGTTTGGGCGGCTAGGCCTCAACTCCGAGATAAAGCGCTGTGAAGCCGATCGAATCGACAATGGCATGGGCGATGATCAGCGGCCAGAGATTGCGCTTGTAGAGCAGGTAAAGCGTGCCCATTGCGAATCCGATGGCGGCAATGGAGAGCATGCCGCGCAGGCCCTGATAGTAAAAGTGCACGGCGCCAAACATCAGCGCCGGCAGCACGACCATCAACACCGGCCGCAGCACGGAAGCAGGCAGGATGCCCTCAACGCGGCGCATCAGATAGCCACGGAAGAAGATTTCTTCGCCAAAGCCACCGCTGACAATCCCCAACCCCATCCACATCAAATATCGCGGCAGATTGCCTGTGACACCGGCGAAGCGATCTTCGACACCGGCGGGTGTCGCATTGACGTCCCAAAGCCCCAACGCGTCACCGCCAAAGGTGACCACGGCTCCGGACCCCATGATCGCGATCACGCCCAACAAGACCTGAGGCAGGAACCAGAGTTTTGATTTCATGCCCGGCAGGCCGCGCAGTCCGAAATCGGACCATGTTTCGGAGCGCATGCGGGCAAGCAGGGCGATGAAGGTGATCGTACAGGCCATCGACATCGGGCCGGCAAAACGCCAGGCGATCGGATCAAAGGCCAGCTTCGTCAGGATCAGGCAGGCGATTACCGCAGCCAGCTCGAGGACGAGAAAGCGGGGCTTGTGAGGGGCGTAGACAGACATCTTGATACCATGGGAGTTGAGGGTTGAGCCGGTTCGCCGAGTTGCGAACAGGCTCTCTTTTCCCATGGGTTCCGGTTTCAATCTTGTATGATTGTGCGGGCCATGCGGGCGTCCGGGGTGATGCTGCGCTTCCAGCGGAATGGGCTCAATCCGTGGGCGGCCTTGAAATGGCGGGTCATATGGCTCTGGTCGTTGAAGCCGCAAGCCAAGGCAGTCTGGGCGAAGCTCTCGCCGCGCTGAATGCGGTCGCGCGCCGCATCGAGCCGCCGCATCAGCAGATAGCGATAAGGGCTGGTGCCGTGCAGGCGGCGGAAATCGCGCGAGAGCTGCCAGCGATCCTGCCCGGCGACAGATTCCAGATCGTCCATCGAGACCTGCTCGTCCAGGTGCTCGTGGATATAGGAGCGTGCACGCTCGGTGGCGCGGGCATCGAGATGACCGCTTGGCGGTGTGTGCCCGGCGGCGGCATGAAGGGCGGTGGCGATGTCGAACAGGGCGTCGGCGGCGTGCAGCGGATCGAGGGCTTCGTCGAGGTCGGCGAGGATGGCGCTGACGGCCTGTATCAGACGGGCGCTCGATGACTGTCCGCCGGCAATGAAGGGCAGGTCCTGCCCGGGCAGGATGGCGCTGATGCTGTGGGGCTGGATGGTGAGGGCACGATAGGCGAAGCCGTCATCCGTGCCGGCATGTCCGTCATGCAGTTCGTCGGGGTGGAGGACCACCAATTCGCCCGGCAGGGATTGACGCGCCGCGCCGCGATAATTGAAGCACTGCACACCGCGCATCGTCAGGCCGAGCGTGTAAACATCATGGCGGTGCGGCGAGAAAGCGGTGTCACCGATGCAGGCCTCAAACCGCCTGATCCCGCTATCGCTTTGAGTCTCTGGCAAAATGCGTTCACTTCGTTTCCGCTGACATCAGTTAGATGCGTGGGCGCGCGGATTGGATGCAGCAGACTGTGCCTTTACGGCCATTTGGCCTCGGGCGGCATGGATGACAGGATCGACTTCACATTGCCGCCGGTCTCGAGGCCAAACTTGGTGCCGCGATCATACAGCAGGTTGAACTCGGCATAGCGACCGCGCCGAACCAGCTGTTCCTCGCGTTCCGCCGCTGTCCAGGGCGTCGCCATGTGGCGACGTACGAGTTGCGGGTAGATGTCGAGGAAAGCCAGGCCGACATCCTTGGTGAAGGCGAAATCTTTGCCCCAGTCACCGGTATCGTGACGGTCGTAGAAAATGCCGCCAATGCCGCGTGGTTCATTGCGGTGCGGCAGGAAGAAATATTCCTCGCACCATTGTTTGAAGCGGGCATGGAAATCGGCGTCGTGCTTGTCACAGGCCGCTTGGCAGGCAGCGTGGAAATCGAGGCTGTCGGGATGGTCCTGATTGCGATAGCGGTCGAGCACCGGGGTCAAATCCATGCCGCCGCCGAACCAGCCCTTTGTGGTGGTGATGAAGCGCGTATTCATGTGCACCGCCGGGACATGTGGGTTCCACATGTGGGCGATCAGCGAAATGCCCGAGGCCCAAAAACGCGGGTCTTCGCTGGCGCCGGGGATCTGGGCGCGGAATTGTTCGGAAAACTCGCCATGAACGGTCGAGACATGCACCCCGACCTTCTCGAACAGGCGGCCCTTCATGATCGAGGTGACGCCGCCGCCCTGGTCGGATGAGCCATCGCCGCGCGACCAGGCCTCGCGTTCGAAACGTCCGGGCTGGCCGGGACAGAGCGCGCTGGGGGCCTCGTCTTCGAGGCGTTCAAATTCGGTGCAGATCAAATCGCGCAAATGCTCGAACCAGGCGCGGGCCTTGGCGCGGCGGCTGTCGAGTTCGGCGGTCAGATCGGGTGTGGGTTGTGTGTCTGTCGTCATCATGGCGCCATCAATACGGGGCCAGACGCGAAGAGCAAGGTCGCGGGCCATTTGCGGCCCGCGACAACTCGTAGCGGTTTAACCCGCTTTGCGTTGGCCACTCTGGCCCGGGCGGCGACCGCCAGGCTTGCGTGAGCCGGTTGCAGTCACGGTCTGGCCTTGCGGACGGGCGCCGCGGCGTTGTCCGCCACCACCGCCACCGCGATTGCCGCCATTGGGCTTCTTGATCGGCTTTGGAATGTGCAGGGCAGCACCTTCAGCCGTCAGATATTTGCCGATCAGGTTCTCGATCTCGCGCAGCATGGTGCGTTCGTCCGGTTCCACGAGGGCAATCGCGATGCCATCAGTGCCGGCGCGCGCGGTGCGGCCGATCCGGTGGACATAGACTTCCGCCACGGTCGGCATTTCGTAATTCACCACATGGGTGATGCCGTCGACATCAATGCCGCGCGCGGCAATGTCGGTCGCAACCAGGATATTGGTCGAGCCATTCTTGAAATTGGCGAGCGTTTTCTCGCGCTGGTTTTGGCTCTTATTGCCGTGGATCGCGGCAGCGCGCAGCCCGTCTTTTTCCAGATTTTGAACGACACGGTCGGCGCCGCGCTTGGTGCGCGTGAAGACGATGGCGAGTTTGACGTCGTCGGCCTTCAGGATGTCACGCAGGGCGTTGCGCTTGGCTGAGGCATCCATCAGCATGACATGCTGTTCAATCCGTTCGATCGGCTTGGATTGCGGCGCGACACTGACTTCGGCTGGGTTATTGAGGAAGTCGCTGGCCAGCTTGCGGATCTGGGCCGGCATTGTGGCCGAGAACAGCATCGTCTGGCGCGTCTTGCGCAGCTTGGACATGATCTGGCGGATCGCCGGCATGAAGCCGAGATCCATCATCTGGTCGGCTTCGTCGAGGATCACGGTCTTGACGCCATCGAGGCGCAGCGCGCCGGTCGAGACATGGTCAAGCAGGCGGCCCGGCGTGGCGACAAGAATGTCGACGCCGCCCTCAAGCTTCTTGATCTGCGGGCGAGGCTTCACGCCGCCGACAACCACACAATGGCTGAGCTTCATGAATTTGGCATAGTCGCGAATGGAATCGTCGATCTGGGCGGCCAGCTCGCGGGTCGGCGCCAGGATCAGGGCACGGCAATTGCGCGGATTGGCGCGCTCATTGGCCTCGGCCAGGCGCGTCAGCAAAGGCAGCACGAAAGCGGCGGTCTTGCCGGTACCGGTCTGGGCGATACCGATCAGGTCGCGCCCTTCGAGCAGGGTGGGGATGGCTTTCGCCTGAATGGGGGTAGGGGTTTCATAACCAGCGGCCGTGATGGCGCGCAGGACGGGTTCGGCGAGGCCGAGATCTGCAAATTGGGTCAAATGGACACTCATATTGAGGCGCGCGCACGGATTCGTCCGCACGCTGCACCGAATAAATTTTAAAAGAAGCTTGCGTAGGTCAGCCGCTCGGCGATGCTCCTGCGACACCGACCAGCAAGTGGCCAATGCCCGGGGGCGCTGATGGCGGTCGGAAGCGAAAAAGCAGCCGTCTGCCGGTACTTCCTGCGCGCCTTGACTCACCATGGCGTCTACGCGTGGTGCGCAGGCAGGGGGAGATGGTCACATGTTGCACTGCAGCGCAAGGCATAATTGATGCGAGCCGGTTCGAGGCCGGCGCTGGTGGCTAGATGCCCCGCCGGCGAGTTAACGCATTTGCCGGCTCGCCTCGGCCAGTGCGATAGCCGCGGAAACCGTCACATTGAGCGAGCGCATGCCGTCGCGAATCGGAATTCGCACCCGCTCATCAGCTGATTCGTGGACGTTTTCCGGCACGCCGGCGCTTTCGCGGCCAAAAAGCAGCCGGTCATCTGCAGAAAAATTGAAGTCCCAAATCTCGTCCGCACTGGCGGTTGTGAACAGCACAAGCCGGCCTTGCGCAGCTTCTGCACTATTTTGATATGCAGTCCATGAACTGTGCCGGGTGGGCGTAATTGCCGCACCATAGTCCATCGCGGCAGCGCGTATCTTCCTGTCTGTCAAAGGGAATGCACAGGGTTCGACGATGTCGAGCCCGGCCCCAAAACAGGCGGCAACCCGCATGGCCGCACCCAGGTTCTGCGGAATATCAGGTTGAAAAAAAACGATCCGCATTTTAAGCCGCGCTACAGGCCGATGGTCGAATCCAGTGTGCGGCATTGCGCCATGCACTGGTCAGCCAATCCGGCGTTAGGTTATACGGCGTCAAACCTCGCTTCCGCGAGGACGTCAAGTTATCTGGGGCAGGGGGGCGCAATCGCGTGACCCCGTTTAAGAAAAGAGAAGAGGTCGGCTCGTGACGGAACAGAACGGCGCGCTCGGTGAACTTGGTCAGGAACCATCTCGCCGCGACTTCATCTATATCGCGGCCACAGGCGCTGCCGCGATGGGCGCCGGTCTGGCGATCTGGCCTTTCATCGATCAGATGAACCCGGCCGCTGACACGCGCGCACTCGGTTCGATCCGGGTTGATATTTCGGCCGTCACCGACGGCACTGAAATCACGGTCATGTGGCGCGGTGGGCCGGTCTTTATCCGCCATCGCACACAGGCCATGATCGACGAAGCGCGCGCCGTGCCGCTGAATGTTTTGGTCGATGATGTGTCGCGCAATCGCAATGCCGGTATGGAAAACGCCTCGGCGGCGGACCAGAACCGGGTCTTGCGGGCCGAATATCTCATCGTGATCGGCATCTGCACCCATCTCGGCTGCGTTCCGCTCGGCATCGGCGTTAATATGGGCGATTACGACGGTTGGTACTGCCCTTGTCATGGCTCGCATTATGACGGTTCGGCGCGTATCCGTCGCGGCCCGGCTCCGGAGAACCTGGCGGTTCCCGATTATTACTTTGAAACAGAAACGACCGTGAAGATCGGTCTGTCACCAGAAGAAGCTGCACAATCAGGGTGGGTTGCATCATGAGCGGTCCTTCGACCTACGAGCCGAAAACCGGTTTCACGCGCTGGATGGATGCGCGACTTCCAATCATCCGCCTCGGCTATGACAGTTTCGTCGATTTCCCGACACCGCGAAATCTCAATTACTGGTGGACCTTCGGCGGGATCCTCGCGATCTTCCTCGTCATCCAGATCATTTCCGGCGTCGTGCTCGCCATGCACTACATCCCGCATGAGAGCATGGCCTTCGACAGCCTCGAGCGCATTCGCCGCGACGTGAAATTTGGCTGGTTGATCCAGTCCATGCACGCCAATGGCGCCAGCTTCTTCTTCGTTGCTGTCTATATCCACATGTTCCGCGGCCTGTATTACGGTTCCTACAAGGCACCGCGCGAAATTCTCTGGATCCTCGGTGTCGTGATCTATCTGTTGATGATGGCGACCGGCTTCATGGGCTATGTGCTGCCCTGGGGACAAATGTCCTACTGGGGTGCAGTCGTGATCACCAATCTGATCGGCGCTTTGCCTTTCATTGGCGATGCGATCCGCGAATGGCTGTGGGGCGGCTTCTCGGTCGGCCAGGCCACGCTGAGCCGCTTCTTCTCGCTGCACTATCTGCTGCCCTTCGTGATTGCCGCCGTCGTTGCACTGCACCTCTGGGCGCTGCACGTTCCGGGCAATGGCAATCCGGTCGGTATCGAAGTGAAGACCAAGAAAGACACGCTGCCTTTCCACCCGTTTTATACGGTGAAGGACGGCTTCGCGATCGTCGTCTATCTGATCATCTTCGCGACTTTCGTTTTCTTCCTGCCAAATGCTCTGGGCCATACCGACAATTTCATCGAGGCCAATCCGCTCTCGACGCCATCGCACATTGTTCCAGAATGGTATTACCTGCCCTTCTACGCGATCCTGCGGGCGATCACGTTCGATATCGGCCCGATCGATGCCAAGCTTGGCGGTGTGACGGCGATGTTTGGTGCGATCCTGATCCTGTTCGTCCTGCCTTGGCTCGACACTTCGAAAGTGCGCTCGATGCGCTTCCGTCCGGTGACACGGGTGTTCTTCATCCTGTTCCTGCTGGCCTGCCTCGGTTTGGGCTGGTGCGGTGCCAATAATCCGGACGATCTCGTCTTTACGATGGGGCACAATGCCGAGGGTGTTGCGACCGGTCTGAAATTCGTCTGGTTCGCGCAATTCCTGACATTCTACTATTTTGCCTACTTCCTCATCGTTTTGCCGGTGATGGGACTGATAGAGAAGCCGTTGGACCGTCCCGTTTCAATTGAAGCGGCCGTTCTCGGCACGGCCAAGGCATAGGGGAGCGATGATCATGAAGATGACCCGCATTTTCGTCGCTGCTCTGGCAGCTCTTGGCCTCTCGGGCATTGCCTGGGCCTCGACCGCCGGCCAGCGTGAAGCTGAGCATTTCCACTGGCACAATGCCGGGCCGTTCGGCACCTTCGACCGTGAAGCGGTCCAGCGTGGCCTGCAGATCTATCAGGAAGTCTGTTCCAGCTGTCACTCGCTGGACCTGATTCATTTCCGCAATCTCGGCGAGGCGGGTGGCCCGTTCGAGAGTGCTGAATTCCCCAATGCCAATGACAATGCGATCGTGATGCAGATTGCAGCCGGTTACATGATCGAAGATGGCCCGGACGATGCCGGCGATATGTTCGAGCGCCCCGGCGTGCCGAGCGATGCCTTCCCATCGCCCTTCGCCAATCCGCAGCAGGCTCGCGGCTCCAATGGCGGCGCCCTGCCGCCGGACCTGTCGCTGATCATCAAGGCACGTCACCACGGCCAGGACTACGTCCATTCGCTGCTGCTCGGTTTTAACGAGGAAGTTCCGGCGGATGTCCATGTCGCGCCGGGCAAGCACTACAATCCGTATTTCCCTGGCGGCGTGATCGCCATGGCGCCACCCTTGTTTGAAGGCAGCGTCACCTATGCCGACGGGACCGAGGCGACGATGGAACAGATGTCGGAAGACATCGTCACCTTCCTCACCTGGGCCAGCGATCCGCACATGGAAGCGCGCAAGCAGATGGGCGTGATGGTTTTGCTCTACCTCTTCATCTTCGCAATCCTCGTCTATATCGCCTACCGGCAGATCTGGGCCAAGGTGAAGCATTGATCGCGCTCTGCGCGGCATGAATTGGGGCTGCGGACGCAAGTTCGCAGCCCTTTTTCGTGTTCCAACGGGAGGATGATCCGATGAGCCAATGGACGCTCGGCATTATCGGCGGTTCGGGACTGTATGAGCTCGATGGCCTGACGAATCTGCGTCGCGAACATATCGAAACGCCGTGGGGCGAGGCTTCCAGCGAACTGACGTTCGGCGAGCTGAATGGTGTGCCGCTGGTCTTCCTGCCACGCCATGGCCAGGGTCACCGCCTGCCGCCCGGCGATATTCCCTATCGCGCCAATATCACGGCGCTGAAACAGGCCGGTTGCTCCGACATCCTGTCGATCTCCGCCTGCGGCTCGCTGCGCGAGGAGCTGCCGCCGGGCCACTTCGTGATCGTCGATCAGTATGTTGACCACACTCAGGGACGCGAGAGGAGCTTTTTCGCGCCGGGCTGTGTTGCACACGTGCCGATGGCCGATCCGGTCTGTAGCCGCCTCTCACGGCTCGTGGCCGAGGCCGGGACGGCGGCCGGCATCGCGCTGACGCCGCGTGGCACCTATCTGGCGATGGAAGGTCCGCAATTCTCGACCCGCGCCGAGAGCGAGCTCTATCGGCAGTGGGGTCTGGATGTGATCGGCATGACCAATATGCCCGAAGCGCGTCTCGCTCGCGAAGCCGAGCTGCCCTATGCCTCGATTGCCATGGTCACCGATTATGATTGCTGGCGCGAACACACTGACAGTGTCGATGTCGCCCAAGTGATCGCAGTGATGCGCGCCAACACCGTCAAGGCGAAGCAATTGCTCGAACGTCTGACGTCGGCCATGTCCGGCAAAGTCAGAACACCCAGCCCCGACGGGATAGAGACCGTGCTCGATACGGCGATCATCACGCCCGCTGCGGCGCGCGACCCTGAGATGGTGCGACGGCTGACCGGGATTGCCGGGCGCGTGCTTGGCTGAAGTGGCACGGCCGAGCCGACTGATTTTCGCGGTTGAAGCCGACAGGCCTTTTCCGCGATCCTGCCCTCGTCCATAAAGGCCGCTGTTGTTGTCGGGAGTTTGTGATGTTGGTTTTTGTGATGGCCTTGCTGGTCCAGGGCGGTGCGCCGGCGCTGGCGCCGCCCAATCCGCGTCCGGCGTTTGAATGCGCTGAGCACGTGACCGATGCGCGCGCCCGCCGCGCCTGCCTGAATACGCTGTTGCGTGAGGCGGAAACGACTCTGCAGGCCGCCCATGAACAGGCTCGCGAAGATGCCCGTGAATCCGATCTCGATTCCGGCAGCATGTTCAACGCCGAGGCGAGCCTCGATCAGGCCCAAACTGTCTGGATCCAGTATCGGGACGCCGAGTGCGCACGACGTGGGTCGTTGATGTTTGTCAGCGATGAATCGCGTGAGGAAATCGTGCTCGATTGCCAGATCGCTCTTGATCGGGCGCGGGCGGCGGAATTGCTGGAGCACTGAGATGAGCCGGCCCATCCTGCATATCGGCAATAAACGCCTTTCCAGCTGGTCGCTGCGGCCCTGGCTCGCCCTGCGCAAAGGCGGGATTGATTTCGACGAGCACATGATCCCGCTCGACCTGCCTGGCACGCGCGCCGCGCTCGAGGCGGCATCGCCCGGCGGCACGGTGCCGGTGCTGGAAACGGGCGGCGTGGCAATCTGGGATTCGTTGGCGATCTGCGAATGGGTTGCCGAGCGCGCACCGCAGCTCTGGCCGTCAGATCCCGCTATTCGCGGTCAGGCCCGCTCCGTGACGGCGGCGATGCATAGCGGCTTCTTCGCCCTGCGCCGAAGCTGTTCAATGGATTTGTGCCGGCCGGTCGCCGCGATCACGCTCGACGACGCGACCCGCAAGGATATCGCCACCATTCAAGCGATGTGGGCGGCGGTGCGAAGCGGCGAGGGGCCGTTCCTGTTTGGCAGCTGGACCATCGCCGATGCCTTCTTCACCCCCGTCGCGGCGCGATTCCATCATTTCGCCGTCCCGCTGGATGCTGCATCGCAGGTCTATTGCGATACGCTGCTGGCCGATCAAGACTATCGCGACTGGTTCGACGCGGCCCAGCGCGAAGACCTGTTGCCGCCTGACCACCAGCACGCCTGACATTTGACCTGACACTGAAACGGAATCGATTTGATGGATCTCAAAGCCGCCATTCGCAGCATCCCCGACTTTCCCAAGCCGGGCATCATCTTTCGCGATGTGACGACCCTGATCGGCGATGCACGTGCCTTTCGCGTCGCCATCGACCAGATGGTTCAGCCCTGGGCCGGGGCAAAGATCGACAAGGTGGCTGGCACCGAGGCGCGGGGCTTCATCCTTGGCGGTGCCGTGGCGCACCAATTATCGGTCGGCTTCGTGCCGGTGCGTAAACAGGGCAAGCTGCCCTGGCGCACCCTGTCCGAGGAATACGCGCTGGAATACGGCACCGACACGATCGAGATCCATAGTGATGCTGTGTGCGAGGGCGACCGCGTCCTGCTGGTCGATGATCTGATCGCCACCGGCGGCACGGCAGAGGCCTCGATCAAGCTGCTACAGCGCGCCGGTGCGACGGTGGTTGGCGCCACCTTCATCATCGACCTGCCCGATCTGGGCGGTGCTACGCGGATCGAAGCGCTCGGCGTGCCGGTCTCCAGCCTTGTGTCCTATGACGGGCACTGATTAGGGGCGCGGCCTCAGAAAACGGTATCGCCGCCACGCTCAGCCCTGTTAGGGTCGCAGCCCTGACATCAGGGGGAGGCATCCATGTTCATCGGCCATTACGCGCCAGCCTTTATCGGCAAGCGCATCGCCAAAACGGTTCCGCTCTGGGTGTTGTTCGCCGCCGTGCAGCTGGTCGATATCGCTTGGGGCGCTTTCATTGCGACCGGCGTTGAACATGTCCGGATCATTGAGGGCTTTACGGCCTCCAACAGTCTCGACCTCTACGACATGCCCTGGACCCACAGCCTGCTCATGGCATTGGTCTGGTCGCTCGGTGCCGGCCTGCTCTGGAGCCTGATCGCCCGCAAGGAGAAGCGTCTCGGAGGCATTGTTGTCGGCGTGGCTGTCTTTTCGCACTGGCTCACCGATTTGATTGTGCACGTGCCCGACCTGCTGCTCTATCCCGGCTCCGACATCAAATTCGGCTTCGGCCTGTGGAATAATTTCCCCGTCGCCATGGGGCTCGAGTTGACGATCTTTCTCGGCAGCATGGCGATCTATCTGATGGGCACGCGCGCCAAAGGCATTATGGGGCGGATCTGGCCCTTCATCGCTACGGCCCTGATGCTGGGTCTGTTCTATCTCGGCATGACCACCCCACCGCCGGAGGACCTGGCTGTCGCCGGATCCTCCGCAGTGGTGATGTATTTTGTGATCTGCGCCATCGCGGCCGGCTTTGATCTGACGCGCGAGGCGAAATAGGCCTTAGCGGTTGGTGATCAGGCCGCGCACATCGTCGGTGAGCGCCGTCATCGACGGATCGTTGAGATAGACCATATGGCCACTGTCATAATAGCGCATATGCACCCGGTCCTGCACAAAGCCGGGCTGGTGGAACATTAGCTCCGCGCCCATGAACGGGGTGGCCAGATCGTAATAACCCTGGGCGACCAGTACTTGCAGGTCTGAATTCTGCCGCATGGCGCGGGCGATCCATGGGCCGGTATTGATGTAGCTGTTATTGCCCATCCGACCGGTATCCCAGTTCCAGTCTCCGACATCGCCGAGGGTGGCGTAGGGCTGGGTCAGATCGACCCCGAGGGTGCGTCCGAAATAGTCCTGCATCGCGGCGGTGTATCCGCCATCAATGCCATAAAAGCTCGGATCAGCATCCGGCCGTTCGCCGACACCATCAATCTCGATGCCGGTATAGCGGGCATCGAAGCGACCGACTGAAAGGCCCTGGTCGCGCAGCAGCTCGCGCTGGAACCGGCTGAGCGGGACGCGCAGATTGGAACGCTGAAGATAGACCGCGGGCAGGCCGATAAACTGAGACAATTCGCTGGCGATCTGTGCCTGGCGTTCGGCTGGCAGCGAGACGCCATACATCAGCGCGGGCATGTAGTCTTCAATGGCAAAGGTGCGCGCATCGGCGAGGAATGTGTCGATGTCATTGTTCCAGGCGGAGCGGTCGATACGGTTGTGATGCCAGGCGGCCGCCGCGTAGCCGGGCATCAAGGCGACATAACCGACATCATTGCCGTCCGACGTGTCGTTATAGCGGAAGTCCAGAACGGTCGAGATCAACACGACGCCGTTGATGGCGACGTCGGTGTAGCCGCCTTCCAGCTGGTTCAGCAGGGCGCCAACACGCGTTGTGCCATAGCTCTCGCCGAGCAGGTATTTCGGGGAGTTCCAGCGTTGATGCTCCGACAGCCAGATGCGGATGAACTGGTCCAGGCTTGCGGCGTCCTCGTTCACGCCCCAGAATTCAGAGCCTTCATGCTCGCCGAGTGGGCGGCTCCAGCCTGTGCCGACCGGGTCGATAAATACCAAATCGGCCACATCCAGAATGGAGCGGGTGTTCTCAACAATATCATAGGGCGCGGCGCCGTCGTCGCCGGCATCCGGGAGAACCAGGTGCTGAGGCCCGAATACGCCCATATGGAGCCACAGGCTGGCCGAGCCCGGGCCGCCATTGAAGACGAAGGCCACCGGGCGGGTGCGAGGATCGCTGGTGCCGTCCGCGATGTAGGTTGTGGCAAAAATCGAGGCCGTTGGATTGCCGTCACTATCACGCAGATAGGTTTCACCGGCCGTTGCCGTATATCGCACGCGCTGTCCGTTGACCGTTACCTGGCCGCTGGTTTCATAGCTGCGCGCCTCGGGGATTGGCGCGGCCTCCTCAGCGACAGCGCCGACGGAAATCATGGCGAGGCTGAGCGTGGCGACAAGTGTGCGGATCATGGTGTTTCCTTCCAATAATTTCACGGCGGTCTAAAGCGCTGGGGTCCTGAGGGAAAGTTACAGTTTGGTTGGCTGGAAATTCGCCTTGGCGCGCTTGGGGGTAGGGGCGTCGCTGATCTTCGCCGCCGGCGCACATGAAGAAGGCCCTGACAATTGCCGGGGCCTTCTTTACAGGCGTCAAAAGAGCCCAGCGTGCTTTCGCGGCTGCAGCCGATGCTATCGGCGAGCCGAAGCGCCGCTTTTAGCGGTCGTTGATCAGGCCGCGCACATCCTCGGTCAGGGCCGTCATCGAGGGATCGTTGAGATACACCATGTGACCTGAGTCATAATAACGGAAATGGACCCGCTCCTGCACATATCCAGGCTGATGGAACATCATTTCCGCGCCCATGAAGGGCGTCGCCAGATCGTAATAGCCCTGGGCCACCATCACCTGGAGATCGGAGTTCTGCCGCATCGCACGCGCGATCCAGGGGCCGACATTGATATAGCTATTGCCACCGGATTCCCGGGTTTCCCAATTCCAGCCGCGAACGCCGCCAATGGTGGAATAATATTCCGTCAGATCAACGCCCAGCGTCCGGCCGAAATAATCCAGCATGGCCGAGGTGAAGCCGCCATCAATACCGTAAAAGCTGGGGTCTTCGTCGGGACGTTCGCCGACACCATCGACTTCAACGCCGGTATAACGCGCATCAAGACGTCCAACCGACAGGCCTTGATCCCTCAAGAGTTCGCGTTGGAAGCGGCCGAGTGAGACACGCATATTCGAGCGGTCGAGATATTGCTCGGACAGGCCGGTAAAGCGTGCGAGTTCGCTGACGATATGCGCCCGGCGGTCGGCCGGCAGCGTCACGCCATAAATCAGGGCGGGCATGTATTCCTCAACCGCGAAAGTGCGGGCCTCGGCGAGGAAGGCTTCGATATCGTTATTCCAGGCCGAGTGGTCGACGCGGTTATGATACCAAGCGGTCGCGGCATAGCCCGGCATCAGGCCGATATAGCCGATATCATTGCCCTCGGAGGTGTCGTCAAAGCGGAAATCGAGCACGGTCGAAATCAGCACGACACCATTGATCGACACATCGGTGAAGGAGCCCTCCAGCTGGTTCAGCAGGGAACCGATCCGCAGCGTGCCATAGCTTTCGCCGAGCAGGTATTTCGGCGAGTTCCAGCGCTGGTGTTCCGACAGCCAGATCCGGATGAACTGGGCCAAGCTCTCGCCATCCTCATCAACGCCCCAGAATTCCGAACCTTCATGCTCGCCAAGCGGGCGGCTCCAGCCGGTGCCGACCGGATCGACGAAGACCAGATCGGCGACATCGAGAATGGAACGGGTGTTTTCAACGACATCGAAGGGTGCGGCGCCGTCATCCTGGGCATTTGGCAAGACCAGATGTTGCGGGCCGAACACGCCCATATGCAGCCAGAGACTGGCCGAGCCGGGGCCGCCATTGAAGATGAAGGCGACAGGCCGCGTACGCGGATCGGCATGACCGTCCGCGATATAGGTGGTCGAAAAGATCGAGGCCGTTGGATTGCCGTCTTCATCGCGCAAATAGGTCTCGCCGGCAGTCGCGGTATAGCGGATGCGTTGTCCGTTGACTGTCACCTGGGCGTGGGATTCGAAGCTGCGCGCTTCAGGAATCGGGCTGGCGTCGTCGTCGGCGAAAGCGCCGCCCGTCAGACAGGTCATGGCCAAGGCCAGAGCCAGAATGCGTATCATGATGATCTCCCCAAAATGTTTGACCGGACACTAGGACGATCACAGATGGAGGGGAAGTTACGGTTTGTATGGATGCCAGCTAGCGCGTCTTCTCCACCAGCAGCGTCTTGGGCCGGCGTTCGCGCGCGGTCTTGAACAGCTGGAAGCTCTGATTGACGAAATTGGTCACGTCGGTGAGCGAGGCGATGAAGCTGAGCAGTTCCGGCGTGCGTTCCGCTTCCACCAGCCGGACCGGCGCCGACGGGTCGGGCGTCTCGAAGCGGACATAGAAGAGCGGTTCGCCGCGCTTGAGGATCAAATCCTTCGACAGGTCATGCCACTCGAAGGCCCACATATGCTGGCGCGGCCAGACATCAATCGGGAAACGGCCACACAGCATCACACCGGGCCGCTGCGCCGGCATGTAGTGCAGGAAGGGCGGGAACTGGTTCACATAGACCGGGTCGTCGGAGACGAAGACGAAAGGCGTCGCGATCTGCAGCATTGGCCGGCTGGGATGGCGCCATTCATTTTGCGGTGACAGGGCGAGGATTTGCTGCAGGCCGGCCGGGCGGGTCGAGGCCATCGGGCCGTCGACATTGGTCAGCGTCAGCTGGCCTTGGGCGTTTGGCTGCATGCGCAGATGCAGATCGATCGGGCAATTGATCGCGAAATGACGCCGGTCGAACTCGATTGCCGCTGGACACACCGTCGCCGATTTCGACGTTGTCGGCTTGGGCACATCGAAGCTGACGGCCTGCGGCGCGTCCCAGATCAGGCTCGCCTTCTCTTCCTTGAACAACCAGCCGATCTTGTAGCGGCGGCGGGTGTCGAACTCGGCATCGCGTTGCATTTGCCGATAGAGCTTCACGAACATCCGGTTTCACCCCTTTTGAAACAGGACTTCAGCCTATGACAAGCCCGCCGGCGAATCGACCGTCGATTCAGCTTGGCTTGCCCCCGTTTTGTATGGCCGCAGCGCGTTATGGAAATGCGACCGCGTCCGCGCTATAGCCCGGCCATGAATTATCGTCACGCCTTCCACGCCGGAAATTTCGCCGATGTCGTCAAGCACGCCATCCTCGCGCTTTGCCTCGATCATCTCGGGGCCAAGGACAAACCCTATCGGGTGATCGACACCCATGCCGGGATCGGGGCCTATGACCTCACCTCCGACGAGGCGGCTCGCAGCCCGGAATGGGTTGACGGGATCGGCCGCATACTCGGTGCCGACATGCCCGATGATGTCGCCGCAGCGCTCAAGCCCTATCTCGACCTGTTGGCCGAGATGAATCCCGGCGCCCTGACCGAATATCCCGGCTCGCCGGAAATCGCCGCCCGTATCGCGCGGCCGATGGACCGCATCCAGTTGTGCGAATTGCACGAGGCCGATGCGCGCACGCTGGAACGGCGCTACGCCCGCGATGGCCGCGTCAAGGTCGAGCATCGCGATGGCTACAAGGCCCTCACCGGTCTGGTGCCGCCGAAAGAAAAGCGTGGCCTGGTGCTGATCGACCCGCCCTTTGAGGATCGCGACGAGCTGGCGCATCTGGCCGAAGCGGTGATGCCGGCGCTGAAGAAATGGCCCATCGGGACCTATGTCTTCTGGCGTTCCCTGAAAAATCTCTGGGCCGCTGACCGGTTCGATAACGGCCTGACCGAATGGCTGATCACCGAACAGGGCTTCGAGCCGGAAAAAATCCTGCGTGCCGATTTGTGGATTCGCGATCTGGCCAGCGAGGGAAAGCTGTCGGGTGCCGGCGTCATCATCATCAATCCGCCCTGGCAGCTGGAGGAAAAGCTCCTCGCGCTCCTGCCTTGGCTGGCCGAAACCCTCGCCCAGGGCGATGGCTATGGCTGGCGCCTCGATGGCGGGCTGACTGAAGAAGACGTTGAAGCGGTTGACGAAGACTAGTCCGCGCCAGGAGCTCAGCCATGCCGCATCCCTATCTCATCCTTGATGTCTTCACCGATCAGGCCTTTTCCGGCAATCCGCTCGCCGTGGTGCTCGAAGCCGATGATCTCGACGATGTCGCGATGCAGGTGATCGCCGCCGAGTTCAACCTGTCGGAAACCGTCTTCATCACCGAGCCGAAAGGCCAAGAGGCCGATTACGGCCTGCGCATCTTCACGCCGAAAACCGAATTGCCTTTCGCCGGACATCCCACGGTCGGTGCTGCTGTCGCCCTCGCGCTCAAGGCTGGCGGTGAGCCGGGCAAACGCCGGCGTTATGTGCTCGAAGAGACCGTCGGCGATGTCACCACCGATGCGCGCTATGCCAGCCCGGTCCAGGGCTCGGCGCGTTTCTTCGCGCCCAAGCTGCCGGAATATCTCGGCGAGCTGCCCGAGCTCGACCCGATCGTCGAAGCGCTCGGTCTCAAGGCCGGCGATTTCCTGCAGACTGCGGTGCAGGGCGGCATCTGGTCGGCCGGCGTGCCCTACGCCATCGTGCCGGTGCGCTTCGCCGAGACGATGGCCAATATCCGCATCAATACGGTGGCCTTTGACGATGCGTTTGGCGGCGATGAGCCGATCGCGGCCTTCGTGGTCGCCAAGGCCTCATCGACCGACCACACCACCGATTGGCGCGCCCGCATGTTCGCCCCCAATCTCGGCCTGATGGAAGACCCGGCAACCGGCAGCGCGGCTGCAGCCTTCGCCGGCTTGATTGCCGAACAGGGGGGCTTGGGCGATGGCGATCACTCGATCAGCCTCTACCAGGGCCTCGAAATGGGCCGTCCCAGCCATATCCGGATGTTGCTGCGGATCGAAGCCGGCAAGTTGACCGAATTGATGATCGGCGGCGAGGCCGTCAAGGTCGCTGAAGGCGTGTTGCTTTAAGGTAAATCTCCGCGGGTCCTGAATCATTCCCATTCAGCACAGTGCGGCTCAATGAGTGCGAGCTGTTCGGACAGCGACCACAATCCGAATTCCGCTCTTCGAGCGTCAACGGTGTCCGGCTCGGCGATTTCACCCGACACCGTCGCATGGCCCTCCACGCACCGAATATAAGTGCCGAAGATCATGGGTTGACCACGAAGTCTCGCGAGGCTGTCCAGAAGGAATGCGTAAGGGACGCGCTCAATATTTCCCTCTTCAAAGGCGATCTCGGCCAAGTCCGCATACTCATCGACTATCGCACTACCCGGGTCGGCATGTTTAAGTGCCAGGAGGCCTGCCTGCGCGACCGCATCCCCATACACCCCCGCACTCGGAAACCCCTCCTCCTCGATGAAACGCTGGAGCAAGGCGGCATTCTGCGACCCCAATTGACAGCGGGCGCGAGCGACGATCGCCACCGGGGTCCTGGGGGTGTCACTCGTTGTTATCAGGGCTTCGATGTGGGAGCCGTGCCATCGGCTGAGCGCAGTATCCACCGCAGCGGCTTGCACGAGTTTGGAGGGTAGGGAGGTGTCTGGTGGAAGGTTGCTTTCGCCGAATGCTCCTTGCTGTGCTCGACCGTCGTAAACCTGATTCACCAGTCCTTCGAGGTCGACATCCGCAATCGGTCCGAACATCTCAGAAAATCGAGTAAAGTATTGGGTCCCATCCGGTGCGCGACAATCGTCACCCATCAGCTCCAACAATGCTTCCTCGGATGGAACGCCGGTCCGGTGCTCGGCGCTAGCCGGGATCGCGCTGGCCTCCAACGCAGCCGTCTCCAGTGAGGAGCGGAGGCGAGCTTCAAGATCGAACTCGCCGCTCAAGGCTCGTGTTTCGAGTGAAGAGGCGGCCCAGGCTGGCGGCCCAAAGAGCAACGCTCCGACAACTGCCAGAATGACCGTGCCGCCAGATTGCGACCTGTTTTTCACGATATGGGACATGTTGTTCCTCCCCCACCAAGATGGAAACCGAGTAGTTATCAGCGGCTCGATCCAACTACGCCCGCTGACCTTCTGATGTGAACTCGAAACAGAACGTCTCGCCCCTGCGCTGTTAGCGCAATCAAATGGATCCAGTTTCCGGCAGGATCGATCCAGTGCAGCCGATTGGGTGAGCTTCCCAATCACCCTATGTGGGCGCAAGCTACTCCAGCGGCCGGACCGTAAACACGTCATCATCAAGCACTCGTGGAATGATGACGCGGATGAAATGCGTCGCATAGCGGCGCAGAAAACGATCCCCGTCTTCGGCCTCGCTCGGCGAGCGCGCACGCAGCCGGATCAGGCCGCCGCCTTCGCGCGCATCCTTCGAGAAATAGGCAATCTTTTCGCCGGGCGATGCTGCGGTGATCGCCGCTGCCAAGACTGGCTCATAGGCCCGGCTGAGGGTCTTCTTGAGAAAGCCCTCATTCTGCAACAGGGCGCGGCGATCAAGGTGCAGAACCCGCCTTTCACTATTGCGGCGATTGCGGTGGGCGCCCTTGATCAGATTGTTGTGGGCATCGATCTCGATCCGGGTGATCGCCTTGCCGCTGCTGACGCTGTTCTTGCCAGAGATTTTCGGTGCCGTCAGCCAGACCTGGTAATCGGTCACCGGCAGACCGCTATCATCCACGGCATCGACCACGATCTGGTAGAATTCATTGAAGCGGCTTTTATCGGCACTGGCCCGCCCGAGAATGCGCTCGCGCAGGGCGTCGGCCTCCTCGCCGTCTTGGGCCAGCCGCCGCGTTTCATCGCAGACTGCGGTCCATTGCGTCGCGACCCGCTCATATCCGGCCGGAGTATTCACCGCCAGCGCGTCAAGGATGAGTTGCGACAAGCGGCCCGCCGTTGCCGGGTCCTTCGATTCGCTCCGGTCCGGATCGGGGCGCAACACAGTGAGGTGATGACGGTCGGGCAAGACGGCGAAGGGTGTGTTGTCCGGGCCGCGCCGGGTCCAGGGTGTCAGCTTTGGTTCCGTCAGCGAGCCGTCAGTGAAATCGACGGTCAGGCCTTGTGGGTCGATATTGGCGCTGGCGATGCGCACCGTGCCGTCCCAAGCCTCCTCGCCGAGGATCTGGGTGCCGGGGATCTGGCAGGCGCCGACGATGACGAAGGGCCGTGTGCCACTGGCCGAGAAGGGGCTCTTAGTCTCGCCATCCGGCGAAAGCCGGTCGATCAGCGCGATGTCCTGCTGCAGGTGTGAGCCAAGCTCGAGCGCGTGTAGAAATTCCGTCCCGGTCTGAAAGCCACGATTCCAGCCCTTGATCACCCGCGTCAGCAGGGAACGCCCCAGCGTCGCCAGCGGCGAGCCAAAATTGGCCGGTGCCAGCATCAGCAAATTGTCGACCGGGCCGCCGCCCTCCGGGTAGATATCGGCGAGCCAGCGCCGCGCCACCAGCGCACCGGTCGAGTGCACGATCAGGTGGAAGCGGGCCGGCAGCCGCCCATCGCTCTGCATTTCAGTGATCACCGCCTGCATCCGCCGCGCCGAATCCTCGACCCTCACATCGTCTGACATGGACGGATAACCGCCCAGGAAGAGATCGGCGATCTGATAGCCGTGAGCGGTCAGGAAATGGCCGACTTCGGCCATGGATTTATCGGGCGCACTCCAACCATGGATCAGCAATACATGTCCGGGCATGGCGAAACCTCACAGCCAATGAGGACGCCAGACTAGCACAGCCACAGGGTGTGTGGGAGGATTTCCGAACCGGGGTGCCTAGTAATCATCCTCGGCACTATCCCACCAGGGATGCCAGTCGGGCAGGTCGGTCGAGACTTTGAGCGGAAACTCCGGCGTGCGCTTTTCCAGAAAGGACATCACACCCTCCTTCGCATCCGGTCCGATGCCGGCTTGAAGAATGCCGCGGGTTTCAACCCGGTGCGCTTCCATGGGGTGGCTCGCACCGAGCATGCGCCAGGCCATGCGGCGCATCAGGGCAACGGAGATCGGTGCACAGCGCTCGACGATCTCTTTCGCCCGCTTGCGCGCTTCGGGCATCAGGTCTCCGGCAGGTACCACGCGTGCGACCAGTCCGGCCTCGAACGCTTCAGCGGCGGTGAAGGTCCGCCCGGTCAGGCCCCAGTCCATCGCGGTTGAAATGCCCACCACGCGCGGCAGGAACCAGCTGGCGCAGCCATCCCAGACAATGCCGCGCTTGGCGAAGGGGTAGGCGAATTTGGCGTCGATCGAGGCCAGCCGGATATCCATCGGCAGGATCATCGTCGCGCCGATCCCGACCGAGGCGCCATTGATCGCGCCGATCACCGGTTTGAGACTGTCCCAGATGCGCAAATTGAGCTTGCCGCCGGCATCGCGCCATTGCGGATCGGCAGCGTCAAACTCGCCGCTCTCCTGCGAGCGTCCGATCAGATCGAACGTCTCCGCACCCATCGACAAATCGGCACCGGCACAAAAGGCTGGCGGCTCGCCGGTGACGATCACGGCGCGCACATCATCGTCGGCGTCGCTGGCATCGAAGGCGGCAATCAGTTCATCGCCCATTTCATAGGTGAAGGCATTGAGCCGGTGCGGCCGGTTCAGCGTGATGGTCGCGACATGGTCTTCGACCGCATAGGTGATGGTGTTAAATGACATGATGCCCGCTCTCCTCCCTGAAACTGGAGCGTCAGGCTAACAGACCGCGCCCCGGCTGCCACGCCCGGCACCAGTAGCAAGCTAGGTGTCGGCGATAGCGGCCTCGCCCTCATGATTTTCGAATAATCGCCCGCGCTCGGTGACCAGCACGATCACGATCGCCAATGCCCCCATCAGGGCCTGGCCGGTGACCAAGGGTATCGCTGTGCCGTCATAGAGCTGGCCGATCAGAGCGCCAATCAGCGAGGCGGCGACGCCGGTGACGAAGCCATAGGCCGCCGAGGCGGTGCCGGCGATATGGCCCACCGGTTCCATCGCGATGGCGCTGAAATTGGCCCCGATCAGGCCGAGCAATGCCATCGCCGCAGCCAGCAGAACCATGAAGACCGCGAGATTATCGACCCCGGACATCAACACTGCAGAATGGACGACACTGATCACGGTGAAGCCGATCAGGGCGCCGTGAGACAGCCGGCGCTGGCCCCAACGCATCACCAGTTTGGAATTGGCGTAGCTGGTGAGGCCCATGCCGAAAGCAATCCCGGCGAAGGCAAGCGGGAAACGGTCACCGAGCTGGAAGTGTTCGGCGAAAATCTGTTCCGAAGAGCCGAGAAAACCATAGAGGCCGCTGAAGAAGGCCGCGCCGGCCAGCGTATAACCGAGCATCAGCCGCGTCGTCATCGCCTCGGCGAAGGCGCGCACCGAGCTGCCCAAGCCCAGCTTCTGCCGGTATTCCGGGTGCAGGGTTTCGGGCATCCGGAAATGCAGCCACAACACCAGGCCAAGCGCGAACAGAAACAGGAAACCGAACACGCCCTGCCAAGGCAGGTAGAACAGGATCAGTTGTCCCAGACCCGGCGCCAGCACCGGGACCGCCATGAAGACGGTCATCACCATCGACATCACTTCCGCCATCCGCCGGCCGGAGGTCAGATCGCGCGCGATGGCGGTCGCGATCACCCGGCATGCGGCCGCGGCCGAGCCCTGCAGCAGACGCGCCAGCAACAGCGCTTCGAAGGTCTGGGCGAACATGCAAGCCAACGTGGCGACGAGGAACAGGCCGAGCGCGCCAAGAATGACCGGCTTGCGGCCATAGGCATCCGAGAGCGGCCCGTAAATCAGTTGCGCCAGGCCAAAGCCCAGCAGGTAGGTCGTGATGACATATTGGCGGTCATTGGCGTGAGCGGTGCCGAGATCGGCGGCAATTTCGTCCAGCGCCGGCAGCATCATGTCGATGGCGAGCGCAACGACCGCTGTCATCGCAACCAGCAGCGCCACCAACTCACCCAGCGACATGGCTGGGCTATCGCCGGCGGGTTTGATCGCTGCTGACATCGGGAACTCCAGACTCGGGGCTGAAGCCCGTCTGGATCGTGCTTAACAAGGCTGACGGCTCATGCAAGCCGGAATGGGAGCGTGGGAGGGGCTCAGCCCTGTGCCGGATTGTAGAAAATATTCAGCTGGAAGCTTTTCGCAATCCGCTGCGCGCGATCCATCAGGGCCGCCGCGGCTGCGTCACTGGCGCCGATCTCGCCGAGCGTTTGCTCGAACAGGCCAAGCCAGCGCTGGAAATGCTCCGGCGTCAGGCCTTTCAGGCGCATATGGACCGGCATCGGGCGTCCGGAATAGCTGCCTTCCTGCATCATCACCGAGCGCCAGAAGCTCTTCAGCTTGTCCAGATGCGCATCCCAGCCATCGCCGATTTCACCATCGAAGATCGGGCCCAGCACCGGGTCGAGGCGGACGTGGGCGTAAAACGCATCAACCAGATCGGAAATCAACGCCGCATCGATGGGGCGGTCTTTAGTCATCGGTGCACTCCTGCAACACGGGTCCGGTCTCGCTATCCAAACACCCGTCGCAACAAATCCGTGCCGCGACGTACCGGGTCTTGGCGGATGGCACGTTCTTCCAAGCCTATATAGTGGAAGACGCCGTCGATCGCCCGGCTGACAGCATGATCGGTCACTATGTCGCGGAGCGAGCCGGTGGCGCTGCGATTGCCAAACAGGCCACCGAGCATGTTCTGGCCGCGTGAGATCTGCGGTTCCACGGCATCAACGGCCTGATAGGCGCCCGATCCCGTCAGTGCGCTCTCCATGCCGGGGCGCAGCAGACCGGTCAGACGGCTCTCGCTGCGGCCGCGCAGATAATCCGTCGCTGCGGTATCGCTGCCGCGCACGATCGAGACGGCATCGCTGAGCGTGATCGACTGCACGGCATCGGTGAAGATGCGACCGGCCTCGGGCATCGCCGCTTCGGCAGACCGGTTGATGCGCAATTCCAGATCATCGACCGGGCCCGACATGCCGACGCGGCGCAGCTGGGTCTGCAGGGTGGCGATATTGCGGGGCAAGGGAATATGAACCGCTGGATCTGCGAAGAAACCGTCCGGCCGTCCCAACCGCTCGGTCGCCAGGCGCGAGGCGGTATCGAGCGCGGCGCGAATGCCCGAACGCGCATCGCCCTGGCTCAACCGGCCAAAGCCCTGCGCCAGGGCAGGCGCGGCGAGGGTGAGGGCAAGGGTGGAAATGACAAATTGGCGTCGCAGCATGATAATCCTCCAGCGTTTGCGAAAAAGGGGACAGGTATAATTAACGCGTCTCGGGTGGTTCGCCAGACTGTCACCGCCGCGCCAGCGCGTTAATTATACCTGTCCCCTTTTAGGCTCAGGCCTTCTTGACGAATTGCGACTTCAGCTGCATCGCACCGACACCCTCAATGCGGCAATCAATATCGTGATCGCCCTCGACCAGGCGGATATTCTTCACCTTGGTGCCGACCTTGACGACAAGGGAGGTGCCCTTGACCTTGAGATCCTTGATCACCGTCACGCTGTCGCCATCCACCAACTCCGCCCCATTGGCATCACGCCAGACCGGGCCGCTCTCGGCAGCGGCCTGCGCCGGCCATTCATGCGCACACTCAGGACAGACCAGCAGCGGGCCGTCTTCGTAGGTGTAGACACAGGCGCATTTCGGGCAGGCGGGCAGGTCGGACATTGGCGGGCTCCGTGGGCGGGGATGTGTTGGGAAGCGGCTTAGGCGGTTCGGGCGGCGATGTCGATGCGGGGAGGC
>TARA_R110002051_G_scaffold26789_3_pt1 | contig 58794 bp, 50 predicted proteins | sample TARA_R110002051 | Tara Oceans TARA_R110002051 (sample SAMEA4397023) | marine metagenome | biome: Polar Biome; feature: [MES] marine water layer (ENVO:01000295) within the mesopelagic zone...; material: water (ENVO:00002006), including particulate matter (ENVO:01000060) such as......
ACTTCTCCGCCACTCAGGTCTAGCGCGGCCGCCGTCGCGCCAAGGCGCAGGTCGATGGAACGATCTGTATAAAATTTCTCGGGCCGAAGCGGTGTCGGCTTCGGATCGGGCTCTTTGATATAGCCTTTGGAAAGCGGTGGCTTCTGATAGGGCAGGTCCGGCTCGGACGTAAGCATGGTGAGGGGGCCGTCATAGCCCTTCTCTCTCAGGCTGGCCGCCAACTGAACGCCGCCGTGGCTGGCCCCGACGATCACGATGCCCTTATCCGACACGGCTTCCTCCTGCACTTTAGTTCATGTTTTGTGAGTCCTACCCTATTCCTTGAGGAGAGAGGAATAGATTTCGGCATCGCCGATCCGCCCGACCGGTTTTCCGTCCGCCACGACGATGATTTCTTCCCTGCTCTGCAATCGGCATCGCATCAGATCCGCCATCGGCGTGTCCGGCAATGCGACCGGCACGACTCCCGCCGCGATTTCCTCGGAGCCGATCATCTGCATGCCGCCCGGCAGAGGTGTCCCATCCGGAACCGGCGCCATCACCGAATCCGCACGCAACACATTCAGCGGGTTCATGTGAGAGACGAATTCGGCCACATAGGCATTCGCCGGGTTCATCACGATCTCATGCGGTGTACCACACTGGACAATGCGCCCGCCTTCCATGATCGCAACCTTCGATCCGAGTTTCAGGGCCTCGTCCAGATCGTGACTGACGAAAATGATCGTGCGGTGCAACTGCGACTGCAGCTCCAACAACTCATCCTGCAGCTTGGCCCGGATCAGCGGATCGAGCGCGGAGAACGGTTCATCCATCAACAGCACCGGTGCTTCCGTCGCGAAGGCCCGGGCCAGGCCGACGCGCTGCTGCATACCACCCGACAGCTCGTGTACCTTGCGGTCCGCCCATTGCTCGAGCCCGACCAGCGCAAGCTGCCGCGACACACGTTCGGCGCGCTCCGCCTTGCCGACACCGGACAATTCCAGCCCCAGCCCGACATTGTCCGCCACCGTGCGCCAGGGCAGCAGGGCAAAGTTCTGGAACACCATGGTAACGTGCTCTGTGCGGAGCCGGCGCAACGTCGCCTCGTCCGCGCTGGCCGCGTCGATTTCCTGCTCGCCGTCATGCACCCAGACGGCACCTCGGGTGACGGGGTTCAGGCCGTTTACCGCCCGGAGCAAAGTCGACTTTCCGGAGCCGGAAAGCCCCATGATCACGACGATCTCTCCCGGGTCGACCGTCAGGCTGCAATCATGCACGCCGAGGATCTGGCCGGTCTCGGTCTCGATCTCGGACCGGTCCATGCCCCGGTCCATCAGAGGCAACGCCTCCTCGGGCCGCTTGCCGAAGACGATATTCACCTTGTCGAAACGTACGGCGGGAGTCCTCATTTGCCGTCCTCCCCGCGTCCGCGGAACATCCGGTCGAGAATGATGGCGATCACCACAATGGCGAGGCCGACTTCGAAGCCCTTGGCGATATTCACCTGATTAAGCGCGCGCAGTGTCGGCACACCAAGCCCGTCCGCCCCGACCAGCGCGGCGATGACGACCATGGAGAGCGACAGCATGATGGTCTGGGTCAGGCCCGCCATGATTTGCGGCAGGGCATAGGGCAGCTCCACCTTCCAGAGCAACTGCGTGCGCGTCGCGCCAAAAGCCTGCCCCGCCTCGATCAGCATTTTCGGTGTCGAGGAAATCCCGAGATGGGTCAGCCGGATCGGCGCCGGAATGGCGAAGATCACCGTGGCGATCAATCCCGGCACCATACCGAGGCCAAACAGGATCAGCGCCGGGATAAGATAGACGAAGGTCGGGATCGTCTGCATCAGGTCAAGCACGGGGCGCATGGCGGAGAACAGCCAGGGCCGCCGGGCGGCGGCAATGCCGAGCGGAACGCCGAAGCCCATGCAGACAACGGAGGACGCCAGCACCAGGGCAACCGTCTCCGTGGTTTCTTCCCAATAGCCTTGGTTGATGATCAGCAGCAAGCCGACCGCGACAAGCAGCGGGAAGGTGATCGTCCGGCGCACCGCATAGGCGATACCGGCAACGATGACCACGGCCAGCAGCGGATGCGGTGTCTGGAGCACCCAGAGGATGCCGTCGATCATGAATTCAAGGCCGGCGGCAAGCCCGTCGAAGAACCAGGCGCCATGATCGGTCAGCCAGTCGACGAAGATTCTCGCCGCCTTCCCGACCGGAAGTTTGTTATCGGTCAGCCAATCCACGGAAAGCTCCCCCGCCCCGCCGTCGCTCTGTGACGCAACTAGAAGAGGCGGCACGCATGCCGCCTCCGTCCGAAATGTTATGCCTTAAAGACCGAGCGACTTGCGCACGGCCGGCAGCGCGGCCTTGCCGTCCACCGTCGTCACGCCGGAAAGCCATGCATCGAGGATACCGGCATTGGCCTTCAGCCATGCCTTGGCGGCATCCTTCGGCTCTTCATTATCGTTCAGGATCGCGCCCATGATCTCGTTCTCCATACGGAGAGAGAACATCAGGTTATCGAGCAGCCGTCCGACATTCGGGCACTCCGTGCCATATCCGGCGCGGGTGTTGGTCAGGACCGACGCACCACCGAGATCCGGGCCGAAGAAATCGTCGCCACCGGCGAGATAGGCCATCTCGAAATTGGCGTTCATCGGGTGCGGCTCCCAGCCGAGGAACACCACCGGCTCCTCTTTCTTCACCGCGCGGGCCACCTGGGCCAGCATGCCCTGCTCGGAGGATTCGACCACGTCGAAGCCCTTCAGGCCGAAAGCATCCTTCTCGATCATGTCGAGGATCAGGCGGTTGCCGTCATTCCCCGGCTCGATGCCATAGATCTTGCCGTCCAGTTTGTCCTTGAACTTGGCAATATCGGCAAAGCTCTTCAGGCCAGCGTCGTAAGCATATTGCGGCACGGCGAGCGTATATTTCGCGCCATAGAGATTGACGCCAACAGTCTCGACCGAGCCTTCGTCACGGTATTTCGCGATATCCCCTTCCATGGTCGGCATCCAGTTGCCGAGGAAGACATCGATATCCTTGTTTTTCAGCGATGCGTAAGTCACCGGAACGGAAAGCACTTTCACATCAGTCTCGTAGCCCATCGCTTCAAGTACCGTCGTGGTGGCTGCAGTCGTCGCCGTGATGTCGGTCCAGCCGACATCGGAAAATCGCACTATCGAACAGTTATCGTCGGCCATCGCGGCGCCGGATGACATGATTCCGGCCGCCAGAGCGATGGCGAATGCAGTTCTGGATTTCAGCATGATTGATGCTCCCTTTTAGGATTGCCCCCGTTATTAGCCGGGTTAGGCAAACATTATAGATGATCTTGCGCAAGATTTTTATTGATTGAGCAATCAATCAAAAATACGGTCCCCCGCGAAAGGACCCTGCCGCCCATGCCCAAGATCGGAATGGAACCAATCCGCCGCAAAGCCCTGATCAACGCCGCGATCGAGGCTATCCACGCACGCGGGTCCTTCGAGGTGACGATGAGCGAGATCGCCCGCCAGGCAGGCGTCTCGGCCGCCCTCGCCCATCACTATTTCGGCAGCAAGGACCAGCTTATCGTCGCGACGATGCGGCATCTCCTCAGTGAACTTTCCGTCGAAATCGTCGCGGCCCTGCGTTCGTCCCAAACGCCACGAGAGCGTCTGTCAGGGATCATCCGGGCCAATTTCGGCTCCGACCAGTTCCGGCCCGCAACCATTTCCGCCTGGCTTACCTTCTATGTGAAGGCACAGAGCATGGCCGATGCCCGCCGCGTGCTGTCCGTCTATGCAAAGCGGCTGCGCAGCAATCTGCAGCACGCGCTGACACAACTGACGGACCGGGAGAACGCCCAGCACATTGCTGAAGGCACGGCGGCCCTGATCGACGGTCTCTATCTGCGCCATGCATTGCTGGACAGCGATCCTGACCGCGCCGCCGCGATCAGGCTGACCGAAGATTATATCGATGCACAACTCACTGCCGGGGGAAACAAGTGACGAAGCAGCCCAATATCCTGATCCTGATGGTCGACCAGTTGAACGGAACACTCTTCCCGGACGGCCCGGCGGATTTCCTGCATGCACCGGCGCTGAAAGCGCTGGCGGCACGCTCCGTCCGGTTCAGGAATTCCTATACGGGCAGCCCGCTTTGCGCACCCGGCCGCGCCGCCTTCATGTCCGGCCGTCTGCCGTCCCGGACAGGTGTCTATGATAATGCCGCCGAATTTACATCCGACATTCCGACCTACGCCCATCACCTGCGCCGGGCCGGGTATTACACCTGCCTCTCCGGCAAGATGCATTTCGTCGGGCCGGACCAGTTGCACGGCTTCGAGGAGCGGCTGACAACGGATATCTACCCCGCCGATTTCGGCTGGACGCCGGATTACCGCAAGCCCGGCGAACGGATCGACTGGTGGTATCACAATCTCGGTTCGGTCACCGGCGCGGGCGTCGCCGAGATCTCCAACCAGATGGAATATGACGACGAGGTCGCCTTCAACGCCGAACAGAAGCTCTACCAGCTTTCCCGTGGCGGAGACGAACGGCCGTGGTGCCTGACGGTCAGCTTCACCCATCCGCACGACCCCTATGTCGCCCGCCGGAAATTCTGGGATCTCTATGAAGGCTGCCCGGAGCTGGAGCCGCGCGTCGCAGCCGTGCCGTTCGAGGATCAGGACGCCCATAGCCAGCGGCTCTACCTCGCCAACGATTACAAGAATTTCGACATCACCACCGAGGATGTCCGCCGCTCCCGCCAGGCCTATTTCGCGAATATCTCCTATCTGGACGACAAGATCGCGACGCTGCTGGACACCCTGAAGCGCTGCCGGATGGACGAGGATACCGTGGTTGTCTTCTGCTCCGATCACGGGGACATGCTGGGAGAGCGCGGGCTTTGGTTCAAGATGAGCTTCTTCGAAGGCTCCGCCCGCGTGCCAATGATGATCGCAGGACCCGGCATCGAAGGGCGCACCGTCACCGCACCGGTTTCGACAATCGATATCACGCCGACCCTGGCGGATATTGCCGGTGTCGATCTGTCCGAGGTCGCGCCCTGGACGGACGGGGAATCCCTGAAGCCGCTGATCGAAGGCGGTGAGCGCACATCTCCGGTCCTGATCGAATATGCGGCGGAAGGCTCCTACGCCCCTCTGATCTCGATCCGGCGCGGCCGCTTCAAATTCAATCACTGCGAACTCGACCCGCCACAGCTTTTCGATCTGGAAGCAGACCCGGACGAGTTGACCAACCTCGCCACCGACCCGGCCCATGCCGAAACTCTCGCCACCTTCCAGGCCGAGATGCGGGACCGCTGGGACATGGCGCAATTCGACCGCGAGGTCCGGGACAGTCAGGCGCGCCGCTGGGTTGTTTACGAAGCCCTGCGCAACGGCTCCTACTATCCGTGGGACTTCCAGCCGCTGCAAAAAGCGTCGGAGCGTTACATGCGCAACCACATGGATCTCAACACCCTTGAGGAGGCCGCGCGTTTCCCGCGCGGTGAATAAACCCCATGCAGGCAGATTTCGTGATCGTCGGCTCCGGCTCCGCAGGTGCTGTCATGGCCGACCGGCTTTCGGCCGACGGCAAGCATTCGGTCATCGTCGTGGAATATGGCGGAAGCGATTTTGGCCCCTTCATCCAAATGCCGGCCGCCCTGTCCTATCCGATGAACATGAGCCGCTATGACTGGGGCTATCAGAGCGAGCCGGAGCCCCATCTCGGCGGCCGCCGTCTCGCCTGCCCGCGCGGCAAGGTGATCGGCGGCTCCTCCTCGATCAACGGCATGGTCTATGTCCGGGGTCACGCCCGGGATTACGATAACTGGGAAGAGCAAGGCGCCACGGGGTGGGCCTACAAGGACGTACTGCCCTATTTCGAGCGCATGGAAACCAGCCATGGCGGGCAGGATGGCTGGCGCGGCACGAACGGCCCGCTGCATGTTAGCCGCGGCCCGCGCAAGAACCCGCTCTATCACGCTTTCGTCGAGGCCGGGCAGCAGGCCGGGTTCGAGATGACGGAAGACTATAACGGCGAGAAGCAGGAAGGCTTCGGGCCGATGGAGATGACGGTCTATAACGGCCGTCGCTGGTCCGCCGCGAACGCCTATCTGAAACCGGCCCTGAAGCGCCCGAACCTGACCATGGTGAGCGGCCTCGCCCGCCGTGTCCTGTTCGACGGCAAACGCGCCATTGGCATCGAGATCGCGCGCGGCAGCTCAATCGAGACCATCACCGCGAACCGCGAAGTGATCCTCGCCGCCTCCTCCATCAACTCACCGAAGCTGCTGAAACTGTCCGGCATCGGTCCGGCAGCCGAGCTGGCCCAGCATGGTATTGAGGTTCTGGCCGACCGGCCCGGCGTCGGTGCCAATCTGCAGGACCATCTGGAGCTCTATATCCAACAGGAATGCACCCAGCCGATCAGCCTTTATTCGAAGTTGAACCTGTTCTCCAAGGGCCTGATCGGCCTCGAATGGCTGCTGTTCAAGTCCGGCCTGGGCGCCACCAACCATTTTGAGAGCGCTGCCTTTCTGCGTTCGAAGGCAGGCGTCGAGTATCCGGACATCCAGTACCACTTCCTGCCGGTCGCGATCCGTTATGACGGGAAGTCGCCAGCCAAGAGCCACGGCTTCCAGGCCCATGTCGGGCCGATGCGCTCGAAGTCGCGCGGCACCGTCACCCTGCGTTCGGCCGATCCGAATGACGCGCCGGTGATCCAGTTCAACTATATGAGCCATGAGGATGACTGGGCCGACTTCCGGCACTGCATACGGCTGACCCGCAATATCTTCGGGCAGGATGCCTTCACGCCCTATCGCGGACGGGAGATCTCGCCGGGTGAGGATGTGGCAAGCGACGAGCAGCTGGACGCTTTCATCAGCGAAGCCGTCGAAAGCGCCTATCATCCGAGCGGCACCTGCCGGATGGGCGCGACGAGCGACCCGATGGCCGTGGTGGACCCGGAATGCCGGGTGATCGGGGTCGAAGGGCTGCGGCTCGCGGACAGCTCGATCTTCCCCCGTATTCCGAACGGCAACCTGAACGGCCCTTCGATCATGGTCGGCGAGAAGGCTTCCGATCACATTCTCGGCAAAGCCCCCTTGGCGCCCTCGAACAAACAGCCCTGGATCAATCCGCGCTGGGAAACCTCAGACCGCTGATACCGACAAGAAGGACAGACCATATGCGCGCGCAACCGACCGCCTCCCACTTCATCGCCGGCAGCCCGATGGAAAGCCCCAAGGGCAAGAGCTTCCCCAGCATCTACCCTGCCACCGGGGAGACCATCGCGGAACTTCATGCCGCCGATGCCGAAACCATCGACAAGGCTGTTTCCGGCGCGCGGGAAGGCCAGAAGGTCTGGGCCGCGCTCAACGGCGCGGAACGAGGCCGGGTGTTGCGCAGGGCCGCCGATCTGATCCGCGAACGTAATCGGGAGCTTTCGCTGCTGGAGACGCTGGATACCGGCAAACCGCTGCAGGAAACGCTAGTGGCGGACGCCGCTTCAGGCGCCGACTGCCTCGAATATTTCGGCGGCATCGCGGCGGACATTCATGGCGAATATACCGATCTCGGCGGCTCCTTCGCCTATACACGTCGCGAGCCGCTCGGTGTCTGTGTCGGCATCGGGGCCTGGAATTACCCGATCCAGATCGCCTGCTGGAAATCGGCACCGGCGCTGGCCTGCGGCAATGCGATGATCTTCAAGCCGTCGGAGATGACGCCGCTCACCGCCCTGAAGCTGGCCGAGATCTACAAGGAAGCCGGCCTGCCGGATGGTGTCTTCAGTGTGGTTCAGGGTTTCGGCGATGTCGGCGCGGCCCTGGTCAATCACCCGGGCGTGGACAAGGTTTCCGTCACCGGCTCCGTTCCGACCGGCGCGAAGGTTATGGCGGCGGCAGCCGAGGGATTGAAACAGGTCACGCTGGAGCTTGGCGGCAAATCACCGATCATTGTGTTCGAGGATGCGGATATCGAAAACGCGATCTCCGGCGCCATGCTCGGCAACTTCTATTCCAGCGGCCAGATCTGCTCCAACGGGACGCGCGTTTTCGTGCAGAAAAGCATCAAACAGAAATTCCTCGACCGGCTGCGCGAACGCACCGCGAAGATCCGTCTCGGCGATCCGATGAACGAGGAAACCCATCTCGGCCCCCTCGTCTCCAAGCCGCAGTTCGAGAAAGTGCTCGGCTACATCCAGATCGGCCGCGACGAAGGCGCCCGCGTGCTCATCGGTGGAGATGCCGCCACCGTCCCGTCTTTCCCCGACGGCTGGTTCGTCGCCCCGACCGTCTTTGCCGATGTGCAGGACAGCATGACCATCGCCCGGGAAGAGATCTTCGGCCCGGTCATGTGCGTGCTCGATTTCGACACCGAGGAAGAAGTGCTGGCCCGCGCCAACGCCACCGATTTCGGCCTCGCCGCCGGGGTCTTCACCAAAGACATCCAGCGCGGCCACCGCGTCGTCGCGGGGCTCGAGGCCGGCACCTGCTGGATCAACGCCTACAACCTGACCCCGATCGAAATACCGTTCGGCGGCGTGAAAAAATCCGGCATCGGCCGCGAGAACGCCCGCGCCGCCATCGAGCATTACAGCCAGCTCAAGAGCGTCTATGTCGAGATGGGAGACGTCGACAGCCCCTATTGATCGACGTTTGGTTGCGCTCCGCTGGCACTGCCGTAATGATATCCCCAAGAACTTAGGGGGTAGCGCCAATGCGCATCGAAATTATCGGCGGCGGGCCAGCCGGGCTTTATTTTTCTTACCTTGTGAAGCGGCAGCGGCCAGACTTCGAGGTAACGCTTGTCGAGCGCAACCCGGAAGGCGCGACCTTCGGCTTCGGCGTGGTGTTTTCGGACCAGGCGCTGGCCTTCATGGCGGCGGATGACCCCGAGACCCATGACGCGATCCTGCCCGCGATGGAAACCTGGCGTAATCTGACGCTGGATCTTGAAGGCGAGCGGATCGATATCGACGGAATGGGCTTTGCCGCCATCGGACGGCTCGACCTGATCAAAATTCTAACGGAACGGGCCCGGAGTGTCGGTATCGAGCCTCGCTTTGAAACCGAAGCTGACAACCTGTCCCGGCTGGAAGATGCGGACCTGATCGTCGGGGCAGACGGGTTGAATTCGTTCATTCGCGGTGATGGAACGGAATACGGCATGGAGATGCCGCAACTCGAGAACCGCTTCATCTGGTACGGCACGGACCGGCCGTTCGATACCCTCACCCAGTCGTTCCGGCGCTCGGTGGACGGGCCGTTCAACGCCCATCACTACCGCTACACCCCGACCCTCAGCACCTTCATCGTCGAGACGGACGAAGACACCTGGCAGGCCGCCGGTTTTGACGGCATGGGCGAGGCGGAAACCAAGGCCTATTGCGAAGCCATCTTCGCCGATGTGCTGCAGGGCCATAGCCTGATCGCGAACAATTCCTATTGGCGCCGCTTTCCCAAGCTCTCCTGCAAGAGCTGGTACAGCGGCAAGCATGTGCTGATTGGAGACGCAGTCCACACGGCGCATTTCAGCATCGGCTCCGGCACCCGCCTCGCGATGGAGGATGCCCTTGCGCTCTCCAAGGCCGTGCTCGCCACTCCGGATGACATTCCGGCCGCACTTGCCGCCTACGAAGCCGCCCGCAAGCCGATTACCGAAAAGATCGTCCGCGCGGCGAATACCAGCGCGGCCTGGTACGAGGATTTCGCCAGCCACATGGACCTGGCCCCGGCCGACTTCGCTTATTCCTACATCCAGCGCAGTGGCCGCATGGACGATGAAAGGCTGCAACGCCTGGCACCTGAATTCTTCGCCGCCTACAGCCCGCACTGGAGCGGCGATGCGGGAGCCCGGCCATGACACCCGAGATGATTCTGGACCGGGTTCCGAGGGATGCGGCGGAGACAGTTGAGATCGGGTTTTCCGTACCAGAGACCTACAACGCTTCAAGCCTGCTATTCGACAATCTGGCACAGGGGCGCGCGGACAAGATCTCGGTCTATTCCGACAAGGGAAACCGCACCTATGGCGCCCTGGCCGAAGATTCTTGCCGGTTTGGCAACGGCCTGCTTGCGCTCGGGCTTGAACGGGGCGACCGGGTATTGCTGCTGATGGCGGACACCCCGGCTTATCCCGCTGCAATCTTCGGCGCCATCCGGGCGGGCCTTGTGCCTATTCTGGCCAATACCCTGTCGACCGCCGATCTGATCTCCTTCTATGTCGAGGATGCCAACGCCAAGATCCTGATCTTCGATGAAGAACATGCTGACACGGTGACGGCGCTCGACGCCTCCGTGCTGACCTCGCTCACCGCGATCTCGATCAATGGCGCGGGACCATCCGGCGTGCTGGAAGCTCTCAATGGCACCATCTGGCTGGCGGAACAGAACACAGATCTGGAAGCTGCGCCGACCGGCCGGGACGACCCCGCTTTCATGATGTATTCCTCGGGCTCCACCGGACGCCCGAAGGGCATTCTCCATCTGCAGCATGATGCGCTCTACACGGCCGAAAGCTATGCCCGGCACATTCTGAAAATCGGCCCGGACGATATCTGCTTTTCGATCCCGAAGATCTTCTTCGCCTATGGCTTCGGTAATGCGCTTGCCTTCCCGTTCCATGCAGGCGCAAGCGTTATCCTATTCTCCGGCAGGCCCAAACCGGATGCCGTCTTCAGCATGGCCGCACGCTTCAAACCAACCCTGTTGTTCGGCCTGCCGACCCTCTACACCGCAATGATCAAGGACCCGTCGGCAGCAAGCGCGGACCTTTCCTCCGTCCGCATGTGCATCTCGGCGGCGGAAATCCTGTCGCAGGAAATCTTCGATGCCTGGAAGGGCCGTTTCGGGCACGAAATCGTGGAAGGACTCGGTTCAACCGAAGTGCTGCACATCTATCTCTCGAATACGGAATCCGAAAAGAAGATCGGCTCTGCCGGCAAACGGGTGCCCGGATACGAGGTCATGCTGGCAACACCCGAAGGTGCTCCGGTTGCGGCAGGAGAAGATGGTGTGCTGTCCGTACGCGGCGATTCAAACGCCCCCTGCTACTGGAACCGTCCCGACAAGACGGACGAGACCATGCGGGACGGCTGGATCTATACCGGTGACCGATTCCGCTGCGACGAGGACGGGTTCTATTTCTTCCTCGGCCGGATAGACGATCTGGTGAAAGTCAGCGGCCAGTGGGTCTATCCGCTGGAAGTCGAGCTTTGCCTGAACGAGCACCCGCAAATCGTCGAATGCGCCGTCGCCGCCGTCCAGATGCCAGATCGCCGGACCATCCTGCGCGCCTTTGTCAGGCCAGCCGCAAGCACTACACCGGGCGATGATCTCACCGTCAGCCTGAAAACCTATATCCGGCAGACCCTGCTGCCCCACAAGGCACCGCGCGATTTCATCTACCTCGAGGACCTGCCCAAGACCGGCACCGGCAAAATAGATCGCCAGGCACTGCTCAGGCTCAGAGGCAATGTCTGACCGGTCTGCTCATTGAAAACAATACTTCTCCAGCCGCTGAAAACACAAAACAGATACACGACATCTCCTATAAGAAAGTCTTTTGATCACATGATAAAGCTCATAGTCTTCACTTTTGTCCTTGCTCTTGGCGCCTGCAACACCACACACAATGGCAAAAAACCGGGCGAATTCGAAAATTTTCAAGACGCCAAGTTCTATTGCATCAACCAGGTAAGCGGCCCTGTTCGCGTTGAACTGATTAATGGTGGAGTTTTGGGCGCAGCCATTGTCGGTGCGCTCTCCGGACTCCAGAATAATTGGGTCGAAACCGGCACTCGCCCCGTTTACGAAGACTGCATGGCGCAATATGGGTATCAGCAGGAAGCCTTGGAAGAACGGCCTGATGATTATGTTCCCCCGGCGCCAGTTTCCTGACTGGATTTTATAGAATACCTAACTGCCCGATGACCGCCTGATCTGGATCCAGGTCGCCGCGCCGGCGGCGAGCGCGACGGCGCCGATCAGGAGTGTGGCCAGTGCATTGATCTCCGGCGTCACGCCAAGCCGGACCTTGGAGAAAATCACCATCGGCAGGGTCGAGGAGCCGGGTCCGGAGACGAAGCTGGCAATCACCAGATCGTCGAGCGACAGGGTGAATGCCAGAAGCCAGCCGGAGGCCAGCGCCGGGGCCAGCATCGGCAGGGTCACGAGCAGGAACGCCGTCATCGGCCGCGCGCCGAGATCGAGCGCCGCTTCCTCGATCGAGCGGTCAAGACCGCTTGCCCGGGACTGCACGACGATCGCGACATAGGCGGTTGAAAAGGTGATGTGTGCGATCAGGATCGTGTCGATACCGCGCCCGTGCGGCCAGCCGATGAACTGCTCCATGGAGACGAAGGTGAGCAGCAAGCTGATGCCGATAATCACATCCGGCATGACAAGCGGCGCCGCGATCAAACCGGTAAAGAGCGTCCGCCCGCCAAAACGCCCGAACCGGGCAAGCGCCAGCCCTGCCATGGTGCCGAGCAGGGTCGCCCCGGTCGCATTGATCATGGCGATCTTCAGGGACAGCCAGGCCGCGTCCAGGATCTGCTCGTTCCGGAACAGTTCCAGATACCATTTCGCCGACCAGCCGCCCCAGACACTGACCAGCTTCGAGGCGTTGAAGCTGAAGACGACGAGCACGACAAGCGGCAGATAAAGGAAGGCAAACCCGGCCACCACCACGCCGAGCAATGCGACTTTCCCGCCCCGCGTGCTCATGCCCGTTCCTCCCGCCGTGCCTCGACGACCTGAAACAGCATGATCGGCAGAACCAGCACCAACAGCAGCACCACTGCGAGTGCTGATGCCAGGGTCCAGTCCCGCTCGCTGAAGAACGTGTCCCACAGCATGCGTCCGATCATCAGCGTATCGGATGCACCGAGCATGTTCGGGATGACGAACTCCCCGGTTGCCGGGATAAAGACCAGCATCGCCCCGGCTATGATTCCCGGTATGGAGAGCGGCAGCGTGACCAGGAGAAACGCTTTCCAGGGCCGGCAGCCCAGATCCTCCGCCGCCTCGACCAGAGACCAGTCCAGCCGCTCCAGCGTGGCGTAGAGCGGCAGGATCATGAATGGCAGATAGGTGTAGGAAATACCGACATAGAGCGCGAAATCCGTCTGCAGCATCCGGATCGGCGCATCGATCAGGCCAAGGTGCAGCAGCAACCCGTTCGCCAGTCCTGTATCGGCCATGATCGTCTTCAGCGCATAGACCCGCAGCAGGAACGAGCTCCAAAACGGCAGCATGACCGCCATCAGCAAAAGATTGCGCACAAGCGGCGTTGCCCGGGCAATGGCATAAGCCATCGGATAGCCGATCAACAATGTCACCAGAGTCGATATGCCCGCGATCCAGAGCGAATTCAGATAAGCCGCCCGGAACAGCACATCATCCGCCAGCAGCTGGTAATTGAAGAACGATCCCTGATAGCCGCCGTCAGCACCGAACAGGGGTGAATAAGGCGGCTGCGCGATCATCGGCTCCGACAGGGAAATCCGGAACACGATGGCAAAGGGCACAAGGAAGAAGATAAACAGCCAGAGATAGGGGATCCCCGTGACCGCCCCCTTGCCGGAGAACCAGAAGGTCCGGCGGCGCGCGGCCGCGACCTGCAAACGCTCCGCGACCGCCATCTACGCGTCTCCAAGCAGCAGGGCGTTTTCCGGCGCGAACCAGATATCGACCCGGTCATCCCAGTCGACATCACGCTCGGCTGCATTCTCGCTGTTCGCCCGGGTGACCTCGACCAGCGCCCCATGGTCCGTCCGGACCCGGTAGGAGGTAACATCCCCAAGATAGGCAAGTCCCTCGACACTGCCGCCAAGGCGGTTTATCTGGCCGCCGGGCGCCCCGCCTTCACGGGCAATGCGCACCTTTTCCGGCCGGACAGCAAGCGCCCCTCTTGCCCTGGCGGGAACGTCACCCGCAGCGGCAAAAAGCGGGCCCTCCAGCCCATCCACGGCCAGTTCAGCGATCCCGTCGTCCCGAATAGCTGAAACGGTCCCGTCGAACAGGCTGATGTTACCGAGGAACGCCGCCACGAACCGGGAACCCGGCTTTTCGTATAACTCAGAAGGCGTGCCCACCTGCCGGACCTGCCCCTTGTCCATGACAGCAGACCGGGTCGACAGCACCATGGCCTCTTCCTGATCGTGCGTGACCACGATCATGGTGATGCCGGTATCGTCGGCCAGCTTCATGAGCTGGTATTGCGCGTTCTCGCGCAGCCGCTTGTCGAGAGCGCCCAGCGGCTCATCGAGCAGCAGAAGTTTCGGACGTTTCACGATGGCGCGGGCCAGAGCCACCCGCTGGCGCTGGCCGCCGGAAAGTTGATGCGGCTTGCGGCCCGCGAAATTAGTCAGTTCAAGCTGTGCCAGCGCATCCCGTACCCGGGTTTCGAGCTCCTCCCCCCGGATACCGTCGCGCTTGAGGCCGAAGCTCACATTCGCCGCCACACTCATATGCGGGAACAGGGCATAGCTCTGGAACATCATGTTGACCGGCCGCTCATAGGCCGGCAGAGCGGTCACGTCCTGCCCGTCGATTTCGATGCGGCCTTCGTTCGGCAGCTCAAGCCCGGCCAGCATGCGGAGCAAGGTTGTCTTGCCGCAACCGGAACCGCCCAGAAGGCAGAAAATTTCCCCGCGATATATGTCCAGGTCGACGCCGGAGACGGCTTCCACGCTGCCAAACCGTTTTACAACGCCACGGAGCCGCACCACCGGCTCGTTCCGGTCCGGTGCCTCCCATGGCCGGTTGGCATATGCATCGGTTATTGCTTGATCTGACAAGGCTCGCCCCCGAAAGCCGTGTGCCGGTTATCTAGTGCTCCGGCAATGAAATGTGAGGGTCCGGCTTCGCGGCGGCGCTGTCAATCGCAACGCGCGCCGATGGCATATTCTGTCAGACGGATACGCCATCGGCACATTGTTGAATGTGTCCTTACCCGATCACCCTCAACGGCGTTCAGGAAGAGACAGGATCGGCGCCGACCTTCACCACGAGCTTGCCGAAATTCTTCCCCTTGAGAAGTCCGACGAACGCCTCGGGCGCCTGCTCGATACCGTCCACGATATCCTCGCGATACTTGACCCGGCCCTCCTCGATCCAGCTCGCCATATCGCGCGCGAAATCCGGATAATCGGACGCGAAATCATAGACAATGAAGCCCTGAATGCGGAGCCGCTTGGTCAGCACGGCGCGCATCAGCGTCGGCACATACGTTTCCATCTCCGGAAAGTTCGTCGCATTGTAAAAAGCGATGGTGCCGCAGACAGGCATCCGGGCGAACTGGTTGAACAGCGGGAAAACCGCGTCAAACACCTTGCCGCTGACATTCTCGAAATAGACGTCGATCCCGTCAGGGCAGGCCTTGGCAAGCTGCTCCGCGAAATCGGGCGCCCGGTGATCGACGGCGGCATCGAAGCCGAGCTCATCGATCAGATAGGCACATTTCTTGGCGCCCCCCGCGATCCCCACGGCCCGCGCACCGCGGATCTTCGCAATCTGCCCCACGGCGGAGCCAACCGGACCGGATGCAGCGGCAACCACCACCGTCTCGCCCTCTTTCGGCATGCCGATATTCTTCAGTCCCGCATAGGCCGTCAGGCCCGGCATGCCGAGCACGCCAAGTGCCGTCGAGATCGGCACGGAGCCACGCGCGACCTTGCGTACGCCGCTGCCGTCGGACAGCCCGTAACTCTGCCATCCCGCCCGGGCAAGCACGATATCGCCGGGCACATAATCCGGGTTGTTCGAGACCATCACCTCGGCAACGGTCTCCCCTTCCATGACACCATCGATGGGCACCGGCGCAGCGTATGATTTCGCATCGCTCATCCGGCCACGCATATAGGGGTCGAGAGAAAGATAGATCACCCGCAACAACATCTCGCCCTCACCCGGCACCGGGATTTCGGCCTCGTCCAGACGGAAATTCTCCGCAACCGGTGCGCCATCAGGACGCGATGCCAGCAGCCAGCGGCGATTGACTTCGTTGCTCATGAAAAGGCCTCCCAATTCGAGTGAAGGACTTGGATAGCGCCATGAGCCGCAGCAGGTCCAGCGCCGATCCGTGTCCGCTACCTTCGCGATTAGGATCGGCTCCCGGTCTTCACCTCTGATCGTACTGGCGATTTCCTCACGGAAACGCTCTAAAGGGCGAGCTCCAGCACCGGGCCTCCGGCGGCCTCGGCATCTTCCGGATCATGCGTTACCAGGATCGACGGCAGCCCCGCTTCCCGCAGACGCTCGAAGGTAAAGCGCCGGATATCGTCCCGGAGATGACGGTCCAGTTTGGAGAAAGGCTCGTCCAGCAAGGCCGCCCTCGGCTCGGACAGGAGCAGCCGGAGCAAGGCCACGCGGGATGCCTGCCCGCCGGACAGGGTTGCCGGATCGCGATCCGCAAATCCCTTCAGACCGAACCGCGTCAGCGCCTCTTCGGCCCTTACGCGCCGCCCTGAAACATCAGACGGCATGCCGAACAGAAGATTGCCGCCCACGCTCAGGTGCGGAAACAGCATCGGGTCCTGAAACAACAGCCCGACATGCCGTTTTTCCGGCTCCATCTCAGTGATATCGGCGCCGTTGAGCAAGACCGATCCGTCCGCCGTAAACGGCGCGCCGAAAAAACCTGCAATATAGGACAGCAGCGTCGATTTGCCGGAGCCGGACGGCCCCATCACCGTGAGCACCGATCCCGGTTCTATCGCGCAATCAAGCGCCAGCAGCTCCTCGCCGCCAAGCGCGATCCGGACATTCTTCAAAATCAGTCCCACCGTCACCGGTCTCCCCCAATCATGCCCCTGCGGTTGCGCCAGATCACCCGTGGCGCCGCCAGCGCCAGCGCGAACCCGGCAACGGGCAGGATTGCCTGTGTCAGTGCCCATGCTCCAATCAGACGCCTGTCGCCGCCCGCAGCCAGCGCGATCGCCTCCGTCGTTACCGTCTCCACCCGGCCGGCTCCAAGCAGGCGCGTGGCCAGATACTGGCCGACACTGATCGCGGCACCAACGGCAAAGGCAGTCAATAAAGGTGTCAGCAGCATCGGCAGGCGCACGCGCCAGAACGCACCGGCGGCGCTTTGGCCAAGTGTCCGGGCGATCTTCGTCCAGGCCGGGTCCTGCCGCCGGTAGGCTTCCGACAGCGAGAGATAAACATATGGCAGCACGAAAATGACATGCCCCGCCGCGACCAGCCCGCCACCCGGAGGCGCACCGGCGATTTCCGCCAGCAGCACCAGACCGAAAATAAAAGCGATCTGCGGCACCAGTAGGGGCACATAGATCAAGAGTTCCAGCAACCGCCCCGACCGCTCCCCTTTCCGGCGCTCGTTCTCAAGCACCGCGATAACCAGCACCAGGGAAAGAGCCGTCGTCAGCAGGGCGATCCAGAGCGTCGCAAAAACCGGACCCGCCGCCGTTTCCCCGACCGACTGCCAATGCGCCAGGGTCCAGCGGCCCGGCAAGGCATCGGGGAACCGCCAGACCCGGGCGAATGCATTGATACCGAGCGCGGCAATACCCAGAGCCGAAGCGAGGATGAGTGCCGGAAACGTCACCCGTCCCAGCAAAGCCAGCCCGGCATCACCGCTTCTCCGCCGCCCCGTGACAAGCCATCCGCGTGCCATCCGCGCGACACAGAACTCCATCAGCGCCCAGATCGCGATGGCCAGTGCGGTCACGGCAAATTGCAGGATGGCGCCCGCCGCCGCGATCATCCGGAAATCGAGCTCCGGATCGTTCGACCAGCGCAGAACCTGCACGGCCAATGGCGGCGGCGCGACCGGACCAAGGATCAGGGCCACATCGATATTGGCGGAAGAATAGGCAATCACGGCATAAAGCGGCAGACGCAACAAAGGATAGAGCGCCGGTACGACGCTTTTGAACCATGCGGAGATCCGTCCGTAGCCGAGAGACCGTGCCAGCCGCATCCGCTGTCCCGCATGGATCTGGGCAAGCGGCGCCAGCGCCATCAACAGCAGGAAGGGCACTTCCTTCATGATCAGCCCCGCCATCAGGGATAGCCCCCATTCGTCCTGCACGATCAACAGATCCGGCGGGCGCTGCCACCCCGTCGCCCAGGGTGACAGCAGACGGGCGAGAAATCCGGACGGCGCAATCAGGAAAGCCAGTGCAAAAGCCGCCGCCGCATGCGGAACAGCCAGCAACGGGGCAATTGTCTGCCGCAGCCAGGTGAAGGCGCGTGTCTCGAAGAACACGGCAAGAAACAACAGCGCCAGCACAAGCGCCACGGCAACCGTTACCAGCCCCGAAGCAAGAGACAGGAAGACCGATCCGGCAATCCCCGGCCAGGCGAGTAACGCCCGCCAGGCATCAAGCCCGAACGTGTCATGTCCGAGCGCCGGGAAGAACCCGAAGGACGGCACCAGAGCCCCGAATATTCCGGCCAGAACCGGGCCGGTCAGAATGGTGGCAACCAGATAGGGGGCGATTTTCAGCATATGGCCGGCACCAGCGGTGAGAAGCTCACCGTACTCCGTACCGCCGCGTCCATTCCGCCTCAAGAGCTTCGATCCAGCTCGGATGCGGCTCGGCCAGCATTGTACCGAGTTGATCCGCGGCAAGGGCGGCCGGTCCGAGGTCGGTGGCGCGGAACGCATCCGCCTGCTCTTTCGTCAACCGCCCGAGTGACAGAACCGTATCGGATCCCCAATAGGCCGGGTCCTGCTTGCGCATCTGCGCTTCAGGAGAGAGCAGGAAATTAGCCAACACCATGGCGGCATCGCTATGGGCCGCATTGAAGGGAATGGCGACGAAGTTGACATTTCCGATCGTGCCCGCATCGAAAACATAATTCCGGACGGTCTCCGGCAGCTCCCCGCTCTCGATCCCGCTGGAGGCTTCGGACTGGCTGAAAGCGAACGCGATGTCGATCTCTCCGTCACTCATCAGGCGGCGCATACCGCCGGCATTCTTCGGAAAGCTGCGCGCCTGCCGCCAGAGAGAGGGGTGAAGCTGATCCAGATATGCCCATAGCGGCCGGGAGACCTCGGCGAAATCCGCTTCCGACACCGGCTTGTAGAGGGCGGCCCTGTCCGCCGCGCGCTCGATCAGAACCTGTTTCAGGAAGGTCGTGCCCAGAAAGCTCGGCGGCAGAGGATAAGTGAAGCGGCCCGGATTTTCCTGCGCCCATGCCAGCAACGCGTCAGTATTGCTGGGCGGGTTCGGCAGCACATCCGTATCGCGATAGAAGACCAAACGGGCCCGCGCCCATGGCATCTCCAGCCCGTCGACCGGGACGCCAAAGTCGAGAGCAAGGTCCGGGCTGTTCGCCGGATCGGTCAGTTTGTGATTCGGCAATTTGTCGAGCCACGGGCCGAACAGGAGGCCATTCCGCTTCATCGCGGCGAAATTCTCGCCATTTATCCAGATCAGATCGACGGCACCGCCCTCGGAACGGCCCGCCGATTTCTCGGCAAGAACCCGGGCAACGGCTTCCGCCGTGTCCGTCAACTTCACATGCACGACCGAAATGCCATACCGCGCGTCCGCCTGCTCCCCCGCCCAGTCGATATAGGCATTGACCCGGGGATCGCCGCCCCAGGCGTTCCAGTAAACGGTCTGGCCGCGGGCTGCATCGAGCACCTGCTTCCAGTCCGCATCGTCAGCCAAAGCCGGGGCGTAAACACCAGCAAGGCCGAGAACCAGCGTAAGTGCAGCGAAACTATGTCGGAAGAGCACGGGGGAACTCCATTTCTGGCGTGAACAGGTATGCCGCGCGCACGCTAATACAGCACACCACCAGACCGAAATGACAACGCCGCGAGGGCAGTTCAGCGCCATTTCCACGCAGGATACGAAGCGAATGAATGCGCTTTAATTTCGACACGCGGAACGTTGTTCCGCAAATTGACCTGCGCGCCGGACATGCATATCCTATAGAGAACCGTCCGAAACGAGAGACGGAGCCAAAGCCGGAAGGCTTCGGCGTGGAAATAAGGGAACGACCAGGCACGATGTCCAACAGCACCGACCAGAATGACGACGGCAAGGACCGGCAGTTTGTTACCGCCCTTGCACGCGGTCTCGAAATCCTTCGTGCTTTCAAGCCTGGCGATGGCGGTCTCGGGAACCAGGAACTCGCGGAACGGACCAATCTGCCGAAACCGACGATCTCGCGTCTGACCTATACTTTGACGACTCTCGGTTATCTGACCATGGAAGAAAGCACCGGGCTTTACCAGCTGGGGCCGAGCGTGCTGTCTCTCGGATACTCGTTCCTTTCGAATCTCGATATCCGCGCCCGCGCCCGGCCTCTGATGCAGCAGATGGCCAATGATGTCGATGCGGCGATCTCGCTCGGGACCCGCGACCGGCTTGAGATGCTGTATCTGGAAACCTGCCGCGGCGATGGCGCCCTGACCCTTCGCCTTGACGTCGGCTCCCGCATTCCGATCGCGGAAACCGCCATGGGACGGGCATTCCTGGCCGGCCTGCCGGCCGATGAACGCGGCTATCTGATGGAGCGCATCGCGCACAAGGATCCGGAGCGTTATTCCAGGGTGAAAGACGGCGTCGATCAGGCCGTCGAGGATATTGCCGCCTACGGCTTCACGTTCTCCCTCGCGGACTGGCACAAGGATGTGCATGCGGTCGGCGTCCCCGTGATCATGCCCGATCGCTCCGCTGTCTTCGCCCTCAATTGCGGCGGCCCCAGCTTCCTCCTCTCCAGGGAGAAACTCGAGAACGATCTCGGACCACGCCTGGTCCGCCTCGCGGAAACATTGACCATGGGCGGTCAGGGTTTTCGTGTCGTCGCCTCGAACAGCTGATCCCACCGACCACCAGCACGTCTGCCGACCTGAACGGACCTGAGATGACCAAGAATTTCGACCGCAGCTTTTCCAAAGGCTCGTATCTCCACGCAATTATCGACCGCAGAGCCGAGGATGCCGCCGACCGTATTCTCTTGAGCGACGCGGAAATCTCGCTCGATGGGCGCGGTCTGAAACAGGCTGTCGATAAAGCCGTCACGGCGCTGACGGATTATGGCGTCCGGGGTGGAGACCGGGTGGTTCTGGTCAACGAAAATGCCGTCGCCCTGCAGGTTCTGATCTTTGCCCTGTCCCGGATAGGCGCCTGGAGCGTGCTGATCAATGCCCGGCTGACGCGCAACGAGATCCTGAAAATCACAGAGCATGCCGGAGCCCGGACCACGCTCTACACCACGGGCGTATCCCCGGACGCGGCAGCCCATGCGGAAGCCGCCGGAGCGGTGCCGTTCGATATCCCGCCCCTTGCAGGCCTGCGGATCGCACCGCTGGATGAAACAGCCGTGGCCGAGCCGCTTGGCAAGGACGGTGCCGATCAGGTCGCCGCGCTGATCTATACATCGGGTACAACCGGACAGCCCAAGGGCGTCATGCTGACCCATGACAACCTGCTGTTCATCGCCGAAGTCTCCGGCAGCATTCGCGCCATCGGACCGAATGATCTGGCCTATGGCGTGCTGCCGACCTCCCATGTCTTCGGCCTGGCCTCCGTATTCCTTGGCACCCTTGCCCATGGCGGGCATTTGCACACCGTCTCGCGCTTCGCTCCGAAAGAGGCCGCGCGGGCCCTGGCCGAGGATGGCGTGACCATCTTCCAGGGCGTTCCGGCTATGTACGCTCATCTTCTGGAACTGGCGGCGAAGAACGGCACCCCCCTGCCCGCCCCGAAACTCCGCTATCTCTCGGCCGGTGGTGCGCCGCTGGACCTCACGATCAAGACGAAGATCGAAGCGATGTGGAAGCAGCCGCTGCACAATGGCTACGGCCTGACCGAAACCGCCCCGACCGTCACCACCACCAGAATGGATAATCCGGCAACCGACGACACTGTCGGCCCAGCCATTCCGGGCGTCGACTTCCGGATTGCCGACCGGGATACGGGGCTGCCGAAAGCCACGGGAGAGGTTGGCGAGATCTGGGTGCGCGGCCCGAACGTCATGAAGGGCTATTATCGGGACCCGGCACAGACAGCCGACGTGATCACCGGGGACGGCTGGTTCAGATCCGGCGATCTCGGCCGCGAGGATGCTGACGGCAATCTCTACGTCGTCGGGCGCCTGAAAGAACTGATCATCCGGTCTGGCTTCAACGTTTACCCGGCTGAAGTCGAAGGCGTGCTCGCGCAGCATCCCGATATCGCATTGTCAGCCGTCGTCGGCCGCGTCGCCGGAGATAATGAAGAAGTCATCGCCTTCGTTCAGCCGATCGCCGGACGGACAATCGGCGAAGAGGCACTGAAAGCGCATATGCGGGCCAATCTCGCCCCCTATAAATGCCCCAGCCATTATGTCTTTCTTCAGGCCCTTCCGGCCACCGCGACAGGCAAAATCCTCAAGGCGCAATTGAAGCAGCAGGCAGACGCAATCGGGGCCGTATAACCGCCTTCACGCGGCTCCCCGGAACACCGCGCAATACAGCTCTGCGAAATCAATTCCTTGACTTATTTGGTTTTAACCATCACTCATATGGGCACCGCGGGGTGATCGCGCGACGGTCTTCAAAAGACTTTCTGTCACACCGCAATTGGATAAATCTCCGTTTGCTCCAAGTGCGCGTGGAAGACGGCTAAATACGATGCCCTGTCTGTGGACAGCGCTCCGTTGCAATGGACCAAATAACCCTGTGACTGCTACCAATTTCTCAGAACTCGCCTTGTGCGAGCCCATCCTGCGTGCTTTGAAAGACGCCGGATACGAAACCCCCACTCCCATCCAACAGCAATCGATACCCATGGTCCTGGACCGGCGCGACCTGCTCGCGATCGCCCAGACCGGTACGGGTAAGACGGCCGCATTCTCGCTGCCGATATTGCACCACCTTGCTGAATCGGACAAAGCCGGCCGGCGCAAGCTGCCGGCAAAGACCGTTCGCGCCCTGATCCTCGCCCCGACCCGCGAACTCGCGGTCCAGATCGGCGAGAGCATCGCGACCTATACACGCCATCTCGGTCTGCGGAAGGTTGTCGTCGTCGGCGGCGTTGCCTTCGGGCCGCAGCGTGCGGCTCTCGGCCGCGGCGCGGATATCCTGATTGCCACCCCGGGCCGCCTGCTTGATCTCGTGACACGCGATTGCGTCAGCCTCGGCTCCGTCACGCATCTGGTTCTCGATGAAGCCGACCGTATGCTCGATATGGGCTTCATCAATGACGTGCGCAAAATCGCCAAGATGATCCCGACGGCACGGCAGAGCCTGTTGTTCTCCGCCACCATGCCGCCAAAGGTCGAACAGCTTGCCCAGTTCCTACTGAAAGAGCCCGGCCGCGTGGAAGTCACACCGGAACAGCTGACCGTGGAGCGCATTCATCAGACCGTGCATCACGTTCCGTCCTCCGCCAAGCAGGGACTCCTGCTTGAGGTTCTGTCGAACCCGGACTTCAACAAGGTCATCATTTTCACCCGGACCAAGCACAAGGCCGACCGGGTGGCCAAGATGCTCACGGCTTCCGGAATCGAATCCGAGGCCCTGCACGGCAACAAGACCCAGAGCGCGCGCCAGCGTGCCCTGCAAAGGTTCCGTAACGGTGCCTGCCGTGCACTCGTCGCAACCGATATTGCTGCGCGCGGAATTGATGTCAGCGACATCACCCACGTGATCAATTTCGAGCTGCCGAACGAACCTGAAAGCTATGTCCACCGGATTGGCCGTACGGCGCGCGCCGGCACCGAAGGCGCCGCGCTGTCGCTCTGCGATCCGGAAGAATTCGCCTATTTGCTCGATATCGAACGTCTCACGGGACAGCGGATCGAAGTGATTGGCGGAACAGCTCCCGAGCGGCTTCCCGCCAATGACGGCGGAAACCGTCGTGGCCAGCGCCCGAACGGCCCCGGCAAAGGCCGTGGCCAGAAGCGGCGCGGCGGCCAGTCTTTCGCGAAGAAGGACGGCAATGGCGGCGGTAACGGCAACGGATCGGGTGAAAGGTCGGATCGCCGTCCGCAGAACTCCGGCAACAAGCCGAAGGCTCCGCACGGGAAACCGAATGGCGGCGGGGGTGAAAACACTCTCCGGCGCAAGCAATCGAAACGCCGCGAAGCTGCATAGCTGGCGTTCGAGTCACGGCCGGACCGGGGCATCGGTCCGGCCTTGAAACTGTCATTGATTTACGAAGGAGATGAAAATGGCGACAGGGACAGTTAAGTGGTTCAACACCACCAAAGGCTACGGATTCATTAAGCCGGACGACGGCGGCGCAGATGTGTTCGTTCACATCACCGCTCTGCAGACCGCTGGTCTGAGCGACCTGCCGGACGGCACCAAGATCTCTTTTGATCTTGAAGAAGATTCCCGCCGTGGCCGGGCTTTTGCCGCTAATCTGAAAGTCGACTAATCGACATTCGCGCCCCGGACCCGATCAGGGTCCGGGGCGGCATCTCCTGGTACGTGGACTAGAGACCAGTCCGTTCCAGCAGGGAGAGCCAGTTCTCCGCCGCAATCTTGCGGATCAGCGTCTCACCGTATCCTGCTTGCCTGTATCGCTCTATCAGCCGGGGCATGCCAGCCGCATCTCCCAGTGCCGCCGGCACCATGCAGCCATCGAAGTCCGAGCCAAACGCGACACCGTCCTCACCGAGTTTCTCCAACAGGTGATCCGTGTGCGCGACGATCTGATCCAGATCGGTTCGTTCGTCCTTGACGCCATCCGGCCGCAGGAAGCCGACATGAAAGTTGATGCCGACGAGTCCGCCACTCGCGCGCACGGCTTCCAGTTGCCGGTCGGTCAGGTTACGCGGAGACTGGCTGATCGCATGTGCGTTTGAATGCGACGCAACCAGCGGCTTGGTCGAAAGTTTCGCAACATCCCAGAAGCCCTGTTCGGTGATATGCGACAGATCCACCATGATCCCCATGGTGTTGCAGGCTCGGATCAGGTCACGGCCGGCTTCGGTCAGCCCGCTTCCTGTATCGGGTGAGCCCGGGAAGTCCATAGGCACACCATCGGCGAATGCATTCTTCCGGCTCCAGACAGGACCGAGAGAACGCAGTCCGGCCTGATAGAATGTGTGCAGGTTGGACAGATCGGGACTAAGGCATTCCACGCCCTCTATGTGAAGAATCATGGCCAGCTTTCCATCGGCCATGGCCTGCCGCGCCTCCCCCACCGAGTGCGCGATCACCACCTCGCCAGCGGACAGACTCTCTACCGCCAGAGCCATATCGATCATCTTGCGGGTGAAAGGTTCCGCGACTTGTTGCGACACCTCGGCGAAATTTCCGGGATCGTCCGGCGACAGATCGAGTGTGTCGTCGTCCCTAAAGCGGGAGGGCGTGAACATGGCAAACAGGCCACCGCAGAAGCCGCCCTTTCGGGCGCGCGGAAGATCCAGATGCCCCGTTCTGCCTGCTTCAAGGAAACTTTTCGCATTCCGGCCGCCATCGGCCAGAACGAGGCGCAGCAGCGTATCGTTATGGCCGTCAAATACAGGAATAAGGTCTGCGGACATGGCGTTTCCTTCAGAGCATGACTATTGGGGGAACGGAGGCCTCGGAATTGACCCGGCGCTTTGTGTCCGGTCCTGACAACCAGCCCCGTTCAAAAGAATTGCGGTCGTATCTTCGCGCCCAGCCGAAAATTTTTCCAGTCGCTTTCGGAGGAAGATGCTCCCGGTCTCCTGTCGAAATTTGTTCTTACTGGGAAATTCGTTTGAATTCGCAACTAAGCGACATCAGAAAGTCATGTAAAAGCAATCACTTCGTTACGCGACTCACTTAGAGAGAGCGGGCGGCGCGGCAGGCGGCGGATGGTAACGAAGGCGCAGGGGCACCAGCACGATCGATACCTTTCTCCGCAGGACGGCGCTCATGGAGCACCGTCCCCCGCCGCACCAAATCCCGCTCTATCCGATGGCCGCTTCCTCTCTCCGCCGCTTCGTCCGGGCGAAAAGAAGCACGGGAGCACACAGTACAATACCGATCAGTGTCATGTGCAGATGAGACACACCCGGGATGACATCTCCCGGAGCGGCAAAGAACAATCCCCCGATCAGCAGAAGAACCCTGGCCGCCATCGGAACCGCCCCGGAACCTATATTACCGAAACCGGCGATATAGCCCTGCAGCGCACTGCCTACGAGATAGACACCAAGCAGTGCGGTTGCCAGAACGACAATCACCTCGGCCGCCCCGCCCTCACCGATCAGCGCCGGATTCAACACGAAGAAGAACGGCACGAAATAGATGATGCTGCCGAGCCGCATGGCTTCGACACCGGCGGCAAGTGCATTGGTCCGGGCCATGGTCGCCGCGGCAAAGGCACCGAGGGCAACCGGCGGCGTGATGTAGGACACCATGCCCCAATAGAGGATGAAGAGATGCACCGCGAGCTCGTTCAGACCGGCTTTCACCAAAGCCGGGGCCAGTACCACGGCGAGGAAGATGTAGCAGGCCGTGACCGTCATCCCCATGCCGAAGATGAAGCTGGTGATTGCCCCCATGACCAACAGCATGAAGACGGAACCGCCGGCAATGAAGATCAGATCATTCACCAGCGTACCGGCAAGCCCGGTCGCCGAGAACGCCCCGACGATAAGGCCGATACCAAGCAACACCGCGACCAGTTCAGTCAGCCCGCGCCCGATGCTGTAGATCAGATTGAAGAAGCCTTTCAGATCGAACCGGTGCTTCTTCGAAATCTGGTTGATCACCAGTAGCAGGGCCGTCGCATAGAACGGCGCCCAGGTTTCCTGACGCAGGAACATCATCAGGAAAATCAGCAGTGCGAAGACGAAGAGGTAGAACCAGCCTTCTTTCAGCGTTTCCCGGATCGACGGCAATTGCTCGCGCGGAATGCCCTTCAGATTGTGACGGGCCGCATAGGCATCGATCTGGATGAACAGACCGAAATAGTAGAGCAATGACGGAATGGCCGCTGCCGCCGCTATTTCCAGATAGGGGCGGCCGAGGAAGGAAGCCATGACAAAGGCCGTGGTGCCCATGACCGGCGGCATCAGCACACCGCCCGTTGAGGCGCAGGCTTCCGTGCCGGCGGCATAGCGCGCCGGGAAACCCGTCTTCTTCATCGCCGGGATGGAAATCGCGCCGGTTGTCAGCACGTTCGAGATAACACTGCCGGAAAGCGAGCCCATGAAGCCGGAGGCGAAAATCGCCACCTTGGCCGCACCGCCACGCAGATTACCGACAAGCGCGAGCGCCAGATTGTTAAAGAACGCGCCGCCACCGGTATATTGCAGGGCCGCGCCAAAAATGATGAACCCGATCACCAGATTGCCGAAGGCCCGCATCGGGATGCCGAAAGAGCTCTCCGAGGAAATGATGTGATACGGGATCACGTCGACAAAAGGCTGCGAGAAACCGGAAATCGGCCCCGGCATGATGTCGGCGAATGTCGGATAAAGCGAGAAGACGAAGACGATCAGGAAAATCACCAGACCGCCAGCGCGCCGGGTCGCCTCCATGATGAGCACCCAGAACAGGAAGGAAACCCAGCGGGCCGTTTCCGGCGGCGCGTATTCCCATCCCTCTTCAAGGCTGAGGTCGGCGGTGTAGGCGAAATAGCCGGAGACACCCACGGCCAGCGCGGCCAGAACCCAGTCATACCAGGCAACCGAGGCGCCCGGCTCACCGCGCAGCGGAAACGACAGGAATGTGAGAGACAGGAACAGTCCCGCGAGCAGGAAGAGATAGCGTCCTTCCAGGATCACGACCCCGGCGAAGAACTGCAAGTTGAAGAGCTGGTTGACCGACAGCAAGACAGCCACCGCGGTGAACAGGATGAAAATCCATTTGGCAACGCCGCTCAGCGCGCGTGTGCGCTGCTTCTCGTCGACTTCGCCATTTTTATCGTTATCCATGCCGGATGACGGGGAAACTTGCTCACTCATGGGAGCGCCTCAACTCAAAAAAATGCTGCATCTGGAATCACCGGAGGACGGCGCGCCATGCGCCGTCCTCTGGCTTGAAAGAAAGTCCCGTGGTCTTAGAAGACCGCGTCGAGACCTGCGGCGTTCAGGGCCGCATGACGGGCGGTGCGCCATTCGTCGGCCCAAACGTCTTCGGCAACGTTCTTGGCGAGGAAATCGGCCCAGGCCTTCTGCAGGATGTCCTGACGCTTCAGAAGCTCGTTGTTGTGCGCGTCTTCCGCGTCACCCCATTTGCCAACTTCCTTGAAGAACTTGATGGCGCCCTTGTGATACGGCACGACCCATTTCAGGTTCTGCTTGTCCAGAGCCCAGCCGTCGATGCCCGGCGCCTTGCCGGAATAATCGGGGAACAGCTCAACCATCGCCTTCGTCATGTTGTAGACGAGGTCTTCATCCTGATCCGGATAGGCAACCAGAACCGGATAGGGATAAGCACCGGTGGCACCAGGGGCTTCTTTGGAAAGGGTAGCACCGACGGTGGCATTGATCGGCTGGAAGAACGGCGCGATCTTGTTCATGCGCGCCCAACCTGCCGTGTCGCTCTCCGGGGTCGGCGGCCAAAGCAGACCACGGGGGCTGGCTTCCATTTCGTAGGCCTTGCCGGAGTTGGTGGAGGCGAAGGCCGCGTCGACCTGACCGTTCACCATGCCGGCCCAGGACGCCCCGAAGCCACCAAACTCGACCTTTTCAACGTCATCCCAGGTCAAACCACCAAATGCGAGATAGGCCTCGGTGTTGACGTTCAGGGACGGCGATCCCTTGACCCAGGCAACGCGCTTGCCCTTCAAATCCTTGTATTCCTTGATGCCGACGTCATTGGCGACACCGACGGCAAGACCGCTCGCGCCATTGCTCATCATCAGTGTGCGGATCGGCTGCGGGCCCCAGCGCTTGGAGCCGAAATCGAATGCGCCTTCCTGTGCCATGAAGCTGGCACCGACGCCAGTGGCAGAGAACTGAACTTTCTTCTGGCGCAGCGGCTCGGTACGGGAAACGTCGTTCTTGCCCGGCAGAACACGCAGATTGACACCGAGCTTCGTTTTCAGTGCGCCACCGATGGCAACCGACTGGTTGTAACCGGCGGTACCGGTTCCATAAGCCGTCCAGGCCAGCTGGCTCGGCAGCTTGGCATCGGCCATGGCCGTACCAGCAAAAGCAACGGTGATAGCGGCCCCGGCGAGCGCAGCACGCCGGAATGAGTGCAGAGTAATGCCCATGAAATTCCTCCTTTAGGCTCCCTGGTGGCCCGGTTTCGCAATGACTTGCGGTCCGGTCCCCTTTGCAAAGTGCGACTTGTTTATCGTGTCACACGTTTGCGAAATTGCGTTTCGCAAACAAAATATCCGCAATTGCCAACCGGTCAAGCGATTGCATTCATGAAACGCTGACAATCAGGAATGAGACTATCCCGGACGCTGCATAGCCCATGCGCCGCGGTGACTTCCTATCAATCCCTGAAAGGCCTAGAATTACTGGAAAATATAATGGGAGGACGGGGCATGACATCCGAGGAGGCATACCCTCCAAAAATTATTATCCGGGCCGGAACGGTCGAAGATCTTCGCGCCGCGCTGCGTCATGGCTGGAAGGATTTTCTGCGGGCGCCGGGATTCGGATTGTTCTTCGGAGGCTTTTTTGCTTTCGGCGGCATCGCCATCCTGGCCATGACCTGGGCCCTGGGATTGTCCTACCTCGCCTATCCGACTGCCGTGGGCTTTTCCCTGATCGGTCCCTTTGCCGCTGTCGGATTATACGAGATCAGCAGACGGCTGGCCGCAGGACAGGATCTGACATGGAAAGGCGTCCTTACAGTCATCTACGCTCAACGGCGGCGCGAGCTCGGCTGGATGGCTTTCGTGACCATGTTCATGCTGATCATGTGGATGTATCAGGTCCGCATTCTGCTAGCTGTATTTCTGGGTTTTCAATCATTTACAAGTTTCAGCGGTTTTCTGACCGTAATCCTGAGCACTTTTGACGGTCTGGCTTTTCTTGTTCTGGGGCATGTTTTCGGCGCCATACTCGCGCTAATTTTGTTTTCAACGACCGTCATTTCGTTCCCGCTCCTGCTCGAACAGGAACATGATTTCATCACGGCGATGATCACCAGCTTCAAAGCCGTCACGATGAGTCCGCTCGTCATGATCGGCTGGGCCGCCTTTGTCGGACTGACCCTCTATCTGTCGATGCTGCCGGCTTTTCTTGGATTGCTGGTTGCGCTTCCCATTCTCGGGCACGCGACCTGGCATCTTTACAAGAGATTGATTTCTTTCGAGACTTAAGCGTTCTCTGCCAGATGCCGGTCAATCAGAACCATTTCGGCTTCGATCCGCCGCAATAATTCCTCCAGCGCCGCGGAGCATTCCTCCGTGGGGGCATTCTCTTCCTTGAAGCCGCTCTCAACCAGTTTCGACTGCTCGAAAATATCAGTCAGCCGCAGATTGCCAGCGACCCCCTTGATCTGGTGCGCATAGCGATGCGCGCTTTCACTATCCCCCGTATCGACATGCCCGGCAAAGACAGCCCGCGCATCCGCGAAACTTTCCCTGAATTGACCAAGGAAGCGGCCCACCATGGAGGCATCGCCAATCATCTTGGCAAGCGGCTCATAGCGCGCGGCAAGTTCGTCTGACGTCAGCGCGGTTTCGTTATTTTCGTTAATCACGGCATCCTCTTCCGGCCCAGTCTGTTCGCCAGAAGACCCCGCTTCACCACCGGGTTCTGGCATCGCCCCTTGATCCTCAATGTTGCACCACTTCCAGAGAGCCGCGAACAATTTCTTGTTCTCGACGGGTTTCGAGACATGATCCTGCATTCCAACGGCGAAACATTTTTCCCTCTCGTTCGCCATCGCATTCGCCGTCATCGCGATGATCGGCAAATCGTCGAATTCAGGTTCTTCCCGGATGATATCCGTCGCCGCATAGCCGTCCATCACGGGCATCTGAATGTCCATCAACACGGCATCGAAAGCCGCACGCCCGCCGGCTCTCAGAAGGTTCAGCGCCACCAGACCGTTTTCCGCCTGCGTGACCTTGACGCCCGCCTTGCCCAGTACTGCCTCCGCAATCTCCCGATTGATCGCATTATCCTCAACCAGCAACACCCGCAGCCCCCTCAACCCATCAGGAGAGGCCGGTGCGCCATTGTTTCCGAGAACGAGTTCCGCCTTATCAAACAAAAGCGCAACGGCATCGAACAGCGCCGATGCATTGATCGGTTTCGTGAGAACATCCAGAGCGCCGGCCTCTTGCGCCGCGTTTTTCAGGGATTTCGAATTATCGGCCGAAAAAATCAGGACCTGGGGACGTTGACCGCTCCGGGTCCTTGCGGTTTCACAGATATTTCTGCACGCCATCAGGCCATCGATGCCCGGCATCCTGTAATCCAGCAGAAAGGCGTCGAACGGCCCCGCTTCTGCCGCGGCTCTAATCGCTTCCGCTCCACCTTCCGCGAGATGTGTTTCAATCCCCATCTCGGACAGCATCTCATACATAAGCAGCCGTGCCGTTTCGCTGTTATCGGCGACGAGAACGCGCTTCCCTCTGAGATGCTCAAACGCCTTGATTTTATACGGGGAGGAAGCCGTTCCGATTGCGGTCCGTACTCTGAAGTGAAACGTGCTGCCTTTACCCGGCACACTCTCGACCCAAATCTCACCACCCAGCAGGTCAGCAAGAGAGCGGCTGATTGACAGGCCGAGCCCGGTGCCGCCAAACCGCCGTGTGGTCGAGGGGTCAGCCTGGGTGAAGGGTTTGAAAATATTCCCGACCTGCAGGTCCGTCATCCCAACACCGGTATCCCGCACGGAGAAATGCAAGGTCACATGGCGGTCCGCGATGGCCTCGGCTTCAATGGACAGAACAACCTCACCCCGCTCGGTGAACTTCACCGCATTGCTGAGGAAATTTAGCAGGATCTGTCCTATCCGAACCGGGTCCCCCTTGAGGCTCATCGGCGTGTCCGGATCGATGTCGATCCTGAAACCCAGCTCCTTTTCAGCCGCCCGCAGCGATATCACATCACTCAGGCGCCGGAGTTCGACATCCAGGCCAAAATTGACGATCTCAAGCGTCATTTCGCCCGCTTCGATCTTCGAGAAATCGAGAACGTCCTTGACGATGGACAGCAAAATTTCGGATGACGCCTCAATCTTCGCCATATAGCCACGCTGCTTTTCATCAAGCTGCGTATCGGCTAGCAAGCGGCTTAGTCCGATGACCCCGTTGAGCGGGGTTCGAAGTTCGTGACTCATGTTCGCCAGGAACATCGACTTCGCACTGTTTGCAATATCGGCAGCCTCGCGAGCACGCTGCAGCTCAGCTTCCTGCGCCTTCAATTCAGAAACATCGATCCGTAGTCCCACCCGGCTGCCATCGCTCGTACTGCTCTCGATGACCCGCACCCATCCGCCTTTGAAAGCACGATCAAACCGGGCGATATCGTGCGAGCGGTGCAGCGCGAGCCGGTTTTCTATCCATTCTTCCGTTGAAGCTTCCGTGATCTCTAATAATCCGGAATCGGCAACCTTGCGTAACACATCCTCGTACCGAAGCCCGACTTTCGCTTCTACGCCAAACGTTTCCAGGAATGTCGCATAGTGGGAGTTAAACAGGGCGAGACGTTCATCCGCATCGTAAAGGCAGAAGCCATCCGGCACGGCTTCAATCGCATCGGTCAACTGCCTGTGCGCGTCTTCCGCCCGGCGCTCGGCCTGTTTCAGTTGCGTAATGTCCAGGCCGAACCACGCAACAGCACCATTCGAGAGTTTCTGCTGGTGAATCATCATGTGCCGGTCGCCCGACAATTGCAGATAATGGGAGTGCTCAGGCAACCGGTGTGTTGCAAGCCTTTCGAGAATCCACTCTTCTTCCCGCCCGATCGCAGCTATGACATGGCCATCATTGGCAACGGCGCGAAGGGCCTCCTCGAAAGAGATCCCGGGAACCAGCATGGACGCGAAGTTCTCATTCAGCTTGAGATAAGCATCGTTGCAGACGACCAGACGTTCGTCAGCCCCCCACAGGACAAACGGCTCGGTAATCTGCTGAATTGCTTCCTTCAGCAACCCCGCTTCGCGGCGGACCATGATTTCCGCGGTGATGTTCGAGGCGAAACCGCGATAGCCAAGAAAGACGCCCTGGGCATTAAAACGCGGAGCCCCGCTCGTCCGGATCCAGAGCTCGGCATGAGACGTGAGCCTGCGATAAACAAAACTGTCGAAAGGACGTCGGGCAGCAAGATCATCCAGATGGGCCTGCCAGACCTCGGGCCGGACGTTACTGCCGCCTACATCCGCGCGTGATTTGCCGTAATGCCATTCCGGCGATCGCCCTGACAGCCGCTCCACAGAGCTGGAGAGATAGATGAAATGATGGCTCTCGTCTGTTTCCCAGAACCATCCGTTCGAGACATCGGCGAACGCCTCAAGCCGGGCCATCTCTTCATCGAATTCATCACCAGCCAAGGACGAGTCTTTCCCGCGGTTCATAACCTGCTCCGAGAAGCCAGGAGGTTCTCGGCATATTGGTGCACTCGACATAGAAGCGTCAGAGATAAAGCACACTCAATCTTCGACCAGAAGAATAAAACTCTGTTCCTTAGCATCAGGTTAAATTTCAGGATGGGACAAGGTTCCAGCTATTGTTTTGCCGGGAAACGGCCCGTAAGGGACAAATCATCCGCCAATGGCAGATAATGCAAGGCGGGTAATAAACCGCCAAAGCATGCTGATCGGGAGGACACAATGATCAAGGGACTTCATCACAATGCCTACCGCTGCCGGGACTCAGAGGAGACCCGGGCATTCTACGAAGACTTCCTTGGCCTGCCACTGGTCCATGCCTTCGAGATCACGGAGACCAAAAGTGGGCGTGCGACCGGCACCTTGCATTCCTTCTATCAAATGGACGACGGCTCTGCCCTCGCCTTCTTCGAAGCGCCCGACCGGCCGTTCGAGTTCAAGGAGCAGCATGATTTCGATCTGCATATCGCGCTTGAGGTCACGCCCAACGATCTGAAAACCATGCATCAGAAAGGTAAGGATGCCGGGATCGAAACCCGGGGCGTCGCCGATCACGGTTTCATCGACTCAATCTATTTTCGCGATCCGAACGGATATGTCATTGAGCTCACCGCCAAGCGCGAAGGTCATGACGAAGCAATGGCGAGCAAGGACCATGCTCATGCGACATTGAAAGACTGGCAGGCGAAAAAAGCCTGAAGATCAGGTCAGCTCGATTTCTGCGGCTGGCAAAACCGTCGCGGGCCCGACCGGAGACAGGAAGTCGGCCCAAACGGCGTTATGATGCTCGATGATCTTGCCGGCCGAGAGATAGGGCCGGTCCGCCGTGGTATGCCCATCGGACGGCACGACTGTTCCGTAGCGGCGGGCGAGCGCCGACCTGACCGTCGTATCGATGCAGAAGTCCGAGGCGCATCCCGTCACGATGACCTGGTCGATCTTCTCCCGCTCCAGCAGCGCCTCAAGATCCGTTTCAAGAAAGGCATCGCAGGACGTCTTCCGCAAGATCATATCGTCCGGAGCCTGCTCCAGCTCCGGCAGAAGGTGCCAGCCGGGCGCGTCCGGGTGATGCGGATCGCCCTCCGGGCCATCATGCTGCACATAGATCACCGGCATGCCGTGCGCGCGCACTTTCGCCGCCAGCCGGTTGATCCGCTCAATCGTTCCCAACGTGTCATGACGGGCTGAATAGGGTGTAAAGGAGCCAAGCTGCATGTCGATGACGATCAGGGCTGTTCTCATGCCTGCCTCCTTGAGGGCAATCAGCGTTGCGTCAAATCCCGCCGCTATCCCTCAATTGCGCAATCTCGCCGGAAGAATAACCCAATTCGGCAAGAATCTCGTCAGTCTGCGCGCCAAGTTCCGGCGGCGGCGCGGCCACGCGCGGGGCCTCGCCATCAATTTTAATGCCGGGAACGACAATGCTGACATCCCGGCCGACGCCCGGCACCTGCTCGAAAGTCTCCACCAATCCCCGATCCGCGATCTGCGGCACGGCGAGGACTTCCGGAACGGTCAGCACACGGCCGGCAGGCACACCGGCCTCGTTCAGGCGGGCCTCCCAGGTCACCGCATCGTCCTGCATGAAGGCTTCGGTCAAGAGAGCCGCCAGTGCCACCCGGTTTTCCAGACGGCCGGACCGGGTGGCGAAGCGTGGGTCGGAAATCAGCGCCTCACGATCCACGATCCGGCAGACCGTCTCGAACTGCTCCTGCTTGTTGGCTGCGAGATTCAGCAGGCCATCACCGGTCTCGAACGTCCCCGACGGGCTGGACGTCACATTATCATTGCCGACGGCTTGTGGCGGCTTGCCCGCGATCAGGAAATTCGACACCGCCCAGCCCATCGTCGCCAGCACGGATTCGAGCATCGCAACGTCAATGAAGCGCGGCTCCGTCCGGTCCTTCTCCGCCAACGCCGCCGAAACGGCCAGAGCCGCCGTCAGGCCGCCAATAGTGTCCGCAACCGGAAAGCCGACCCGGTAGGGCGCGGTATCCGGTGCGCCGGTAATGCTCATGACACCGGACATGCCCTGGATGATCTGGTCATAGGCGGGCAGATCCCGCATCGGCCCGTCCTGCCCGAAGCCGGAAATCGCACAATAGACAAGATCGGAGCGGGACTGTTTCAACACATCGAAGCCAAGCCCGAGGCGCTGCATCACGCCCGGCCGGAAATTCTCCACCAGCACGTCCGCTCCGGCGACAAGACGCCGGAACACGGCTTTGCCGTCTTCGGACTTCAGATTGATGGTGATGGAGCGTTTGCCCGCGTTCTGGGCCAGGAACGAGACGCCCATGAGGGCCTCGTTCAGCTCCCGGTCGGAGCCGAGCTGGCGGGCGAGGTCTCCGGTTCCCGGGACCTCCACCTTGATCACCTCGGCGCCGAGATGGGCGAGCTGATGACAGCAGAACGGTCCCGCCAGCACGTTGGTCAGATCAAGAACCCGCCTGCCGGCCAAAGGCTTTGATGATGTCATGCTCCCCGCCCCACCCGGATCGCCGCGCTTACTTCGTACCGTACATCCTGTCCCCGGCATCGCCGAGGCCGGGCATGATATAGCCCTTCTCGTTCAGCTGCCTGTCGATGGAGGCGGTGAAGACCGGCACATCCGGCAGTGCTTTCTGGAAGGTCTCGATACCTTCCGGCGCCGCCAGCAGGCAGACGAACTTGATGTTCGTGGCGCCCGCCTTTTTCAGCCGCTCAATCGCCGCGACGGCGGAGTTACCGGTCGCCAGCATCGGATCGACAACGATGAAAAGCCGCTCGTCCCGGTGTTCCGGCAGTTTCATGTAATATTCGACCGGCTCCAGCGTTTTCGGATCGCGATACAGACCGATATGGCCCACGCGCGCCGACGGCACCAGCTCAAGCATACCATCCAGCAATCCGTTACCGGCGCGCAGGATAGAGACAAAGCAGAGCTTTTTCCCCTCGAGGCGCGGCGCCATCATGGTTTCAAGCGGCGTTTCGATCTCGACGGTCTCGACATCCAGATCCCGCAACACCTCATAGGCAAGAAGGTGCGCGATTTCCTTCAGCAGAAGACGGAACTTGGAGGTGGCCGTATCGGTTTTCCGCATGAGGGTCAGCTTGTGCTGGACGAGCGGATGATCGACGACGGTGACGGGTTGTGCGCTCAAGGGCTCTCTCCTCTCGGGCCGGTCACTGACCGGGAACTGTCATATTTTCCCAGTCATACGCCGTCATCCGAAAAGGGCAAGCCCGGTTGCGCCAATTTCAGCTCTTCGTCCGGTTTGCCAGTGCGATCCCGCCGAGAACGAGGACAAGCGCGGCGGCATGATACCAGGCGAAAACCTCCCCCAGGATCATCACGGCGAGCCCAGCCGCGAAGACCGGCACGAGGTTGACGAACACCCCGGCCCGGCCCGGCCCGATCAGATCGACCCCGCGCAGGAAGAAGATTTGCGCCAGGAAGGACGGGAACAGGGTGACGAACAACACAATCCCCCAGCCCTTCAGCGTCGGCCACTGGAAATCGCCCATATAGGCCTCCAGAGCCGCAAGAGGCAGTGCCGTGACGAAGGCGGCGGCGGCCATGATGGTGAACATGGCAAGCCCGGACACATTCGGCCTCTTCCGGAGCGCCACCGTGTATCCGGCATAGAGGGCGCAGGCCATGACCATCAGCAGATCGCCGTGATTGAATTCCAGCGCGGCAAGACGCTCCAGCTCACCATGAGCGGCAATCAGAATGATGCCGACCATGGTCAACAGAACGCCCGCACCCTGCACCAGCGAGACACGCGTGCCATAGACAAGCAGAGCGCCGATCAGCACGAAAATCGGAATCGAACCCTGCAAAATGCCCATATTGATCGCCACCGTGGAATGGGCGGCGACATAGAACAGGCCGTTGAACATCGTGAAGCCGAGCGCGCCGAGGGCAAACAGGAACCAGAACCGCTGCTTCATCACCGGCCATTCCGCCAGCACCTTCTTGCGGGAGACGAATCCCATCAGGATCACGACACCGGCCCAGCGCAACAGAACCAGAGCCATCGGCGAAACCTCGCCAATGGCAAGCCGCCCAGCAACAGCGTTCCCGCCCCACATCAGTGTGGTAAGGGCGAGCAAAATATAGGCGTTCCCGTAGAAGGCGCCATTAAGGCCGCCCGCTTTCGGACCCAACATGAGTAGGCTCCCGGATGAGTGGTCCGGACAGAACGCCGGAACGCGGCAAGAATGAAAACAAACAGGCCGTTTTGCAACCCGGTTATGAAATAAAATTACCTATGCAGCGCTGGCCATCAGGTCCGACATGAAATCACCAAGTGCCTCGACTTGTTCGACCGTCAGACGAAGGCCCAGCTTGCTCCGGCGCCAGAGCACGTCTTCCGCCGAAACAGCCCATTCCCGGCGCATCAGATAGCGCACTTCGGCTTCACTCAGCCCAGCTCCGAAATCCCGTCCAAGATCCGCAAATGTCTTCGCGTTCCCGAGGATTTCGAGCGCGAAAGTCCCGTATTGCCGCTCAAGCCGAAGGGCCGTTCCGTCATCAAGAAACGGATAGCGCCGCTTCAGGGCATCGAGCTGTCCGGCAAAGTCGAGCACAGGGAAATCCCCGCCCGGCAGAGGTTTGGAGCCGCTCCATTCCGGCCCCTTGGCGCCGAGTGCTCCCTCGATCTTCTGCAGCACGGAATTGGCAAGGCGCCGGTAGGTCGTCAGCTTGCCGCCAAAGATATTGACCAGCACACCGTCTTCCGGCTTTCCGTCCTCGCGGAGGACATAATCCCGTGTCGCTTCCTGCGCCTTGGACGCGCCGTCATCGAACAGCGGGCGGACGCCGGAATAGGTCCAGACGATATCCTCGACCGCGACCGGTTTCTTGAAATATTCACCGGTGGCAGCACAGAGATAGGCGGATTCCTCCGGTGTGATCGCGACCTTCGCCGGGTCGCCCTCATAGTCACGGTCCGTGGTCCCGATCAGCGTGAAATCACGCTCATAGGGAATGGTGAAAAAGATCCGGCCATCGGAGTTCTGGAAGATATAGCTGCGGTCGTGATCGTAGAGTTTCGGCACGACGATATGACTGCCCTGCACCAGCCGGACATTCCGCGCGCCATTCTGCCCGAAGGCATTGCCAAGAACCTTGTCCACCCACGGTCCCGCCGCATTGACCAGCAGGCGCGCCTCGATATCGCGTTCCGTGCCCGTGCGCAGGTCCCGCAATGTCACCCGCCAGTGCCCGTCCTCGCGCACCGCTTTCACGACTTGCGTGCGGGTATGGATATCGGCTCCGCGATCCGCCGCATCGCGGGCATTCAGAACCACGAGGCGGGCATCGTCGACCCAGCAATCGGAATATTCGAAGCCCTTGCGAAAATCGTCTTTCAGCGGAGCGCCCGCCGCGTCCGTCTTCAGGTTCAGAACCCGTGTCGGCGGCAACAATTTGCGCCCGCCGAGATGATCGTAGAGAAACAGGCCGAGCCGGAGCAGCCAGGCAGGGCGCAGTCCCGCATGATGCGGCAGGACGAACCGCAACGGACGCACGATGTGCGGCGCCATGGCCCAAAGCACCTCGCGCTCCTCCAGAGACTCCCGCACCAGCCGGAACTCGTAATGCTCCAGATAGCGCAAGCCGCCATGGATCAGCTTGGTCGACCAGGACGAGGTACCGCTGGCGAGATCCGACATCTCGGCAAGACAGACGGAATAACCGCGCCCGGCGGCATCACGGGCGATACCGCAGCCATTGATACCGCCACCGATTACGGCGATGTCGTACATCGGGAGTTTCCTCTCAGCTTGAGCTTTGTTCACTCAGAATTCCGGGCGCGCGGGCAATCGTGACGCCATTGAGCGCGCAGAGTTCCTGAACGCTTTCCGGCACCTCGGCATCCGTCACCAGGACATCGATGTCCCTGAGATGGCCGATGCGCACCGGCGCGTTCCGGTCAAATTTCATATGGTCGGCGACAAGAATCGTGCGCCGCGCATGCCGGATAATTTCCTGCGCAACGCGGACCTCGCGGTAATCGTAATCAAGAATGCTGCCCTCTTCGTCGATCGCCGAGGCCCCGATCACCGCGTGATCGACCTTGAACTGCCGCATGAACTCAACGGTCGCCTCGCCGACGATGCCGCCATCCGTCCGCCGCACCAGACCGCCGGCGATGATGACTTCGGTGGAGGGGGATTCGCGCAGGATGTTCGCCACGTTGATATTATTGGTGATGACCATCAGGCCTTCACGTTCCCGCAAGGCAAAGGCCACCTGCTCCGTTGTCGTCCCGATATTCAGGATGACGGAGCTGTTGTCCGGGATCAGGGCAGCGGCAACCGCGCCGATCCGCCGCTTTTCCTCGGCCGCCAGGGTCCGCCTCGCATCGTAGGCGTAATTGATCGCACCTGACGGATAGACCGCGCCGCCATGCACCCGCTGCAGCAGGCCGGCATCGCAGATCTCGTTCAGATCCTTGCGGATGGTCTGGGGTGTTACATCGAACTGAAGCGCGAGATCATCGACCCCGACCCGCCCGTCCTGCCGGGCTTTCTTCAGGATATCGGTCTGCCGTGGCGAAACCGGATCCATCATGTGTCCTTTCGTTATCTTTCGTTCAGGACATTAAACAGTTCGAACGAACGCTCGAACGACCAAATACATAAATTTCACGCCGCCCCTGCCAGCGAAGCGCCACATATTCGTTTTCTTTCGATTAGCTGACAACCTTTCTCTGAAGCGTAAAAGCGCCTCGCGCAGTACAACGCACGATTTTAGCGCATCATCACATCAGGAAATTTATTCCATATACCTGTATTTATTATCTTTATTTGAAATAATCCATATTATTATTAATACTTTTTCCGGGTAAAAATATTCATTTTATCGCGCATGACTTGACCTTCGATTTTTTTCGTTTGATAGTCACCTCAGCTGATAAAGCTGGGAGGAAAATAATGAAGAAGACACTGATGGCCGCGGTTGCGGTCACGGCTCTTCTCGCCGTGCCGAACGTCGCAAAGGCGGGCATTGCGGAAGCCGAGAAATGGATCGATAGCGAATTCCAGCCCTCCACCCTCTCCAAGGACGCCCAGAAGTCCGAGATGGAGTGGTTCATCAAGGCCGCCGAGCCTTTCCGGGGCATGGAAATCAACGTCCTGTCGGAGACCATCCCGACCCACGAATATGAATCGAAGACCCTGGCCAAGGCGTTCGAGGAAATCACCGGCATCAAGGTCAACCACCAGCTCCTCGGTGAGGGCGAGGTGGTTCAGGCCGTTCAGACGCAGATGCAGACGAACCGGAACCTCTATGATGCCTATATCAACGATTCCGATCTGATCGGCACGCATGCGCGCCTGCAACTCGCGGTCAACCTCACGGACTGGATGGCGGGCGACGGCAAGGACGTCACCAATCCCGGCCTCGACATTGACGATTTCATCGGCAAGTCCTTCACCACCGGTCCGGACGGCAAGCTCTATCAGCTACCCGACCAGCAGTTCGCGAACCTCTACTGGTTCCGTTACGACTGGTTCAACAAGCCGGAGCTGAAGGCCAAATTCAAGGAGATGTACGGCTACGAGCTGGGCGTTCCCGTGAACTGGTCCGCCTATGAGGATATCGCCGAATTCTTCACCGAACATGTGAAGGAGATCGACGGCGTCCGTATCTACGGTCACATGGATTACGGCAAACGAGCCCCCGATCTCGGCTGGCGCATGACCGATGCCTGGCTCTCCATGGCCGGTGCCGGCTCGAAAGGTCTGCCGAACGGCCGGCCGATTGACGAGTGGGGCATCCGGATGGAGGAAGGCTCCTGCAATCCCGCCGGTGCATCCGTCACCCGCGGCGGCGGAACCAACGGTCCAGCGGCTGTTTATGCCATCCGCAAATGGGATGAGTGGCTGCGGAAATATGCGCCTCCGGGTGCGGCGGACTACGACTTCTACCAGTCGCTTCCGGCCCTGAGCCAGGGCAACGTGGCCCAGCAGATCTTCTGGTACACCGCCTTCACCGCCTCCATGGTCGCGTCCAAGGCAGACGGCAACAACACCGTAGACGATAACGGTGTGCCGCTCTGGCGCATGGCCCCGTCCCCGCACGGCCCGTACTGGGAAGAAGGCCAGAAGCTCGGTTATCAGGATGCCGGGTCATGGACACTCTTCAAGTCGACCCCGGTCGACCGGCGTAAGGCAGCCTGGCTCTATGCCCAGTTCGTGGTTGCCAAGACCGTGTCCCTGAAGAAAAGCCATGTCGGCCTGACCATCATCCGGGACAGCGACATCAACGACAAATCCTTCACCGAACGGGCGCCGAAGCTCGGCGGCCTGGTCGAGTTCTACCGCTCGCCCGACCGGGTGAACTGGTCGCCGACCGGCGTGAACGTGCCCGACTATCCGAAGCTGGCCCAGCTCTGGTGGCAGCAGATCGGTGACGTCAATTCCGGCGCCTTCACACCGCAGGAAGCCATGGACCGTCTCGCCAGCGAGATGGATCAGGTGATGGCGCGCATGGAACGCGCGGACAAGGCCAACAATACCTATGGCGGTTGCGGCCCGCGTCTGAATGTTGAGAAGGATCCGTCCGAATGGCTCGGTAAGGGTGGCGCGAAGGCCCCGCTCGCCAACGAGAAGCCGAAGGGCGAAACAGTTTCCTACGATGAGCTGGTGAAACGCTGGGCTCAGAACTAGGACCGATCTCCCTAGCTCGGAGACTCCACTCCGCCGGGGCCGTATCCCTCGATCCGGCCCCGGATTTTTTCTTCGATGCCCGACGCGCCAAGGCGCTTCCGGCCAAAAGTGATTTACATGCGGACAGGACGAGCGGGACGGCCCGCACCACCATCCGCCGACCTCTCGATAGGCCATGACACTCACACTCAAAGGCGTAACCAAGCGTGTCGGTAACGCGGTGCATATCCACCCGGCCGACCTGACGTTCGAGCCCGGCAGCTTCAATATCCTGCTCGGCTCCACGCTCGCCGGTAAAACCACGCTGATGCAGCTGATGGCGGGGCTCGAACGCCCGCTGGAAGGCGAAGTCTGGTTCCATGGCAAAAACGTGACCGGCATGCCGGTGCAGCAGCGCAACGTCTCGATGGTCTATCAGCAGTTCATCAATTATCCGAATTACACGGTCTATGAGAATATCGCCTCCCCGCTCCGGGTGGCACGCGCATCGGAAGAGCTGATCCGGCAGCGGGTCGGCGACATGGCCGAATTGCTGCGCCTGACCCCGATGCTGGACCGCCTGCCCGCCGCCCTTTCTGGCGGTCAGCAGCAGCGCACCGCGATCGCCCGCGCATTGGTCAAGGATGCGGACCTGGTGTTGCTGGACGAGCCGCTGGCGAACCTAGACTTCAAACTGCGCGAGGAATTGCGCGACGAGCTGCCGCGCCTCTTCGCCGACCGCAACTGCATTGTGGTCTATGCGACGACGGAGCCGACCGAGGCCCTCCTCTTCGGCGGCAACACCGCCACGCTGTTCGAGGGGGCCGTCACCCAGTTCGGCCCGACCCGCGAGATCTACCGCAAGCCCAACAGCCTGCTCAGCGCCCAGGTCTTTTCCGATCCGCCGATCAACGTGATGTCCTGCGAGAAACACGGCGATCACTTCACCGATGCCGAGGGCGCACGCTGGGTTGCCAATGGCCCCGCCTCCTCTCTTTCGGACGGTCCCTACACGCTCGGCATCCGGCCACATTTCGTGACCACTGTCGCGGCAGGCGCAGACCCGGTGCCGGTTTCCGGCCGGGTCATGGTAACCGAACTCAGCGGCTCGGAAAGCATCATCCATTTCGCCAAGGGTGGCGGGACATGGGTTTCCCAGTCTCACGGCATCCATGCTTTCGAGGTCGGCGCAGAGGCCCACCTGCACGCCGATTTCGCACAGGCCATGTATTTCGCCCCGGACGGCGCGCTGGCTGCCGCCGCTTCGGCCCGGGCCTAGGAGAGAGAGACGATGGCGAAAATCACCCTCGACGATCTCCGGCACGCTTACGGCACAAATCCGCAGCGACCCGAAGACTATGCGCTGCAACAGCTCGACTTCACCTTCGAGGATGGCGGCGCCTATGCCCTGCTCGGCCCGTCCGGCTGCGGCAAGACCACACTGCTGAACATCATCTCCGGCCTGCTGACACCGAGCCACGGCAAGGTGTTGTTCGACGGCAAGGACGTGACAGGGTTTGCTCCGGACGAGCGTCATATCGCGCAGGTGTTCCAGTTCCCGGTCGTCTACGACACCATGAGCGTCTACGACAATCTGGCTTTCCCGTTGCGCAATCGCGGCGTCCTGGAAGCGGAGGTCGATGAGAAGGTGCGTGAGATCGCGGCCATGATCGATCTCGAAGACACCCTGATGAACCGCGCCTCGGGCCTCACCGCCGACGGTAAACAGAAGATCTCCCTCGGCCGCGGTCTGGTCCGCTCCGACGTGAACGTGATCATGTTCGACGAGCCGCTTACAGTGATCGATCCGCACCTGAAATGGCAGCTCCGCTCCAAGCTGAAGGAGCTGCACCAGCGGGTGAAGCGGACCATGGTCTACGTTACACACGACCAGACCGAGGCCCTGACCTTCGCCGACAAGGTGGTGGTGATGAATGCCGGCCAGGTAGTGCAGATCGGCACGCCGGTCGAGTTGTTCGAAACGCCGGGCCATGAGTTCGTCGGTCATTTCATCGGCTCGCCCGGCATGAACATCCTCGATTGCGAGGTGAAGGGCGGCCAGGCTTTCCTGCATGGCCAGCCCGTCGCGACCAGTAATGCAGCCATTGTGAAGGACGACGCCGAAGGCTCGCTAAGGCTCGGTATTCGCCCGGAATTCGTCAACCTCTCAGAGAATGGCAATGGTATCGCGGCCGATGTGGTGAATGTCAGCGACAGCGGCCGTTATCAGATCGTGGAAACGCGCATCGGCGATGCCCCGGTGAAATTGCTGGTGGCTGAAGGCGTCGAAATCCCGACCGGCAGAACCGCATTGTCATTCCGGGCCGACCGGACGCGGGTCTATCGCGACGGCTGGCTGGTGGCCGAAGGAGCAAAAGCATGAACAAGCTGCAGAACAACAAGGCCTGGTTCTTCGTTCTTCCTGTCTTCGCGCTGGTCGCCTTCAACGCCATCATCCCGCTGATGACCGTGGTCAATTACTCGATGCAGGAGACCTTCGGGAACAACGAGTTTTTCTGGGCCGGACTCATCTGGTTTCAGGACATCCTGCAATCCGACCGCTTTCATGCCAGCCTCGGCAGGCAGGCGATCTTCACCGCCAGCATCCTCGCCATCGAAATGCCGCTCGGCGTTGCCATCGCACTCTGCATGCCGCGCAAGGGGCCATGGGTTTCCGTCTGCCTCGTCCTGATGGCCCTGCCGCTGCTGATCCCGTGGAACGTGGTTGGCGCCATGTGGAATATCTTCGCACTGCCGGATATCGGCTTCCTCGGACATATGCTGAACGCCATCGGCTTCGACTTCAATTTCACCCGGCAGCCCGGCGATGCCTGGTTCACGCTGATCCTGATGGATGTCTGGCACTGGACCTCGCTCGTGGTGCTGCTGGCCTATGCCGGTCTCAGCTCGATCCCCGACGCCTATTATCAGGCCGCCAAAATCGACGGTGCCGGAGGCTGGGCGATCTTCCGCTTCATCCAGCTGCCAAAACTGAAGCGGGTCCTGACCATCGCCTTTCTGCTGCGTTTCATGGACAGCTTCATGATTTATACCGAGCCCTTCGTGCTGACAGGCGGCGGGCCGGGCAACTCGACCACCCTGCTCTCCATCGATCTGGTGAAGATCGCGCTCGGCCAGTTCGATCTCGGCCCGGCGGCGGCGATGTCGCTGGTCTATTTCCTGATCATCCTGCTGTTGAGCTGGGTCTTCTACACCGTGATGACGCGGAACGAGGAGCAGTGACATGAACGCGAAGAAAACCGCCGGATGGCTGGTGCCGAGCCTCTATATCCTGTTCCTGATGCTGCCGATCTACTGGCTGATCAACATGTCGTTCAAGACCACGAACGAGATCCTCGGCAGCTTCACGCTCTACCCGCAGGAATTCACGCTCGACAATTACATCACCATCTTCACCGACCCGACCTGGTACATGGGCTATGTGAACTCGATCACCTATGTGACGCTGAACACGGCGATCTCGGTCGCGGTCGCGCTGCCGGCCGCCTATGCCTTCTCGCGCTATCGCTTCATCGGCGACAAGCACCTGTTCTTCTGGCTGCTGACCAACCGCATGGCGCCACCGGCAGTCTTCGCCCTGCCCTTCTTCCAGCTCTATTCGGCGGTCGGCCTGTTCGACACGCATATCGCCGTGGCCCTGGCGCACACCCTTTTCAACATTCCGCTCGCGGTCTGGATCCTCGAAGGCTTCATGTCCGGCGTCCCGCGCGAGCTGGACGAGACGGCTTACGTGGACGGGCATTCCTTCTGGAGCTTCTTCCTGAGGATTTTCGTACCCACCATCGCCGCCGGGATCGGCGTCGCCTGCTTCTTCTGCTTCATGTTCTCCTGGGTCGAGCTGCTGCTGGCGAAGACCCTGACAGCGGTCGAGGCGAAACCCATCGCGGCGACCATGACCAAGACGGCAAGTTCGTCAGGCTACGAGCTCGGGTTATTGGCAGCGGCGGGTACGCTGACAATCATCCCGGGCGCCTTCGTGATCTATTTCGTCCGCAACTACATCGCCAAGGGCTTCGCCCTCGGGCGGGTCTAGGAAGGAGACAGCTCATGGGATTAAGCTGGATGGCCTGGACCTGGCCCACCGCCGCCTTCTTCATTTTCATCGCCTGCTGCCTCGGCACCATGACGATGCTGGAGCTGCGCAATCCCGGCGGCGCCCCGCGCGACGGCGTGCTCGGCCTGACGACAACGCGCGGCGACCGGCTTTTCATCTGGCTGCTCGGCAGCGCGTTTATCTTCCTGGCCTGGCTCGGGCTGGTGGGCACAGTGCTTTGGGGCCCGCTCGGGATCGCTCTGGTTTATGGGCTCCTGGTGTTTCGATACGTGTGACCACCCCATCGGCAGAAGATGCCATCCCGGCATGAACCGGAAGGGCCCTTCGCTCCTTCCGGTTTTTTTCATGCCAAAGGCAAATACCTTAATTATTTCATGTATTTAATCGAAACCGCCTCACGTCATGAACCGTGAAGGAAATTTATTAAATTTTTCCTATTTTTCAATGATTTGACAACGACAACCTGATCTGAATATTAATCGTTTAGATTTATAATACTCTTCTAATATCTCCTCAAAAACGAGTGGATCTGGCGCATGAAGAATTCCCGCGCACTGGTTTTCGTGGACCCTGCGGTCCGACAATTCGATATCCTTACAGCCGGCCTCAATCACGGCGCGGAGGTTCATCTCCTCCAGTCGGCAGGCGATCCCCTTGCCCAGATCGCGGACCGGGTCTCCACCGGCCGGAAAATCGACCGCCTTGTCATTGTCGCGCATGGTGAACCCGGTGCAGTGATGCTGTCCGGCACACGCATGGACCGTGAGGCGCTCGGCCATGCGGATATCGCACTCGGGCGCATCCGCGACAGCCTGGCACCCGGCGCCGAGGCAATCCTGGTTTCCTGCTCTGCCGGGGCCGGGCCGGAAGGGACTGCATTTGCGAGCGCTCTCGAAAACGCGCTCGGCATCGATATCGATCTTTCCACCTCCGATCTCGGTGGTGACACAGGCTGGAATGGATTGCCCGCCGCTAGTGCGCTGTTCGCGCGCCCGGCGCTGGAGGCCTATCCGCACCGGCTCGCCAGCTTCGACATGTCGAACATCACGGGCAGCGGCACCAACTCGGTGACGGTGACGGCCGACGACGGCACCACGACCATGACGATCACGCGGTCCGACAGCGGCACCATGACCGGCGACGATGACGAAGCCTTCAATCCGAGCGATCTCGGCGCCGGCGACAGCTATACGATCACCTTTAACACTGCCATCAATGTCACCTCCTTCGACATCAATGAAAGTATCAGCGTCGATACCGGCAGCCTCTATACCTTCACCGCAAATGCGGGAACGGCCGTCACACAAGACGATTTCGAGATCGACGATTTCACCCCTCCCTTCAGCACGAACCTTACCCCAACCGACTGGACCGGAATTACCTCGTTCGAAGTCGGCTACGAAGGCGGGGATGCCTGGCGGATCGACCTGGACAATATCGTCTTCACCCTGCCTTTCATCGGCGGAACGACGTCCGGCAGCGGCTTCAACACGACTAACGGTACCAATGTCGATGTAACCTTCGGGGCAGGCAACGAAACACTCATCATTGCCGATGCATCCCACATCACAGGAACGTCCGTCGCCGATGGTGGCGCCGGTACCGACACCATCCAGCTTGCCGATGGCAGCGATCTGACAGTTTCCGGCTTTACCCTGCAGAATTTCGAGATCCTCAAGCTGGCCGACAATGCCAGCGTGACCATGACGGCCGCACAGTATGACGGCTTCACGACGGTCAATGGCGGCAGTGGGAACGAGACCGTTACCCTGACGGATGCAAGCGGGGACGGGACGGTCACCGGTGCATCGGGCATCGAGAATTACGTCCTCGGCGCAGGCGGCCTGACATTCACTCTGGGGTCCGCCTATCAGAGCATCAACGGTAGCGCCGGAGCCGACACAATCTCCGTGGACTCCCTGACCGCAGTTGGAACGCTCTCGGGTGGCGCGGGCACAGACACATTGACGCTCGGCAACGGCGCGAACATTTCCGGCGCGACACTTTCCGGTTTTGAAAACCTGACGCTTGCAAACGACGCCAATGTAAGCATGAAGACAATGCAAATCGCGGGCTTCACAGGCACCGTAACAGCGGCGCAGAACGAAACCCTTACGCTTACCGATACGGGCGACATTTCCGGTGCAACCATCAATGCCTTCGAAACTATCGCGACCGGAAGCGACAGCGCCGCGCAGACGATCACGCTGACCGCAGCACAGGCCGACGGGACGAGCCTCAGCGCTGGAGACAGCGGGCTTGACCGGTTCAACGTGACCGGCTCGGCTGGCGGACAGAATGTTACCGGCAGCGCGGCAGGAGACCTCATTGATGGCGGCGGTGGCCACGACACTCTGAGCGGCGCCGACGGCGACGACACACTCTCGGGAGGGGACGGTTACGATTCCATCCTTGGCGGGGCCGGCAACGATGTTCTCTATGCCGGGGCAGGTGACGGCGGCTTCCTGCCCCCGGGCGAATTAATCAATATATACGGCATCGGCAACGAGCTGATGGGCGGAGACGGGAACGATGTCGTTTATGGTGGCGCGGACAATGATCGTATATCCGGCGATGCTGGCAACGACACGCTGTTTGGTGGAGATGGTCTTGACCTGATCGATGGCGGAGCGGGCGCCGATCTGCTTGACGGTGGCAGCGGCATCTCCTTCTTCACTGGATCCATTGCGGATTTTGACGGCGACACTATCTCTGGTCTGGACTACGACGACATCATCATTGTCGATGGCGCAACCGGGCTTGTCAGCAGCCTGAACGGTACAGCACTCGGCAGTTCGATTAATCTCGGCTCCGGTACAATCAATCTGGCTAATTTCGAAGCTGGGCTGACGCTCAGCGTGACAGAAACGTCCGGCTCCACAACTGTACAGTTCGTCAGACCGTCCTCCGGCGGCGGTTCCTCGGGTGGCGGATCTTCCTCCGGTGGCGAGTCGTCCTCGGGTGGCGGGTCTACCGGTGCTGGCGTCACTGCCGGCAGCGGGACGACGGTCAGTGCTCCGACGACCTCCAGCGATGGCTTGAAGACACAGCAGACCGTAACGACTTCAGCTGGCGGTTCCGGTACCACAACACTGACAAATGCCGGTGGCGGTAGCGGGACGACAGTGACCCTTCCTGCAGGCTCCGGCATGACGGTGACAACGCCGATAGCAACGGTGACGTCCTCGAATGCGGCCTCGACGGTCGCCTCGGAAAGCGGTGGAACGGCGCTGGATTCCAACACTCAGTCTTTTCTGGGCACACTCGCAGGCAACCAGGGCCTGGACGTCCGGACCATTATTCCAACGACCGTAACGGGCACTCCGGAAGATCCAATTGTGATCACCGGCAGTACCAACGCGACGCAATCCGAAGCGTTCGTGATTGACATTCGGAATTTGCCAACCGGAACGTCCCTGACACTCGACAATATTGAATTCGCATCGGTTATGGGCTCCGCCACGATCACCGGCGGGGCTGGGGAAAATTACGTCGTCGGAGACGATGCCACGCAATTCATTTCCCTTGGGCCGGATGACGACACCTTGATGGGCGGCGGCGGCGCCGACACGATCGGCTCCGGCGGCGGCGAGGATGTTCTCTACGGCAACAAGGGCATCGACCTTGTGTTCGGCGGCGAAGGTAACGATACGCTTTATGGCGGTCAGGACGAGGATACTGTATCCGGCGGCATCGGCAGCGACGTGCTCTATGGAAACAAGGGGTCCGACACGCTGATGGGTGAAAGCGACGCGGACAGTCTCTATGGCGGTCAGAATGACGATATCGTCTACGGCAATCAGGGGAACGACGTCCTGCATGGCAATCTCGGCAACGACACCCTCTATGGCGGCCAGGGAGACGATTATCTGGTCGGCGACAACGGGGCGGACTTGCTCGTCGGCAATCTCGGCAACGATACGCTTGTGGGCGGTGAAGGCGCCGACACGTTCCTCATTGAGGGCAGTGGCGGGAACGATCAGATCCTCGACTTCACGGTCGGACAGGACAGCCTGCAATTCGAGGCAGGGCTGAGTTATGAAGCCGCTGATGTCGGCGGAAATGCGGTGCTGACAATGTCGGATGGCGTCACAGTCACCCTGATCGGCGTACGGACATCCGATCTCGGCTTTGGCGGCTATGACGGTTGGGGCGGTTATGATGACTTCGGAGGAGGCCGCGCCTAGACTGGAAGGCGAACAGACCTTCCCTTGCCGGGAGCGGCCGCATCCAGGCCGTTTCAGGCCCTCTCGCCCGGAGATTTCCAGATGGACCGCCTACCCAAACTCGCGCCAGGCAAGCTCGATCCCGCCCAGGCAGAACTCTATGAAGCAATCACCGGCGGTGTCCGTTTCAAGTCAGGCCCGGGCATTGACATGATGGAGAAGAGCGGTGCCCTGCGCGGCCCGTTCAATGCTTGGCTGCACACTCCAGAGACCGGCGGAGCGGCACAAACTCTCGGCGTGAAGCTGCGGTTCGAATCCTCCCTGTCCGGCGCCATGCGGGAGACAGCGATCCTCACGGTCGCGAAACACTGGCGCTCCCAGTATGAGTGGTGGGCGCACGAGCAGATCGCCCTGAAGGAAGGCATGACACCCGACGAGATAGCCGCAATCAAACGTGGCGAGGCTCCGTCGGGAAATCCTGATCTCGGCATCATTCAGGGATTTGTCGCCGAACTGATGCAGACAGGCGATGTCTCGGATGAAACATATGCCGGCACCCTATCCTTGGTCGGCGTCCGGGGCATGGCGGATCTGGTGACCCTCGCGGGCTATTACGCGATGATCTCGGCCAACCTGAATGTTTTCCGGGTCTCCGTGCCCGAGGGCGAGGAAGAGCCGTTCAAGGACTGACGGAAACGGCCGCACAAATTCCAGGCACGAAAAAACCGCCTCGCGGGCGGTTCGAACATCTGGTCTTGAAACGATCCGGACGCGGCTAGCGCCGCGCCCGGAACGAAGAATAATCAGCCGCCGTTAACGGCAGACTTCAGGGCCTGACCGGCCTTGAATTTCGCCTGCTTGGACGCAGCGATATTAATGGTTTCGCCGGTCCGCGGGTTACGGCCTGTGGTCGCCGCCCGCTCGGAAACGGAGAAGGTGCCGAAGCCGACAAGACGGACATCGCCACCGCTCTTCAGCGTATCTGTCACCGCATCGATCACACCATTGACCGCTGCTTCTGCCTGAGCCTGGGTCAGGCCGGTCTTCGTGGCAACTGCTGCGCTGAGTTCGGATTTATTCATGAACTGGTCTCCCGTTGATGGATGGCCGAAGTCTCTGGGATTCTTCATTCCGCTGCAAGCCCCGGAATCGCTTGAAAATATGAGTTTTCTCGCGAGATTCCCCGCTAATTTTCGACACTTGAAGAAGCCAAATTAAATATCCATTTAAATCAAAGCGTTACCGAAACCCGCGTTAAATTTGATATAATTGGCACAGCCAATAAGCGTGGCTTAAAAACGGCAAAAAACCGCACAGCCACGGTGCTTAGCGCCCTGTGGAACGGCCCAAAGAGGCCGACTCAGACAGAATCAATCGCAAAGCCGATTGGCGTTAACCCTATTCAACTTAAAAGCCGCGCTGTCCGGATGCCCGTCCGGAAGACATTCGCGTGCGTGAAATGCGCCTCCGGCCGGAGGCTCCATGGTCTCCGATAAGGACTATATAGGAAACCTCCGCGCTGGTATGGATCACCCCAGCCGAATGTCATCGACACCTGCCTGAAGACAGTCACTCACTAAGGATACAGTTTAATGAATGAAGAGCGCGCACGTGCGCGGTTCGAAACCGCGCTTGCAACCTACCGCCAGGAGTTCGAGACCTTCTTTCTGGCCAGATTGTTCGATCTCGGGTTCGAGTATGAAGAAGACCTCTGCCGGGTTCGCTTCCCCGTCGAGGAATTCCTGTTCAACCCCCAGGGCAGTCTGCATGGCGGCGCCATCGCCACGGTCATGGATATTTCCATGGGTCACCTGCTGAAACACATGACCGGTACCGGTGGTGCAACGCTCGAGATGAAAGTGCAATACATGCGGCCGCTGACCGGAGGCATGGCAACCTGCGAAGGCCGTGTCCTGCGACGCGGGCGCTCTCTTTGCTTTCTTGAGTCCCGGCTGTTTGGCGAAGACGGAAAACTTGCCGCCATGGCTACCTCGACCTGGAAGCTTCCTTCCCCGAAGTAACAACAGCGGGTCAGGGCACTTTCGCAGCGGGGAACATGACCATGTCGGAGTTACGGCGTTCCGCCGGGGCAAGCCGTTCCACCCATTTCGACACCGTTACCCCAAGCAGCCCGGTAATCGGACCGTCAGGCTCATCGGCGAGTGGCAACAATTGCCGCTCGCCGAAGGCATAGCGGTTCATCGAATTGTAGACCTGGCCCTTCATGCAGACGATCGCCCCCTCGCGGATCACCGGCAACCAGCGGTTGGTCACGAAATCCCGCCCGCTCGGGCTCAGGATATCGCTCAGGGTCTTCCCCTTCAGATTGCCGTGCCCGAATGTTTCCGAGATCTCCGTGCCGGCAATACGGTAACGGAACACATCCGGTTCTTCGAAATCGACAAGATAAATATAGGACAGCAAAGCGCTGATTTCACTCGGGTCGATGTCCTGACGGGACGGCGCAAGCCGGCCGGCACGTTTTCCGCACCAGTACTTCAGCAGATCGAGAAGACGCGGGTCCTCAATGAAAGCCGTCATCTCTTCCAGCGAAGAAACCCAGTAGTTTGACACGACGGCTTCCAAACAGCTCACACCAAAAACGAAACGCTATTCCCAGTCAAAGACGGACGCCTGGCCGCCGCCTGATCGGGGCAAGCGGCGTGTATTGCATTATCAGTCTGCCCGCAGCAAGAACGGAAGCAATTGCTTCAGAACAATGTCCGGCGCCTCTTCCGGCAGGAAATGACCACACGGCGCGGGACCGCCTTCAACAGTACTGCTGCTCCATTCCCGCCAGGTATCCAGCGGATCGGCCGGGCCACCAGGCCCGCCAAAACCTCTCACAGCGCCGAACAAAAACAACAGCGGACATGACAGCCTCCGCCCGTTCTCCCTGTCGGCCCTGTCATGCTCCACATCGATAGTGGCACCGGCACGATAATCCTCGCAGGTTCCCTCGATGGCCGCGGGGTTCCGCATTGCTTTCAGATAGGCCTCCATGGCAGCGGGCTCGAATGTAAAGCCCGGCGACGCCCATTTGCGCATCAGGTAGCTATAGAAAAAGTCCGGGTCCTTACCGATCATGGTCTCCGGCACCGGCGCGGGCTGCGCCAGATAGGACCAGTGGAAACCGCCGACCGCCCCCGACAGATCCATTTTCTCCCACATGTCCAGAGTCGGGATGACGTCGAGCGAGCAGAACCGCGTGGCCCGTTCCGGATGATCCATGCAGAGCCGGAAGCCGACCCGCGCGCCCCTGTCATGACCGACAACGGCAAAACGCTCATGCCCGAGAGCTGCCATCAGCGCGACGAGATCGCGCGCCATCTCCCGCTTGCTGTGCGCGGCATGATCCGCACCCGGCGCGGGCTTCCCGCTGGCGCCATACCCGCGCAAATCCGGGATGATCACGGTGAACTGTTCCGCCAGAGCCGGAGCGATCTTGTGCCAGCAATCGCCGGTCTGCGGAAAGCCGTGGATCAGCAATACCGGATCGCCCGCGCCGGCAGAACGCACGAATATCTCGGTCCCGTTGGCCGCGACCGTCTCCGTCTTGAAGCCATCAAGCATCACTGTCTCCTGTATTCGGTAGCGCCACTCCGCCAGCAAGCCCGGCCAGGAACGCCTTGATTTCCGCCCGTACTGTTTCCGGGGCTTCCAGATGCGGCGAATGCCGGCAATCCGGGATCATCCGGATGCTCACCGGTCCCCGCGCGCGCTGCGCCACCACATCAACCTGCGCCCTGGTGCCGTACTGATCGTGATCTCCCTGCAGGCACATGACCGGCACGGCGACCTCGTCAAGATAGTGTCTGATGTCCCATTCCTCGAACCCCGGATCGAGCCAGGCATCGTTCCAGCCCCGGAAGGCGGCATCGACATGCATATGATATTTGCCGAGACGGGCGCGCAGATCGCCATCGGCATAAGCCGTGCGGGCTTCCGCTATGGCCTGAAGCCCCATTGGTTCCGTGAAGAAATGCGGCGCCATCAGAACCACGCCCCGAACACGCGGATCGCGCCGGGCACCCGCGTGAATGGCCGCAATCGATGCACCGTCGCTATGGCCGATCAGGACACCGTCCATAAAGCCGATGGCATCCAGGACCTCCGGCAGAACAGACACCGCCTCACGGGTCATATAGTCGAGCGGCCGTGGCAGCGGACAGGGATCGGAGCGGCCATAGCCCGCGCGGGAATAGGCAAACACGCCACATCCCGTTTCGGTGAAGAGCTGTTGTGGAAAATCCCGCCAGAGATCGACGCAGCCAAGACCCTCATGAAGCAGCACAAGGGTCGGCGCCTGTCCCGGGCGCGGCCCGACCGTATAAGTCTCCAGCAGCACGTCGCCGATCCGCACCTCACCGGCAGAGCCAGCGTCATCCCAGCAATATTGCAGGCCGTCCGTCACGGCTTGATCTGAGTCTGCATCGGTTTGCCCCCCGGCTAATCCCGTATGTCAATGATGGGAACATGCAACGAACTCTCGTTCAACCATCAGAGGCGCATCAATGATTAAGTCCAAAAGCACGAACGCTGTACTGCGCTTTTGGATATTGCCCCCGGATCATGAATGGCAGACAACGTACACATCAATGCATACGTTATTTCCCAGCTTGTGAGATGTTTCCGGAATGAAAAGCAATCGCGTCTATCGCATCGCCTTGTTCGACGGGGACGGGATCGGGCCTGAAATCATGGCCCCGACGCGTTCTGTACTGGATATGGTAGCGAAAAGGATCGGCCGCAAGCTGGAATTCGAGACTTTGCCTGCCGGCGCACAACATTATGCGGAAACAGGCGAATCCCTGCCCGCCGCCTCCATTGACGCCGCGCGCAACGCCGACGCCATTCTGCTATCGGCCATGGGTCTGCCGAACATCCGCAAGCAGGACGGGACCGAGATCACCCCGCAGATCGACCTGCGCTTCGCCCTCGGCCTCTATGCCGGCGTCCGTCCTGTGAAACTCTATCCGGGCCAGCCCACACCGCTCGCCGATCCGCGTGCTTTCGAGACTGATTTCGTCCTGATCCGGGAATCGACCGAGGGGCTGTTCGCCCACATGCATGAAGGACAGGTTGTCGATAACAGCTACGCTACCGAGACCCTGCGCATTACCCGGGCGACCAGCGAGAAACTGTTCGACTTCGCTTTCCGCCTCGCCCAGCGGCGCGCCGCAAAGCGCGGGACGCCGGGCCGTGTGACCTGCGTCGACAAGGCGAATGTGTTCCGCTCCTTCTGGTTCTTCCGTTCGATCTTCGAGGAACGCGCGAAGGCTTTCCCGGAGATCGCCGCAGACAGCGCCTATGTGGATGCTTTCGCCATGTGGATGGTGCAGAAACCCTGGGAGTTCGATGTTGTCGTGACCGAGAACATGTTCGGCGATATTCTTTCCGACCTCGGCGCCGGTATCATGGGATCCCTCGGCCTTGCGCCATCCGCCGATATCGGGGACGAGAACGCGGTATTCCAGCCGTGCCACGGCAGCGCGCCGGACATCGCCGGCAAGGGGATCGCCAACCCGCTGGCCATGTTCCTTTCCGCTTCCCTGATGCTGGACTGGCTCGCCGGCGAGCATGACGATGCCGCCCTGACCGAGGGCGCCGTGATGATCGACGATGCCGTCAGCCGCGTCATTCGCGAAGGCAAGGCCCTGACCGGCGATCTCGGCGGCTCGGCCGACACAGCCGCGACTTCTGAAGCCGTCATGAAACACCTTGGCGCGTGATGAACAAGATGCCGCTCAGCCAGGGAAACAAAGCCTACAAAGAGATCAAAAGCATGATCCTCGATGGCAGGCTGAAACCGTCCGCCTCCTATCTCGAAACCGAACTCGCGGATCAGATCCGGGTCAGCCGGACACCTGTGCGTGAGGCGGCGCTCCGGCTTGAGCGAGAGGGGCTGGTCATCGTCCGCCCGCGCCGGGGCATGCAGGTGGTGCCTGTCTCCACCGATGACATGGCGGAGATCTACCAGTTGCTGACCGTGCTGGAACCGCTTGCGGCAGAGCTCGCGGCAAAACGCAATCTGAGCGAGAGCGAGATCGAGCCCATGGAACGGGCGACCCAGGAAATGGAGGACGCTCTGGCCGAAGGGGATCTGGTCACCTGGGCCGAAGCGGATGACGCGTTTCATGCCCTGCTTGTGGAGGCTTCCGGAAACCGGCGGCTGGTGGAAGCGACGGAAAGATATCGCGCCCAGGTGCACCGGGCCCGGATGACGACACTGACCATGCGGCCAAGTCCCTCAAGCTCGACGAAGGATCACCGCTCCCTGCTGCAATGCCTGCGGAATGGCGATGCGGAAGGCGCCGGGGAAATTCACCGCGCCCACCGGGCTGCCGCCGGGAAACTTCTTGTCGCCTTGCTGGCAAAGCACAGCCTCGACAATCTCTGACGGGACCGCCGCGAGATCTTCGGCTCTACCCCTCGCTGCGCCAGACCGGCAAAAGCTCGTACACATCGCCGTCGGCAAGATAGCTCCGGTCCAGAATGGAGAGCCGGTTCGACTTGATGATGCTGAGAATGTCATCGATATAGTCGGCCCCGCGTTCCGAGTATTTCGTCAGTGTCCGGGCCAGCGTGGAGCCGGAAAGCGGCTTCCCGCCTGCCCGGGCCGCTTCCCGGCGTTTCCGGAATTCCTTGTAGGCCGCGTTGGTGTTCAGGTTCCGGATATAACTGCGGACCGAGCCAAGCGGCGTCTTGAACATGGCGACTTTATAATCGCCCTTCGAGGCCCGCTGTTCCTCCGGCACCATACCCTTGCCGCCGATCGTCCACTGTCCGAAAAGGGCGTTCCCCTCCTGGGCGAAACGGGACGTGCCCCAACCGCTTTCCGATGCCGCCTGCGCCAGACCGAGCGAGGGCGGCACGATATCGATCCGGCGCTCAAGCGTTTCGATCACGAGGTTCAGAGAAACCACGTCGCCATCCATAGGAACCTCGTACTTCTTCGCAAGACGACGCAGCTGCCGCAGATTATCGGCTCCCGGAAAACGCTTCTCCTCCAGCTCCGCCTTGATCTGCATGAGCTTTTCCCGCTCCGCTTCGATCTCCTCGTTCGCGGTCAGCAGAACGGGCAGAACCATTCGGAAGAACATGTTCTTCTTTTCCTCGACCGTGACTTCCTTGACGGTCACTTCCGCGAACCGTTCAGGGATGCGGGTCATGAGAAGGCGTGGGACCTCGCGCTGCCCGGCCTGCCAGGTTTCTTCCGTGTAGTTCAGATCCTGCACAAGGCTGCTGAGATCGCTGAAAGCCGAAAATTCGATACGTTGAACCGTGCGCGGACCATATGCCTGCGCGACCTCCAGCTCGGGGAGCCTTGGGGACTTTTCAACAGCATTGCAGATCAGGAGCAGCACCAATGCGGCGAGCGCCGCCAATCCAAAGCGAGCCATAGCTTTTTCCAGTCAGAAATACCGTCGAACCGTTCGACCGCAACCAGCCGCTTCCGGATGGGGACGGAAAGCGGGTCTATATATCGAACTAGATAGCGCGGATCTCGCCAAAAATTAGGCCGAAAATCACCCTTTTTGAACACAAACAGGGAACATCGGTCAGGCTGCCGTCGATTTCCTGGCCAATCCGCCCTTCTCCCGGATGAAAGCCGCGATCTCGGCGATGCCTTCGCCGTTCTTCAGCTGGGTGAAAACAAATGGCCGTTCGCCGCGCTGACGCTTGGTGTCTTCCGCCATCACCCCGAGATCGGCGCCGACCAGCGGCGCAAGATCCGTCTTGTTGATGACCAGCATATCAGAGCGGGTGATGCCCGGCCCACCCTTGCGCGGAATCTTCTCACCGGCGGCAACGTCGATCACATAGATCGTCAGATCCGCCAATTCCGGGCTGAAGGTCGCTGCCAGATTGTCCCCGCCGGATTCTATCAGCGCCAGCTCCGCGTCGGGAAAGGACGATACCATCGTATCGATGGCGGCGAGATTGATGGAAGCGTCCTCGCGGATGGCCGTATGCGGGCAGCCGCCGGTCTCCACCCCCATGATCCGTTCCGCCGCGATCGCACCGGTGCGGGTCAGGATCTTCTGGTCTTCCTTGGTGTAGATATCGTTGGTGATCACGAACATGTCCGTGTCCGCGCTCATCTCCCGGCACAGCATCTCGCAGAGTGCCGTTTTGCCTGAGCCCACCGGCCCACCGATGCCAACCCGAAGCGGTCCCGTTGCCATATCCTTCTCCCTTTACGATCTGAACAGCCGGCCATCCATGGCCTCATGCTGCATCGAACTCCATTCCGCCATCAGCGCCGAAGTCCCGATATCGCCGATGCCGCATTCTTCCGACGCACGCCAGGCCTCATCGACACAGGCTTCCAGCGCCGCGATCACCCGCTGTCCATCCGTCTGTCCAAGCGGTACCGCCCTGACAGCGGCTGAAACGATATTATGAACGAAGGCCTGCACATAAAGCGGCCCGGCAAGCTCCAGCGGGATACCGGCCGCAGCCGTGACGGCGCCATAAGCCACCGGCAGTGGCGGG
>TARA_R110002051_G_scaffold180716_2_pt1 | contig 58766 bp, 56 predicted proteins | sample TARA_R110002051 | Tara Oceans TARA_R110002051 (sample SAMEA4397023) | marine metagenome | biome: Polar Biome; feature: [MES] marine water layer (ENVO:01000295) within the mesopelagic zone...; material: water (ENVO:00002006), including particulate matter (ENVO:01000060) such...
ATCCAGATCTATCTTGCGCACTCGGTCACGCAGCAGCATCTTGGACACGGTCAGCAGATGCTGCTCCATTGCGGCTGCCGCGCCGCGGCTGTCGCGTCTGGAAATGGCATCGGCCAGCGTCTTGTGTTGTTCGCCCAGCACATGCAGCGTCTGCGCGGAATAGCTGTCTCGACGTTGGGTGGTCCAGGCGGCTTCGCGGCGCACAGAACGGATGGATTCGTAGACCGTCAGGAACAGTGGATTGCGCGCTGTTTCAGCGATCTTGTAGTGAAACATGTCGTCAGTGGCCTCGTAGGCGTCCATGTCTGTCAAATTCAGCGTGGCGCGCATCAGGTGAACCAGCAGGTCAGCTTCTTGCGGTTGGGCGCGGTCGGCGGCCAGCGCGGCCAGCGCTGGTTCGACCTCTAGCCGCACCTCCATCACATCGCGCGGCGTCACCTGGCGCGCCAGCAACCGCAGGCTGTCTGCATTGGTAGCGGGGGGCGGCGCAGCAAAGGTGCCTTGGCCATGACGGCGAAAGATGGTGCCGTCATCTTGCAACTGACCCAGCGCCAGACGCAACCGTGCTCGGCTGACGCCAAAGCGTTCGGCCAGCGCGCGTTCGGGCGGCATGCGGCCGTTATCGAGCATATCACCCTTGCGGATCGCGGCCCGCAAAGCCTGGGCAAGCGCGTCTTCTGGCCGAGAGCGGGGTGCGTTGTCATCCATTGGCTGTCAAGCTGCTGAAAAGGTCCAAGAACATGCGCAAGGAGGTTATCATCAGGAAAATGCCAAAGGCAAACCGCAAGGCGCGGCGCGGGATGCTGTGGGCGAGTTTCACTCCGACATGCGCGAAACTGCTGGTCAGCGGAATGATAATCGCCGCCGCTACAAGGTTGACGTAGCCCAGCGAGAAGGGGGGCAACCCCTCGGCCCCCAGACCGGTAAGGACATAGACCACCGCGCCGGGCAGGCCGATTATAAATCCAATGGCGGCCGAGGTGCCGACTGCGCGGCGGATATCATATCCCAGAAAATTCAGCAGGGGCACGCCGATGGTCCCGCCCCCGATGCCCATCATCGCCGACAGAGCGCCGGTAACCGTGCCGATGGCGGCCCAGACCAGTTTCGAAAAACTGCGTACGGCAAGGTCGTCGGTCGGTTTGCGAAAGATCATGTCAATCGCGACCAAAGCTGCGACAACCGCAAAGACACCGACAAGGATCAGCCCCGAAACATAGCCCCCCAGCAGCGCGCCGGTGATGACACCGACCAGCAGCGACGGCGCCCAAAGCCGCAGCAGTTCCATGTCAATCGCCCCGCGTTTGAAGTGGCCATAGCCGGACGACAGCGAGGTAAAGACGATGGTGGCAAGCGAGGTGCCAACTGCCACCTGCATGGTGATCGCCGGGTCCATGCCCACCGACGACAGCGCAAGGTAGAGCGCGGGCACAATGACGATGCCGCCTCCTACACCCAGCAACCCGGCGAGGACGCCTCCGACAATACCAGCGCCCACAGCAATGGCAAGGAGAGGAAGCAGACTGCTGAAATCGAGCGCCATCATGGAGTTATGTCCTGTCGGTTTTGGGGTCTGTGGCGTGAGATTGGCTTGGCCGTTCTGCGCTTTTCCGCGTCTTTTCGGCTATGGTGATGGCAGCATCTATCGGTGCGCGGTCGGTGGTACCGGAGAAATCGTCTCGCGTTGGCATCGCGTCTGCCACATGAAGATAGCGTTCGCCCGCCACGTCCAGCAGGCGGTCCAGTTCGGTCAGGGGATCGCTGTGATCGTCGGCGCGCAGGTCAAGATAGGCGTGGTCCTGCCCGCGATGGATCACCATCCCCGCCGCCTGCCTGCCACGTTTGTCGCCGCCTGCGTCCTCGCCAGCGCGCATCGCGGCCAGCAGCCGTTGCGCCATCGGCAGATCACCGCGGTCGGCGTAAGTATCAAATGTGGCGCGCACGACTTCGGGGCCCGCCAGCATATTGCCAGCGACGGAATGATGCGCGCCAATCTGATTCCCCGCCCAATCGACGCATTCGGCCCCCGTATACGCCGCGAAATTGCCTGCAGCGTCCATCATATGGCATTGGCGAATGTCGCGGCCCGCATCACGGCGGCCAAATTCGGCGAGCAGCGCGTCCGCCGCTTCGCCCGCCTCAAGCCTGCGGCGGCCCTCGGTGCCCCAGAGTGGGTTGACAAAAGCCTGCGTGGCTACGGCCACACGTCGCCCGACGTAAGGCACAGCCGCGCCGCAGGCGAAGAACCTGCTGGCGACGATGATGCCGATTTCACCTGTGCCGAGATCGCGGGCAATGATTGAATAGGTCATCGTTCAGCGCCCGACCGCATAGGCTTGCATCAACCGCGGTGTTGCGGCGGCTTGCAGGTTGCCATCGGGGTGACGCAGCGCTGCCGTCAAACGACCCACCGACCACGGCTCGGCTACAGTTACGATATGCCCTCGCGCGCGAAGGCTGTTGATTGCAGCCTCGCCGAAATTGGGTTCGATTGTCATCTCGCCAGGCAGTGCCTGACGCGGGAAAAAGCTGCTTTGAAAATGCATCGAATGAAACAGCGGCGCGTCCAAGCCGGCTTGCAGGTCGAGCCCATGATGCACAAAACGCAGGAACCAGATCAACTGCCATTGGTCCTGCTGATCGCCGCCGGGCGTGCCAAAGACAAGCCGGGTGCCGTCTGATTTTTCGGCAAGCGAGGGCGTCAGCGTCGTGTGAGGGCGACGATGTGGGCTCAGCGATGTAGGCAGGCCCTCCTGGAGCCAGAACATCTGCGCGCGGGAGTTGAGCGGGAAGCCGAGGCCGGGGATCACAGGATTGCTTTGCAGCCATCCGCCTGAAGGGGTTGCCGATACCATGTTGCCCCAGCGGTCAATTATATCCAGATGCACGGTATCGCCGCGCTTCTCGGTCAGGTGGGCCATCGTCGGCTCTTGAGGGGCCGCATCCTTGACGCCGAAATCGCCGGTCGCGCGGTACAGATAAGCTTTTGCCAGGTGTTCGAGCCCCGGTATAAATCCAGGGCGCTGTTCAAGCGAGGCCTGGTCGGTGATCTGCCTGGCGCGTTCGGCGTTGTAGCTCTCCGACAGCAGAATCTCCATCGGGATGATGCTGTAGTCTGGATCGCCATGATAGGCTTCGCGATCGGCGAAAGCCAGCTTCATTGCTTCGATCACGGTATGCACAAAGACTTCGCCCGTCGGGTCCATCGCAGCCAGGTCGAAATGCTTGAGGATCGCGAGTGTCTGCAAAAACACTGGCCCCTGCGACCACGGCGCGGTCTTGTGAATCGTCCAGCCTTCGTAGTCATAGCTCAGCGTGTCCTCGAATGTTGCCGACCAGTTTGCAATGTCTTCACGGGCCAGAACGGCGCTGTTCTTTTGCTCGGACACGTCATGCACGCAGGCATCCTTGAGATAGTCAAAGATGGCGTCGGCGATGAATCCTTTGGACCAGATGAATCGCGCGGCATCGATCTGCGTTACGCGTTCTTGCGTGCTTGCTTCGGCCTCGTTGACCAGCCGCTCATAGGTCGCGGCCATATCGGGGTTCTTGAAATTGGCGTAGGGCTTGGGCGCCGTGCCGCCGGGGGTCCAGACGGCGGCGGACGTGGGCCATTCGGCGGCGAAATAATCGGCCAGCCCCACGATGGTGTTTGCCACGCGCGGCAAAACAGGGTGGCCGTCGCGGGCGTAGTCAATGGCCGGTTGCAGGACATCGCGCAGGCGCATCTTGCCGTGATCACGCAGCAGCAGCATCCAGCCGTCAAAGGCACCCGGCACCACGGTTGACAGCAGGCCAGAGCCGGGGATCATCGTCAGCCCCTGCGCCTTGTAATGCGCAATGGTGGCCGCGGCGGGTGTGACACCCTGGCCGCAGACCACCTTGGTCTGGTTCGTTTCGGCGCTGTAGAAAATGATCGGAAGATCGCCAGCGGGGCCGTTTAGATGCGGCTCGACGACTTGAAGCACGAAGCCTGCCGCCACTGCCGCATCAAAGGCGTTGCCGCCCTTTTCAAGAATGCCGAAGCCGACGGCCGAGGCGATCCAGTGAGTCGATGTGGCGACCCCGAACGAACCTCGAATTTCGGGGCGGGTGGTAAAGCCGGGCATGAAGTCTCCGTTCGTCAATGTTCACGCGGGTCCAGCGCATCGCGCAGCCCGTCGCCCAGAAGGTTAAAGCCAAGCACGACCAGAAAGATTGCAACGCCGGGCCAGAGCGCCATCCAAGGGGCTTGGTTGAGGAAGTTCTTTGCAGTGTTCAGCATCGACCCCCAAGACGGCGCGGGCGGCTGTTGGCCCAATCCGAGGAAGGACAGCGACGCCTCTGCAATGATCGCGGTGGCCACGGTGAGCGTTGCCTGCACCAAAACCGGCGGCAGCACATTGGGGAAAATGTAGCGCCGCAGGATGCGCGGCGTCGATAATCCAATGGCCCGCGCACTTTCAACATAGTCTTCGGCAGCGACGCCGAGCACCTGACCGCGGGTCAGACGGATGAACACCGGGGTTGCGGAAATACCGATAGCAATCATTGCGTTGGTCAGACTTGGACCCAGAAAAGCCGCAAGTGCGATAGCAAGGATTAGAAAAGGTGCGGCCAGCAATGCTTCGGTACAGCGCGAGATGATCGCGTCGCTCCAGCCGCCGAAATACCCCGCGACGATGCCGAGCGGAACGCCGAGGCCAAGTGCAATCGCGACCGAGACGACACCGGCCAATAAAGATGCCTGCGCGCCCCAGATGAGCCGCGACAGCACATCGCGTCCTAATTCATCCGTGCCCAGCCAATGCGCGGCGGAGGGCGCCTTGCGCACCGCGCCCCAATCGGTCGCAAGCGGGTCAGGGATCGGCAGGATTGGTGCTGCAAGCGCAATCAGCACAAAGAATGCCACCAGAACGCCGCCCAGCATCGCGCTGCGGTGTTTGCGGAATTTCTTCCAGACGCGGTTTTCAGGGCGTGCCGAAAGCACTGGATCAGTCGCGCTTTCGGCATCAATAGTCAAAGGAGTTGCAGATTGGGCCATTATTGCTTCCTCAAGCGCGGGTTCAGCAGCACATAGGCGACATCAGCCAGCAGGTTCATGAAGATAAAGCCGACAGCCGTCACCAACACGATGCCCTGCACAACGGCGTAATCCCGATTGAAAACTGCATCGACGACCAGCTTTCCAAAACCGGGAATGGTGAAGATCTGTTCGGTAAGGACAGCCCCGGCAATCAATTCTCCGAACAGCAACGCTGTCAGGGTAACGATTGGCGTCAAGGCGTTGCGAAAGGCATGTTTCAAGATCACCCGGCGCTCGACCAACCCTTTGGCGCGGGCAGTACGCACGTAATCCGAACTCAATACACTCAGCATAGCCGACCGCGTGTGGCGCATCAGCGTTGCGGCCAGCGCCGTACCCAGCACAAAGGCCGGCATGATCATCACGGTGATGGAGCGGATCGGGTCCTCGCTGAGCGGGACATAGCCTGAGGCCGGCAGCAACTTCCATTTCACCGACACCAGCAGGATCAGCATGATACCAAGCCAAAAATTCGGAATCGACAGACCCGACAGCGCCACAACATTGGCGATATAATCAACCACTGTGCCCTTTTTGACCGCCGAAAATATTCCGGCAGGGATGCCGATCAACATCGCAAAGACCATCGCCATCGTGGCAAGCTGGATGGTCACCGGCAACTTCTGCCCGATAAGCTCCAACACCGGTTGATTGGTGCGCAGCGAGATGCCCAGATCACCCGTAAGCGCATTTCCGATCCATGTCAGATACTGCACCGGAATTGGATCATTGAGACGGTATTTCTCGCGCAGGAATTCAAGCACCTGAGGGTCTCGTTCCTCGCCCGCCATCGCCAGCACCGGATCGCCCGGCAGAAGTTTTTGCAAGGTGAACACAAAGATCGAGATCAGGATGATCGTGGGGATCGCGATGACCACACGGCGCAAGATAAAGGACAGCATCTGAGAGTGCCTCATATACAAAGAGGAGACACCGCCGGGGCGCGCCCGGCGGTGTGCAGGAAAGGGCGTTTAGCCTTCTTCTTTTTTCATGCCCTTCAGACGGATCATCCCGTCAGGATAAGGCGTAAAACCGGAGAGCGCGGAATCCAGCGCCCAGATCCATGTCTCGTGGTAGATGTAAACGATGGGTGCATCTTCGTTCAGGATCGCGCGGGCGGCGTTATAGCTTTCCTTGCGGACCTGTTGATCATTGGATGTGCGTGCCGTGTTCAGCAGCGTATCCACCTCCGGGTTCGCGTATTTGGAATCGTTGATACCACCATCGCTGGTCATGAACTGGTGGACGTTGCCATCAGGGTCGACCCGACCCGACCAGCCGATCTGGCTGGCTGTATAGTCGCCAGCGGTCTGATCCGACAGCAGTGTCGCGAACTCCTTGGACACGAGCGAGATGCGAATTCCGGCTTCGGACGCCATGGATTGCACCACCTGCATCAACTGTAACGGGATAGTGGTGTTGGGCACCTGAACTTCGAGGTCGATCCCATCGGGGAAGCCGGCTTCGGCCAACAATGCCTTTGCCTGTTCCACGTCTCGCGCGGGCACGGGGAAGTCTTTGCTATACCACGGCGATGTCGGTGGGAAGGGCTGGTTACCCGCCGCAAACGCACCGTTGAAAACAACCTGATTGATGGCATCACGGTCGAGCGAAAGGCTCAGCGCTTGGCGCAGACGTTTGTCTTTACCCCAAGGGTTATCGGCCTTATCGCCATTAGCCACATTGATGGTGATGCCCTGATAGCCAAGCGATACGGCGCTTGCCACCTGAACGCCCGCATCACCTTCGGCCTGCGCCAAATCAGTTGCGGCCAGACGTTCGAGCATGTCGATGTCGCCTGACTGCAAGTTGGCAAGCCTGACAGTGGTATCGGGAATCGGCAGGTAAGAAACGGTATCAAAGTGGTATTCGTCGGCATTGTAGTAGTCGGCGAATTTTTCAAGAACGATGCGGTCTTGCGCGATGCGTTCCTTGAACTTGTAAGGGCCCGAACAGACAGGGTTCAAACCAAATTCAACGCCAGCTTCGGTCGCAGCAGTGGGCGATACCATCATGCCTGCGCGGTCAGCGAGCTGCGCCATCAGCGTGGCATCCGCATCGGCGAGATCCAGGCGGATTTCATGGCTGCCCAGCACTTCAACGCCGGTTATGGACGACAATTCAGACTTGCGGCGGGATTCTTCAAAGTTCTGGCTGCGATCAATATTGGCGGCAACGGCCTCGGCATCAAACGGGGTGCCGTCATGAAAGATTACATCGTCGCGCAGCTTCATTGTCAGCTGCTTGCCATCCTCGGAGAAGGACCATTCGGTGGCCAGTTGCGGGATGATTTCCAGATCAGGTGTGATGTCGACCAACTTGTCGCAAAGCGCGGTATAGACAATCCGGCCGACAAATGTGCGTGACTGGTCAGGGTCCAGCACATCCGCATCCGATTGCAGCGCGATACGCAGTTCGGAAGCCTGTGCGCCCAGTGTTGTTGCGCTCAGTAAGGCAGCTGCGAGGGTTAATTTCATCAGTTTCATAGTGAACTCTCCTGTTGATGGAATTGGTTCTAGTTGGATTTATTATTTTGGTCGTGGCTGGACCGGGATTGCGCCCGCTCCTGCATGGCATCTTGGTATAGGGCAAACCGCGCGCTGGCACCGGCCGCACGAGGCGGGGGATCCGTACGGCCCAAATCGGGTTCTGCCGCTGCGATCTCCTCGAAGAAATGGCAGGCGGCGACGTGATCTTCGCCACAATCTGTGGTTCTCAGGGCAGGGGCCTGCGTTGCACAAAGTTCCTGCGCATAGGGGCAGCGTGTATGGAACCGACAGCCCGATGGCGGATTGGCCGGACTGGGCATTTCACCGTGCAGCGCGGTCTGGCTAAGGCGCTGGCCGTAAGCCGCGACCGGAATAGCAGACAACAAAGCGCGGGTGTAGGGATGCCGCGGATGCTGAAACACGGTATCAACAGTGCCTTGCTCGACGATCTGGCCCAGATACATCACCGCAACCCGGTCGCTCATGTGCCGGATCACCGCCAGATCATGCGCGATAATCACCAACGTCAGCCCCAGTTCGTCGCGCAGATCGCCCAACAAGTTGATGACCTGCGCCTGTACCGACACATCCAACGCCGACACCGGTTCATCACCGATCACCAGTTTCGGCGCAGAAGCAAGCGCGCGGGCGATGCCGATACGTTGGCGCTGGCCGCCTGAAAACTCATGCGGATAGCGCTCGGCGTGCTCAGTGCGCAGGCCGACTTTATCCAAAAGCCCAGCCACCTTTGCCCGCCGCTCTGTCGCCGTCATCTCTGGAAAATGGGTTTCCAGCGGCTCGCCGATCAGCTTGCCGACACTCATGCGCGGGTTGAGCGAAGAGAAGGGATCCTGAAAGATAAACTGCATATCGCGGCGCAGAGCGGTTAGATCGCGCCCTTTGAGGCTGCGCACGTCAATGCCGTCAAAGGTGACATCGCCTTCGGTGGGCGACAACAGCCGCATCAGCAACCGCGCCAGCGTAGACTTGCCGCAGCCGGATTCCCCGACAATGGCAAAAGTCTCACCGCGTCGGACATCAAAAGAGACATCGTCGACAGCACGGATCACGCCCGCAGTGCCCATCATCCCGCCTCCGGTCTTGAAGTGCTTTTTCAGCCCACGGGCCTGCAGAATGCTGTCCTTCATAGGCTGTCCTTCAGCTTGATTTCCAGCGGCGCGAAATGACAGGCAACTTGGTGTCCCCCGCCCATTTCAACCAGCGGCGGTTCAGCTGCGCAGATGGGTTGCGCAAAGGGGCATCGCGTCGCAAAGCGGCAGCCTGTCGGCATGTTCTGCGCTGTCGGCACCATGCCCGGCACGGTTGAAAGCTGCCCTCTTGCACCGGTGAGTTGTGGAATGGAGGACATCAGCCCGATCGTATAGGGGTGCTGCGGATCATTAAAAATCCGCTCTGCCGGACCGGTCTCCACAATCGTACCCGCATACATCACCGCGACCGTGTCAGCAATTTCCGCGACCACTCCCAGATCATGGGTGATCATGATCGTGCCCATGTTGGTTTCCGCCTGCAGGTCGCGGATCAGTTCCAAAATTTGCGCCTGAATAGTGACATCCAATGCAGTCGTCGGCTCATCCGCAATCAAAAGCGCAGGATCGTTAACCAAAGCCATCGCAATCATCACACGCTGACGCATGCCGCCCGACAGTTGGTGAGGATAATCGCGCATGCGCTTTTCCGGTGCGGGAATGCCGACACGGCGCAGCATGGCCACCGCGAGGTCTTCGGCTTCGACATCCGTGGCGTTGCTGTGCGCCTTAATCGCTTCCACAATCTGATCGCCAATGCGAAAGACCGGGTTCAGCGAAGACATCGGCTCCTGAAAAATCATCGTCATACGGCTGCCGCGTATTTTGCGCATTGCCTTGGGATCGGCGAGATTGAGGGTTTTTCCCTCAAACACCATTTGGCCTGAATTGATTTCAGCCGCCCCAGCGGGGAGCAAGCCCATCATGGCAAGCGAGGTCACACTTTTGCCGCAGCCGCTTTCGCCGACGATGCACAGCGTTTTTCCGGGACTGACCGAAAAGCTGACCCGGTTGATCTGATCGCTCGGCGCACCGCGAAAGCGCAGGCTGAAGTCCTGCACAACGAGCAGATCCTGTGGTGGGGCGGTGTTGACCAGGGTCAAAGTGCGCTCCTCTTAAACCATTTCTAGACCAATATAGAATTGGTTAAGTATGCATTTGCAAATGTTGCTCTGTCAATCAGCAGTTCTCTATATCTTTGAGAAGGTTAGCGGGATTCAGATAACGCGCTGATTTGGTTGTCTATCTTAAGTCGGACGTGAATGGGCGAGGGGCGAACCCCACACCCGCCTGACTTCAGTAACCGGCGGCCTGACCGTCCTTGCGCGGGTCTGATCCGGCGGCATAACCGCCGCCTTCCAGACGTTGGACCAATTGCGCGCCTCCAAAGCCGAATGCATTGTCGGGCGCTTCGATCTGGATGTTATGGCCCAAAGCTCTCAAGCCATCCAGCACGTCGAAGGACATGGTCGGCTCGCAGGCGACGTCCAGACCTTCGATCGTGCGCCAGCGCGGCGCGTCTGCGGCGGTCTGCGGGTCCTGATCCCACAGTTGCGTGCGCAGCAGCAGCTGCACGTGTCCCATCGCCTGAATGGGGCCGCCCATCATGCCGAAGGCCATATGCGGGGCACCGTTCTTCATCGCAAAGCCCGGAATGATCGTGTGGAAGGGGCGTTTGCCCGGTGCCACCTGATTTGGGTGTCCCTGTTCGGTGGTAAAGCCCAGACCGCGGTTCTGCATCGAAATGCCGGTGCCCGGCACCACGACACCGGAGCCAAAGCCTGCATAGTTGGACTGTATAAAGCTGACCATCATGCCCGAGGCATCGCCTATGTTCATCAACACGGTGCCCCCTTGTTTGGGCGCTCCTGCGCCAAAGTCTTGTGCGCGGTCAGGGTTGATCAACGCGGCACGCGACTTCAGATAGGCGGGGTCTAACAGGGCCGTTTCGTCCACGTCACCCATATGCGTGCGGTCACCGACGTAGGCATGCAGATCGCTGTAGGCCAGTTTCACGGCCTCTATCTGAAGGTGGGCCGCGGCCAGATCGTCGGGGCCGTGGTCGCGGATGGCAGTGTGTTGCAAGCTCCCTAGCGCCATAAGCGCGGCGATACCCTGACCGTTTGGCGGAATTTCGTGCAACTCGACATCGTCGAAACTCTGGCTGATTGTCCCGCACCAATCATTGCGGTGTGCTGCCAGATCTTCGAGGGTCATCGCACTACCATTGGCCTTGGCAAAGGCTGCAATCTCTTGCGCGATCTCACCTTGATAAAAGGCGCGACCATTGGTTTCGGCAATGGCGCGCAGGGTGCGTGCGGCACCTGGATTGCGGAACCGTTCGCCCGGTTTGGGCGCACGGCCACCGGGCATAAAGGTTTGGGCAAAGCCGGGTTGGTCCCTGAGCACGGCGGCGCCCTTGGCCCAGGCCGTTCCAACCACGGGCGATACGATAAAGCCGTCTTCGGCATAGCGGATCGCGGGGGCCAATACGGTCGCCAGATCCAGTTTGCCAAATTTCTCGGACAATTCGACCCACGCACTGACGACGCCGGGCACGGTGACGGAATCCCAGCCGTGCTCTGGCATGCCATTGGGGAAACGCTCGGACGTCCAAGCAGCGGGCGCGCGCCCTGATGCGTTCAGACCGTGAAGCATCTTGCCATCCCACAAGATACAAAACGCGTCCGATCCAAGCCCGCAACCGGTCGGTTCAACGATTGTCAACGATGCTGCGGTGGCAATGGCTGCATCGACGGCATTTCCACCTTGTTGCAAGATCGAAAGTCCGGCCTGCGTCGCCAGCGGCTGCGAGGTCGCAACGACATTTTCTGCAAGAACCGGCGAACGGCGCGAAGGGTAGACGGGATCATGACGCAGGCGCATCGAAGGACCTTTCTGTAAATTCGAGATGGTTGAGCATCGCCCGGACTTCGGAAAAGCCGGGAATGAGGGTGGACGCCGAAGGCTTGAGTGCGCCCCCATTCAAATAACACAAAAATAACGCAGACAAAGCGCCGATTTGTTGCCATTAAGTTTAGATAAGTTTATGTTAGGCAATGGACACCCGCCAACTTGAAACCCTTCTCGCCATTACCCACCATGGTGGCTTTGCCGCAGCAGCGCGGGCCGTCAACCTCACGGCCTCGGCGGTCAGTCAGCAAATCTCTGCTTTGGAAGCTGAGTTGGGGGTGCAATTGTTTGACCGTGACCGCCGTCCGCCCGTGTTGACAGCCAAGGGCGCGGAAATGGTGCGTTCGGCCCAGTCGATCCTTCAGATTGTCACGGATACCAAAGCCTCGGCGACTGGGGGGCAGGTGCGGGGCACATTGGCGTTCGGATCCCTGCGGACAACGGCCAATTCTTTGGTGCCCAGATCTCTTACCCCCCTTCGAGCAAGGTTTCCCGACCTAAATTTTCGGATCCGCGTCGGCATGTCCGAAGAACTGATAAGTGAAGTCGTTTCGGGGCAACTGGATGCGGCACTGGTGGCTGATCACGTGGCGGTACCAAATGGCCTGCGCTGGACTGCGGTAGTGACAGAGCCCCTGGTGGTGCTGACCCCGCCCGGTGTCGGCGCGGTCTCTATGGCTGATCTGATCCGCGATGTGCCCTATATCCGCTATCGAACACAGGTGCCTCTGGCGCGGCAGATCGACACCGAATTCGCGCGCTTTGGCGCGGTTCCTCGACAGGTCGTATCCGTGAACACGATGCCATCGGTGGTGGGCTGCGTGCAGGCGGGGTTGGGGTTTGCCATCATTCCCCAAATCGCTTTGCAGGATATGATTACCGCCTCGCTTGATTGGTTTCCCTTTGGCGCGCCTCCCATCCACCGCAGGCTTGGCGTGGTCCAGCGTGTTACATCAGGCCGCGAAGGGGTCTTGGGGGCGTTGGTCGAAGCGCTGACTCATCTTGGCCACCCGCGCGAGGGTTAAGCGGCTAACCCTGAATGGTTATCATGGTATGACCGCGCAAAGGTTTGCCGTCTACCGTCGTGCGCGGCGACGCAAATTTGTACTGTTTGTTGAATTGCGCGCTGCGGTCATCACGCAACTCATGGAAGGTTGGTCGCCGGAACAAATCGCTGGTCGGCTTAAGCTTGATGGACAAGCTTTGCGCGTCAGCCACGAGACGATCTATGACTACGTTTACAGTCCAGATGGCCAGTGTGATGAATTGGCGCAAAATCTGCCCCACCTCCGAAAAAAATGGCAACCACGACGCGGACGCACACCGCGTGGTCTCGTGTTTCCAGCGGATCGGTCGATCCATGAACGACCTGACTATGACAAGACGCGCGCAACGTTCAAGCGAATGGGACAGTGATCTAATGATCTTTGAACGGGCACAGGGCAAAAGCCGCTCTGCTGTCTTTTTTCGCAACAATGACCGCAGGATGACGCACCTGATGGACCTGATGGACCTGATGGAACCCGTCCCGCAATCGGCGCGCAAATCAATAACGTTTGATCATGAGATCAAATTTAGGAATGGACGTAAACTCAAGCCGGGATTGGAGCCGAGGCATGGTTGCTTGATTCGCAGTCGCCGTGGCAGAAGGGATCTTTCAGAAACCTGAACAAGCGAGCGCGCCGCTATCTGCCACATGATGCGCCCGTGGCCGCGTTCTCAAATCGCTACGTTAAGGCGATTTGAGAACGCTTAAATGGCACGCCCCGCACGGCCGAAAAGACCGCTATAATCAGGAACGTCAGGATCAGCGCGTCAGTCCCCCCTTAGCGCCAGGGTTGCAGCGAGGAGTTGGGCAAGAGCGGCATCCTCTTCGCCAAACGGCGGTGTGTCACGAAGAAAATTTATGGTGCCGAGAACGCGCGTGCCGCAGACGACTGGAACGTTCAGGACCTCAGTTAGCCCGAGCGACAGGATCGTGTCATCATCGTCGAAGGCCCAAGAGATGTCCTCCGCGCCAGAGCCCACGTTTAACTGCCGGTCGACAAGCACCTTCGTTCCCCAAGCCGTATCGCGCTTCGGCTTGCGGCCCCTGACCGGGTAGACGTCGGGCACCGTTGAAAACAAGCGCTCGACCTCCATTGTGACTTCGTGGAACAGCATCGCGGTGAATAACCGGTTAGGAATCGTGGCCGCGCACAGGCCGTAGGCCGTATCGCGCGGGGCCGCCGGATCGGCAATTCGGCGCAGGATGTCGTAGAGGTCTGGTGTCGTCATCGCTGTCCCCCAGGGCGTCCCGGCCCTGTTGCCGAAGTACCTACGCGCCGTGAATCCGCCGAGGCGAGTATGTCGTCGTCGTCACTTAGCGCCAAACAGATCCCGCCGGCCATCCAAGTCTTTTCGGGCCAGGCTTCCATGTCGTGCCCGCGCGCCGAAAGTTCAGCGATCTGCCAATTCGGCAGATCGGATTCGTAAAGCACCTTGTTCGGGTGGACGTCGTGCGGGGCGAAACTGCCGGGGTAGGCATAGGTCGCCACCCGCGGCGCCTCAACGGCTTGTCGCGGGGACAGCCCGAGGTCGAGCATGTTCAATAAAACCTGCGTCATAGCCTGCACCTGCATGTCCCCGCCCGGCGTGCCCATGGCAAGCCACGGTTTGCCATTCTTCAATGCAAGGATCGGGTTCGGCGTGAGCCGCGGGCGCTTGCCCGGCGCCAGCGCGTTGAGGTGACCTGGTATAGCACGCGACTGCGACCCGCGCGACGACACCGAAAGGCCCGTCCCGGGGATCACTACGGTGTCGTAGCTGGGATCGCTCGGGGTGGCGGAAAAGATGTTGCCGGCACCGTCGATGACCGACACGTGGGAAGTGTCCGCGCAGCCCACGCGGTAAATGGGCGACTGTCCGCTGGGCGGTGCAGGCATGCCTGGCGCCGGAAGCGGGTCTGGCACCGCCGTAATAGTGGCGAGGCGCTCGGTCAGAAAGTCTAGCGTCAACATTTCGGCCGGATCGATTTTCATGTAGCGCGGATCGGTGACATGCGCCTCGCGATCCGCAAAAACCCTCTTCAGAACCTCCAGCAGGAAGTGAAGGTTCAAATCACTTCCGCGCCGCACTGCGTCCGGACCCGCCAGCTCGAGCATGGCGAGCGTTTCGGCCATCGAAATACCTTGGCACCACGCGCCGCAGCAATGTATCTCCACGCCCCGGAACCGGACGGGGAATGTCGGCTCGTCCCGGACCTGATAGTCCGCCAGATCGTCCGCCGTCAGCAAGCCGCCGTTGTAGGCGTGGAAGGCCACGATCCGCTCGGCGATCGAACCTTCGTAAAAAGCCGCGCGCGCGGCGGCGAGACCGGCGCGACGGTCGCCGTCCGCCGAAGCCTCGGTCAAGATCATTTGTTCCAGCGTCCAAGCTAGATCGCGTTGAACGAATGTCTCTCCAACTCGCGGCGCGCGCCCCTGAGGCAGAAAGATCTCAGCCGTCGAGGGATAGCGGGCGTACTTCTCGGCACGCGTTGCCACGAAATCGGCGAACAGGGGATAGACTTCGAAACCAAAGCGGGCGGCGTCCAGCGCTTCTTGAGCGACGTCGGCGAAGCTCAGCGTGCCCTTCTCGGCCAGCGCCTTGATCCAACTTGCTGGGGCGGCCGGTATGACAGTGCGCAGGATGCCTTCGGGCACATGATCACCGTGATCCCTGTGCATTCGGTCCACATCAGCCGCGGCCGGCCAACCGCCCAGTCCGTCCTGGCTGGTGACTTCGCCCGTATCGGAAGAATACATGATGATAGGCGCCACGCCGGCCAGTGACACCAGATCCGGCTGCACAACGCCAAGGGTCAGGCCCGCTGCCACGCCTGCATCGACGGCATTGCCCCCCAGTCGCAAAATCCGTTCCGCAGCCGCAGTCGCGGTCGGGTGACCTGTGGCCACTGCCCAGAAGTCTCTCATTGCTTCGCCTCCTTAACTGCGCCAGTTGCCGCGCAAGATGCCGATTAACTACGCTGTTGACAAGATTAAGTCTCCATACCTACGGTGTTAATATGAGCGCTCACTTGAAAAAACTTTCTCTGGAGCCGTTGATCCGCCGCTGGGAATCCTGTCCTGACGACGGCTCAAAGTATCAGCGGCTGGCCGGAGCCTTTTCGGCCTGCATGCGGTCAGGTGACTACGCGCCTGGCGATCATCTGCCGTCCGAAACCGAGATTTGCGCAGCGCTGCCAGTGGGGCTTTCCACCGTGCAAAAGGCTCTGGCCGAACTAGTCGGTGAGGGGATGGTCGTGCGGCGACGAAAGCTGGGAAGCTTTATCGCCGATCGCAGCCACCAGGTTCCTGAGGTGCACGTATATCGATTCCGCGATCCGGCGAGCGATGAACTTTTGATGCCGTTCACGCGCGTGCTTGGCGTGCGGAGAGTCCGAGCGGCCGAATACGGCCCCCTGCTGACCGAATTCAGTGCCGGTCTGGCCACGCGGATCGACCGACTGGTTTGGGTCACGGGCTCGCAGCCTGCCTACAGCTCCTTTTTCGTCCGCTGCGAACACGCGGTGGACCTGCCTGAAAGCCCCGAAGTACTTCACGGGGCATCGTATCACCGCATCCTGTGGGAGAATTTCGGCATCCGCATCGCCCGCGTTCGCCATGACGCGCGCGCGAATCTGCTGTCGCGACGGGCGTGCTCAAGGCTCGACCTCGCGGCGCCGCATGTCGGCATGATCTGGAATGCGTTCGAATACGACCGGGACAACACGCTTCAGATTGTCCAGCGATTCGAACTTCCCCAGGGCCACCCGCCGATGGAACTCGACGAAGAGAAATCGCGCGCATGAAACCGCGCGTAAACACTAAACCAACAAAGGAGAACTAAGATGAAACGCATACTGCTGACGACCGCCGCGGCGCTGGGGCTTGCCGGGCCCGCAATGGCGGAATGGAATCCCGATGGCCCAATACGGCTGTGGATCGGCTACGGCGCCGGCGGCGGCACCGACGTCCAGGGCCGCACCCTTGCCAAGGAAATCGAGGCCCTGCGCGGATGGCAGGTCATCCCCGAGAACAAGGCTGGGGACGACGGCCTCGTGATGTCGGCCCAACTGATGAACGAAGAGCCCGACGGCCAAACCCTGGGTTTCGCGATCACCACTACCTACGATTTCGCGCCGATGAGCAGCGACAATCTGTCGCCCGAGGATTTCACCTACATCACCACCACCGCGGGTTCACAGATGGCGGTTCTGGCGCGCAGCGAAAGCGGCTGGGAAACGCTCGAGGACGTCAAGGCGGCAGCCGAAGCGGGCGAAGAGATCGTCTGGGCGAACTGGGGCACCCAGGTAGAAGCGGGCGCTGAGATCGTAGCGCGCGCGCTCGGGATTGACGTGAACCACCAGCGCACCGAGGGAGGGCGCGGCGTTCTGAACGCGCTGGTCGCGATGGACGCCAACGTCGGCTGGGGCGGCGGCGTGCAGAAACCGCTGGTCGAGGCCGGACAGCTCAACATACTGGCATCGGCTGAATCCGGCCCCGTCGCGCTCGCGTCGGAAAAGCCGACCTTACAGGACATGGGTATCGATCTGAACTTGGGCTACCAGTACATCATCACCGGCCCCGTCGGCATGTCCGATGATGTACGTGACGAGATCGCTGGCGTGGTGGCTGAGATCCTGAACAACCCCGACAGTGAGACACGCCAGTTCATTGAAAAGCAGTATCCGCCCGCGCCCATCGTCACTCAGGGCGATGCGCTGCGCGAGCAGGTGCTGAACCGCTACGACGCGAACGTGGCCATGATTGAGGCATTGGGGAAATGACCAATAGTCCCGCGGAAAATACGCTTGGGCAGACCGGGGGGCTCTGGAACCTGTGGTTCGGCTTGGCAGTGCTGGGATTTGTGGTCCTTTGTCTGGCGCTCTGGTTCCCGCGGGACATTGGCAGTGGATTCCTGCAAAAAAACCTCACCGGGCGCACTGTGCCCGGCGATGCCTTCTTTCCCGTGATCCTCGTCCTGCTCATGGTTCCCCTGGCCGGTCTTCTGGTGTTCAGCCAGTTACGCGGCGGGACCGCACGCGGAGGCGAGCAGGTGGGGCGGATCGGGCTGAACAACCTGTTGTTTCTTGGACGCGCCGGGCTTGTCACGGCCCTGAGCTTGCTGGTCATGAATCAGGCGGGTCCAGTCATCGTTTGGGCCACCAATGCGGCCGGTCTCACCGACGCCAGCGGATACCGGGCCCTGTCGGGCACATTTCCCTTCAACGTCATGGGCTTCTTCGTCGGAGGGACGCTGCTAACTTGCGCATTCCTGTTCATCACCCGCCATGAATTGCGCGTGCGCGTGCGCGATGTGTTGATCGCGGTCGCGACCGCCGCGTCGCTGATCCTTATCTTCGCCGGCCTTCTCGACAACGTGCAGTTGCCGCCGAACGCCGATCTCTGAGGCGCCGATGGAACTCGCTTTCGACTATGTTGGCCTTGGCATCCTGTCGGTCTTCCAGACCGCCGAGGGCGGGCTGTGGCTGTTACCGATGGTCATGGTGCTGATCGGCGTTGTCATCGGCATCCTGATCGGCGCAATGCCAGGCATGTCCGGGCCCTTCGCCATGGCGATCGCGCTTCCGGTCTTGGTCTCGATCTTCGGCTACACGAATGAGGCGCTCTATCCCGTCCTGGGCTGCCTGCTAGGTATCATGAAGGGAGCGACTGTCGGCGGTGCAGTTCCGGCGATTTTGTTCAATACACCAGGTACACCCGACGCCTTTCTTACGACGCTGGACGGCTACCCGATGGCGCGAAAGGGGCTGGCGCGAAAGGCGATCCAGACCGCGCATTTCTCGTCCGTGATGGGGGACAATTTTTCAGACCTGGTGCTGTTCATCGCGGCACCGGTCATCGCCATTGCGGTCGAACGCGTTCTGGACCTGCCGGAGAAGTCGGCCCTGATCATCCTGTCGCTATGCTTTATGGCGGCTGTCGTCGGAAATGCGCCACTCAAGGGGCTAATCGGCGGGCTGCTTGGGATGTTCGTGTCGTTGATCGGCTCGACACTGTCGGGCAGTGGGCCACGCCTGACGCTTGGCATCCCGGAGCTGGGGAACGGTCTGCCTCTGACCTCGGCCGTCCTGGGCGTGCTGGTTCTGTCCGAAGTCCTGGTCGCGATTGAGGACATGAGCCATGAGAAGGCACACAAGGCGACGCCACCCGAGCCGCCCGAAATGGGGCCGAAACTGCGTTGGGCTGAACGAGGCAGAATGCTACCAGGAATTCTGCGCGGTGCCTCGATCGGCACCGTTATCGGGGCCTTGCCGGGTATCGGCACGACCACCGCGGCAACGCTCAGCTACGACACCGCCAAACGACAATCTAAGACGCCCGAGGACTTCGGGGCCGGCACGCCCGATGGCGTCGTCGCCACCGAATCCGCCAACTCGGCCGTGTCCGGTGCCAACCTTATTCCGGTCATGAGTCTTGGGATTCCTGGCAACTTCGCCGCCGTTTTCATCATCCTCGCGGTTGAAACGATTGGTGACTTCGCCTTCGGGCCGCAAGTTTTTCGCTTCACGCCGATCCAGGAAGTCGAAGGGTTCGACACGATCCTCAATAAGGACCTGGTGATCGCGTTCGGCCTTTTCACGATGATGGTGTTAGCCAACGGTTTCAACTGGACCGTCGGCAGCGCGCTGATGGGCCTTTTGGGCCACTTGGTGCGAATTCCCAAGGATGTCGTGCTGCCGGTCATCCTGACGGTCTCGCTGACTGCGGCGTATGTACAGGACGGCGGATATGTTGGCCTACTAACTGCCTGCGCCTTCGCGGTAATTGGTTACGCTTTGCGGCGGCTGGACGTGTCCATCCTGCCCTTCGTGATCGGGTTCCTATTGGCGCCGACATTGGAAACCCTCGTTCGAGGTGCCTATACCAGCTCGGGCGGGGACGCGCTGTTCCTGATGAAGTCACCCATCGCCCTCGTAATGCTGGCCCTGTCCGCTTTGCTACTGATCCGCATGGTTCGGCAGGCGCGCCGCAGCGATCCTGCTACCTGACGCTGTGAACGCCCAAGTCGTGATTATTACGCCGCTTGGTTTTGATGTTGCATATTGCAGATGCTGACGGTGCAGAAGTGATTGTGACAGGCGCTCGTTTAGATGTCGCGTTTATAACAACGATATGCGCACAGCTTAAAATCTGGTTGGGGTAGTACTAATCTAGTTAATTAACATAAACCTTATTATCGGATTCAAACCCATGAAAAGGTGCGCGCTACCTTGAAGTGCGACTCCTATTAGAAAACAATGAGTTATCTAATGAGGAGAACATCGCATGGGAACCTTTTATACGCAACTAAGCATGCAAGAACGTCGCAGAATTGAAGACTGGTGGCACGCGAAAGTGCCTGTCGCCGAGATGGCCCGCGTGTTGAGGCGTCACAAGTCGACGATCTTTCGCGAGATCAAACGCAATTTCTGGGCTGATGATGACTTTCCTAAGAAATACGCGGGTTACTTCGGAATGGCGGCGCACCAGTTCACGCAGCGGCGGCGATCAACGCAGCGCAAACTGATCCGACATCCTGAACTGTGTCAACGCGTTGTGGGGCATCTCAAGAACGGTTGGACGCCTGAGCAGATCGGCAATCGGATGATCTATGACGGGGTCAAACAACGTGTTTGCCAGGAAACGATCTACCGACATATCTACTCGAAAGAAGGCATGGCACAGGAACTTTGGTGGTACCTGCCCTTGCATCGCAAGAACCGCACCCCTCGCCGTGCCCGCAAACGCCAGAAATCCAAGTTTGATCGAGATGTCAGCATTCTGTTCAGGCCAGATGATGTTGCCCATCGTCGCCAGTTTGGGCATTGGGAAGGTGATTTAATGCTGTTTGAACAGAAGCGTGGCCAGACAAACGTCACGACGCTGGTTGAGCGTGTCAGTCGGTTTACAGTGATCCTGAAGAACCCCAATAGACGTACCAAACCAGTTATGGGGAAGATCATGAAAGCGATCAAAGACTTGCCACATATCGCCCGTAGATCCATCACTTTTGATCGCGGAAGTGAGTTTGTCAGCTGGCCGCAACTGCAAGCTAAGATCGGTACAAGTGAGCGCGAGTTGAACCGCGTTGAAGTATTGGCGCAGGTCGATGATGGTCGGTTGAGCGTCGATAACGCGGCGAGCATGTTGGATCTGACACGTCGGCAGGTTTTCAGACTGTTGAAGCGGTATCGCCAGGATGGCGCGGCAGCGATCCGGCACAAGTCGCGCGGTCGCACGCCGAACAACCAAATCCACTTAGCCAAGCGTGACTATGCGCTGACCGCCATCAAGGAACAGTATCCGGATTTCGGCCCGACATTAGTCGCTGAGATGTTGGTGGAACATCATGGCTTCAAAGTCTCTCGCGAGACGCTGCGCAAGTGGATGGTCGAGGACGGCATTTGGCTTTCGCGCAAACAACGTCGAACATTTCACCAGCCACGTTTGCGTCGGGAATGTTTTGGCGAACTGATCCAGATCGACGGCTCGGATCATCGTTGGTTTGAGGATCGTGCTGGCCCTTGCACCCTGCTCGTCTTTATCGACGATGCCACCAGTACGCTGATGGAACTGAGGTTCGTGAAGTCCGAGAGCACGTTCAGCTATTTCGAGGCACTGGAAAGCTATCTTCTCAAACATGGTCGTCCCGTCGCGTTCTACAGTGACAAACACACGGTGTTCCGCGTGGCAAAGGAAGACGCCAAAGGCGGTGCGGGTATGACCCAGTTTGGGCGTGCCTTGAATCAGTTGAACGTCGAGATTCTCTGCGCCAACAGCAGCCAAGCCAAAGGCCGTGTCGAGCGCGCAAACCGGACGTTGCAAGATCGGCTGGTGAAGGAACTGCGGCTGGCAGGTATCTCAGACATGGAAGCTGGAAACGTCTATTTGCAAGGCTTTAATGAACGCTTTAACGCGCAGTTTGCCAAAGCCCCAGCCAAGCCTGACAACCTGCACCGCGCACTCAATGTGGAACCAGATCGGCTTGATGATGTGCTGTGCTGGCGCGATACACGCTACGTCGGCAAGCAGCTGACGTTTTCCTATGATCGTAAGCGGATCATGCTTGAGGAGAGCGACACCACGCGCGGGCTAGTCGGCAAATACGTCGACACCTATGCGTTTGTGGATGGCCGGTTCGAAGTGCGCTCAAAAGGCCGAGCCCTGCCCTACAAAATCTTCGATATGGATCAGCGCGTGACGCATGCCGCCATCACCGACAACAAGCGCCTTGGTGCTGTTCTGGAACACATCAAAGAGATGCAAGATAAGGCCCCGCCAAAATATCCAGTCAGGACAAATTCTGAGAAGATGGGCTATAAGGCAAACGGTAGACGTCCGGGTTGTCCCTCCGGATCACACACCAAAAAGTCGATTGTACAGGCGGCAAAATAAGCCCAGAATTGACGCTATGAATGCCGAAGAAGAACCAGATGTCAACGCCGCTTTGCGGGCCAGCTGCATTGCCTTGTCGAAGCTGGACCCTTCAACAATGTATTGCGCCAGTCCGAGGTCGACGGCTTCTTGTCCTTGGTAAACCCGCCCCGCAAGCATCATGTCGATCATCCGCGATTTACCTACCAGATCGGCAACGCGGATCGTGGCGCCGCCACCCGTGAACAGGCCGCGCTGACCTTCGGGCAAGGCTAAATAGCAGGTCTGATCCATCACACGCACATGGGTCGCACTGGCCAACTCAAGACCGCCGCCAACGACAGCGCCTTGCAACGCAGCAAAGATGGGGACGCCGCCGTATTCCATTTTGTTGAACGCCTCATGCCAGCGCAGACAGACATGCATAAAGTCCGCAGGCGAACGATCTTCGTCGTGGTGCTCGATCAGGTCCAGCCCTGCACAAAAGTGATCACCCGAGCCGGCCAACACAACGGATTTGACACCTGCGCGCGGGGCCAGAGAAAAGAAATCAACCAGTTCGTCGATGGTGTCGATGTCCAGTGCGTTGCGTTTTTCGGGGCGGTTAAGGGTGACTACCCAGACGCCATCCTCTTGGGCGTCAAGAGCGAGGTTTTTGAAACGGGAAATGTCGATCTGGGTGGTCATGGTAGGATCCTTTTCAGGGTGAGTGACTGAGATGTTTAAAGAAGTATTCCGAGAGGGCGAACAAGCAGGTGCAGGCCTAGTCCGATCAAATAGCGGGCCCTAATAGGCCATGGACAAAAGGCTGTCAGCGCCTTCCATGATCCGCAAACGTTCAGATTCTACATCACATAGAACATGATCTGCATAATACCGCGCAGAGGCAATTTTGGCCGTCATGAACTCCGTATCCTTGCCCGAGAGCAGGGCTGTTTCAGCCGCAAGCAACGAGCGGGCCATTTGCCAGCCGGACATCAGGCTTCCAGCAAGAAACAGATAAGGCACAGCGCCGCCATAAGCGGCATTTGGCGTGTCTTTGGCATTGTTCACGATATGGGTGACCACAGATTGAAAGGCTTCACGGGCGGTACTCAAACGGGCCCCAACGGCCCGCGCCGAAGCTGACCCTAACCCCACCAACAACTGGGATGGTTTGCTTCGATTTAGCCATAGGATCATCCTTTCCGGCAGTTTCAGACACACTTCGCCGGAAAGAATGCACGGACAGGACAGTCATGAGACCAAAAGGTCAGGCCCTTCTTGGGTCACGCGGCATCTTCGAGACAAAGCCTCACCGCAAGGCGTTCCCGGGCGGTCGACAGGTCCAGGGAAAGACACGTGTCAGGTCGATCGGAATGAGAGTCAAACCAAACCGGAAAGCCAAGCGGCACCAACCCAACGAACGGTCGATCAGTGTTTGAGTCAAACCACCCGAGAACTGGTTACCATCATATGACTGTCCGTGTTGATGATTTCTGGCTTCCCATATTTGGCAATTTCTTCTTTCAAGGCTTCGACACAAAAGCTCGCGTCCAATGTGTTCGACAGCCGCCATGCCAGCACCTTGCGCGTGGCCCAATCCATAATCGCGACCAGATAGAGAAAGCCACGGCGCGCTGAGATGTAGGTAATATCACTGCACCAAACATGGGTCGGTCGCGTGATCGGCAACTTTCTCAGCAGGTATGCTGCGATCTGACGGCTGTCCGCTGCCCGTCAGTGCATGTTTACATGCACGAGAGGGGAAGAACGGGTATTTCGTGAACACGCGGTCAATTTCATTCATCAATTCCAGCGCCTCAGCGTTCACGCCAACCGGGGTGTAATACAGCGAAAACCGACTGATCTTCAGCAGTTTACATTATTTGGTCAGGCTCAAATCGGTCCGATCTTTTCGGATCATCGCCTTGCGTTCGCTTGGGCTCATCGCCTCTCGGGACATTGCTGCGCAATACCCTGTCGGTAATACTTCAGCCCTTGTGATAAAAAATCGTTTTCGACCGCCAGCTTTCCGATCTTGGCATGCAGCTCTTTGACCTCAGCCTCGTTATCTTCGGCCCGCCGAACCTTATCGGAAAATACCCCGGTCAGCCCGTCGATCGACTGCCTCTTCCAAGTTGTCACCTGCGTCGGATGGACCTTGTGCTTCGCTGCAATCTCTTGCGCGGTCTTGTCACCACGTAGCACCTCGAGCGCCACCGTAGCTTTGAACTTGTCTAAAAAACTGCGTCTCTTCGTCATTTGCGTATCCGGTTTTGCAGGACCACTTCGCTGTCCCGATCACACCTTAATGGCATAATTGCACGGTAGCAGATCGGCGATCTGGCTTTGCTGGTGCCCGCTGACGATTGCCTTGAGCGTGCTGGCCAGCCAAGCATGTGGATCGACCACGTTCATCTTTCAGGTTTCGATCAGCGACGCGATGACGCCCCAATTAGCCGCTCCATCATCATGACCTGCCAAGAGCGCGTTTTTACGGTTTAAAGCAATGGGCCGAATTGTGCGTTCGACAGTGTTGTTGTCGATTTCGATGCGGCCATCTGTCAGGAAACGGCCCAAGCCGTCGGGGTATTTCGCGATACAGGCTAATGCCTCACCGAGGGGCGATTTGGCGGAAGCACGGGCGCGGTGATACCGCAGCGAATTATCAATGCATGCAAGGATTATCGCGGATCGTTTCTGCCGCGCCACAAGGCGGCAAACGGCGTGGGCCAAACAGTAGTCCAGTTGGATGCCGTGTCCGATCCGGCCCTGTGTGATCAGCCGGTTGTAGCCGGCATAGCCGTCGACTTGCAGACTACCGCCAAAGCCCTGCAATATCCGTTAAGCATGTAGTTCGCACCGGCCGGGTAGCGTAGGCGGAGGCGACGCCCAGAAGACAAAATAATCCCCGTGAATGGGTCCTTTCACAGCTCGTTCTTAACCATCGCTGCCAAGCTGTCGTGGCCTTTGCGGAAGTCGATGCGCCTTTTGGCCACCATGATCCGCACCCGGTTGGGCAGAAAGATCACGAGCAGGGCCACAGTGCCAAGACCAGTTCGGCAATCCGCGCGACAGGTGTGACCGGATCGAGTCGCACCGCCACCAGACCAACGGCCTCCATATCGCCCTCAACATGGACACCTCCCATGCAAATCTCCATGGAACGCCCAATCGCAGCTACAGATCCAGCAGAAAGGTGGGATGGGCGCATCGCTTAATGTCAGCCCCCCAGCGGCTCATTATGGTTTCGACGCGGCTGCGTTTGATTGTAGCCACTGGTCTTCTACCCGCCATCCGTCCCTGGGCTGCAATTTCGGTGATTTCCAGGTCGCGGGCGGGCGGATCTTGGGCTGAAGCGCGCGTTCTCGGAAGGCGGTATCGTGACTTCGATCAGCGATCCGAAGCGTGCGCCAAGAGCGCCTTTTGCGCTTGGCTTTATACTTCTCTACAGGCCATTCGCCCTCGCCGAAGATCTTCAGGCCAGTACAGTCCAAGCGCGTCTTCGCTGATCCAAAGTCAGATCTCTGCGCTGCCGCAGGCCCTCGCTGTATTCGGTCCGGTTGGTCACCTCATGGTTTTGCTTCGGGAGATTGTCTCGACGATCGGTATTGAACTCGTGTGCATTCACGGCATCCTGAAGCGAACAGACCGAATTGATATCAGCCAAACGCGGGTCTGTGTAACAAGGCCCTGAGCACGCGTGATCAACCACCGGCCCATTTCAAAGTGACATGGCGCCCACACTGCCACCGCCACAAACATACAGTGTTTGACCTGTAACAAAGCCATTTTCAGGATCACAAAAATATAGAAACGCGTTGGATATATCGCGCACGGTGCCAAGTCGCCCTACGGGAATGCGTTTAGCCAGCTCCTGCTCGCGCGTGCTGCCTTTTTCGATAATGCCCCAGAAATTGTCGGTTTGCACAGGGCCGGGTGCGACGACATTGACCGTGATGCCGTGAGGTGCCATTTCCAAAGCCCACGTTCGGGCCATCCCGATCATCCCCGCTTTGGTTGCGGAATATGCCGTCCGTGTCGGAACCCCGAGGGCCGCCCGTGAGCCATTAAACAAAACACGACCGAAACTCTTTTGCTTCATTGATGGCAAAAATGCCTGAACCAAGGTGAGCGCGCATCCCAGATGAAGCTGCGTTAGGCCCATCAAATCGCTTGGGCGGGCCTCTTCAACCAAGTTCGGCCAGATCATTCCGGCATTGTGTATAAAGTGGCTGACCTCGTGCTGCGCCGCAATTTCTTGTGCTGCCTGCTCCGTCGCCTTCTCGTCCAGAAGATCGACTTCAACATGGATCAGCTTGTCACTGCGCCATTCAGGCTGGCCCCGTGAAAGGGAAATGACGGTGTATCCCTTGTCGATCAATCGCTGCCCTAGGTCTGCACCAATGCCTTTGCTGCCACCCGTAATCACTGCTGTGTATCCGGTCATGATGGCACCACCGCTAGAACGCGCAAGGGACTTCCTGTTCCGCCCTTAATTTTCAGTGGCGGGGCAATCAATACAGCACCTGTAGGGGGTAATAGATCTAGGTTGCGCAGGCACTGAAGCCCGAATTTTCCTTCTCCGTGTAGCAAGTAATGCGCAGGATACGGGGGCATATAATGCGCACCTTGCCCTGCATCCGTCCCAACTGTTTCTGTGCCAAAACCGCGAATCTTTCGTTTCAGCAGCAGTTCAATCGCAGCGGGGGTCGGGCCGGGGGAGTGAGGTCCGTCATCACGCATGTTTAGATACTCGATCCCGTTTCTCTTTGACCAGTCTGTCCGCATCAATACCCAAACATCTGCCGGAATTTCACCATGTTCCTTTTCCCAACTCTCGATGATTTCAGGTGTGAGTTCAAAATCGTCATTTGTCGCGGCGCCTTCCGAACAATCTATAACGATTACAGGCCCGACAAACATTAACGGATCAATTTCGTCGACTGCGCCGTTTGGGACGTCTTTGCCCGAAATCCAGTGACTTGGAGCATCAAAATGCGTGCCCGTGTGCTCGTTCAGGGTCAGATTATGCCACTTCCACGCGGGACCACGGTGATCGTAAGCGCTGACTTCCTCCATTCGGAAACGCGCACACTGGCCAAATTCAGGTGGAAGAATAATAACCGGAAAATCCGGATCTAACGTATGGGTCAAATCCACGATCTGAGCGTCACCATTCATCAACGCGCCCGCAAAATTTGTCACTGCATCCGTCATGATCCGCCTCCCGTGATTTCCCGCTCCAATAGACCTGCATCTTTTTGCCAGCGTGCATATATGTCCTTTGCAATGTCGCCGCAGGTGACTTCCTCTAGCCCTTCGATCAAGCCATGCACAATACCGCGCGCGATTGCGGCCGGGGTAACTTTGGGCGAAGGCAACGTCTGGAACCAAGGGTCCCCTTCAATCGCACCGATATAGACGTTCATCATGCGCAACCCCGAGGCGCGAAACTCTGCGCGCAAGCTCTGCGAGATGGACCGCGCAGCAGCTTGGGATGCACCAAACGCGCTGTAATTGGGATCGGGCATCAGCGCGTGGGCCGATAGGATGTTCACAAAAGCCGCAGCCGAGTTCACGCCATCCTGTACACGCGCTGCCATGGCAGGACCAAAACCCTGCGCAAGGCGCATCAACCCCAAGGTGTTGACCTCAAATGCATCACGGGCAAAGTTAATATCGTTTCCCATTATGCCGCCCGGCCGCACAAAACTGGCGGTGTTCACCAAAATGTCGACCTTGCCACCGATCTCGGCCGCGAGTTTTTCAATGGAGCTGACATCGGTCAGGTCCAACGGAACAAGCGACGCATTTTGTATCTTGGTGAGTGCCTCGCGTTCGGGCCAGCGGCGCCACGCTTCGGGCTCTCCCAAGAACACATGGCTCGCGCCAGCATCCAGCAACGCGTGCGTCAGTGCCACGGCGGTCGATGCACGCGCATCGGTGATAAGAATACGGCGATGTTTCGGGTCGCAAGACATCGCGCGCATCATGGGATCATCTTGCACGTTATCACCTCCTTCTGAAGGCAATGCGATCAGAACGCCCTGCCCTGCTCTGTCCAGTTTCAATACCATCCGCACTGTGTCACCGCGCCCGACCTTGCTGTGCAGATGACAGTTCACCACCGGCCCTGCCTCCAGTTTTACAGAGCCCATTCGCCACGGCATGCGTTCGCGGAAATACGGGTCTGGGGACACGCGGATGGTTGTCTGCGCAAGAACGGTGCCATTTGGATTGACGTCTTGCCAAGGCAATCCATCGTTTAAGCACTTCAAACACGCATCTCGGGGAGGGTATTGCACCGATTGGCACTCGGTACAGGTTTGCAGGGCGAAACGACCCTGTGCGGCCATCACCCCCAGCCCAAGGGCCGCCCGCGACCGCGTGGTTGGAGGAAGCAAAGGCACTAAAGTCCGTTGCTGTGGATTCTTCTTTTGGGGAAAAGGGAGTTGATCTGTCATGCCTTGGCCCCTGTGATAACTGCCGCAGCGGAACATAGCCCACGATCATAGTTGATCATCCCAAAACCTGACACAAGCACGCGCCGCGCGTTCTCGACCTGCGTACCGTTGGCAGTTCCCGTCACCTGACGGATGGCTTCCACAAGTCCCAGATACCCGCCGGCAGCGCCTGCTTGGCCAACGGAAAGCTGCCCGCCCGAAGTGTTGTGTGGAAAATCACCACCGATGGTCAAGTCATGCTTGCGCACAAATTCCGGGCCTTCGCCTTTGGCACAAAATCCCAAATCCTCAAACTGCATCATGCTGATGATCGGATAATCGTCATAGGTTTGCATCGCGTCGATTGCCTCGGGTCCATGCCCGGCCATCGACCAAAGATCATCTACGTCAACGGCCCACCCACCGCGCAACTGAATGGGATCATCGGGAAACGCATTTGTGCGCTCTATCGTAGATGCAATGCGCGCGAATGGCAGGCCTTTGGCGATGGCCATTTCTTCGCGCATCATCACAAAAGCTTCGGCGCCGGCGCAGGGCATGACGCAATCAAAGAGGCTGATGGGGTCCGATATCATCCGCCCCTCCATATACTGCGCAAGCGTCAGCGGCTTTTTCATAACGGCCTGCGGATAACGCAGCGCGCTTTCCCGTTGCGCGACGGCGATTTTCCCGAAATCTGCCCGCGTCGCTCCGAATTCCTGTATATAGGCGTCTTGCAACAACGCGAAACTCGCGTTGGGGCCGCCGAAACCGTAAGGAAACGTTGCATCCATCGCAAAGCGTGAAAATGCGCTTAACAAATTGCGAAAGCTATCAATCCGGTTTGTGTCACCCGCCACACACGCCACAACGTCAACATCCTGCGCCTGAATGGCACGCGCCGCACGGCGCATGGCCGCCACGCCACACGCGCCGCCCATCGGCACAGTATCTAACCACCGCGGTGAAATACCCAGATGCTGGGTTAGGCCGACAGGCGTATCAGGCGCAAGCGTGAAGCTGGACACAGACAGGCCGTCAATCTCTTGTGGCGTCATCTGAATAACACCCAAGGCCTCGCGCAGGGCCTTGGCGATCCACCAATGCGCAGTCTCGTTGGTGTAGCGCACATAAGGAACGGATACGGGCGCAGTTAACACGACGCCTTCATAGGATTGCCTGCTCATGCCGCCGACCGCTTTTTAAGGTGACGCGTATCTACGGTCGCCGGCGCATGCAAAAGATCCTCCGCGAGGGTTTTCAAAGCCGCGCGCTGTAGCTTTTGCGTGGCGGTAACCGGAAGGCTATCGACAAACGCCACAAAGCCGGGCGCCTTATAATAAGCGAGCTGGGTCAGGCACCACTGGGTGATCTGCTCTGCCAAGTCCGGCGTTGGGGCTTCGGTTGGAACGATACAGGCGAACACTTCGTCCCCCCTGATGTCATCGGGCACCGCACACACAGCAACGCTGGCGATCTTGGGGTGTTTGGCCAGTGCACTTTCCACTTCAACAGCGGCAATGTTTTCACCGGATCTGCGAATCACATTTTTCTTGCGGTCCACAAAATACATCGTGCCGTCCGTATCACGGCGCACAATGTCACCCGTGTGAAACCAGCCTCCTTCCCATGCTTCGTTCGTCGCCGTTTCATTCTTAAAATAACCAGCAAAAAACCCTTTGCGCGGATCAGGTCCTGCTGCCCGAACCAGCAACTCACCTTGGTCGCAATCCTGACCCATGTCATCGACCAAGCGCGCCTGTAGGTTTTCATCTGGCGAACCTATCGCGCTTTTCCCGATAATGCGCGGCTCTTTGTTGGCGCATATCGTGCCGCCTGCGCCTGTTTCGGTCATGGCCCATGCTTCGCTAACCGGAAACCCGAACCTGCTCTCAAATGCATCATGCAGCTTGGGGTCAATACCAGCGCCAAAACCAAACCTGACAGTGTGGTTTTTGTCATCGTCTGCAGGTGCGGCACCCATCAGCATAGATGGCATCACCCCCAAATAATGCAGGCAGGTCGCCCCGGAAGCGCGAACAGAGGCCCACCATGATCGCGGGTGAAACCGGTCTAATGCAGTGAGGCAGCCCCCTACAGCCACCATTGCCATAAACGAAAACGCCATCGCGTTCATGTGAAAGATTGGCAGCGGTGTTATCATTCGTTCACCGTCTGTATTCAATGCGCAGATGCCCGTTGCAGTCGAATACCAGCGGCCCGCCTCGATAAAATACGCATTGGTCAGGATACAGCCCTTGGGATTACCCGTGGTGCCTGAAGTATAAAGTAGTGCGGCCTCGGGGTCGCCGTCCCGTGCTGCAATGCAAATATCGGTAGCGGCAGCTGGCAGCGGTTGACCAAGCGCCACAACCTTCAGCTCGCTACCCGCATCAGATGCGGCCTGACGCAACTCGTCGCAGCGGCTGTCTATCGAGATCGCCAAAACCGGTTCGGCATGCGCGATCATATAGGCAAGCTCGGCGGCGCGCAGGTCAGGGTTTACCGGCACCACAGAAAGCCCTTTCGCATTTAGCGCAAGCCACAACAGAAAATAGGCAGAGCGATTTTCAAGCAACAGCATCACCCGTTGCCCTTTCAGGTAACCTGCCGCGGAAATCTCGGAGGCATATGCGTTCACCTGCGCAAGCGCCTCAGCATAGCTGAGTTCGCCCTCACTGATTCCGTAAATAGCAGCCGTTTCTGGCAATACATTCAGGAAAGGCCGTGTCGGCCAGCGGGCGGCGCTGTCGCAGAACGCGCCGTAGACGGTATCTGCTGTAATCATGGCAGTAACTGGATGTTACGAAATGCAGCGTCGCAGTTGAGGATATCAACGCGCTTGTTTGCAATCCTGAGCTGGCCGTCGACCAGCCGCAACTGGTGTTGTGCGGTCAACGCCAACAATTGCTGCTCATCCAGCCGGGTTTCAACATAGTGCATGGACGTATTGGTCAAAAAATCATTTCCGTTCATTTCGTCCACAAAGGGCCGCTGGATAACATGGTGGCATCTGCTTTTGGGTTTCTGGCTGAATGTCCGCGCGCCGTTCAGGCGCTCGATCCGTAGCTTGAGCATGAACATATCTTCATACATCAACGACGTCTGGTTGATCGGGTCCGTTTGCTTGTACTCAAGCGGCATCCAATAATGTCCGTCCGGCAGCCAAAGCGCCAACCATTCAGTGTAGCGTCCTTCATCTAGCATCCGCACTTCTTCATAGATGAAATCGATTAATTGGTCTTTCGAAACACTCATTCCGCGACCTCCTGTGCGACGGGGTTATAGGTCATGAACTTGCGCCAAGCGTTGAACTGATTGCGCATCTGACGTTCTGTTGTTCCGTTCAGCACAGCCTCTTGGTCATAGTCTTCATCGTCTTCCAAAAGCCGCTGGATGTTTACCCACTCCATGCCGTTGGCATGCAACCCCTCTTGCGCGCGTTCATACATTTCCAGGTCGTCATGACCTACTATGGATGTCGGCGCGTTGATCATTCTGTTGTACATCGCCGTGCGCGCCGTCAGTTCATCAGGCGCGCCAACAAGGCGGTAAATGTAGCTTTCTACGACTGTTTTATTTGCGGCCAAGGGGATGAAATTCCGAAGCTGCTGAATCGGGCCTTTGATCATAATGTTGGGGAAATAGACCGTATTGTGGCGGTTCTCATCCAGTATGGACTTGGCCTTTTCAGTTCCATAGGTCTCTGACATTGCTTCAAAATAACCGGGAATGGCTGAATAATCCGAGTGGATCGAATGGTTCACACCTGTGTGACCATGTCCATTTGGCCATGTCCGAATGCCCATGCCCTCAAAAAATTCGTACGGCGACATGAACGGCGCGATAATCTCCATCGCGGGCGGTTTTGGCGCGCCCTCGGGAAGGTCCAATTCTTCGTACAGCTTCACCGCAGTACCCGCGCTCGATTCATGGGCGACCATCGGATGGCAAGTATCCGTCTGGTTTTCGACCAGCATTTTCCAGTTGCAATGATGCAGGTACCGCAACGGAGATCCGACAACTTCCAGCCGCCCCTCGGGTGAGCGATCGACCATGTTGTCCAGAGAGCTTAAACTGTCACCAAAGAAATCCTCGAAACTGATCCCCTCTTCGGCCAGACGCGCAAAGATAAAACCACGATAGTTTTTGACCGCGCCAACAGCTTTCATTCCCTTGCCGCTGTCAGTTTCTTCCAATCCAGTACCTTCGTACCCTTTTTTCAACGGAATCGCGAGCAAACAACCATCGGTTTTGAACGACCAGGCGTGATAGGGGCACCGGAAAAATTTGCCTGTGTTGCCTTGACGGTCGATGACAATCTTGGTCCCTTTATGGGGGCAGCGGTTATACAGAACATGGATGTCGTCGGCTTTGTGGCGCACTTGGATGACGGGCTGGTCCCCGACCTGCGAGGAGAAATAATCGCCCTTATTCGGCGTTTGGCTTTCGTGTCCAACAAACACCCAAGCATTGGCAAAGACGTTCTTCATTTCCAGCGCGTAGATGTCTTCGTTGATATAAACGTCGCGGTGTACCTGATTGACCTGTACAAGGTCAGCGGCGGCGGTTGGGTTATCTTTGTAATTTGCCATTTCTACGATTCCCTAAATATCCAAAACCAGCCGAGGCGTTTTTGCGCGGCTTACACATATCTGCATGACGTCGCCTGCATCGCGTTCAGCCTGTGTTAGAACCACATCGCGATGATCGGGAACGCCCTCTAGAACGTCGCATTGGCAAATTCCGCAATCGCCGCGCTGACAATCATACATGACGTCCACGTCATTCTCTTCGAGAACGTCAATGATGCTGCGGCCTGCGGGTATTGTGAAAACTGTGCCGTCATTGATCTGCACTTCAAACGGCGTGTCCTCGCCTGACGGTGTCGGTGCGCTGAACAGCTCAAAATGAATGCGGCCCGGCGCAATGCCTGCGACCTCTGCTTTGGTGCGCACCGCGTCAATCATCTGGCGTGGACCGCAGACGTATAAGTCCGCTGACTCCAAGTCAGAAATGATAGCATCCAGATTTATGACGCCCGATAGTGCATCAAAATGGAGCGTCACTCTGTCCCCCAGAGCGTTTTGCAGCGCTGTGCGATACGCCATATCTGCCTCGGTACGGCCCGCAAAAATCAGTTTCACATCCTGCTGCGCTGCCACCAGGGCGCTGGCCATGGAAATCATCGGAGTGATACCAATACCTCCTGCCAAAAGAACTGCTGGCACGTCGATATTGAGCGGGAAGTCATTCTTTGGGCCGGTAAATGAGATGGCATCACCGACGCCTAACGTGTGCATGAATTTCGATCCCCCCTGCCCCTCGCCCTCCAACTGCACTGCAACAAGGTAGTGATCCGGGTTGTCGAATTTCGCATCAAACGAAATCAAAGAATATGCCCGCGTGCCACCATCTGGCAGATCAAACTCCACATGTGACCCAGGCGTATAATCAGGAAGAACCGCCCCTTCTGCTGCGCAGATGCGCAATGCCTTGATGCGATCGGTCAATGGCTCTGCCGCCAGAATTGTGCCCTTAATTTTTCTCATTTTCGGCCTCCTGAAATTAATATGATTTTTCATATACATTCAGTCAAGGAGTTTTTCATACAGCGTTCGTTGACTCTCCCGGTATTCGCGCATGACATGACCCAAATTAAGATGGGAAATACCTTTGACGCGCTCAGATAAAATCGCCAGTGAAACCTCGAACGGCTTTGTAGATGACTACCTGCTATACCTTTTGGCGGCTGCAAGTGATGCGGCAAGCGCCCAGTTCCACGCGCTGGTGCGCAAAAACGGACTGCGCGTTCCAGAATGGCGCGTGTTGGCCTGCCTGCATGACAACGATGGGGCAATGATTACCCAGTTGGCGCGTCTTGCGTTGGTCGAGCAATCCCGACTGACCCGAATCATCGCCCAAATGGAGGTGCGTGGATTAGTCTCGCGCATGGGGGATCCATCTGATGGGCGCCGGGTTTGCGTGCACCTGAGCGATGACGGCAACGCGCTTATCAACCGGCTTGTTCCCGAGGCGCGCACCCACGAAGCAAAGCTGCTTGCAAAGTTGAGTACAGGCGATGGCCAGCATCTCAAACAAGCATTGCATTCCCTTCTCGCTGCACTTGAGGACTCCTCCGCGGCAGATACCGAACCCCCAAGATCCTAAAAAAAAACAGTTTTCAAAATCGAACAAATGTGTTTGCATGAAAACGCATATAAATTCTGCTGAGTCTCGCAAACTGCCGGACAAGCCGAGTTTTGTTCAATGGGAGAACGAACAAATGGGAATTTTCAAGAACCTTTTAGGCAGCGCCGCACTGGTGATTACCACTGCGTCCGCAGCCTTGGCCGCCGAGAACATTGTAATTTCAACGTGGTTGCCACCTACTCATCCAGTCAACACAGAGATGTTTGCACAGCTCAGCACAATGATGGCGGATGCGACTGGAGGCGAAATCACAACCGAACTGAAAAGCGGTCTGGCCTCGCCGCCTGCACAAATGGATCTGGTGTTGGACGGTTTGGCAGATATTGCTTTCGTCTTTCATGGCTACACGCCCGGTCGTTTTGTCGGGACAAAGCTGATTGAGCTTCCCGGTTATGACGGCAATGCCGAAGCTGCGTCAGTTGCGCATTGGCGTGTTTTCGATGCGATGCTCAAGGATTTGAACGAACATCGCGGCGTGAAGGTTATTGCACTGACAACCCATGGCGTTGGCCAAATTCACTCAAGTAAACCCTTAAATACTTTGGCTGATTTGCAAGGGTTGAAAACCCGTTTGGGCGGCGGTGTGTCTTCGGATGTCGGTGCTAAACTGGGGTTGGTCGGCATTCAGGTCCCTGCCCCGAAAGTGTATGAGACCCTCGATTCCGGCGCGGCAGATGCCGTGGCAATGAACATGGGCGAACGGATTAGCTTCAAGTTAAACGAGGTTGCCGAGAACGTTTATGAAATGCCAGGTGGCCTGTATCGCGGATCTTTTGCGGTCATCATGAGCAAGGAAAAATTTGATAGTCTGCCTGAAGACGTTCAAAAATCACTCGACAGCCAGGTTTTTGGTGAAACGGCGTCACGCATGATGGGTGCGGTTTGGGATGCGAGTGACGAAGCCGCGCGCAAACTGACCATGGAAACACCGAGCAACAAAATTGTTGCGGCCAGTGCCGAAGATCAGGCCGCCTTTGCCATCATGGCACAAGAGATACGCGAAATGATCATCGCAGAGGTGACCGAAGCCGGCGCTGATGGTCAGGCCGCCTATGACATGATCGTCAAGGAAATGGCTGCTGAAGCCGGCAACTGATCCAGTCCATGCCACACACGCACCTCCGGTTTGGTGCGTGTGTGTTTACATTTCCTCAACATGGAGCGCGCCATGCCGTCTGCCATCAGGTTTATGAAATCCCTTTCGAATGTGCCGATGGCTTTTGCGTGTCTCGCCCTATTTGGGCTGATGTGTTTGACCTTTGCAGACGTTGTAATGCGGTCCGTGTTCAATGCCCCGATCGAAGCAGCGACAGAGTTGATCCGCATGGGGGTGGCGGTGGTTGTTTTTGCGGCGCTCCCAGTTCTCTCCGCGCAGAACGGTCATATCACCGTCGATCTTCTTGACGGCGTTTTTCGCAAATTTCAGCTTGAGAGGGTGCGCGATGCCATCGTGGCATTGGTTTGCGCAGCAATGTTGTGGTGGCCGGCGGAGCGGATTGTTGATTTGGCGCAAAGGGCAAAAAGCTATGGCGACGTCACTGAGTACCTCCAGATACCTACTTTTTATGTGGGCTATTTCATCGCTGCTATGACCTACCTCACGGCTGTCGCGCTGATCGGTCGCGCTTGCCTGCACATATTTTCCCCAGAATCTTTGGTAGCTCCACATGATTGAATCACTTATTGGCTTCGGCATAGTCCTCCTCCTTGTTTTGCTACGTATTCCGATTGCCTTCGCAATGGGTTTGGTCGGCATGGTTGGACTAACTTATGAAACCAGTTTTCGCGCGGCGATTTCTATGGTGGGGCGTCTGATTATCGATACCTCGCAAGACTATGGGCTTTCGGTTATCCCCCTCTTCATTCTTATGGGGCTGTTTGTGAACAAGGGCGGTATAAGTCGCGAATTATATAACGTCTCCAACGCGTTTCTCGGGCACTTTCGGGGCGGCCTTGCGATGGCGACAATTCTAGCTTGCGGCGGCTTTGCAGCAATTTGTGGATCGTCATTGGCAACAGCCGCGACCATGTCAAAGGTCGCCATGCCGGAGATGCGCAAATTCGGGTACGCGGACAGCTTGTCCACAGCGTCTATCGCTGCGGGTGGAACGCTGGGCATTCTTATTCCGCCTTCCGTGATCTTGGTGATCTACGGCCTGCTCACTGAAACCTCGATTGGCAAACTCTTTGTGGCGGGCATTATCCCCGGCTTCCTCGGGATATTACTGTACATGGTCGCAGTGAAGATCACTGTCATGCGCAACCCAGAGGCAGGTCCTGCGGGTACCCGCGCGACGTGGCGCGAACGGTTTAATGCGCTCGGCCATGTCTGGGCAGTTTTGCTTTTGTTCGGGCTGGTTATCGGCGGGTTATACGGAGCACTTGATTTCTGGCCCATCAATTTGGCATTTTCCCCGACCGAGGCGGCGGGAATGGGGTCAGCAGGTGCTTTCCTTATTGCGCTCGCCCGGGGCGGGATCAGCTGGAAAGGTTTGAGCGAAGTTTTACAAGAAACCGCCCTAACGACAGCCTCTCTTTTCGCTGTGTTGATCGGCGCTTGGATCTTTTCGAACTTCGTCAACCTTGCCGGTCTGCCCGAGGCATTGCTGGCTGCAGTGACTGCATTTGATCTTGGCCCTTGGGTGGTTATGGGGTTGATATTATTAATTTATATCGTTCTGGGGTGTGTTTTTGAAAGCATGTCTATGCTGCTGCTAACAGTTCCGATATTCTTCCCGCTTGTTAACTCGCTTGGGTTTGATCCGGTTTGGTTTGGCATCATCGTTGTTGTTGTCACCGAAATCAGCCTGATAACGCCACCGGTCGGCCTGAATGTTTTTGTTCTGAAAAGCGTTGTAGGAGATGTTACCACGGCCACGATTTTCAAAGGGGTGACGCCCTTTTGGATGATGGACATCGTGCGGTTGATACTGCTACTGCTCTTTCCGACGCTGGTTCTATTCCTGCCTTCGCAGATGTAAACGCCAGCAATGAATTGATTTAGGACCAATAAAATTTGGACATTTTGACCGTATGAGCAATGAGCTGACAAGCGTTAAAGCCCTTGGCCTGGAGAACTTTCCACCCTATCTGATGAACCGCATTATGGGGCGCTATAACTCGGCGTTGCGCGCTGAAGTCGTCTCATTAGGGTTAACAACGCCAAAGGTTCGTACTCTGGCGGTCTTGTCTGTTCACGATGGTATCTTGATTCGCGAGTTGGCCGTTTATGCCGTGGTTGAGCAATCGACGCTCAGTCGGGCACTTGATGGGTTGGAAAAAGACGGGTTGATTATACGAAAAGCAAACCAAGAAGACGGCCGCGCCTTTCATGTATTTCTAACCCAAGCAGGTCATGAGGCGAACGACAGCCTGTGGCCGCACATGTCCAGCGCAAGCGACGCAATGTTTAAGGGCATTACGCAAAGCGAACGCGAAGCTTTTGTTGCCACCCTGCAAAAAATGCTCCGCAACATTCGTAAACACAATTTTTAAAGTTTATCTGCGCGGTCCTAGCATTCAAGTATCGACCCCAGTCTCGCAAATTTGCGACCTTGCAGGCGCCCTAACGGGTCCAATTCTTCTAGATCAATCCGCCCGTCTTTCAGAAGACGCTCGCGCAGGTGAACTTGCCTGATCCGACCTGCTACCAGATTTGTAGGGCCATCCCCAAACGCTGTAATGCTTTCAAGCGTGCATTCAAATTGCACCGCGGTTTTCACCAATCTCGGAGGGGCCACATGCGTGGAGGCGAGGGTCTCCAGCCCCAATAGCTTTGCTTCACTCACCCCAAGGCCGGGATCATCCGAGCTATCTTGGACTTCCTGTGCCATTTGTGAGGAGGCTATGTTGATGACGAATTCTCCCTGCCGTTGAACATTCAACAAGGTATCCTTTATCCGCCCCTGCGGTCCCGGTGCTATAGCAATGCCTAATATTCCCGGATCAGAGGCCAAAATCATAAATTGGCTATAGGGTGCCACGTTCACTTGACCGTCGGCAAATAGGGTCGTTACCCACGCGACAGGCCGTGGCAGCACCGTCCCTGTAAGCAGAAAATAGCGATCGGTCGCATCCATAGATGCGGCATCAAGTGCGTGCCAATCCATCACAAGCCCTTTGGGTGGCTCATAAATTCCTCGATCACCTCGACGGGGGCTTTGACATATTCCCCAACCCGACTGACCTGCAATCCCGTCAGGCGGCGCAGCTTTACGGCAACCTCAGCCTGTTTCAGGACGATGGGAATTCCGTTGATGATGGGTGCATCGCCCGCACGGTGCCCCTTGATCGACGAAAAAAGCAGCATCGGGATGCCACCAGCAGGGATAAGAACCTCTGCCCCTGCATCAACCAACGGCGTGGCCTGACGGTCAAAAATCTCGCAGACCTTGTTGATCTTTTCTGGGTCGTCAAAGGCGGCAAGAATTTGCCCGGGTTCAAACTGCATAGCATGCACGCCGGTCACCCTTTCACCCAAGCCAAGACGTTTGATCTGTTGCAGGTGCCACGGGATGTATCGCTTGTTGATTGTTATAAGGGCGCTGCGCATACCCAGCGTGGCGGCCTGCAACATCGTTGCCTCACCAAGCGAAACAACCGGAATATCCACAACAGCACGGGCTTCGTGCAGTCCCGTGTCCTGAAAGTGGCCTATGACAAATGCGTCATAGCCCTCACGCTCTGCGCGCACGGCATTACATACCACCTCTCGGGCACACCGCATCTCGACGATGGCGTGGGCATAGCTGTCATAGGGCGTGATACCGTGAACGGTGATTTCGGTTCCCTCATCCGCCACTGCAGCCAGATGCGCCCGAAGATGACGCCAATACTCGGCGCCGTTTTCTTCATCCACAAAGCTTTGATACCAAATGCGCATGGCATTCCCCTTTTAGTTTTGATTTTGCGCCCGCCCCCGCGTGGCACGCGGCTGGCGGGAAACATGATGTGCTATTTCAACATCACCGCAGGTAGCCAAAGTGCGATCTGCGGGAAGATCACCAGTAAAATGACCAACAGCAATGTGCATCCAAGGTAGGGAATCGCAGCGCGAACGACTTCCCAAATCGATGTGCCTGGGGGCCCTACCCCCACCATCACAAACAACAACAATCCGAATGGGGGAGTTATCAGGCTCATTTCAAGGGCAAGCAGCATGATGATCCCGAACCAAACCGGATCAAAGCCATAGGTGGTTACGAGGGGGATGAAGATGGGAAGCGTCAGCATCATAATCGACAGCTGATCCATAAACATCCCAAGGATGACCAAGACAACAAACATCGACAACAACACAATATAGGGGCTCGCACCCAACTGCGTTGACCATTCGATCATTCCGCGGGAAGCGCCCGAAAACGCGAGGATCTGCGAAAAGGTCGTTGATCCCAGAATAATCATCAGCATCATAACCGAGACCATCAACGTACCACGCAGCGAACGCACGATAGCGCCTAGCGTCAAGCGACGCTTGCAGATTGCCAAGACGATAACCGACATCGCGCCAAAAGCAGCGCTTTCTGTTGGCGTCGCCCAGCCCAGCAAAATCAATCCGACAACACAGAATATCACCAGCCCCATCGGGGCCACATCAAGCAACAAGTCCCTCGCGACCTCGCGGGCGGGCGCGCGTTCAGTGACATATCCAGGCGCGCAATCAGGATCGATTGCGATCTGCAAGCGGATCGTTACAAAGAACATGCAGGCCAATAACAGGCCTGGAATCATGCCCGCGATCAACAATGCCCCTACATCAATCCGTGCCAGCGACCCAAGCAACACCGCCAATGTCGACGGTGGGATAATCATTGCCAAGCCGCCAGTCGCGATGATCGGCCCAAGGATCATGTGCTTTTTATAGCCACGCGCCATCATGTCAGGTGTCAGCGACGCACCCAGCATCGCTGTATTTGCCATAGAAGACCCCGACAGCGTAGCGAACAGTGTACCGCCTCCGACTGTCAAATATGACAGGCGCCCGCGCATCCCACCCAGCAGTTTATCCAGCGCATCAAATACCTTCTTTGCCAGACCGGTGTTAAAGAACAACTCGCCCATAAGCAGAAACAGCGGCACAGGCACAAGTGAGAAACTTGTAATAGAGGCAGTAGCGTTTGTGACAAACTGGTCAACGCCCCGAAGCCCCCCCATAAAAAGCCATGCGCCCGCGATATTTACTGCGAAAAAGGCAATTGCAACAGGTATACCAAGTGCCATCAGCACCAAGACGAGCCCCACCATCATCCCAAAGGTTTCGTACCATTCCCATCCCATGTGACGGCTTCGCTTTCTATTAATTGTTAGTGGTTAACGTTGCTGGAGAATGCGGTTTTGCCGATCAACCGAAGGCGTAGCACCTCGGTTGCCATCAATCCGAATCCGATCGACAACATCGTGTAGGCAATCCAGTAAGGGATATTGATCGAGCGCATGTCGGTGCTGCCAAATTTGATGGCATCCACCGCGCCCAGTGCGGCACGCCAACTGAGCAATGCAAGCACCGCGATAGAGAGCAGCATCGCGCATTGACCCAATACCCGCTGTAGCCGGTGCGGTGCCATCCCGACAAAGCTGTCCACTGCAACATGGCCTCCTTCGCGGATCAGCCATGGTCCCGCTGCCATGGCGGCAAACAACAGACTGTATTCGACCAGCGCGCTTGTTGCTTGGAACGGGCGCATTCCGAAGTTTCGCAAAACCACATCGACCACGATGGCCAGAGTGACGGCGGCGAACCCCGCACCAGCCAATGCGGCCAGCCCCAGAATGATCTTGTCGTAAAGGTGTATCAAAGCTTTCATTATGAACCGTTCTCTACTCAGACATGAAGTGCTTGCGTTGTCCCAAGAGGGCCGCCAGATCGGCAGCCCCCGCTTCTTTCAACAGACACTATTCTTTGTAATAGGCATCGCGCAGCGCGTCATAGTCATCGCTCCCTGCGGCTTTCATTCGGGCCCACGCGCTATCATAGGCTGCACTCAGGTATTTCTGACGTGCAGCACCTTCGATAGAAATGATGGTCATGCCCTCTTCACGCACTTTGGCATCTGTCGCAGCAATTTCGGCCTGAAAAGCATCATATGAAATCTGCTCATAATCTGCCGCCGCTTGCGTCAGAATTGCCTTTGCCTCATCGCTTAGATCATCCCAGCTTTGTGGAAACATGCCGATCGCAAGGTCGGTTTGAAAGAAGCCCGGATCGATACGGTACCGCAAGAAGCGATCCCAGTTCAGATCCTTGATCCCGATGATGGGCCACCCTGCACCGTCAAACGTGTTGCGCTCAAGGCCAGTGTAAACGTCGGGGACATTAACCGAAATCGGTGTAGCGCCAAGGCTCTCGAAAAATGAATTATAGATCGGCTGTGAGCGGATTTTCAGGCCATTAAGATCAACACCTCCGTCCTCTGTCCGCTTTGGTTCTTCGGTGAGGTAAATGTAAAACTGAACCCCAGTATCGATATGCGCCAGCAAGTTAACGCCCAGTTTTTCCGAGAACGCGTTTTGCATCAATCCGAAGCCGCCGTTTTTCCGCGCCTCCATTGCGCTGACATTGGACCCAACCCATGCGTCGCCTTCCGGCATCCGACCCAGATAAAAGCTGGCAGGGCCGTATTGCATGTCAACAATCCCACGCCGTAGCGCATCGATCTGTTGGTTTTGCGGGACCGCCTCGGGGCCACCAATATATTCAATTTGCACGACGTCTTTGCCGCGCTCGTTCACCAAATCTACAAAACCGATGAACGATTGCGAAAATGCCAGCGAGCTTGGAAAGGCTGTGACAGCACGCAACGTTACTTCTTCGGCCCATGTCATGGATGGGGCCAGAACGAGTGCAACAGCAGTTGCTGCAGCCTTTAGGTAACCTTTTTTCATTCTTTGTTCCTCTGTTGGTTGGTTTTTGATTTGTTATTGTTGTGCTGGTGGAGGGAGCAGATCAGCCTCTCGCAATGCCTTCACAAAGGCACCCAGTTTTTCGGATTGCCATGCTTGCACGTCGCGGTCGCCATAGTCGTAAAATCCGCGGCCGGTCCGTAGGCCCAAGTTGCCCTCAGCCATATTTTTCTTGATGATGTCGGGCGCGGCATACCTGTCAGAGCCGGTGACGTCAGACATATAGGCGCTGGCATAGGCTAAGATGTCGCCACCGCCCCAATCAATAAACTCTAGCAATCCCAAAACTGAAAACCGCAGACCAAAGCCATATCGAACAGCCTTGTCCACGTCCTCTGCGCTGGCGACGCCTTCTTCCACAATCCGGGCGGCTTCGTTCATTGCAAGCATCTGAATGCGGGGTACGATATATCCCGGTGCAGCTTTGCAAACGACAGGGACCTTGCCCAAACCTTCCAGAAAACCCATCAGCTTTGTAAGGACTTCGGGATCCGTTTGATCCGAAGGGCTCACCTCGACCAAGGGGACCAGGAACGCAGGATTTAGAAAATGTGCGTTCAGAAAATGGGCGGGTCTGGCAGTAAGTCCGGCCAGTTCGGTTGACAGCATTGTCGAAGTTGTTGATGCCAATATCGCGCCCTGTGGTGCGTGCGCGTCAAACAGCGCAAACCCGTCCGCCTTCGCCTCTCGGGTTTCCGGCACCCCTTCAAATATGATGTCCGAGGATGCCAATGCAGCGGCTGCTTCTTCCAATGGGAAAACGGTAACGCGGGCCACGATCGCAGGAATCAGTTTTGCCTCAAAGGCGCCAAGCCCCGCAAGCATCGTTAATCCGCCCTCGATCTCTTTAAGTGCGTCCGCACGAAAGGTCGCGAAGGATGCCGGGTCACGGGGTTTGGCATCAAGCAGATGAACTGCATGCCCGCCAAAAGCGGCACAATGTGCAATCCCCCTGCCCATGCGCCCGGCGCCAATGCACGCGATCACTTTGGTTGCGTTACCGGCGCCCATTACACGCCTCTTTCGAGCATTTCAGACATCTCGGCACGCGACAGCCCGTCCAGACCTAAGTTCCCGAGACTACGGCCGGTCTGAGAGAAGTCGGCGTCGTTAATTGCCTCTGCAAGGGCCAGCAATCCCTGCGCGACAGGGCAAGGGACATTCGCCCACTTCCCCACTGACACCAGAAACGCCAACCCAAAGGCGACATCCTCGGTCATATACCTGTGATCAGTTAAATTCAGCTTTTCGTGCCAATCACCACTGTCTACCAGCTTGTCATGAGCGAGGTTGCCATACATCCAGTTACTTGTCGTATAGTGATCATCTAACGGAAAATGCGGCGCGCCGTAGCCAAGCGCCTCTCGGATGGCAATGCGTTCTGCATCCAACGCGTGGTGAATGGCGCGAATAGAAGGTTGGGTGCCCTCGTTGTGGATATCCCAACTGTCGAAATGTTCAATCGGACCAGCATTCATCAAAATAAGCGGTGGATGAATGATCGGACCCGCATTCATAAGAGCCCCTGAAAGGGCATCCTCTACAGGCTCAATCGCACCTTCAAACACATCGGAAATAACTGCCAAGGCAGCGTCATGCATTGTACGTGGGAAAACCCCTGTGGGAAGACGTGATGCGCGCGTGCTAATTCTGACTGTGGCTTCGTCCTGCTTTCTGCACAGCCAAGGCAAAGTACCGGTTTCAGCGATAGCGATCTTGGCGTCGCACCCGGCCTTCCGAATTTCAGACATCATCAAATAGCTGCCGAAAGTGCCCGGCGGTAGGTAAATGATTTGCCCGTCAACAAGATGCGGAGCAAGAGCTTTGGCAATATCAGCTTGCGCTGTGGCCGGTGTGGGCACCAAAATTAGCTCCGCGCCCTGAATTGCCGCGCCAATGTTATCCGTCGGATTTACGGCGACCGAACGCTGTCCATCGTGATCAATGACGGTAAGGGTGCGGCTGTCATAGACTGCTCCGAACGATCCTTTGTCGCGTCGCCACCATGTGACCTCGTGCCCGGCCTCAACGGCATCGACGACGCCGGCGAAAGATCCGTTTCCTCCACCAAGTACTGCCACCTTGCGTTTAACCATCACTCTCTCTCCCAAAAAGCTTCAGACTTAAACTATCTAACGACACTTGAACGCCCAGTGTCAATATATATGATTTTGCATATACAGATCTTTTTGCAAGATAGCCCTCCAGCGCCTTGAACCTAGGCAGGGATGTCTATTTTGGCAGCTATTTTGGAGACTTCACATTTTGTCCGTCTCGAAAATTGAGACGATCCGAGCGCGATAGAAAACTAATGAGTTAAGTTAACCGACTGACATATAATCAAAAATTTATAATCCGCTGAGATGTCTAAATTTGGCGCCCCAGTAATCTTGAATCAAGACAACGCACCATCTGCGCATGTCTAAATCCGCATTACTGCCCGCACCCCTGTAAAAAAAACCGGCGTGTAGCGATCAGTAGCGCGCAAATTCTGTCCTTACCGCCTCGGGCCAAGGTTGGGCACGACCGTTTAAATCTATATAGACGAAAGTAGATTCGGCGCTAAATCGTAGCTCGGTCCCGCACATGGCTCTGAATGACAAATCAAGGCTCGACCTCCCGATGCGTTTGACAGTCAACTGGACGACAAGCGCATCGCCGTGACGGCTCGGGTTTTGAAAAGTTGTAGATATCTGCGCGGTCGGTACGCCCGCCGTCTTTAGCAAAACTTCAAAGGGCAATCCGATCTCTTCGAAAAATGCCTCTACGCAGTCGTTGATCATCTCGAAATAACGAGGGTAAAAAACAATTCCAGCAGGATCGCAGTGCTTGAACAACACCTTTTGATTGAAATTAAAATTCATATTTCCATCCTCTTGGTCGGCCTGCAAAGCATCTGCAACGCTTAGGTTTCCCGCACATCTTGAAGCCGGAACCGTTGAATTTTACCCGTTTGCGTTTTCGGCAAAGCCAGCGTGAACTTTACTTCTCGCGGATATTTGTAGGGCGCGATTGTCGCTTTCACATGGTCCTGCAACAGCTTGGCCATTTCTGGCGTGGGATCACCTTGAGCAAGTACAACATGCGCCTGCACAATCATGCCGCGCGCTTCGTCGGGGACACCGATCACAGCACATTCGGACACAGCAGGATGCGCCAATAGGGCTGCTTCCACCTCTGGACCTGCGATGTTGTAGCCCGATGAGATGATCATATCATCATTTCGCGCCGCAAAGTGCAGATACCCGTCAACGTCCATCGTGAATGCATCGCCGGTAATGTTCCACCCGTCGAGCGTATAGGCCAACTGCCGGTCGTCGTTCAAATACCGGCACCCTGTGGGACCGCGCACAGCGAGACGCCCCACCTCTCCGCGTGGAACCTCAACGCCGTCTAAATCGATGATTTTCGCTTCATATCCTGACACTGGCTTCCCTGTGCAGGAAGGCTTGTGATCGTCAAAGCGGTTGGAGATGAAAATATGCAGCATCTCTGTTGCGCCGATCCCGTCAAGCATTGGCTTACCCGTCTTGAGAATCCAATCGTTATACACAGGCGCGGGTAACGTCTCGCCGGCCGAAACGGCAGCACGCAGGCTGCTCAGGTCTGCGCCTTGCTCCATTGCTGACAACATTGCACGATATGCCGTCGGTGCCGTAAAGCACACCGTCGCTTTATACTTTTGGATGATCTCGATCATGCGCGGCGGCGATGCATCCTCAAGCAAAACAGCGGACGCCCCGAACCTAAGAGGAAAAACCGCCAAACCACCCAAACCGAAGGTAAATGCCAAGGGCGGAGAACCAACGAACACGTCTTCCGGCTGAACGTTCAGCACTTCTTTTGCATAGCCGTCAGCGACAATCATCAAATCACGGTGGAAATGCATTGTCGCCTTAGGCGCACCCGTTGAGCCAGATGTAAATCCAAGCAATGCGACATCATCGTTGGCCGTCTCAACTGATTGGAACGTAACGGATTTATCTAGTGCCAATTTGTCCAGCGTGGCATCATGCTGCGCAGTGCCATCAAAATCGATAACATGACGCAGAAAGGCACTATCCTTCGCGCAGGCGGTCATTTCCTCCATCAGCCTGGCATCGCAAAGAGCGTGACTGATTTCCGCTTTGTCTACAATTTGCGTCAGCTCGAATGCGCGCAGCATCGGCATTGTATTCACAACAACAGCCCCGACTTTGGTTGCGGCAAGCCAACATGCTACCATCGCAGGATTATTGCCCGATCTGATAAGAACACGGTTTCCCGGCTGGACGCCATACTCGTCAACCAGCACATGCGCGATACGATTGCTCCAATCGGTCAGCTCTTTATACGTCCGTCGTCGGCCATTACCGATAAGTGCAGTAAAATCACCAAAACCTTTGGCAACCATCGCGTCAGTGAGCTCAAAACCGGCGTTCAGCTTTTCAGGGTAATCAAACCCCTCAAGCTTGAACTCCGGCCATTGATCAATCGGGGGAAGATTATCCCGCGCGAAAGTATCGATATGAGCACTTTGATTTAGCATCGTATTTCTCTCCTACCGACTTAAATAGCACCAGACGCAGGCTCTGGATTGATTATCCAAAGCCTGCATCGCTTCACTGGCCTACAGTTTGACGCGCAATTATGACCCTTTGGACGTCCGATGCGCCCTCATAGATGCGCAAGGCGCGGATCTCGCGGTACAGCTTTTCGACTGTCTCGCCGGATTTCACCCCGTCGCCGCCATGCAACTGCACTGCCCGATCGATGACCTTTTGCGCCTGATCTGTAGAGAATAATTTGGCCATCGCAGCTTCACGGGTGACCCTAGGGGCGCCGCTGTCTTTGGTCCACGCTGCGCGGTATATCAGGAGGGCGCTTGCGTCGACGTCCATCGCCATATCTGCGATGTGGCCTTGAACCATCTGAAGTTCAAACAAGGGGGCCCCCTGTACATGGCGGGATGTCACCCGCTTGATTGACTCCTCAAGCGCACGCCGTGCAAAGCCAAGCGCCGCCGCCGCAACAGTCGAGCGGAACACATCCAAAACCGACATAGCAATACGGAAGCCAGCCCCGCTGTCACCTATCATTGCACTTGCGGGGATACGGCAATCCGTAAACTGCAAAGTGGCCAGTGGATGCGGTGCGATTGTCTCTAGCCGCTCGGCAATCTCTAGCCCGGGGGTGTCGGCTGGCACGATGAACGCTGATAGCCCGCGCGCACCTTCACCGTCACCTGTACGCGCAAAAACGGTGTACACGTCTGCAATGCCGCCGTTGCTGATCCATGTTTTGGCACCATTCAGAACATAGCTGTCGCCATCCCGCGTGGCAGTCATGGTGGAGTTCGCAACATCAGACCCGGAGCTGGGCTCTGTTAGCGCAAAGGCCGATATCGCCTGCCCCGTGCGGATTAACGGCAGCCACGCCTCTTTTTGCGCGGTTGTGCCGAACAAAGAAATGGCACCTGTGCCAAGCCCTTGCATCGCAAAAGCGAAGTCGGCCAAGCCATCGTGTCGGGCCAGCGTTTCACGGATCAGGCACAATGTGCGCACATCAAGTGAGCCGGTTCCGTTAGGGTCAACGGCGGCGTGCTTCAACCACCCCCCCTCACCCAAAGACCGCACCAACGCACGGCAGGCCGAATCCGTGTCCGTGTGATCGACATGAGCGAGCTCCCGTGCTGCCCATTTATCCAGATCAGCGGCTAACGCGCGATGACGGTCCTCGAAGAACGGCCATGTGAGAAAGGTTGCATCAGACATCAGTTGCCCTCGAATACTGGTTTTTCTTTTGCTACAAAGGCGTTGTAGGCCCGCTCAAAATCGGCTGTCTTCATGCAAATCGCTTGGGCTTGCGCCTCGGCCTCGATGGCCTGTTCAATCGACATGGACCATTCCTGCGCCAACATCGTTTTGGTCATCATATTGCCAAAATTAGGCCCGGCAGCGATGCGGGTTGCCAAGGCAGTTGCCTCGCCCAACAAATCGTTCGCGGCAACAACACTATTATGGAAGCCCCATGCGTGCCCCTCATCGGCAGACATCGACCGGCCAGTATAAAGTAGTTCGGCTGCGCGCCCTTGGCCGATGATGCGCGGCAAAATTGCGCAAGCGCCCATGTCACAACCCGCCAAACCGACTCGGGTAAACAGAAATGCCACCTTGGCCTCTGGCGTTGCTACGCGAAGGTCCGACGCCATGGCGATAATAGCACCCGCCCCGACACAAACACCGTCAATCGCTGCGATAACAGGCTTGCCGCAATTGATGATGGCCTTGACCAGATCACCTGTCATGCGCGTGAAATTCAGCAACTCTTTCATCGACATGCGCGTCAGCGGCCCGATGATGTCATGCACGTCACCGCCAGAACTGAAATTGCCGCCATTGGACGCAAAAACAACGGCCTGAACGTCATCTGCATAGTGCAGATCCCGAAACCAATCACGAAGCTCGGCATAGCTCTCGAAGCTAAGCGGATTCTTTCGATCAGGCCGATCAAGCGCAATAGTCGCGATCCCATCTGAAACTTCACATTTAAAGTGCTGAACATCTGTACGCATGGATAGTCCTTTGTGTGCTTAAGCCTTGCGGCGAGGCAAAGCTTATATCCGTGGCGGCAAGAGCGTGTAAGTACGCCATGCAATTTGGCGCGACGACTTAGCCCCGCGCCCCTTTTCTGTAATAATGCTAGAGTGGTCGCATTTTTATTTCAAGCTTAATGTATTATTTTTAGCCGCAGGCATAAACCAACTTTCAAGAGGGTAACGAAAATTGGCACTGCACCTACATCAAACGCAGCGCCTAAGTATCCATTAAAAAAAACAAATAATCACCACCAGCATCTAGGTCATTTTTCAACGCAAATGCGTTCAACATCAATAGTCAGCATCCTTGCGTCAAACATTTCGAAATCTGCTTCAACTTCAAATTATTTCTTGATCTGGTTTTCCGTAGTTTCAAGGTATTTTCAGCGCCACTTTTCTTCAGGCCCCCAGCGATTTGGCAACGTTAAACCCGGATCCCCCGCCCAAACCAGGCCCTGGGTGGGTTGCTGCGCCGATATGATACAACCCTTTTATCGGGGTCGCGTTGTTTACCTGACCCGCGGCAGGGCGCCAAACAAAGAACTGATCCAGCGTGCAGGCCCCCCCATAAGGATCACCCCCAACCAAATTGATGTTAAGCCTCTCAAGATCCGCAGGTGAATACGCAACACGCTTTAACTTGATCGCCGAAAAATTGCGGATATGTTTTTCTAGGATCGCTTCGATACGGTCAGCAAAAGCTTCCCGTGTGGCAACATCCCAACCTCCCGTGGTTTTGATTTCACCAGCGGCATCGCCTTTAATATTGCTCGGCGCATCAGGAATTTGCAGCCACAAGATCGACTTACCATCAGGACAGCGCGTACCATCCAAACGACTGGGCTGACCGACACAGATCGTCGGTGTCACGGGCAACATTCCCCGTTCGGCCTCGTTGCTAGATTTTGATACCGAGTCAATTCCATCTGCCAGATGGATCAACGCCACATCGGCCAATCCTTCAGCGGCCCAATCCACGGGGCCATCAAGTGCATAGTGCAGCTGAAAATTGCCGCGGCCATACCTGAATTTCTTCTCGCTTTGTACCTTTTCCACCGCCTTACCAGTAAGCAGTTCATCATACAGCTGCCCCGGTGAGGTGCTCGCAATCACGTTAGTCGCGTAGATCATTTCCCCGCTTGAGGTTTCGACCCCAATCACCTTGCCGCCACGCGTAACAATGCGCGCAGCCTCTGTGCTTGTCCGAATTTCACCGCCATTTGCACGGATCAGACTGGCAAACGCCTGGGCCGCCTGCCCTGCGCCACCTTTGACGATCGGCGCGCCAGCAGCCTCTAACGCAAAAGCAATAACTCGGGCCATCTGCCCACTGTAAGTCGCTTCGGGCGTGAGGCCCGTGTGTAAAACCCAAGGCACCCACAAAGCCTGCACATCTGGCGAGGCATAGCGCGTCTCTAACCACCCACGGGCAGGTTCAAGCGCTTCTCCGAACCATGCTTTGGTGCGGTTCAACCCGTGCTTCCAGACCCGTTTGGCCAGTAACATAGCGGCCCCTCTGGACCACAGCGGCTGCCCTAAAAGGGAGAACAGGAAATCCGCGTCCTTTTCAATGCCCCCCACATCGACGGCGTGTTGATCTCCGTCGCCCTCGGTAATTGCGTTAAATTTTGCCACGTTTCGATTTCGATCCATGGTCAGAACGAGCGATCGCCCGTCAGGACGCAGCACCGCCGTAGGGTGCTGCGTGCGGCAAAACTCAAGACCGTGCTGCGTTAGATCATCCGCCAAAGCGGCATAAGCAGGCCCGGTGATAAACAGGACGAATGTGGCGGCCATAACATCATGGTGAAAGCCCGGCAGGGTAATTTCATCGGTACGCATGCAGCCCCCGATTTGATCCTCGCGCTCGATAACAAGAACCTTATCCCCTTTGCGCGACAGCATCGCCGCCGCGACCAGCGCATTGATGCCAGAACCAATAATCAGATGATCTATGTCCGCCACTACAGTTACCCCTCTGGAACCAGCGCCAGCGCCCGGATGGGTGAACCGGTACCATGCTCGATCTTAAGAGGTGCCGCGATTAATATCGCACCTTTCGCAGGCAGTTTGTCCAGATTGGCGAGTGACGCGAGACCAAAGCAATTATCGCGGTGAAGCAGATTATGCGCCGGATAAGCAGGGTCCATGCCACCGGCCTGTCCCGCGTCTGTTCCGATGCATTGCGTACCCCAACCCACGATCCCTTTACTGAGCAGGTACTCAATCGCGTCAGGTGTGGGTCCGGGGCTATGCGGACCGTTTTCATCCGCGTTCAAGAACCGCCCCTCGTCATCTGCGCGCTTGTCCCAGTCGGTCCGCATGACAACCCATTCGCCCGAACCAATTGCGCCATGCTCGGTTTCCCACGCCTTGATAAGGTCAGCCGTCAGCAGAAAATCCTCGTTTTCCGCGCTTTGTGCCGCGCAATCAATGACATTTACGGGCGCAATCAGACGCTGCACGTCAAGCGTGTCGGTGAACCCGTCGGCATGGTCTTTGCCTGTCACCCAGTGGTGTGGTGCATCGAAATGGGTACCAGAGTGTTCGCCCAAAACCATCCAGTTCCACGCGAAGAACGGGCCGTCTTTATCGTATTCCGAAATTTTGTGGATTTCGACCTTGGGTGTATTTTTGGCGAAATCCGGCGGCAATTGCAGGATCGGTGTATTCGGTCCCAAGATACCTGTGCAGTCTACAATTTCAACGCCGCCAGAGGCGAGCATGCCAGCCAAGGCACCTAATGTGTCGGATGCGTTCAATTTCTGTCTCCCTGTTATTCATGCGGAACAAACCGCTGGTTCTAGCGTGATTCACGCTAGACAAGGTTATATGCATTTGCAATTATCTTTACACGTTATATGCATTTGCAAACGGTGAAGCACGTTCTCAGGGGGGGGCAGGTCAATTTCTAACGAGCCAGACGCAATCTTCATCGGGGCCGGCCACAATAGCTTGGCTTGTGCGTGTCACCTTGCGACCCGTGGGTGGAAAGTCGCTGTGTATGAACAGGCTGAGACCCCGGGTGGAGCGGTGAAAACAGGGGAATATACACTACCTGGCTTTCGCCACGATTGGGCTGCGATGAACCTTTCCTTGTTTGCCGGCTCCGCGTTCCATGCCGAACATGGGGCAGAATTGGCGGATCACGGGTTGGCATTTGCTCCCGTCGCGCACCCTTTCACATCCGCGTTTCCTGATGGTCGCTGGCTGGGGGTATCAACCGATACGGCCCTGACGACAGCCCGCATCAAGGGTTTTTCGCAAGCAGATGCCCACGCTTGGGCAGAGCTTTCCGGCAAATTTTTTGCCGATGTCGCCCCGATTTTGGGCATCCTCGGCACGCCGATGAATTTTCGCGCAGTTTCTTCAACCGCGTGGAAGACATTCAGAGCAAAAGGCGCGGGCGGCGCGATTGATCTGGCGCAATTCTTGCTGAAATCGCCGCGCGCGTGGCTGAATCAGACCTTTGAAAACGAGCAGGTAAAAGCAACATTTGCTGCGTGGGGAATGCATCTTGATTTTGCCCCCGACATCGCGGGCGGTGCGGTGTTTCCGTATCTTGAGGCGATGGCAGGTCAAGCTTTTGGAATGGTTTTGGGCCAAGGTGGGGCCGATACAATAACAACCGCAATGGTCGCGATGATCAAGGCACGCGGCGGCGAGGTCATCTGCAATGCCCCGGTAGTGAGTATCGAACAGGCAGCCGGCCGCGCAACCGGAATTACGCTACAAGACGGCAAATTCATCCCGGCCGCCAAAGCTGTGATCGCTAATGTCTCTCCTGCGGCACTTGTTAAATTGACGGGCGGCACAGGCGAGGCCCGGCACGAACAAGCGATGCGTGACTTTCAGCATGCGCCGGGCACGATGATGATCCACCTTGCGATGGACGCCCTGCCAAACTGGAAAGCCCAAGAGTTGAAGAAATTCGCGTATGTGCACTTGGCCCCCTCGATGGATCAGATGGCCCGCACCTATGCACAAGCAATGGCAGGACTGCTCCCTGACGAGCCGATCGTCGTATGTGGACAGCCAACGGTGGTGGACCTGTCGCGTGCGCCCAAGGGCAAACATGTGCTTTGGCTGCAGGTGCGAATGGCCCCTGGAGTGATAAAAGGCGACGCTGCCGACCAAATTTCTTCAACGAAGTGGGAAGACGCGGCAATACCTTTTGCCGAGCGTGCGCTCGACATTCTGGAGCGGTACGCGCCGGGTACGCGCGCCCATATCCTCAGCAAACACATCGTGACACCAGCGATGCTTGAGGCGGACAATCCCAATCTTGTTGGGGGCGATCAGGTCTGCGGAAGCCACCACTTGCACCAGAATTTTTTTAATCGCCCCGCACGGGGCTATGCGGACGGCACCACGCCGATCCGCAATCTCTATCACACCGGAGCCGCTGTTTGGCCGGGTGGCGGTACGGGCGCAGGCCCGGGGACGATGCTCGCAAAGAAGCTCGCCCGCTAAAAAGAAGAGTAACCCAACAAAGGAATTCAAACATGTCGAATACAAGACGCAGCTTTCTGAAAACAACCGTCGCCGCCGCAGCCCTAAGCGCGGTCTCGATGCCCAGCTTTGCTCAATCCATTGACGAATTGGTCATCGCGTATAATGTTAATTTACCCAGCTGGGACCCTACCGTTGGCCCATCCGGCGTAAACCCGACCATTCAAGGGATTTACCAATCTGTCTTTGACAACTTCATCCACCAAAATCCTGATCTTAGCTTTGATGAGGGACTTATCACGGCATGGGGCTGGAATGATGACCTTACCCAGATTTGGATGGATGTGCGCGAAGGGGTCACTTGGCATAACGGCGACCCGTTCAGTGCAGAAGATGTTGCATGGTCCTTAACCCGCGCTGCCAATCCAGATACAGGGAACCCGATCCAATTTATCTGGGGTAAGGTTGAAAACGTCAAAGCAGAAGGCAACCGTGTCACCGCAGATGTCAAAGAGTACGAGCCAACGTTTTTCAAATGGATGTCCTTCCTGACCGGCTATGTGATGCCCAAGAAGTACATGGAAGAGGTTGGCGCTGACGGGTTTGAGGCTGCGCCGATTGGCACAGGCCCCTACATGGTAGAAAAATTCGAACGAAACGCTTTTGTGCGCCTTAAAGCGAATGAAAATTACTGGGGCGGTGCACCCGAGTTCAAAACCGTCACCATCAAATTCGTCACAGATGCAGCCAGCCGTGTGGCCGAAGTCGAATCCGGCAATGCCCACGTCACGTTGGAAGTACCGTACGAAGAATTCGACCGTCTAAAAGAGAAAGACGGGCTGGCGGGGATTACGACTCCAATTTCCGATATCGCAATGATCTTCCTCAACGATATTGAGGTGATGACCGACCCCAATGTTCGCAAAGCGGCGGCGCATGCCATTGATAAACCACTGATCATTGATCGCCTGTTGTCCGGGTACGGCGTTGCCATCGATACATTGCAGACGCCCGATTATGCAGCCTACGACGAATCCATCAAGGTCGCGTATGACCCCGAGATGGCAAAGGAACTGCTGGCGGCATCGGGATATAGCCTTGAGAACCCGGTCAAATTTACCATTCAATCGACACGCGGGTTCAAGCCCAAAGATTATGAAATGGTACAGGCTATCGTAGGTCTATGGCGTCGCGTCGGGATCGAAGCGGAAATCGAAGTGTACGAGATTGCTAAACACTTTGAACTGCGCGCCGCAGACCAGTTGGCGCCTGCAGCCTTTTACAACTGGGGCAATTCAGTTGGTGACCCGACAACCTCCACCGGTTTTGCGATGTTCGGACCCTCCCCTCACTCTGTCTGGGATGGCCAAGACACGTTCGAAATGATCTTGCCGCTTTGGGCCGAGCCGGATGAGGAAAAGCGTATCGCAGGCTGGAAAGAAGTCGACCGCCATATTGCCGCCGAAGCACAGGTGATCCCGTTGCTGCAATATGTGCAACCGATTGTGCATGCGAACGGCGTTAAGGTCGTGCCGCACCGCTCTGGTGCGTTGTTGCCGCATTTGATGACGCGCGGGTAAAGGCCCGAGGGGCGCGTGGCTACAGCGCGCCCCAAACTGCCGCTGCAATTCTGGAACTTTATGAAACTTATTCGCACGCTCATTTCACGCTTTGCCAATACTTGCCTTACCTTGTTTGGCGTTGCGGTCATTGTGTTCTTTGTCATCCGCGTTGTGCCCGGAAACCCCATTGCTATGATGCTGCCGCCCGGTGCGACAGACGCTGATATTGCACGACTCCAAGTGCAGTACGGCTTGGATAAATCCATCCCCGAACAGTTCATTATATGGATGGGCGGCATCTTGCAGGGTGACTTTGGTACGTCCATTTCGACGCGCCAGCCGGTTTCCGAACTTGTCCTCGGGCGACTGCCCGCGACATTGGAACTGTCCATTGTCGCACTGCTGATCGCCTGTACGATCGGGGGATTTTTTGCCTTAACCGGAACCCGTTTGCGCGGCACAAAACCCGAAGGCGCCATTGACGTGGCTTCAGGCATCGCCCTCTCTGTTCCCGACTTCCTGTGGGGTCTGGTCTTGATCCTGCTGTTTGGCGTGCTTTGGCCGGTTTTTCACATCTCGGGCCGTATATCGCCCAGTCTGAACATCGACTTCACTACAAATTTCTACTTGTTCGAGGCGCTCGTTCGACTCCGCTTTGACGTGCTGGGCGATCTTATCGGACACATGTTCATGCCCGCAGTGGCGCTGGCGATACCGTTATCCGCAATCATTGCGCAGCTGCTAAAGCAATCGCTCAAGGAAACCATGCATCTGGATTATGTCACGCTGGCCCGCACCAAGGGATATAGCGAGCGGCGCGTGATCCGCAGCGAAGCCTTACCAAACGCCATCCTCCCCACCCTGACGTTGGTTGGTGTGCAGTTCACATTCTTGATCGGCGGAACGGTCATTATCGAACGCCTATTCAGTTATGAAGGTCTGGGAAACATGGCAATTGACGCGGTCGTCAACCGCGACCTCCCTCTTATCCAAGGCATTGTTTTGCTTTTTGCCCTGCTGTTTACAGCAGTTAATCTGGTGGTTGATATGCTCTATACTTTGTTAAATCCGCGGCTGCGTCATGCGTGACGCGCGCGGTGATATGCGCCGCCCCTTGGGTTTGCGTCTTTGGCTTTCTGGTGGCTGGCTTGCCCTTCTGGTTTTGGGCGCGGTTTTTGCACCTGCTATTGCACCGCAGGATCCGTTGGCCCAAGATTTGTTCGCCTCAAGGCTGCCACCCTTTTGGGTTGAAGGGTCTGAGGCAGGGTATCCCCTGGGTTCGGATTCTTTAGGGCGCGATGTCCTTTCACGCATGCTTTACGGCGCACAGCTTGCGCTGATCGTAGCGTTGGTGGCCGGTACTTTGACTTGCCTGATCGGCGCAACACTCGGGTTGATTGCGGGATATTATCGCGGCTGGCCCGACCTTATCATTTCGCGCTTCATCGAAATCTGGATGGCCTTTCCCCCCGTGCTTTTTGCGATCCTTTTGATCGCGGTGCTGGGCACAGGCCTTTCGTCAATCATCATCGCTATTGTTGTGATCGACTGGACCCGTTTCGCACGGGTGATCCGCGCCGAAGCGATGGGGCAAAGCGCGATGGATTACGTCGCCTCTGCTCAAGTGTCGGGCCGTCCGCGCTTCTCCACTATGCTCACGGAAATATTGCCCAATGTGGTGCCTACCATCGTGGTTTTGCTTACGCTGGAAATGGGTATTGCGGTGATCGTCGAGGCAATTTTGAGCTTTGTAAATTTATCCATCAGCACGGATACCCCGACATGGGGCAGCATGATTTCAGAGGGGCGCACATCTGTGCATCAAGCATGGTGGGTTCTCGTATTCCCTCTCTTTGCCCTATTCTTGACGGTTTTGAGTTTTTCACAGCTTGGTGAAGGTCTCAAAGACCGGTTTGATCCGGTGCTAAGATGAGCGCGTACCTGACAATCAAAAATCTCTCGGTCTCTTTGCCGAACGGCGTGCGGATTTTGCGAAACGTCAGCCTCGATGTTGCGGCGGGTCAGGTCCATGGGCTGGTCGGTGAAAGTGGCGCAGGCAAGTCGATGATCGGCAAAGCCGTTTTGGGAACTCTACCGCATAAAATTGAAATCACGGGCGGCGAAATCTGGATAGACGGTGTCGATTTACTGAAGCTGACTCCCAAAGAGCGGCGCAAGAAAATAGGTGCGCTTGCTGCGCTGATACCACAAGATCCGCTTACAGCGCTTAACCCATCCAAGCGGATAGGCCCGCAGATCACCTCCCGTCTTGTGGATATTCTGGGTTGGAGCCAACAAAACGCAATTGCGCGCGCCGTTGAGCTGTTGGAGCAAGTTCACATCCCCGACCCTGCCCGTGTGATGCGCAGCTATCCGCACGAGTTGTCAGGCGGCATGCGTCAGCGCATTTTGATTGCATCAGCTTTTGCCGCAGAGCCGAAATTGATCATTGCGGACGAACCGACCACTGCTCTTGATGTCACGGTGCAAAAGCAAATCCTGAAACTGATCGCACAAATGCAGGCGCGGCACGGCACGGCCCTGCTGTTTGTAACCCACGATTTGGGGGTCGTAAGCAAAGTCTGCGATACCCTCAGTGTGCTTTATGCAGGAAAGGTCATCGAGAACGCCAATATGCGGCGTTTTTTCACAAGGCCAATACATCCCTATTCCCGCGCCCTGCTGGCTGCGACCCCAACCTACACCAATCCCGACAGCCTGCTGACCTCAGTCTCTGACGAGATCGTCCAGGGATTAGCTGACGAAATCCACTATCACGACGTCAGGAACAGCATATGATCTACCGTGTTAAAGACCTCCGTCTCAGCTTTGCCGATATGGCCCGCAAACCATTGGTTGGTCGCGCCCCGCGCATTGAAGTCTTGAAGGGAATAAGTTTCGACATCCCCAAAGGCGCTGTCTTGGGGATTGTCGGGGGTTCCGGCTCCGGTAAATCTACGCTTGGCCGCGCGATGCTCCGCCTGATCGAACCCGACACTGGCCAGATCGAGTTTGATGGCATTGATATTTCCCACGCAGACGAAGCCACGCTGCGCCCTATGCGCCACCGCTTCCAGATGATCTTCCAGGATCCGATGTCATCCTTGAACCCCAGACAAAGGGTGGGTACCATCATCGCCTCTCCCCTACGGCTGCAGGGGTTGGACAGGATCAATGCCCGCGTCGACGAAGCGCTTAATATGGTTGGCTTGCCCCGCACATTCGCAAAACGCTACCCCCACGAGCTGTCGGGCGGACAAAGGCAGCGGGTTGGCATTGCGCGGGCAATCGCCCTGCGGCCCGACTTCATTCTGGCCGACGAGATTGTCTCCGGCCTTGATGTTTCCAGTCAGGCGCAAGTGTTGAGCCTGCTGGACGAGTTGGTCCGCGAACTGGGTCTAACGCTCGCGTTTATCAGTCATGACCTATCCGTAATCCGTAGGCTGTGTTCCGACATCATCGTACTCCATCATGGAGAAATCGTTGAAAATGCGCCGACGGCACAGCTGTTTAACGCGCCACAAGCCGCGTACACCAGAGAACTGCTGGACGCCATCCCTCTCCCTGACCCGGATCAGATATGGGCATAGACCAGCACGACTTTACAATCTTTATATATGAAGTGGATATAGCAGTGAAACGAACTATTATCGGACATATTCTTGCCTTTACTGGATAACGTCCTATGCGCGGAATAACTGGCTGATTTGGCATCAGGT
>TARA_R110002051_G_scaffold207516_2_pt1 | contig 58632 bp, 58 predicted proteins | sample TARA_R110002051 | Tara Oceans TARA_R110002051 (sample SAMEA4397023) | marine metagenome | biome: Polar Biome; feature: [MES] marine water layer (ENVO:01000295) within the mesopelagic zone...; material: water (ENVO:00002006), including particulate matter (ENVO:01000060) such...
GCGTCTTCACCCGCAACAGCCTGAAGGACATGTGACGATGACTGAGGGCATCCAGATCAGGATCGACGGCACGGAAGCCAACCGGACGCTTGAGAGCGTTCAACGCGCTTCCGAGAACCCGGCCGCGATCATGGCCCAGGTGTCTGCCAGCCTGCTTCAGGCGACACGGCGTCATTTCGAGCGCGAGAGCGGCCCCGACGGACCCTGGCCTCGGCTGTCGCTGCGTACGGCCAACAAGCGGATCGGCAAGCGCCGGCGCGGCTATGACAACATGCTGCGCGTGAGCGGGCGGCTCTACAGTTCTCTCATCCAGGATTCGGGCGACGATTATGCCCTGGTCGGGTCGAACCTTGTCTATGCCGCGCTCCAGCAGGAAGGCGGAACCATCCAGATGCCCGCGCGCGACCAGGAGATTTTCCAGAACTACAAAGCCAAGTCCGACCGGTTCGATCCGCGCTTCCGCAGGCGGCAAAACTCCAACTTCGCCAGGACCGTGAAGGTGGGCGCGCATACGGTTACGGTTCCGGCGCGGCCCTATCTCTATCTTGATGAAGCCGACCGGGCCGAGATCGAGGCAGTTGCGGCCGACGCGTTGCGCGACGAGGCGGATCTCAAATGAGCTTGGTCAATGATGTCATCACGCGGTTGAACCTGATCGATCCCTTGCCGTTCGCGCTCATCGAGGGCGCGGTTGAGTTTGCATCGATTGACAGCGTCCCGCCGGCGTTGCCCGCGGCCTATGTCTTTGTCAAGGGCGATGCGGCCGAAGAGAATAGCCGCGCCACCGGTCGCGTGCTGCAGCGCTGTGAAATCGATCTCGCCGTCGTCATCGTGACCAGCAACCTGTCCGACTCCACCGGATCAGCGGCGGCCGGCGACATCGAGGCGCTGAAGCTGGCCGTGCGCGGCGCGCTGGTCGGATTCGTGCCCGAAGCATCTCGCGGCGACCCGCTCGAATATATGGCGGGCCAGATGCTGCGGTTCCGGTCGGGCACGGCCTGGTTCGAACTCGTCTTTGCCGCAACCGACTACATCGAGGAGCAATCATGACCGACAAACCCTATCAGGGTCGCCGTGGCGGCCGCTATGTGCGCGCCTCGCGCGACGAGGAACCGCGCCGGGTCGAAGAGACCACTGTGAGCCGTGGCAAGCCGCCGGTGCAGGATGACAAAGGCGACGTCACCACATCCACCGAAACCGCGTCTGACGCGAAAGAAACTGCGGGCAAGCCCGCCCGCAAAAGGAGCTGACCATGGCCCGCTACGTCAAGAAACTGGCGCTGCTCGCGAAGATCGAGACCACCTACGGAACCGATGCCACGCCCACGGGCGTTGCCAACGCCATGCAGATACTTGATGTCAGCTTCACGCCGCTCGAAGGCCAGGAGGAGAGCCGTGAGCTGATCCGGCCCTATATGGGGCACCAGGGTGTGATCCTGACCGGCATTCATCAGATGATCGAGTTCGGCGTGGAGATCGCCGGTGCGGGCGCCGCAGGCGACGTGCCTGGATATGGAGCGCTGCTTCGTGCCTGCGGGTTCGCCGAAACAGTGACGGTGTCCACCGATGTCGTCTATGAGCCGATCTCCGAGGATTTCGAGGCCGCCACTCTCTATTATCTGCTCGATGGCGTCCGCCACATCATGCTGGGCTGCCGTGGCAATGTGACGATGGACTTCACCTCCAGGAAGATCCCGCGCTTCCGTTTCCGCATCACCGGACTTCTGGGCACGGTGTCCGACCAGGCGCTGCCCGCGACGACTTATACCGGCTTCGCCACGCCGGTGCCGGTTTCCAAGGCCAATACCACATTCAGCCTGCACGGCTATGCCGGCGCCACCGAAAGCGTTTCATTCGATCTCGGCAACCAGGTGGAGCCAAGGCTGGTCATCAACCACGAGAGCATCCAGATCACCGATCGGCTGGCTACCGGCTCGGCTGTGATGGAAGCCACGCTGCTTGCGACCAAGAACTGGCAGGCGATCGCGCTCGGCCACACCGACGGTGCGCTGGCGCTGGCGCATGGCACTGCCGCCGGCAACATCGTCGAGATCGACAGCGCTGTGGTGCAGATCGGCCGTTATTCGGAATCGACCAGCCAGGGGATCCTGCACAACACGCTGCCGATGATGCTCAAACCCGGCTCCGGGGACGACGATCTCATCATCACGGTGAAATGACGTCTCACGGTGAAAATACGGGGCGCCCTGAAGCCCGTCTCAAATCACGTTCAAGGCCCGGTTGAAGCCCTCTTCAGGCAGACGGGAAACCAGACAGGAGACATTCATGAAGTTCGTTCTCACCTCCACGCATCGCTACTGGTGGCCGGTCAAGGTTTCCATCCCAGACCCGGACCCGTCCAGGGCGGGCGAATATCTGGAGATGGAATTCAAGATGCAGTTCGACAGCCTGCCGCGCGACGAGGCCGACAAGGTCGCGGAGCTGATGAGAGCCTCCTCCGATAACACCTATGCGGACCTCAAGCGGGTGTCGCGCGATTGGGACGAGAACGTGGTCGACGAAAACGGCAAGCCGATCCCGTTCTCGGCAGAAGCATTCGAGGAACTGTTGCGGATCTCCTGGTACCGGCTGGCGGTCTATCGCGCATGGGGCGCGTCGCTGGTCGACGAGAAGGCCCGCCTGGGAAACTAAGCGAGGCCGCGCGTGCCTGGGCTTTGGCCTGCAGCGGCCGGGAAGATGAGACGCGGCCGGCGGTGATCGAGGACAGCCAGCGCGCCGAATTCGCCGAACTCGGCGTGACATTGCCGCAAGTGCAAGTGGGGCCGCAAGAGCCAGAGGGACGAAACATCGATGCATTCGAAGTCTGGGACATCAACTGGTCAAGCTTCACGGCGTTTCTCGCCTGCGAAAACCAGTGGCGTGTTGCGGCCGGTTTCGGCTTTGTCATGCGTCTTGGGCTCGAATGGAACGCGGTCGATATTTTGTTGCGCCGGCGCGGCCTGGGTGACCGTGAATTCGAGGACATGCTGGTGATGGAACGGGCGGCCCTCGACATCTTCCAGGAGGAGCGCGACTGATGGCGGCTCCGCTCAACGTCTCGCTGATGATCACCGCCAACGCCTCGGGCGTTGCCGCAGCCGTCGGCGAGACGCGCAGCGAGCTGGAGGCGGTCGGTACGAGCGCGCGGGACACGCAAGGCGCGCTGGATCGGCTGGACGTCGCCAACGACGGCGCTGCGGTGTCGGCCAAGCGGGCCGGCGACGCCGCGCGCGGACAGGCGGCGGCCGAGCGCGACCTCGCTGCCGCCGTAGCTTCCTTCGCCGGGATCCGGCCGGACACCAGCGGCAGCGACTACGCCCGGAGAGCCGCCGATATCAATGCCTATGGGGCATCGCTCGATCAACTCAGGGCAAAATTCAATCCCGTCTTCGCCGCATCCAAGGCCTATGAACGCGAGCTCGATGAGCTTTCCCGGGCACAGCGCATGGGCGCGATCACGGTCGGCGAACATGGCGCGGCGCTTGAGCTGCTCAATGCCCGCTACGCATCTGCCGGCCAGGCGAGCGCGCAATTTGCCAACCAGGCAGGCATGGCGCGGATGCAGACGGCAAATCTGGGCTATCAGATCCAGGACATCGGCACGATGATGGCGTCGGGTCAGAACCCGTTCATGCTGCTGGCCCAGCAGCTGCCGCAGGTGACCATGCATGGCGGTCAGCTGACCGGGGTAATGGGAGCGCTGAAAGGCCAAGTCGCCGCACTTTTCTCGCCGCTCGGGTTGCTCACCACCGGCTTCGTACTGGCGGGTTCGGCGGCGATCTCCTATTTCACCAGTGCGACCGACGAGGCCGATGCGGCCGCCGATGCGCTGGACGATGAGCTCGACCTGATCAGGCGCGTGGCCGATGAATGGGGAAATGCAGTCCCCGAAATCCGCGCCTATGCCGACGAACGCGAACGCGCGCTCAGTAAAGATGAACTGAATAAAGCGACCCAGGCGACCATCGACGCCCGGTACGCCCAGGCGCGCGCCGAGATCGGCGAGTTGAGAACCTCGATCGGCGAGTTGATCAGCGATATGTACCGGGCTGGCGAGTCGAGCGCCGAGGTCAGCGCCATCCGCGACGCCTTCAACGAGGCCGACCAGGCTGCGCAGGATCTTCGTGATGCGCAGAAGGAAGGTCGGGCGACGGCCGAGGCTAGTGAGCGAGTCAACCGGGCATTGGCCACGCTTCTGGGCAATGAATTTGTGGCTGGAGCCGACGATGCCAGCGCCGCCATCCGCCGCTACCGCGACGCGCTCAGCGAGGCGGCGGATCAAGGCGGGCGTCTCGCCAACAGTCGCGCCGTGGCGGAACTTACAGAAAAAGAACTCGGCGTCCTTGGCCGTGTCGGGCCGGTTTATTCCGGCGGTGGAAAATTCCTCAACGAGGCAGAACTGCAGGAAGAGCGGGCCAACGCCACCAAGTCACAATATCAGATCGAACAGGAACGGCTGGCACGGCGCACCCGCGCACCGCGCAAGACAGAGGCCGAGCGCGCGGGCGAGCGCTATGACGACATCATCGCCAATGCAGAGGCCGCGATCGCTGCCCAGCGCCTGGAGGCCGAAGCCTACGGCATGACGGAACTCGCCGCCGACCGGTTGAGGCAACAGCAGATCCTGCTCAACCAGGCCCGCTCCGCCGATATCGCGCTGACGCCCGAGCAGATCGAAAATCTCAAGGAGCTGGGAACGACGCTGGCCGACGTGACGGCCGAGACCGAACGCCAGGGCGAAGTGTTGGCCGACCGCAAGGCGATGTGGGGAGACGTGATCGGTGGCCTGCGCGAGGCCGCCAGCGACGGCAAGATCGAACTTCAGGAACTCGGCGATATCGGCATGCGGGTGCTCGACCGGCTGATCGACAAGATCCAGACCGACCTTTCGGACGCGCTCTCCAGCCTGGGTGGAGGCGACAGCTCTGGTGGTGGCTTTGGCGGCATCCTGTCATCGATCTTCGGCGGGTTGTTCGGGGGTGGACCTGCCGTCCCTACGGGAGGCCAGTTCGGCCTGGCCGCGTTTGGCGGTGCGGGGCTCTATGACGATGGCGGTGACACCGGCAGCGGCTATACCGGCGCGGGCGGACGCCTGCAGGTCGCGGGCCTCGTTCACCGTGACGAATTCGTCTTCTCTTCGCCAGCGGTGCGCACGATTGGAGTGAGCCGGCTTGACCGGATGCACCAGGCAGCCAAAAGCGGCCGCGGGTTTGACGATGGCGGCTGGACAGGCGGCGCGCCCGGCGGCTGGACCGCCGGGCGGTCAGGCGGGGGTGCCGGTGTGATGCACTTCACTCAGGAGAACAACTTCTCAGGCGTTGTCACGCCAAAGGAAATCGAGGCTGCCATCGAGGCCGGCACGGAAAACGCCGTCGCCCGCGCCAGGAGCGAATTCAGGGTGACATACCACAAGAACAACCGCGCCGGGACGCTTGCTTGATGGCGATTACCGTTCTTCCGTTTCCCGACCTGCCTTATGAAGAGTTCGATCTTGTGCCGGTCAACACGCAGCAGATCTCCTCAATGCAGGATCGCACCACCGAAACGGCGGATTTCGGGACGGCTTACTGGTCGCTCACGACTGCGCGCACCGGCAAGCTTACGCGTTCGGAGCTCGATATCGCCGATGCGTTCCTCCAGGAAGCCTCGCTCGGCAAGACGGTGTTTGAATGCCATTGTGTCTATCGCCCGCGACCGGCCGCCTATGGCGCGACACCGCTGTCGGGGACCAGGGCAACCGGAGGTGCGTTTGACGGGACTGCCACGCTCGATGCAGTGACAGACAGCCGCACGATCGTCGTGTCCGGTCTGCCGGCCGGGTTCGCCGTCAACAGGAGCTGCCTGGTTGAAATCCGCAAATCCGGAACTGTTCGATCACTGCACCGGGTGATGGAAGCGGCGACGGCAGACGGCGGCGGCCAGATCACGCTGTCGATCCTGTTTCCGCTCGCCACGAGCGTGTTCACGCCCGCCAACTCGATCGTCAATTTCGAACGGCCGAGCTGCCTGATGAAGCTCATGCCGGGCTTCAGCGCGCCCAAGGCGATATCCGCCAGGCGGGCAAGCTTCTCTGCAAAGGAGATATTCTGATGGCAACCGCACTCGAAACCGCGGTCGCCGCCCAGGTCGACAGCGGCGAGATCAGGGTCATTCCGCTGATCAGGTTCGACCTCAAGGGCAAGGGCGAGACGCCGGACAAGGTGGTGGGATATCATGTCGGCGGGCGGCCATTCACCTGGGGCGGGCTCGAATACCTGCCAAACCGGTTCCTGAATTCGGACGGCCTGGTCGCCGCACTTGGCAACGAAATCTCCAGCGTGACGATCTCGTTCTCCGATGTGCCCACGGACAACCCCGAAGACGCGATCGCGGCGATCGAGAACTACGAGTACATCAACGCGCCGGTCACCGTTTCCTATCTCTGTGGAGATCCGAAAACCGACGAAGTGCTGGGCGTGCTGGTCACGCACTTCTACGAGATCAACGATGTCGAGTTTCAGGTCGGGGAGCTCGATGAGAACGCTCTGGCCACCGTCACGCTCGATATCGAGCTTGAGACGCTCGCCCGGCGCTACCGGGACCAGACCTATATCAAACGATCGGCCGAGGACCAGGCGCGGCACAATTCCGCGACCGACACAGCGTTAGAGTATGTGGCCACATCGCCGCAATGGCCTGAGGAATGGGGGCAGCGATGAACAGGTCAGCACTCGTCTCCGGCATCATCAGAACCGCGCGGGCCGAGGCTTACGCCTATGGCGTCAATGACTGCTTCTTCCTTGGCCTCAAGGTGATCGATGGACTGCAGGGAACGTCTCACATCAAGTCGTTTGCCGGGTCCTACAGGACGCTAACAGGCGCACACCGTGCGCTGCGCAAGCGCGGCCATGAGACGATCGTGACGCTCTATGCCGAATTGCTGCCGATAATCCCATGGGGCCGTGCGCGAATCGGCGATCTGGCGGTTGTCGATATCGACGGCGCGGAGCACGTCGCCGTTCACGGTGGCCAGGCATGGATGTCGATCACCGAAGACGGGCCGCGCTCATGGCCGCTTCACCTCGCCAAAAGCGCGTTCAGGGTTTAGGCGATGGCGATTTTCACAGCCATAGGAACTGCGATCGGGGCAGCGCTGTTCGGCGCCGGCACCCTGGCGGCATCGATCGTCGGGTCGGTGATCTCCGGCGGGCTGATGCTCGGCGCACGTCTGGCGCTGTCCTACATCAACCGGCCTAAGAAGACGCTCAGCACCGCTGTCCAGGGGCAGGTGCAGCTTGGCGGCGATGTCCCGGTGCAGGTGCTGTTCGGCACAGGCAAGACCAAGGGGCACCGGCTCTATTATGCCAAGTACGGTGGCGGCAATGCGCAGAACGCCGAAGTGTTCGTGCTGGCCAATGGCCGATGCGATGGGCTTGAGCCCTACATCTATTTCTATGGTGAAAAGCACGACCTGATCAGTGTTGCTACGGTCGGCAACGAAACCGCCCGCTTTACAGTTGACGGCTTCGGCGCGTCGATCAACATCCGGTTTTATGATGGAAGCCCCGGCCAGCTTGCAGATAGCGAATTGGTCGCGGCAACGTCCGCGCTTGGCAACCCATGGAAAACCACAAGCACGGTTGCCGGTCACGCTTATGTCGTGGTTGAGCGCACTTGGTCCGCAAGCTTGTTTGACAAAGGCAGGCCGGAGTTTGAATTCGTCCTGCGCGGGAACCTTTGGTATGATCCACGCAAGGACAGCACTGTGTCAGGCGGGTCTGGTCTACACCTGATTGATGACCCGGACACATGGGAGCATACTCAGAACCCGGCTATTCACCGGCTTAATTTCCAGCTTGGATTGCGTGGCGTTCTCTCGGGCGATGTGCTGGTCGGTGTCGGCAAGTCGATCAACCAGATCGATGTGGCGATGCACATGGTGGCTGCCAATGTCTGCGATGCCGAACGCACCGTCGGCGGACGGACAATCCCGACCTATCACTGCAATCTTTTTGTCTCGGCCGAGGACGATCACCTTGCGGTTCTCCAGATGATGGAGGACGCGATGGCTGGCTATGCGGTCAACCGCGCCGGCCTGGATGGCGTCCTGGCTGGCGCGCCGCAGGTGCCTGTGCTGGAGATCACCGCCGCCGACATTCGCGCCGATGCGCCGCGTAGTGCGAAAAACCGCCGCTCCGGGTTCGACAGTATCAACATTCTGTCGGGTCAGTTCACCTCGATCGAGGCGCATTGGAACCCGGAGAGCCTCACCACGGTCAGCGTCAATGCCGACATCGTGGCCGACGGGCGCAAGCGGCCTGCGGGCAACGATTTCCTGCAAGTCACCGACCCTGATATTGCGCAATATCTCCTTAACATCCGTTACCGCCAGAACCGCAAGGCAAAGCAGCGTTCGCTGCCGGTGTCGCGCAAGGTGGGTACGCGCCTGCAGCCCGGCGACTGGGTGACCTATGAAGGCATCGATTGGCTCGTTAACAAGTGGGGCTTTGATGCAAAGTTCCAGTTCACTCTGGAGCTGGCGGAGACGGGCGACGATGTCTACGACGAAGCGGGAATTACCGCCGGCCCGGTGATCGTCCCGCCGTTGACGCCGGTCAACCCGTCGCTGATCTCGACGGTAGCTGGCTTCGGTGCGGTCGCGGGCCTGATCGAGGGTGTGGATGGCGCGCAGGTGCCCGCACTGCAATTCACCTGGGACGATCCCCAGGACCCGACCATCACGGCGATCCGGATCGAGTACCGCAAGAACGGCACGACGGAACCGGTGTTTTATGCAGTGTCGAATGACCCGGCGAGCAGGTCGCTGATCGTATCTTCGGAAGTGATGAGCGCCACGACCTATGACGCGCGCGCGACCATCACCACGGTTCCGGACCGCCTTAAGTCCTACACCTCATGGGTGACCACATCGACCGCCACGGCGTCTCTGCAGGTCGTTTTGGCGGAACTGGGATCGGATGTTGTCGGTCGTTTCGAGCAGATCGAAACAGATGTTGGGGATGTTGTCGCCACGGCGACCCAGATGGCCGAGGATCTGGCGCAGGAAGTGACCGACCGCGCCAACGCCGTAGCCGGCGAGGCAGCAAGCAGGGTGGAACTCGCTCGCGTGCATGCGGGCGATATCCGGCGCAGCCGTGACGGTCTGCTGGAGCTTGCAAATGAAATCGTCGAACTGGGGTCCAATGCCGAGCTTGACCGGCAGGAAATCCGCCAAAGCCTGACTTCAACAATTGGCGATGTGACGGCGGCCTATGAGCAGGCGATCACGGTCGCCACCGGGCCGGACAGCGCGCTGGTCGCGGTGCAGACCAACCTTGCGGCCCAGATCGCCGACACAAACGCCACGATTGACAGCATCAATCTGGCCTATGCCGACTCGGATGCGGCAATCGCACTGCAGACCACCACGCTGGCGACGCAGATGCGCGGCGCATACACCGGCTCGGACTGGACCCAGGCAGGCGGGATGATCTCGCAGATCAATGCCTCGATCACCAGCCAGTATGAGAGCCTGAGCGAGGCGATTGCATCGGTCAGCGCCGGCGTCGGTGAGCAGTTCGATTTCGCCACGATCTGGAACTTTGACAGCGCGATTCAGGGCTGGACCGGAAACGGCACCCCGACATGGGTATCGGGCGGTGGCTGGTTGCGGCCTGCGAACCACGCCACCGATCCCTATGTGATCTCGCCGTCCGGTCTGGCGATTGATCTCGACACCTACGGCCATGTGCGGCTGCGCATTCGCAAGACCGGTGCGCCGACATGGGAAGGCTATCTCTGGTGGAAGCTGACCGGCGACAGCACCTGGGATGCCGCCAGGCGCATCACCATTGCCGAGCCCGCCTTCGACAGCGGCATCAGTGTTGTCGCGGTCGATCTCGACATCACCGGCGAGCTGGGCCAGATCCGCATCGATCTGTCGAGTGAACAGGACGGGACGGATTATTTCGAGATCGACTGGGTTGCTGTGGGCCGTCCGTCGCCGGGCGCGTCCGTGGCAAGCGTCAACACGATCAACACCGCGCTGTCCAACGCGATCAATTCCGAAGCGTCGGCTCGCGAGGCTTTGGCTGTCAATCTGACCGGCGTGACCGATCCTGCCGGGCTTGTGCTTGGCGACCTGGCTTCGGGATTGATCTACAGCGAGCGCACGGCTCGGGTTGCCGCCGACAGCTCCATGCAGTCGGATATAATCACGCTGTCGGGCTCGCTTGCGGCGGCGGAGGGGAACATCACCGCCACCGCCGACGCGGTCTCGGCTCTCGATATCCGGGTCGAGGCCACTGAAGACGGGGTCAGCACACTTTCGTCGGATCTGACCGCGCTTACGGGTACCGTCGCAGGCAAGGCGGACACGTCTGCTCTCGACGAGCTGGCGACTGAAATTAACATCGGCAACCTCGAAGGTCTGTCCGCACAGGCGACCGGGATACGTTCGCTTGAATCGTCTTTGCTCGCCGATGCGCTGGAGACGGTAGAGCTTGGCACTGGTGCTTATCTCGCCAACCAGCAAACCAACTCTGCATTGGCCGCTGTGCGACAGGAGACCTACACCCGGACCGACCAGAATGAGGCCGCGACGACCGCTGTTGCCGGCCGGGTTGACGTGCTTGAGGCGACCCTTCCCGGTAAGGCAGACGCGTCTTACGTGAGCTCGGTTGAAGCGCGGGTTGCTGACACGGAAACCGGCCTGACTGCCGCCGTCGAAGCGATAGACCTGCAGGAAGTGGAGATCGGCACAAAAGCCGACGCCACGGCGCTTGCGACAACGAACACGGCTGTTTCCACACTGGACGGCGAAGTCACCTCTCTTGCCTCGCAGGTATCGTCGGTAGAGGCAAAGGCCGATGACGCTACCGCTTCGGGTCTGGTGAAGTTCGAGGCGGTGGCCGCACCCGCAGGGGTCACGTCACGGTTCGCCGTCATGCTGCGCCAGACAGTCGGCGCCGCCTACAAGACCGCCGGCTTTTACCTCGATCTGAGGATGGTCGAGGGTGAACTGGTATCTGAATTCGCGGTGCTGTCCGATCGCTTCGTGGTCACTGACGGGGCAAACAACAGCTACCCGCTGGTGTTCGAGGGAGGCGTGCTGAAAACCCAGAACCTCAAGGTGGGATGGGGTGACATCGAGGGTGTGGCGATTGGCACCGCGCAGATAGCCAACGCCGCCATTACCAGTGCGAAGATCGGTTATCTGGAAGTCAATGAAAGCAACATCAGCCTGGGATCGATCACGGCGAGATATTTGCTGACCGGGGAGATCACGAACGCGAACTCGGCCTCCTGGACCACTGTCGCAACTGTGACGATAGATAACCCGTCAGAGAGCTTTGTGCTTCTCCATTGGTCGCTGACACAGTCTGGCGCCCGGGCATCGGGTACCGGATCGACTTCGCTTCAGACGCGGTTTCGGCGGGTGACCGGCAATGTCACGATCGGATCGATATTCGGGACAATCGGGGGCAGCGGCGGTGGAAGTGTCGCTGCCAGTGGCAGTGCTTTCGAAATCGACGATGCGCCTGCCGGCAACGTGACTTATGCGATCGAATATCTGGCGTCCGGCTCGCCAACCAACAGTCCGGCCAAGACGGTCTCGGGAACCGTCAAATTCATGTGGGGCAAGCGATGATCCGATCCGTGACCCGGCTCCCTTCCTGCCGCCGCCAAACAGCCTACGCATTCACCGGGCTCTTTCACACGAGGTAGAAAATCATGGCCACATCCTATTCCACCGGCACAGTCTCAATTGCAAACGGCGCAACCGCTCTGACCGGGTCCGGCACTGCATGGTCAACCAACGGCGTTCAGGCCGGCGACATCTTCGAAGCCAACGGCCTGACTATCGAAATTGCCAGCGTGGCGTCCGATACATCGATCACGCTTGCGCGTGCGTGGCCCGGGGCCACCTTGTCCGGCAACAACTATTCCATCAGGTTCACTCCTGTGAACACCCGGGTATTGGTTCAGACCAACACGCTTCTGGCGCAACTCGGCAATGGCATTCTGACTGGTCTTTCCAACGTGGCGTCCCCTGCCGCCGACAAACTCGCCTACATGACCGGCGCGGCGACGTGGGGACTGATCGATTTCAAGGCCTGGGCGCGAAGTTTTTTATCGGCGGCGGACAAGGCCGCGGCGCGCACTGCCCTGGAGCTCGGTAGCGCCTCAAGCCCGACGTTTGCCGGCCTCACCACGACAGGCGTGCATACGCTGGCCGGTGGGCAGATTGCATTCCCGGCTACCCAGAACCCCTCGGCTGGAGCCAATGTGCTTGATGATTATGAGGAGGGCGAATGGACCATGGAATTGCAGTTCGGTGGGGCGAGCACAGGTATCACCTATGGTGCAAACGGCGGCTATTACACCAAGATTGGCAGACTTGTGGCCTTGAGCGGGTATCTTCTGCTTACCTCAAAGGGAAGCTCAACAGGAACAGCAGGCATTGCTGGTCTTCCGTTTGCAAGCTCGCTCTCCACACGCGGCTATACAAGCGGCGGACTTGGTCTTCATACGAATATGGCCTCATTGTCGTCAATACCGGCATGGAGCAGTCAGGTTGGTCAACCGTCCATCTTGCTTAGGCATTTTGGTGCCGGGAGCACCATCGCGAGTGTGACCAATGCGCACTTCAACGATAACTCGGGACTTATGCTCAACATCCTTTATCAAATTTAGGGAGACGCAAATGACCGGCACGTTCATGCCAATTATCACCGAGATCGACGATTTCGGAAACGTCAATGTGCGCACCACTGCCAGCGAAACCGCAAAGCCGCACCGGAGGGTCATTGCACCCGGCGCAGTGATCGGCGGCTCTTGGGTCCCAACCGATGTTTCGGCCGAACCGCAAGAGGTGAAGGACGCAGTGGCTGAGGCATGGACGCCGGCTGTTGTGTCCAGCTACAGGTCCATGGCTTTGCAGTCCTACGCGGAAGCTGTACCGGCGCCTGTCACCTCGATCCACAAGGCGTATTTCCGGGCGGCGCTGGCGGCATTCGACAAGCTCGGCGATGTTGATGCAGCCGTGACAGCGGCCGGTCCTGTCAAGGCCGAACTCTGGGCGGGCGCGACCACGATCGACATCACCGATCCGGACGTAGTGGCAATCGCCGGCGCCCTGGAAATCGACGTCGCCGCCGTGCTGACCAAGGCCCGGGAAATCCAGGCCGGCGACCGGGCGGCTTAGGAGGTGCTGATGCCAGGATGGGACCGGATCTAGGATCGTCACGCTGATCCTAGATCTTTTTGAGGCTGAGGAGCTGCTCGACCAGGCTTTGAGCCAAGGCCAGCCGGTGAAGTCTGCTTGGTTGGGGCGCGAGCCCGGTTCTTTGACATTGTGAATTTCGCCCGAGGTGCAAGAGAGCACCCGGGCGGCCGGAGCGCTCACACGCTCCAAGCGACGGGCCTAGATTGGCGTCCCGACCCGTCAGATGCAGCACACGACAACATCTCACCCGGCTCGCTTTCGCAAGCACGGCCACGGTGACTGATTCTGTCGGGATACGAAATGAGAGACATACGATGCGGCAAATGTTCGGCTCTGCTGTTTAGGGCTGGACACGACGCCATATCCAACGATATCGAGATCAAGTGCCGCCGATGCGGCACCATCAATCATCTGAGGCCATCCGAGCCCGCGACCGAACGCCAGGAGCGTCGATCAAGGAGCCCAGACGATGTCCCATCCTGTTAAGCCCATCTCTCCGCCAGCGGCCTATATCGGCGGCAAGCGCATCCTCGCCAAGGCAATCATCAATCGCATCAACGCCACGCCCCACACCGGCTATGCGGAGGCTTTTGTGGGCATGGGCGGTGTGTTCCTGCGCCGGACGATCAAACCCCGGACAGAGGTAATCAACGACTTCAATGGTGAGGTCGCCAATCTCTTCCGGATCCTGCAGCGGCACTACCCGCAGTTCATGGAAACGCTCAAGTTCCAGATCACGTCCAGGCGCGAGTTCCAGCGCCTGGTGGCCTCGGATTCGGCGACGCTCACCGATCTGGAACGCGCGGCCCGCTTCCTCTATCTCCAGCGGCTGACTTTCGGCGGCAAGGTCAGCGGCCGGAGCTTTGGCGTCGACAAGGCCGGTGGCGGCCGGTTCAACGTGACCCGCCTCGGGCCGGTGCTGGAGGACATCCACGAGCGCATGGCGGGCGTCGTTATCGAGCAGCTCGACTGGCGCGCCTTCCTCAAGCGCTGGGACCGGCCGGGCATGCTGTTCTATCTCGACCCGCCTTACTACGGGAACGAAGACGACTATGGCGCCGGCCAGTTCTCACGGTCGGATTTCAGCGACATGGCGACGGTGTTGAAGGGTATTCGAGGGTGCTTCAAACTGTCTTTGAACGATGTTCCAGAGGTGCGCGCGATCTTCAAAGGTTTCGAGATCGAGAGTGTTGATTGTACCTATTCGATCGCTGGTGGTGCGGGGAAGAAGGTGAAGGAGGTCATTATTTCGGGGTGATTCGAAATCAGAATTATCCGTGTCGGTGTCTGCACATGATCGCCAAATTTGGCATCCATAACTGTGGTTTCGTCAGCCCCGCAAATCTTAGAGTGGTGGCTATTTGTATGGTCGGAATTAAGGGTGCGTTTACCATCCACAAGACCAAATTGTTCACGCGGACGGGCGGCATCAGCGCTGTGATCGGGACCGGTTCGGAGACATGCTGTTGGTAAGCAGCGCCACATCACGATACCAACATGGCCGAAGTCAAAGAAATGCTGATCGTATGGATTGAATCAATTCCCTTGAAGGGCTTTAGTACCGCAATCGGAAAATTGGGTTGGGGAGCGTGGGTTTGTACGACTTCAGCATCGAAGAACTAGATACGGACACGATCGATCTGGACTATGAAAATCCCCGGATCGTTGGCGAGCCTCCAAAGAGCGAACAAGACATCGTTTCATATCTCTTTCAGTTTGAGGGGCTCAAGGACCTGATCGAGAATATCGCTTCAGGAGGGGTGAACCAAGCAGCAGAGCTCCCCTACGTGATGCACAATGGAGATCGATACATTGTCATTGAAGGCAACACGAGAATGACCGCGTATCGCCTGTTAAGTGGAAGCCTTAAGGCACCCCCTCGGTTTGCCGGGCTAGTCCCAAAAGTTAGCGAAGAGATCGTCAACCAGTGCAAAAAAGTCAGATGCGCCATCGCAGATAATCGAGATCAACTGAGAAGACTGCAGGCGGAAGCCCACTTTGGCCGAGGGGCCAAATCGCCTTGGTCCTATTTGGCCACAAGGCAGGAAATCCATCGGCTTTGGAGTGGCGGAAAATCGATCGAGGAGCTTGCATCGATATACAGTTCGAAACCGGCAGATATTCGAAGCTATCTCATTCAATATGACCTATATCAAAAGGTGTTGGGCTTGGAATGGTCGAAGGAGGAGCTGGAGCTACTCAAAGCGCCCGAGCTAACATTTAACCCTCCAGTACGGTTTTTCGACACAATTGATCACCGGAAGCGGGTTGGTGTCGAATTCGATATGCTCTCTTGTACCGTGAAGCTCATTGCGAGTGACGCAGCGGATAAGCTGAGACACCTAATCCGCAAACAGCTGATCGAAAAGCACAATTCAATTACTGCCACATCCAAGTATCCAGAGATTTTCGCGGACTATGTTGCACCTGAGAAAAAGGACGAGGAAGCGGCAGGAAGCGAGCAGGAAGATCGCAGTGACACTGACAATCAACCCGAAACGGGAAAAGGGTCGGGCAAAGGTGAGGAGAATCCCTCGGAGGAACCGGGCGATGACCATCAGGAACCCTCTTCAAGACCGAAACCCTTCCGCTTGTTTGAATACTCACCCATCGGCACTTCGGCGGCCTGGCGACAAATGATGAGTGAAGCCAAGAGGCTAAATTGCCAGAATTACCCCACAGCCGGCGCCGGGTTGCTCAGGTGCATCATCGAGTACCTTTGCATTGAGATAGTCAATCGGGAGAACCTAAACCCCCAAGGGAAAGACAACACCCTTGAGCCAGCATTCAATCTCGTGCTGAGCTGGCGGCAGTTGCCCAAGAAACAGCAACGGATCCTTAAAGATTTTAAGGACAGTGGTCATATCAATTGGCTTAATCTCGTCCTGCATGGTGGGACAAAGGTCGATCCGCTCAAGCTAATGCGTGTGAGAGATGCAATTGATGAGTTTGTGAAGGTTAATCGATGAAGTCTCCATCACCGCTTCGTTATCCGGGTGGGAAGGCGCGTCTGTATCCGCTGGTGTCACAGTTGATTCGTGAGAACTCATTGGCGGGGTGCACCTACTGCGAGCCATTTGCTGGGGGAGCTGGATTAGCGTTCTCGCTGCTTGCCAACAGTATTGTGGGCTCGGTAAAGCTAAACGATTTGGACGTTGGGATAGCGGCATTTTGGCGATCAGTGTTCCATACGCCCAATGAACTGATCGAGTTAATCGGATCCACACCGATCAGCATCAGCGAATGGCATCGGCAACAAGAAGTGCGGAAAAACCCAGCGACCGGTAACGATCTACTAAATGGTTTCGCATTGTTTTTTCTAAATCGGACCAATCGATCTGGGATAGTGGATGGCGCCGGTCCCATCGGTGGCTACGAACAGACTGGACAATGGCTCATGGATGCGCGCTTTAATAGGGAACGCTTGTCCGCACAGATACACCATCTTTCTCAGTTCAAGGATTGTGTGGAAATCACCGAGAAGGATGCGGACACCTTCATCGACGAGGTCCTCTGTGATGAAGAGGCATTCTTGTACCTTGACCCACCGTATTATCGGAAAGCGCAAAAGCTCTATCTGAACCACTATCATCATGAAGACCACAAACGCATCGCTGAAAAGCTCAAGGACCAACGGCTCGGACGCTGGATTGTGTCATATGATGATCAGCCGGAAATTTCCGCTTTGTATGCCAGCTTCCGGGCCATCAGCTACCCGCTCCAGTACTCAGCCGGGCGCAAAACCGTAGGAATAGAACGAATGTTTTTCAGCGACTGTCTTCTGCTAGGTGAATACACCGGCGTCGCTGCCTAGCGCTCCAGATCGCGAATAGCCACCCTGCAGCTTTGTCGTTGAACAAGAAAGCTTCAACACTTCGTGTGGCAAAACCGGGTGACATATAGTGTAAAACCGCGCGACCGGCTACACCAGCTACAGCGGGGACCGAGGGGGAGGCGGACGCCGACGCGCGTTCGATGGCAGTTCGGCAAGACCCTCGGGAGTGACCCGCCCAAGCCTTCTATCGGCTCGTCCTCGTGTCCGGTCTCCTTCATATGACGGAGTCAAGGATCCAGATGCTATATTCCTGGTTTGCCGCGCATACGGTTCATCTGATCCGTGCGCTCAGCTATTCCCATTTCCGCCAGATAGGCCAGCATGGGCTGATTGATTTGAAGTGCCGCAGTGCGGATCATCTGGAATTGAACGCGCATGTAGTTGAGCTGTTCCAGCATCGCTGCCTCCCCTATTTTGAGCAGGCAACCATACACGACCATGAGATGCCATTCGATATTGCGCACAGCGCCATATGATTTGGCGCGCTACACGAGCCAGGCGGGAGGGAATGCCCCCCGATGCGGCCACGCAAACGTCAGCGTGGCCCGCGGGGCGAGGCGATGGCCAGTGCGGTTCCGCTGGCGGCGCGCTTTCCTTTCGGGAGTGCCGCGCCAGCCAGCCACCGGGCCGGGGTCCAGGTTTCCTGCCTGCGGTACGCGGGCAGGGCGGCAGCCCCGGTTCCGGGCCTGTGGCGGACATGTTTGCGCAAGGCAAGCAGGGTCCGTGCCGGAACACGCGTCCAAAGCATCTCCCGTGGTTTGTCCAGACCGCGGCCGGGGCAACCCGGGCGGAGGGCCCCGAAGAGGGGCAGGTGAAGAAGCCAACCTCCGCGTGCTTCGCGAGGCCGCCGCCTGCCGGATGGGGACGCCATCCGGCGAGTTCCGGGCCGCGCGCGCGTAGCGCCACCCTATTGCTTGCTTACCTGAGGCACTGCCCGCGTGCGGCCCTCCGGATCCTGCTTCTGCTCACACCCCGGCGGCACATGTCGCGCGGGCCGCGTGTGCGGCTGTCTAAATGCAGGGGACGGTTTGCTTTCGGTCATCGGAGCGCCTGCATTTAGGTGGTCGATCGATTGCCCGAAACGAAACTGTCCCCGACCTGGTTACTGCGCATCAAAATCCAGCACCAGTTTTTCCGTCGTCGGGCGGGACTGGCAGGCCAGCGTGAAGCCGGCGGCGATTTCCCAGGGTTCGAGCGAGAAATTTTCGTCCATGGTGGCGGTGCCCTCGACGATTTTGCAGCGGCAGGTGCAGCACATGCCGCCGGCGCAGGAATAGGGCAGGTCGAGGCCGGCGCGCATGGCGGCGGTGAGCACCGTGTCGGCCTCGGCGTCGACGGTGATCATGCGGCGGGCGCCGTCGAGGATGATTTCGACTGCGGCGCCGTGTTTGGCGCCACTGGCAGGCTTCGGCTCGGGCGCGGGGGCTGCGCCGGGAGCCGGGGTGAACAGCTCGAATTTCAGCCGGTCCCGGTCAACGCCGAGCCCCAGCATGGCGGTTGAGGCCGAGCGGATCATCGGTTCGGGGCCGCAGATATAGATGGCGTCGGCTGATTTCGGGTCGATCAGGCCATGGCTTGCCAGCGTTTCGAGCTTGGCGGCATCGAGACGCCCGTTCATGATCTCGACGTCCTGGATTTCCTCGTCCATGACATGCAGCAGCGTGAAGCGGGTGGTGTAGCGGTCCTTGAGATCATTGAGATCATCGCGGAACATGACGCTTGCGGAATTGCGGTTGGCGTAAAGCAGGGTGACGCTGGAGCCGGGTTCGCCGGCCAGCACCGATCTGGCGATCGACAGGCACGGCGTGATGCCCGAGCCTGCGGCGAGCAGCAGATAATCATGGTCGCCGCCGATCGGTGCCGTGAACCGGCCCTGCGGCGGCATCACCTGAATCCGGTCGCCGGGCTTGAGGCTCTGGGCAAAGCCCGAGAAGCGGCCGTTTTCGATGTGCTTGACGCCGACGGTGCGGCGGCCGGTCTGCTCAAGCGGCGAACAGATCGAATAGGAGCGGCGCATGTCTTCGCCACCGATGTCGGCGCGCAGCGTCAGATACTGGCCCGGCACGAAGGCGAAGGTCTCGTCGAGATCACCGGGAATGGCAAAGGTGATGGCGACCGCATCCGGCGTCTCGTTGCGGACGGCGGCAATTTCGAGTTCGTGAAAGCGCGGTGCGGCCATGATGAAGGTTCCCTCAGATGCACTTGAAATAGTCGAAAGGCTCGGCGCAGGTGTCGCAGCGGTAATGCGCCTTGCAGGCGGTGGAGCCGAATTCGGAGACTTTTGTGGTGTGAGTCGAGCCGCAGCGCGGGCAGGCGACGGTGTCCTCGGCAAAGAAGGCCCGCCTGCCGCCGGATGCGCCCGCCGGCGGGGCAATGCCATAGGCGCGCAGTTTCTCGCGGCCTTCATCGGAAATCCAGTCGGTGGTCCAGGCCGGCGTGATGACGCGTTCGATTCTGGAGTCAATTCCGGCGGTTAGAAGTGCTGTTTCCACCGCCATCTCAATGGCAATCACTGCCGGGCAGCCGGAATAGGTCGGCGTCAGTTTGACGACGATCTGGCCGGTCTCATCGCGGCTGACCGAGCGCAGGATGCCGAGATCGGCAACGGTGACGCAAGGCACTTCCGGATCGGGGACAGTGCTTGCCACTTCGAGCGCGCGGGCGAGCTGGAAATCTGCAACGTCGTTGCGTTGCCCCTGGCTGCCTTGGCCCTCGGTCACGGTCGGCGTCTCGGATGAGGCGGACATTCCGCTCACCAGGTCTGGCCGGGATAGGCGCGCTGCATGAACTGCAGTTCGGCCAGCAGATGGCCCATGTCCTCACCATGCAGGCCGTCGCGGCCACCCTTTTGCGGGACGCGGACTTCCGGCAGCTCCAACTTGGCCGCAGCGAACACGGTGGCGATGGTCTGGTCCCACCCGGCACGCAGGCTTTCGGGGTCGGGCAGCAGCTTGGCTGCGATGGCGTCGGCGCGCGCCGGCGAGGCCATGAACATTTCGCCGGTGTAGCGGTGCAACTCGTCGATTGCGGCCTGCATGCGCATCGCGCTTTCCGCGGTGCCGTCGCCCAGCCGGATCACCCATTCGCCGGAATGGCGCAGGTGATAGGCCATTTCCTTTTCGGCCTTGGCGGCGATGCCGCGCAGGATCTCGTCGCTCGAAGTCGTGGCAATGGCGCGCCAGAACGGTTCCATGAAGGCGGCGAAATAAAGCTGGCGGGCCATGGTGACGGCGAAATCGCCATTCCTGCGTTCGACCAGCAGGCAATTGCGATAGTCGCGTTCGCGGCGCAGGAAGGCGAAGTCGTCCTCGCTTCTGCCCTTGCCTTCGAGGTTGCCGGCATGGGCGTAGAGCGCACGGGCCTGGCCGAGCAGGTCGAGCCCCATATTGGCCAGCGCCAGATCTTCCTCCAGCGTTGGCGCATGGCCGCACCATTCCGACAGCCGGTGGCCGAGGATCAGACAGTCATCGGCGATTTCGACGATGGCGCGGAGTGCGGTTTCCCCGGCGCTTGCAACGGGTGCGTTCATCACATGTGCCCCACTTCATCGGGGATCTCGTAGAAGGAGGGATGCCGGTAGATCTTGTCGTCGGCGGGCTCGAAATTGGCTTCCGCAAAGGACGGATCGGAGGCCGAGATTTCAGCCGAGCGGACCACCCAGATCGAGTTGCCTTCGCCACGGCGGGTGTAGACATCACGGGCTGCCTGCAGCGCAAGCGCGGAATCAGCCGCATGCAGCGAGCCGACATGGCGATGATGCAGGCCGTTGCGCGGGCGGATGAAGACTTCCCACAGCGGGGTCAATTCTTCGGTCTTGCTCATTGTGCTGCCTCCTGGGGGATGTGCTTGCGGTCAGCCCGCTTGGCGGCGTGGGCAAGCGCTGCTTCACGCACCCAGGCGCCGTCGTCATGGGCCTTGTTGCGGTCGCGGATGCGGTCGCGGTTCATCTGGCCGTTGCCGGAGACAACCGCCTTGAACTCGGCCCAGTCGATCTCGCCATGGTCGTAGAGTTTTGTCTCCTCGTTCCACCTGAGATCGGGATCGGGGACGGTGAGGCCGATGAATTCGGCCTGCGGCACGGTGGCGGTGATGAATTTCTGCCTGAGCTCGTCATTGGAAAAGCGCTTGATCTTCCATTTCATCGACTGGTCGGAATTGGTGCTGTCGGTGTCAGGCGGTCCAAACATCATCAGCGACGGCCACCACCAGCGGTTTAAGGCGTCCTGCGCCAATTCCTTCTGATCTTCCGAGCCTCGGGCCAGCGCCATCATGATCTCGTAACCCTGGCGCTGGTGGAAGCTTTCTTCCTTGCAGACGCGGATCATGGCGCGGGCATAGGGGCCGTAGGAGCAGCGGCACAGCGGGATCTGGTTCATGATCGCGGCACCATCGACCAGCCAGCCGATTGCGCCGATATCGGCCCAGGTCAAGGTCGGGTAGTTGAAGATGGAAGAGTACTTGGCCTTGCCCGACAACAGCTCGCCGGTCATCTGCTCGCGGGAGACGCCCAGCGTCTCGGCGGCGGAATAGAGATAGAGGCCGTGACCGCCCTCATCCTGGACCTTGGCCAGGAGCGCTATCTTGCGGCGAAGCGAGGGCGCGCGGGTGATCCAGTTGCCCTCGGGCAGCATGCCGACGATTTCGGAATGCGCGTGCTGGCCGATCTGGCGCACCAGCGTGCGGCGATAGCCTTCGGGCATCGGATCGTTGGGTTCGATTTTTTCCTCGCGGTCAATTCGCGCCTGGAATGCGGCCAGAAACTCTTCCGATTCCGTTGTGCTTGAATCCGCGCCGATCAGGCCCTGGCTGTACATATCGAGATCCTCCGCTATGAAGGACAGCATATGTTACAAGCTTAAAGAATGTCAATGGTATTCTGTAACATGTCCGGCCGCGACCCGTTTGGTGGTCAGCCGCCGCCAAATCGCCTTGCCAGCCGCGCATCGGGCGGCGGCAAGGGTCGTGAAGGCGTGGATGCATTGGCGTCGAGCCAGTTTTCCGAGGCCGGAAGTAGGCGGGCGTAGATCGCTGCGATCAGCGCGCGGGTTTCAGGTTCGGGGTCTGTCGGCTGGACCAGATCGGCGGGGATGGCGAGCACCCTGAGCGCCAGCCGCCGCCATTCATGGATCATCAGGCATCTGAGCGCCATGGCGTCTTCCGGCGGGGGCGCTGGGCCGGCTTTGAGCGTTGCGGCGACAGGCAGATAGGCAGCGTGCAACCGGGCCATCTCGGCGGCCTGCCGGGCGTGCTCCATGGCGTTGAGCATCGCCGCGCCCGGGGTGAGCGCCGTTGTTTGCGCCACTGTCGCGCCAGGCAGGTAGAGCGCGGCGGGAAGGCCGGATACTGCGGCAAAGCAGACAAACACCTGCGGTGAGAGCTGCAATGCGCCCGCGGCCTCAATCAGATCCAGGGTGGCATCGGGCAACGGCGCGGGGGCGATCACCAGCGATCGCGGCGCGCCCGCCGGCAACAGCGAGCTTTGGGCATAGATCCGGCGTTCGGCGGAGAGCACGGTTTCGACAACATCGCCAGAGAGCCGGTAGAAACTGTTGCGGCCCTCCCGGTCGCGCTCGATCCACCCATCGGCAGCCAGCCGCGAGAGCGCGGTGCGCACCGCGCCATGTCCGACACCCAGCCGCTGCATCAGCGTCTGCAAGGCGCCAGCTGAAACCACACCACCGCGCGGGCCTATGGCATCACCCAGAAAGCTGACGATCAGCGACCAGGCCGACAGGCGCTGGCCGGCATGCAGTGCGGCAAGGCGTGCGGTGATGGTCTCAGTGATCGGATCGGGTGCGTGCATGGGGACGAGGCAATAGCCGGATTTGGGCGGAGCGGAAAGGGGGAGCCTTGCGAACGTGTCGGGCGCAATTGCCCGGCTGGTCACGAAGCACATGTCCGGGAGGGCAGCGACGCAAGGCTCGTGCCTCGTGCTACAGGAGGCAAAGGTTCAACTTGGCTGTTTCTCCTCGGTCTCGATTGAAGGGAAATCCCTGCGTTCGTCTTGCTTGCCGCCGCACAGGATATCGACGGCGCGGTCGGCTGCATCCTGAAACGGTTCGAGCACAATGGCCAACACCACGACAAGATCCTGCATGATCAGGAAGCCGAGCGCGATCTGCCTTGCGGTCTGATGCCGCAGAGGCGTTTGGACGCCCTTTGACCAATTCCGCCTTGCTAAGGCACAACATTGTAAAAGATACTTGATTCTGACAGGGCTGGGTGCGAACTCCCCGCTTGGCGCTTCCAGATCGAGACAGGTGACAGGGACCGGATGCAATGAAAAACATCATGATGGCCACGGATTTTTCCGAACGGTCGGACCGGGCGCTGAGGCGCGCGATCCTGCTCGCGAGGCAGCTTGGAGCCGGCATCACCCTGGTTCATGTGGTCGATGACGACCAGCAGCGGCGGATCGTCGAGGCAGAGCGCGATGCAGCGGAGACGTTGCTGCGCCAGATGGGCGAAACCCTGCGGGATGCCGATCAACTGGAATGCGAAACCCGGACCATTCTGGCCTCGCCCTTCGCCGGTATCGTTCAAGCCGTCGAAGATGGAAAACCCGATCTTCTGGTCATCGGGCCGCATCGCCGACAGGTGCTCAGGGATGTGTTCATCGGCACCACGGCAGAGCGGACAATCCGTGCGGTGGGATGCCCGGTGCTGATGGTCAATGCGCCGCCGGCCGGAAATTATCGTCACGTGATGCAAACCACCGATCTGTCCGACGGTTCGCGCGAAGCGCTGCAAAGGTTTCCCTCGCTCGGGATTTCCGGTGAGGCGCGAAACTCATTGCTTTATGTCTACGATGCGCCGGCGCTGCGGCTGGCTTTCAGCCACACCATGCCAAAAAGCGAGCGCGAGACCTACCGGAGTGACGAAAGCAGGGATGCGTCACGCAGACTTTCAGAGTTTCTAGCTACGGCGAACTTTGGTGGCGTTGCGCCAATGGTCCGTTTCGAGGCGACAACGGCCCAGCACGAAATCCTGGAAGCAGCGGACGCGGAAAAAGCCGATCTCATCGTGATTTCGACCCATGGCCAGACCGGAATTGCGAAACTGTTCATCGGCAGCGTCACCGAACAGGTGCTGCGGATGTCGCCGGTCGACGTTCTTGCGCTTCCACCGCTCCGCGGCGCGTGAATTTTGCAAAACGAAGCGCGGTTGTGCGACGATCCGCGACCAAGCTTGCATGTTTCACTGACGCGTAAACACCACGCCGAGATTGTTGGCGGGCATTTCGGTGACGGAGGTCATGGCCAGTCCTGCGGGTTCTGCAGCGCGCGCCACATCCTCAAGCAGGCGGATGCCCCATTCGGGGTTTCGGGCGCGCAGGCTTGCATCAAATTCCACATTGCTTGGCTCGAGCGGCCGGCCCCGGCGCCGGTAGGGGCCGTAAAGCACCAGAATGCCTCCGGCGGGCAACAGCTTGCCTGCGGCCTTGAGCAGCCCTTGTGTCGCCGGCCAGGGGCTGATGTGGACCATGTTGATGGCGATCATCGCGTTCGCCCATTCAATTGGCCAGGTCTCGCTTGACGCGTCGATATCGAGCGGCGGAGCCACGTTGGTGACGGCTTCGGCCTGCACCCAATGCAGGGTCGAGGCGCGGGCTTGCGGCGACGGATCGGAGGGCTGCCAGACAAGGTGCGGAAACAGGGATGCGAAATGGATGACATGCTCGCCGGAGCCGCTGGCAATTTCGAGCACGGTTCCGCTGTCAGGAAGCACGTGGCGCAGCAGATCAGCTATCGGGCCGCGGTTGCGCAGCGCGGAGGGACTGGTCAGTTTTGGGTCTTGCGACGGCATCTTTGATCCTTTGGGGCAGTGCGAAGCGAGGCGGCTGAACGGGCATCAACAGCCGGTCTACACGTTCTGACAGGATTTTGCATCTGCAACGCCACGCGTCCGAGGCCTGATACACTCTACCTGCCTGTCAGGGCGTTCGTCGCTTGCGGAGCAGAAATGCGCAAGGGGCTGCTTTTTCTGATCGAGGGGGTGGACGCGAGCTACAGGGCGACCGAGATTCCGTCGACGTAAGACCGGTGATGGATCAGCCATTGCCGCTCGCCCAATACGGAGGAAAATATGACTGTACGCCGTATCGTCGCCAATATCGCTGCAGACGCCGTCGCTGACGTCGGTGCCTTCTATGTCGAGTTGTTTGATCTCGAAACCGCCATGGATTTGGGCTGGATCGTCACGTTGGCTTCGGGTGAAACCTCGATGACGCAGATGAGCATTCTCAGCGAAGGCGGCTCCGGTGCACCGGTGCCGGATCTTTCCATTGAAGTCGATGATGTCGACGCCGTCTATGCGCGCGCCAAAGCACGGGGCTGCGAGGTGGTGCACGACCTCACCGACGAGCCCTGGGGCGTGCGCCGCTTCTTCATTCGCGACCCCACTGGCAAGCTGCTCAACGTGCTGTCGCACCGGCGTTAATCTGACGGCCAAGGTCCGAACGCCGATGCCGGGCTTGCGCCGGTGATGTCTGACAATGATCCCGAGACAATGGCCAGGGATTGCAGGGTGTGCGCAAAGCAGATCACGCTCCCAGGGTCCCTGACGCTGTCATTTGTCGACTATTGCGAGCAGGTCTTCAAGGAGCTTTAGGCCATGAGCATTCACCACGTTTGAGAGCGTGACTGCATCGCTTGCAACGCAGGTTATTTACCCTAGGATCGGGTTTGATTTGCTTCAAAGTATGCGTGAAATGCCGGGAAGGATTGCCAGTCATGAAAGTTGTCGTAATGGGAGCCGGCGTTATCGGCGTCACCACCGCCTATTATCTGGCCAAGGGGGGAGCCGACGTGGTGGTGCTTGACCGGCAGACCGGGCCGGGGCTGGAAACCAGCTATGCCAATGCCGGGGAACTGAGCTACGGCATGACCTCGCCCTGGGCCGCGCCCGGGGTGCCGCTCAAGGCGATCAAATGGCTGTTCATGAAGCGCAGGCCGCTGTTCATCTGGCCGCTGATCAGCCCGACCATGTGGAAGTGGGGGCTGCAGATGCTACAAAACTGCAACGAGGAGAGCTACCGCACCAACAAGAGCCGGATGGTGCGGATTTCGAACTATTCGCGCGATGTGATGCCTGATCTGATTGCGGAAACCGGCATCGATTATGATGGCCGCGCGCAGGGCACGCTGCAACTGTTCCGCACCGCCAAGCAGCTCAAAGATTCGAAGGCCGACCAGGAGATTCTGGCCGAGTATGATTCGCCCTACGAGGTGCTGGATCGCGATGGCTGCATTGCCGCCGAGCCAGCGCTGGCAGAGGTCCGCAACAAGTTCGTCGGCGGCTTGCGGCTGACGGCGGACCGGACCGGCGATTGCCGCATGTTCACCATGGCGCTGGCAGAGAAATGCGCCGAGATGGGCGTTGAGTTCCAGTATGGCCAATCAATCAAGGCGATCGCCGTGGAGAACGGCAGAATTACCGGTGTGGACACCGAAATCGCGGGACGGATTACAGGCGACGCCTATGTCTGCGCGCTGGGCAGTTACGGGCCGCGGCTGCTCAACCCGATCGGCATGAAACTGCCGGTCTATCCGGTCAAGGGCTATTCGGTGACGCTGCCGGTGACCGAGGATGCGTTTGCGCCGCAATCGACCATCATGGACGAGACCCACAAGGTGGCGATCACAAGGCTGGGCGACCGCATCCGCGTCGCCGGCACCGCCGAGATCGCCGGCTATTCCGACCGCCTTGGGCCGCACGCCACCGACACGGTCAAACACGTCATCAGTGACCTGTTTCCCAAGGGCGGTGACATCTCCAAGGCCGAGGGCTGGACCGGCTTACGGCCGATGACGCCGGACGGCACGCCGGTGCTCGGGGCCTCGCGCTACGACAATCTCTATCTCAACACCGGCCACGGCACACTGGGCTGGACCATGGCCTGCGGCTCGGGCCGCGCGGTGGCTGATCTGGTGCTGGGCAAGCAGCCCGAGATCTCGTTTGAGGGGCTGACGGCGGAGCGCTATGGGTGAGCACCCATTCGGGTGTTTTCATAGGCTCGGGCGAAAGCAAGTTGGGTTGGCGTCAAGCGGGTAGAATGGGCGTAGCCAATGCTTGAGTTCGTCGCCGCCCCGAAGTCGTGGGGCGGAGAATTTTCCTGAGGCCACTGAAACGCTCGCTGTTTACCCTAGGTGCGTCTTGAAGTGTGCGAGTGTTCGATCCCAGGACAGGTTGGCCATGGCTTCGTCGTAGCGTGGGGTGCTGTCATTGTGAAAACCATGGTTTGCGCCTTCGTAGATGAACGCCTGATACTCTTTTCCATTGGCAATCAGAGCCTCTTCATAAGCTGGCCAACCAGCGTTGACCCGTTCATCCAACTCGCCATAGTGAATCAGCAGGGACGCTTCGATCTTCGGCACATCTTCGGCAGCCGGCTGGCGGCCATAATAGGGAACGGCTGCCTTGAGCTCCGGATATGCAACCGCAGCTGCATTGGCCACACCGCCACCGTAGCAGAAGCCGGTGATGCCAACGTTGCCGGTTGAGCCCTCATGAGACATCATAAACTCAACTGCTGCGAAGAAGTCGTTCATGAGCTTTTCGCTGTCGACAGTGCGCTGCAGCTCACGCCCTTCTGTATCGTTACCCGGGTAGCCGCCAACAGATGTCAGGCCGTCAGGCGCGAGTGCCAGGAAACCGGCCTTTGCCAGGCGGCGTGCCACGTCCTCGATATAGGGGTTGAGTCCGCGGTTCTCATGAACCACAACGACCGCAGGCAGTTTTCCTTCGACGCCAGCGGGCTTCACCATGTAGCCGCGCACTTCCCCGTGCCCGTTTGGTGACGGGTACGTAATATATTCAGGCATTATGTCAGGATCGTTGAACGACACCTGTTCAGCCAGTGCATAGTCAGGAGACATCATGCCAAGAATGGTCGTGGCGGTTATTCCCGCGACGGCGAATTTAGCCGCGCCATCGAGAAACTGACGTTTCGTGATCATCCCGTGGGCGTAAAAATCATAGAGTTCAAGCAGTTTTGGATCGAAGTCTTTGGCGGTTAGACGTGTCATGGAAGTGGATCTCCGTTCTTGAACCAGTTGGAAGTGGGGTAGATGACAGGGTGGCTTTGACAGGCTCTTGTGGCGCCTTGTTATTTGACCTGGGAGGGCTCAGAATAGCATACTGTTTGCTGATGCAAGCAAAGCATCACGAAGTCGTGAGCATGGTTGAACGCCCGTTTCTTCGCCCCAAATCTGTGTTCAAATACCGCCAAACGACGCGGCTATTTGACTTGTGGCCGAACGAAATGAACTCTAGGAGGCATCGATATGGCTGACAATTCCCCAACCCGCCGCATGCTCCTGACCGCCGCCGCCGGCGCGATAGTGACCGCCGGGATGCCAGGCCTGCTTCTGCCGGCCCGGGCAAACGGCCTTGCGGCCACATCCACGATGCGGGGCGGCGCCAACAATTACCTGGCCGGAGCGCCCATTGTCGAGCGGATCGGTGGCGGTGGCTTCTGGATGACAGGCACCGTGCGCCGCGCTGGCGATGGAGCGCCGCTTGCCGGTCAACGCATCCAGATCTGGGCGCATACGACCGAAGGAAACGAGCGCGACCCGCACAGCCATGGCGCCACGCTGACCGATGCAAACGGCGAGTTTCGCCTCGAAATGCCTCAGATCGTGCCTGCATTCGGCCAGGCCCATGGTCATCTGGCCTATGACAGCGATGAATTTGAAACAGTCTTCCTGCGTCCGGTGATGGCAAGCCCGAACGACACCAGCCTCAGCGCGGACTTTGTTCTGCAGCCTGCGGTCTGAGCCCAGTGAGGCCAAACGGGCCTTACATGACCCGCAATACCGTCATCTGGTCGCTCCTCTCGGTCGCCGTCATCTTGCCTATTGGCGCTGCCGTGATGAGCCCGCTGCTGGCCTGGCGTGATCCAGTCTACATTGCGGCAGGATTCGCCGGCGTTTTGGCGATGGCGGTCTTGCTTGTTCAGCCGCTGCTTGCAGCGGGCTTTCTGCCGGGCCTCGAGAGCGTGCGGGGCAGGCGCGCGCATCGCTGGATCGGAGGCGTTCTGGTGGTGGCGGTGGCAGCCCATGTGGTGGGTCTCTGGATCACCAGTCCGCCGGATGTTGTCGATGCCCTTTTTTTCAGATCACCGACTCCATTCTCCGCCTGGGGTGTCATTGCCATGTGGGCGGTCTTTGCTACCGCTCTGCTCGCGGCTTTTCGCCGCCGCCTGAAACTGCGTCCACGGGCGTGGCGTCACGCGCACATGTCGCTAGCGCTGATCATTGTTGTGGGAAGCATTGTCCATGCGCTGCTGATTGAGGGGACAATGGAGACCATTTCCAAGGGCATCCTCTGCGCGATGGTTTTGGCGGCGACAATCAAGGTCGTTGCCGGCCTGTGGGGATGGGGCGGCCTTAGGCGTTGAAACGCATTCATTTGCTGTATGGGGAGGCTGCTCCACTCAGTTTCCGCGCTCGGTTCGCTAGGCCGCCGCCCGGTGTTCCCTCCAGATGATAAAGACGCCGCTGGCGATGATCACGGCGGCGCCGACGAAGGTCAGCGCATCGGGAATTTCTGTCCAGAAGATCCAGCCGAGCAGTGTGGCCCAGACGATGGCGGTGTAGTCCAGCGGGGCTACGACGATTGCCGGCGCAAGCCGGAAGGCCTGGGTCATCATGGTCATGCCGGCGGTGCCGAAAATGGCGACCGCGGCAAAAAGGTAGAGATCTTCTGGCCTGACCGGGGTCCAGACGACGGGCACCAGGAACAGGCTGAGGATTGCGCCGGTGCCGGTCATGTACAGAAGCAGCGTCCAGACGCTTTCGCGGGGGTCGACCCAGCGGGCAGACAGCATCAACAGCGCGTAGACGAAGGCGGTGGCGATGGGCAGCAGCGAGACTGTCTGGAAGGTGGATGTGCCGGGACGGACGGCGATCAGGACGCCGATGAAGCCGACGAGGACTGCCAGCCAGCGCTTCCAGCCGACATGTTCGCGGAAGATCATCGCCGAAAGTGCGGTGATGAACAAAGGTGCCACAAAGACGAGAGCGGTTGCTTCGGCGAGCCCCATATAGGTGATCGAAGTGAAGAACAGGAAAGTTGCGCCGACCCAAAGCCCGCCACGGGCGAAATGGGCTATGGGCCGATGTGAGCGCAGGGCTGTGATGCCCCCCATCTTCCAGGCAATGAGTATGGCAAAAGGCAGGGCGATGAGATTGCGCAGGAACTGGATCTGGAACGGCGAGTAATGCGTGGTGAGCGTCTTGGCCAGCGCATCATTGACGCAGAGGCAGGCTACACCGACGCACATCATGACAATGCCGGTCGAGGTCTGGCTTCGTTGGTGTGTCGGTGTCTGCAGCACAGTTCTCTCCCCCCTGAGTCTGACGTTGCGACCCTAGCAGCATCGATCCGGAAATCGAGTGCGATTTTCGATGCGGCGGAATGATTGACCAGAGGCAGAACAGGGCAAGTGGCCTGAATGGCAGAGATGGATCGAACGGATGAAATGGCGGGAAAAGCAAGCTGTTCCCGGCATTCTCAGCCATACTGATTCATGGTGTGCAGCTCATATTCGGCCACGTCGTCGCCATCCTGGTTGATGATCGCGACATGCCAGCGGACTTCGCCGTACTCGTCGGTGCGGCGGGTCTTGCGCTTGACGGTCAGTGCCACGGATATGGCGTCGCCGGGCGAGACCGGCTTCATGAATTTGAGCCCATCAAGGCCGGTGTTGGCCAGAACCGGGCCGGGATCGGGGGAGACGAACAGGCCGGCTGCGAAGGACAACAGCAGATAGCCGTGGGCGACACGGCCGGGGAAGAACGGGTTGGCCTTGGCTGCTTCCTCGTCCATGTGGGCGTAAAAAGTGTCGCCGGTGAAGTGGGCGAAGGTCTCGATGTCTTCCAGCGTCACCGTGCGGGGTCCGGCTTCGATGGTGTCGCCGATGGCGAGGTCGTCGAAGGTTCGTGTGAAGGGGTGGGCGGTGGATATTGGCCGGGCCGCGCCCTTGATCCAAGTTCCGGTGATGCCGGAGATGATGTCGGGGCTGCCCTGGATGGCGGTGCGCTGCATGTAATGCATGACGCCGCGGATGCCGCCGAGTTCCTCGCCGCCGCCGGCGCGACCGGGACCGCCGTGAACCATGTGCGGCAAGGGCGAGCCATGACCGGTGGCCTCTTTGGCACTGTCGCGATTGTTGACATAGATGCGGCCGTGCGAGGCGCCGGCGTCGATCAGCAGGGACCGGGCCACGGCGGGATCATGGGTGATCACCGAGGCGACAAGGCTGCCCTTGCCGCGGTTCATCAAGACGCCGGCATGGGCCAGATCGCGGTAGGACATCAGCGTTGCCACCGGACCAAAAGCTTCGACCGAATGCACCGCATCGGCAGCATCGGGATTATCGCAGGCAAACAGCATCGGCTTGACGAAAGCACCCCTGGCCTTTTCTGCGCCATCGACCTCGAAGGCGTCCGGATCGCCGGTCAGCACCCGGCATTCGGCTGCGATCTGGCGGGCCTTGTCGAGTACATCGGCTTTCTGCGCGGCGGAGGCCAGCGCACCCATGCGGGTGGTCTCGAGTGCCGGATCGCCGATGCGGATCTTGGCGAGCTTGTCTGCGATGGCGTCACCGACCGGGCCGAGCAGGGCTTCGGGCACGATGATGCGGCGGATGGCGGTACATTTCTGGCCGGCCTTGGCGGTGATCTCGCGCACGGCTTCCTTGACCAGAATGTCGAATTCCGGGCTGCCTTCGGTCACGTCGGGACCGAGCACGGAGGCGTTGAGACTGTCCTGTTCGGCGACGAAACGGACCGATTTTTCCAGCAGAATTGGATTGGAGCGCAGCATCAGCGCAGTTTTGGCCGAGCCGGTGAAGCCGACCACGTCCTGATAATCAAGCTTGTCGAGCAGATCGCCCAAGCTGCCCGAGACCAGCTGCAGCGCGCCTTCGGGCAGGTGGCCCGATTCGATCATGCGGCGAACGGCTTGCTCGGTGACGTGGCAGGTGGCTGTGGCCGGTTTGACGATGGCCGGCATACCGGCGAGCAGGGTGGGGGCCAGCTTCTCCAGCATGCCCCAGACCGGGAAATTGAAGGCGTTGATGTGGACCGCGACGCCGTGGAGCGAGGTGGCGACGTGCTGGCCGACGAAAGTGCCGTTACGCGACAGCATTTCCAGCTCGCCATCGACATAGATGTGGCCGTCGGGCATCTCGCGACGGCCTTTTGAGGCATAGACCAGCATGGTGCCGATGCCGCCATCGATATCGATCATACTGTCAGGCTTGGTGGCGCCGGTGGTATAGGACAGCGCGTAGAGTTCGTCCTTGAACTTGCCAAGTTCGAGCGCCAGCGCCTTGAGCATCCGGGCGCGGTCGTGAAAGCTCATCGCCCGAAGCGCCGGTCCGCCCTTGGTACGGGCGAAATCGATCATGGATTGCGTGTCGAGGCGCGCCTGTCCGGCGATTGCCAGCGGCTCGCCGGTGACAGCACTGGCGATGTTCCGCGCGCCGTCGTCGGCTGCCAGCCACTGACCGGCGAGATAGCTGTGCACATTGATCAAACCCATGTCTCTCTCCCTCATGACGGCGGCCCGCCAAGTGTCATGCGTGTTGGTTCGGCGCGGGCGTCAGCCCTTGAACACGCCGGCTGCTTTCCACGAGCCGGGGCTTTGCGCATCGATGGCGGCAAAGGCTTCGCGCATCCGGTCCATGCCGGTCTCTTCGGCCCAGAACATCGGACCGCCGAGATGTTTGGGGAAGCCATAGCCCTCGGTCCAGACGATATCGACAGCCGTGTCGCTGGTGGCGATGCCTTCCTCGAGGATCAGACTGGCTTCGTTGACGATGGCTGCCATGATGCGCATGACGATCTCGTCAGCGGTGAAGGTCTGCTGCGCGGTGCCGTGCTCTTTGCGCCAGGCTGCGACCATGGCTTCGATTTCCGGGTCGGGCTTGCCTGCACCGCTTGTGTGATCGTACCAGCCCTTCGTTGCCGGGCTGCCACGGCCCTGACGGCCGATCTCGCAGAGCTTGTCGGCGATATCGACGTAGCGACCGGGCCATGTGCCTGCAGCGAGCTGGCGCTTGCGGTTGGCCCAGCTGATCTGCAGCCCGGTCAGGTCCTGCAACTCATATGGCCCCATCGGCATGCCGAGGCCTCGCATCGCCTTGTCGACATCATAGGGCGAGGCGCCATCGGCAACCAAGTAATCGGCCTGGCGGCGATAGGCCGAGAGGATGCGGTTGCCGATGAAACCGTCGCAGACGCCGGTCTCGACCGGGATCTTGCCCAAGCCGCGGGCGAAGGCAAAGGCGGTGGCCATGGTCTGATCGGTGGTGACCGAGGTGCCGACGACTTCAACCAGCTTCATGATGTTGGCGGGCGAGAAGAAATGCAGGCCGAGGAAACGACCCGGTCCTGGCATGCCCTGGCTGATCATGTTGGGATCAAGATAGGAGGTGTTGGTGGCAATCAGCGCTGTCTCGGACAGGACATCCGAGAGCTGCTTGAACACCGCGCGCTTGACTTCGGGGTCTTCAAACACGGCTTCGATGGCGATGTCGGCGTCAACAGCTGCGGCGTAATCGGCGCCGGCGGAGAAAGCTGCGCGACGCGCCTCGGCCTTGTCGTTGGAGATGCGGCCCGAGGCCAGATCCTTGGCGATGATGGCTTCAACGCGGGCCTTGCCGGCTTGTGCACTTTCGGTGTCACGCTCGAGCATGGTGACGCGATGGCCGGAGGCGAGGCTGGCGGCTGCGATGCCTGCTCCCATCAGCCCGCCGCCGACGATGGCGACATGGTGGATCGGAGCTGGCTCGATGGCTTTCAGGCGGGCTGGCCTTGTGACCGAGCGGCTGGCGAAAAACAGCCGCCGCAGGGCTCGCGACTGGGCGCTGTCGCGCAGATCCAGATGGGTCCGGCGCTCGATCTTGCTGCCTTCTTCAAACGACATGGTGGCCGCGAGCGCTGTGGTTTCGAGCGCGATCATCGGCGAATTTGAACCTTTTGCCGATTTGGTGATTTCTGCCTTCAGCGCGGTGAGATCCGCATCCTCGACCGGGCGGGTGGAGGTGTTGGCGGGACGGGCGGGCAGGGCGTCGCGGAACCCGGCCAGCGCCGCCATCGGATCTCCACTGAAGACCAGATCGAGGCCGCCGAACTCTTCAAAGGTGCTGGCGTTCACCGGCTTGCCGTTTGCGGCCATGCGCGCGGCGCGTTCCAGCCCGATGACGCGGGGCAGTCGCTGGGTGCCGCCGGCGCCGGGGATCAGGCCGAGATTGACCTCGGGAAGACCGAATTTGGTTTTCCCGTCAGCAATGCGCCAGGCACAGGCGAGCGCCAGTTCCAGCCCGCCGCCGAGCACTGTGCCATGCATGACGGCAATGAACGGCGTGGCGCTGGCTTCAATGGCGTCGAGCACATCGGGCAGATGCGGCAGCGGCGGTGGTCCGGCAAATTCCGAGATGTCGCCGCCGGCGACGAAGGTGCGTCCGGCGCAGACGATAGCCGCGGTCTTGCACCTGGCCTTGTTGACGGCCTCAAGCGCTTGCATCAACCCCTTGCGCACGCTGACCGCAAGCGCATTGACCGGCGGATTGTCGATGGTCACCAGCGCGTGGCCATTCTCGATGCGGACATCCACGACCTGCTTTTCCGGGCCGGTCTCGGGGGGGGCGGAAGGCGTGGGCATGGTGGCGGCTCCTCGAAAATTTCAATCAGTATTACCGGTCGATATCGGTGGATTTATTAATTGACCAACCGGTCGGCCTATGCAACCCTTATTTTCAGGAGGACCCTTGCCATGAGTGAACCGGTTTTACATTCCTGGAACGGCAGCGTGCTGGAAATCACGCTGAACCGGCCGGACAGACTGAACTCCTTCAACGACGAAATGCATGTGGCGCTGGCCGACTGCCTCGACATGGCGCATAGCGATAAGCGCTGTCGTGCGGTGTTGTTGACCGGTGCCGGTCGCGGCTTTTGCGCCGGCCAGGATCTCAGCGCGCGGGATCCGGAAAAGATGGCAGGGCCGCCAAATCTCGGCGACACGTTGATCCAGTTTTACAACCCGTTGATCCGCCGCATCCGCACGCTTGAAAAGCCCATCGTCTGCGCCGTCAATGGCGTGGCTGCCGGCGCGGGTGCCAATGTGGCTCTGGCCTGCGATATCGTGCTGGCGGCGCGCAGCGCCCGGTTCATCCAGTCGTTTTCCCGGGTGGGCCTCATTCCCGATGCGGGCGGTTCCTGGATGTTGCCCCGGCTGGTCGGTGAGGCGCGCGCCAAGGCGATTGCCATGACCGCCGAGCCGGTGCCGGCGGAGAAGGCGGCCGAGTGGGGCATGATCTGGCAAGCCATCGAGGATGGCGAACTGATGACGCAGGCGCGGGCGATGGCCGAAAAGCTTGCCGCCGGGCCGACCTTCGGGCTGGGGCGGATGAAGACATTGATGCAAGCCGCCGCCGGTCAGCATCTCGATGCGCATCTCGACCTTGAAGCCCAGTACCAGCGCGAATGTGGATTTTCCGCCGATTACGCCGAAGGGGTTCGCGCGTTTCTGGAAAAGCGCGATCCGGAATTCGGAGGCTCTCGATGAGCACCATTTCCGAGCAGGAGCGGGCCGAGCGCTCTTCCATGGCGATGTGGAAAGACGACCACGCCAGCCAGGCTTTTGGCATGAAGATTGAATCGGTGGGGCCGGGAATTGCGACGCTGTCGATGGTGGTGCGCAAGGAGCATCTCAATGGCCATGGTTCGTGCCATGGCGGGACAATTTTCACGCTGGCTGACAGCGCCTTTGCTTTCGCTTGCAACAGCCACAACACCGTGACGGTGGCGCAGCATTGCTCGGTGGCGTTTCTGGCGCCGGGACGGGAAGGAGACCGGCTGACGGCGATGGCGCGCGAGGTGACACTCGCCGGTCGTTCCGGGGTTTACGATGTGACGGTGAGCCGGGACGACGGGGTGGCGATCGCCGAATTCCGCGGATTGTCACGAACCGTCTCGGGCAGCCATTTCGACGAACCGGCGGCCTGAGCTTCAGGCGACGAACACAGTTTGGGAGAGGGCGCGTGATTACTGACCGCAGCCCGAGGAGTGCAGGAGAATTCAATGCTTGATTTGACACCCGACCGGGCCAGTCTTGACCCAATCGAAATTGCCTCGCGCGACGAGATTTCCGCACTTCAGCTCAGCCGCATGAAGTGGTCGCTGGCGCATGCCTATGCGAATGTGCCGCACACCAGGGCGTCGTTCGACAAGAAAGGCGTACATCCGGACGATCTCAAATCCCTGTCCGATCTGGCCAAATTCCCGTTCACGACCAAGCTTGATCTCAGGGACAATTACCCGTTCGGCATGTTCGCCGTGCCGCGTGAGAAGATCGCGCGCCTGCATGGCTCGTCGGGAACCACCGGCAAGCCGACCGTAGTCGGCTACACTTCGGGCGACATCGACAACTGGTCGGATCTGGTGGCGCGCTCGATCCGTGCTTCGGGCGGACGGTCAGGCGATATCGTGCATGTTGCTTACGGTTACGGGCTGTTTACCGGCGGTTTGGGCGCGCATTACGGCGCCGAGCGGCTCGGCTGCACGGTTGTGCCGGTCTCGGGAGGGATGACCGAACGACAAGTCTCGCTGATTGACGATTTCAAGCCGCGCGTGATCATGGTGACGCCGTCCTACATGCTGTCGATTCTCGACGAGTTCCGCGCCAAGGGCATTGATCCGCGCGAAAGTTCGCTGGCGGTCGGCATATTTGGCGCGGAACCCTGGACCAATTCGATGCGCAGCGAGATCGAACAGGCCTTCGACATGCACGCCGTTGATATCTATGGACTGTCGGAAATCATGGGGCCGGGCGTTGCCAATGAATGCGTCGAGACCAAGGACGGGCTGCACATCTGGGAGGATCATTTCTACCCCGAAGTGATCGACCCGGTCACCGAGGAAGTACTGCCTGACGGCGAAATCGGCGAACTGGTGTTCACCACGCTGAGCAAGGAGGCGCTGCCGATGGTGCGCTACCGCACCCGCGACCTGACCCGGCTGCTGCCAGGGACTGCGCGATCGATGCGGCGGATGGAGAAGATCACCGGTCGGTCAGACGACATGATCATCCTGCGCGGGGTCAATGTGTTTCCGACGCAGATTGAGGAACAGATCCTCAAATGCGCAGGGCTGGCGCCGCATTTCCAGATCGAACTGAACCGCACCGGCCGGATGGACGACATGACGGTTCACGTCGAATCCACCGCCGCGGGCGCCAGCGAGCAGGCGCGTGCGGCCGCGGCCAGTGAACTGGCGCACCACATCAAGAGCACGGTCGGCATCAGCGCGCGGATCGATGTGGCGGAGCCGGGCAATGTGGTGCGCTCCGAAGGCAAGGCCAAGCGCGTGATCGACAACCGGAACAAGACCTGAGCCCATGGCCCGAACCATCGCCAAGGACCACGAAGCCAAACGCGAAGCGATCCTGCAGACCGCCGCCGTGTTTTTTGCCGAGCACGGTTTCGACCGGGCTTCGATGGGCAAGCTGGCCGAGGCTTGCGGTGTTTCCAAGGCTTTGATCTACCACTATTATCCGTCCAAGGATGCGTTGCTGTTCGATATTCTCGACACGCATCTGACGATGCTGGTGGAGGTGGTGGAGACGGCGGCGGCCGAGCCCGGCTCGCCGCGGACAAGACTGTGTGCGCTGATTCGGGCGATCCTGATCGCCTACCGGGATTCCGACGCGGAACACAAGGTGCAGCTCAACGCGCTGTCGGCACTGCCCGAGGACAACCAGAAACATTTGCGCGCGCTGCAGCGACGGCTGGTCGCCTGCATGTCTGAAGCCGTGCGGGCAATCGAGCCGGACCGGTTTTCCCGGCGGCCGGACCTTGTGGGGCCGGTGACCATGTCGGTGTTCGGCATGCTCAACTGGTTTTATCTCTGGCACAAGCCGGGTGGCCCGATCGGCCGCGACGCCTATGCAGACATTGTCACCGATCTGGTGATCGGCGGATTGCCGGCGGTGTGTGCCGGACCTGTGGATGGCGGGGCTTAGGAACAGGACTGTCTGCGATGGACGATCTGTTTCGTCTGAATGCCATTGTTGCTCAAGGCTTCAAGAGAAAATCAATTCCCCATTCAGGGACGCTCCCCGGTGTAAAGCGCGCGTGGCCGGATGAGCTGGTTGGTGGTGCGTTGCTCGAGTCCGTGGGCGATCCAGCCGGTCGAACGGCCGATGGCGAACAGCAGGAAAGCCGAGCCTTCGGGCAATGCCAGATAGCGGCGCAGGGCGACGAGCGCGAAATCGATGGAGGGGTCTTCGCCGGTCAACTGTTTGACCTCTCCGGCGAACCGGGCTGCTGGCTCAAACGCCGGCAGGATCGTGGCCAGCAGCGCCCTGGCGCGGATATCGCCGTCGGGATAGAGCGGATGGCCGAATCCGGGGATGTCCTCCCCGGCTTTCAGTCGTTGTCTGAGACCCTTGCCGGGATCCAGTGGATCGAGGGCATCCCACAGACGTTCGACGCGGGTGGTCACCGCGCCATGCTTGACCCCGCTGAGTGCCGCGAGTGCGGCAACAATGCATGCCTTGAGCGAAGCGCCGGTGGAGGCGACGCATCTGGCGGTGAAACTCGAGGCGTTCAGCTCATGATCGGCGCACAGAACCAGAGCCTGACGGATCAGCGTGGCGCGCGCGGCGTCAATCCGCCATGCAGACGCCAGCTGTTCGTGAACCGGGGCCGATTTCGGGGCTTGTCTGAGGGCTGCGGCTGTCAATAGGCGCACCAGATCGCCGCAGCCGCGAGCGAGACCGTCCGTGTCGGTGCGCCATGCCGATGTCGCATCGTCGCGCGCGGCGACCGCGAACAGCGGCAGAAGCGTCTCGCTTGCCGGCGTGGATCCGGCCTGACCCGTCAGGCTGTCATAGGCCTTGAGCTTCATCGGCGCGCGGCGCGGGAACGCGGCCTTGACCGGGTTCTTCCAGAGCAGGGCGGCGACCTCTTCGAGCGAGGCGGTGTGCGAGAGCTGCACCGCGTCCTGGCCGCGATAATAACACCGCCCGTCCTCGATCAGCGTCAGGCCGGATTCGAGCACCGGCATGCCCCAGTCCAGCGTCGCCCTGGCGATTTCCCTCGGTTTGCGGCCGCGCCGCCGGGTTTGCGCCAGCTGATCGACGGCGGCTGCGAGATAGCGGCTCTGGCGCGGATCGTCAGCGGGGACCGCCTTGATCAGGCCGCGGCTGACATAGGCGTAAAGGCTTTGCCGGGAGACGCCGAGGCGGCGGGCGGCTTCGCTCGCGTCGATGTAATTCGCCATTTTGACGCCCTTATGGTTGATTTATATGATCAATATTGACGATATTCGAATTTGACGTTTGTGTGAAGCCCTGACCGTTTGATCCGGTCCGTTGGAAAGGAGCTTTGCGATGAGGCATGATCAGAACAGCGACGCCACCCAGGCCAGCGGGGAGACGGTTGACCGCATCATGCTGTCCCGGTTGTGGAGCGCCCTCGGAGGGAAACCGGAACAGGCCGAAAACGTTCTGGTGAGCGGAGAAGGCTCGCTGCAATCGGTCTACGCGGTGAGCGATTTCGCCGCCGCTGTGATCGCCACTTCGGGTCTGGCGCTGGCTGAATGGATCGCTGCCCGGTCGGGAACAGGTCCGGATGTCCGGATTGACCGGCGGCTGGCGTCGTTGTGGTTCGGGTTTTCAATTGCGCCGCGAGACTGGGAATTGCCGTCGGTGTGGGATGCGGTTGCGGGAGATTACGCCACTGCCGACGGCTGGATCCGGCTGCACACCAACGCGAGACACCATCGCGAGGCGGCGTTGGCGGTGCTGGAAACCGGACCTGACCGCGATGCGGTGGCTGCGGCGGTGGCGCTGTGGCGCGCTGACGATCTGGAAGCGGCTATTGTCAGCGCCGGCGGCTGCGCGGCGGCGATGCGCAGCGAGCGGGAATGGGCGCGACACCCGCAAGGCCGTGCGGTTCTGGCCGAGCCGCTGATGCGGGTGGATCAGGGCGGGGGCGCGCCACGCTTTGCAACGGAGTTCGAGATCCTGCGCCCGTTGACCGGGATCAGGGTTCTGGACCTGACGCGGGTGCTGGCGGGGCCGGTGGCGACCCGGTTTCTGTCAGGATTTGGTGCGGATGTGTTGCGCATCGACCCGCCGGGTTGGGATGAGGGCGCAGTGATCCCCGAAGTCACGCCGGGCAAACGCTGTGCGTGGCTGGATCTGAAGGATGGGGATGACCGGGAACGGCTGAAGATGCTGTTGGCCCAGGCCGATGTGCTGGTGCATGGCTACCGCTCGGATGCGCTGGAAAGTTTGGGGTTTGGTGCGGATGTCCGCGCCGGCCTCAATCCCGGACTGATCGATGTTTCGCTTGACGCTTATGGCTGGACCGGGCCCTGGGCGACCCGGCGCGGCTTTGACAGCCTGGTGCAGATGAGCTCCGGCATTGCCGAAGCGGGGATGGCGCAGGCTGCGGCTGACCGACCGATACCATTGCCGGTACAGGCGCTCGACCACGGCGCCGGCTACCTGCTGGCCGCGGCGGCACTGCGCGGGCTGACCATGCGTCATACCCATGCCATAGGATCGCGATGGCGGACATCGCTGGCGCGGGTCGGCGGGTTTTTGACGGAGCATCGGCAGCGGCCGGTTGCGGTTCAAATCGGCAAGCCGGCGCAGGCCGACTATGCTGATGAGATGGAGCCAACCGATTGGGGCAATGCCCGCAGACTGCGTCCACCGGTGACGGTGGGCGACACCGCAATGGCCTGGGACCGGCCGGCTGGAAAGCTTGGAACATCGCCTGCCGCGTGGTGATGTTTGCCGGCGCTTTGACATCGACACGCAACTCCCGATGGGCAATTCTGTGCCCATCGGGGCGAGCCTGTGGGCAATATCTTGCCAGTATTGATGTTCCGATTTGCCCAAAGCTGCGCTATTCCTGTAAGGCTTGAACTGGCACGTTCGTTGCAAGCCGCATGCCCTATGGAAGTGCTGCGGAGAAGCGCGCTTTTGAATCAGAATTACATGGAGGAGACCTTATGATCAGCATCAATCGCAGAAGCCTGGTGACCCTGACAGCCGCGACAGCCATGGCCCTGTCGCTCGCCCCGGCCAAGGCAGACGAATTCGTCAACATCCTGACCGGCGGCACCTCGGGCGTTTACTATCCGCTCGGTGTGGGCCTGTCGAAAATCTATGCAGAGAAGATTGACGGTGTGCGTACGCAGGTGCAGTCGACCAAGGCGTCGGTGGAAAACCTCAACCTGCTGCAGCAGGGCAAGGGCGAACTCGCTCTGGCGTTGGGCGATTCGGTCAAGCTTGCCTGGGAAGGCGATGCGGACGCCGGCTTCAAGGCGCCGCTCGACAAGCTGCGCGGCATTGCGGCAGTCTATCCGAACTATATCCAGATCGTTGCGTCCAAGGATTCCGGCATCAAGAATTTTGCCGATCTCAAAGGCAAGAGCCTGTCTGTCGGCGCCGCCAAATCAGGCACCGAGCTCAATGCGCGCAAGATCTTTTCCGCTGCCGGCATGTCCTATGACGATCTGAGCAAGACCGAGTATCTGCCGTTCGCGGAATCTGTCGAACTGATCAAGAATCGTCAGCTGGATGCGACGTTGCAGTCGGCCGGTCTCGGCGTTGCCTCGATCAAGGACCTTTCGACCTCGATCGACGTGCAGATGGTGGCGGTGCCTGAGGATGTGGTAAATGCGCTGGGTGCGCCCTATATCGCAGCCACCATTCCGGCGGGCACCTATGGTGGTCAGGACAGCGATGTCGGCACAGTGGCCGTGGTCAACTTCCTCGTCACCCATTCGGATGTCAGCGACGAGCTTGCCTACCAGATGACCAAGCAGTTGTTCGAGAACCTTCCGACCCTGGAAGCGGCGCACAAGGCGGCCGCGCAGATCAAGCTGGAAAATGCAGTCAAGGGCATGCCGCTGCCGCTGCATCCGGGCGCGGAGCGTTACTACAAGGAAAAGGGCATAATGTAAGTCCGGTCAAATAACCGGATAACATCACGTGATTTCCGTGGCGGAGCAGGGCACCTGACTCCGCCATGGGGTCTATATGACGCCTTTTGGGAGAACACCGCATGGCAAGAGATCAAGCCGCGCATCAGGCCGCGGAGGCCGATATCGACCTCGGTCTGCATGATCCGCTGGCCGAGAGCTTTCCGCGAACGCTGGAAGGCCGGCTTCTGTTCTGGATCGCGCTGATATTCTCGGTCTTTCAGATCGCGACGGCTGCTCACGTCATTGATTTTCCAAGCCAGGTGGTGCGCGCTATCCATGTCGGGTTCCTGATGCTGCTGACGTTTCCGCTGGTGGCGGCGGCGCGCAATGCCGGACCTGCTATCAAGCTGATCGCCTGGGTGATTGCCGGGCTCGGCGTTTTGGTGGCGTTCTATCAATGGTATGAATACACCGAACTGCTGTTGCGCGCCGGCGATCCGTTGCCGCGCGATATCGTGGTGGGTGTGATCGCGCTCGCCACCGTGTTTCTGGCTGCCTGGGTGATCATGGGGCCGGCGTTGCCGATCATCTCCGGCACGTTCCTGGCCTATTGCCTGTTCGGTGAATATCTGCCGGCGCCGCTCGATCACCGGGGGTATGATTTCGCCCAGGTGATCGACCACATGGCCTACGGCACCGAGGGGATCTACGGCATCCCGATCTTTGTCTCCTCGAGCTTCATCTTCCTGTTCATCCTGTTTGGCGCCTTTCTCGAAAAGGCCGGGATGATTCAATTGTTCACTGATGTGTCGCTCGGCATGGTCGGCCACAAGCGCGGCGGGGCGGCCAAGGTGTCGGTGATTTCCTCGGGCCTGATGGGCACGATCTCCGGCTCAGGCGTCGCCAATGTGGTTACCACCGGGCAATTCACGATTCCGCTGATGAAAAAGTTCGGTTACCGGGCAGCCTTTGCCGGCGGTGTGGAATCGACGTCCTCGATGGGCGGGCAACTGATGCCGCCGGTGATGGGCGCGGTCGCCTTCATCATGGCCGAGACGCTGGGCGTCGAATATTACGAAGTGGTGCAGGCGGCGCTCATTCCCGCCATTCTCTATTTTGCCTCGGCCTTCTGGATGGTGCATCTGGAAGCGGGCCGGCACAATCTGGTGGGCCTGCCCAAGGACGAATTGCCGTCGCCGTTGAAGGCGCTGAAGCAGCAATGGTATCTGGTGCTGCCGCTGCTGATGCTGATTTATCTGCTGTTTTCGGGGTACACGCCGCTGTTTGCCGGAACCGTCGGACTGGCGCTGACGGTGCTGCTGATCCTCGGCGGTTCGATCGCGCTGGGTCTGCCCAACGGTGTCATCCGGATCATCTTCTGGGTCGGTCTGGGATTTGTCGCAGCGGCGTTCCTGCAATTTGGCGTCAATGTCATCCTGGCGGCGGTTCTGGTGCTGATCGGCTGGAATGCCTTCAGCAAGGGCGGTCGCGAGACGCTGGTGATCTGCCGGGATGCGCTCGCCGACGGGGCCAAGACGGCGCTGCCGGTGGGCGTTGCCTGCGCCGTCGTGGGCATCATCATCGGCACCATGACGCTGACGGGAGCGGCCAATACATTCGGCCAGTTCATCGTCTCGGTGGGAGCGCACAGCCTGTTCCTGTCGCTGGTGCTGACGATGATCACCTGCATCGTGCTCGGCATGGGGATTCCGACCATCCCCAACTACATCATCACCTCGTCGATTGCCGGTCCGGCGCTGCTGGAACTCGGTGTGCCGCTGATCGTCAGCCACATGTTCGTGTTCTATTTCGGCATTCTGGCGGATCTGACGCCGCCGGTGGCGCTGGCCTGTTTCGCCGCGGCGCCGATAGCCAAGGAAAACGGGCTGAAGATCTCGATGGAGGCGATCAAGGTGGCGGCGGCGGGTTTCGTGATCCCGTTCATGGCGGTCTACACGCCGGCGCTGATGCTGCAGGATGGCGGGCCGCTGGCGGCCCAAATCGGCTATGTGCCGGCGGTTGTCTATGTGGTGGCCAAGACCACGCTGGCAATCGGGTTGTGGGGTGCTGCTGTGATCGGCTTCCTCGGCAGCCGGCTGGGCTGGCCAATGCGCGCTCTGGCAATGGTCGCCGCCTTTACGTTGATTGCATCTCTGCCGCTGACCGATGAAATCGGCTTGGCGCTTGCGGCGGTCTTCGCGGTGCTGGCCTACAGGCAGATGCACGCCCGGACGGCGACCGTGTAATGGGGCTGGCGCTCTGCGTGATCGCTGCGGGCAAGACCACGGCAATCACTGCCGCCGCCTTCACATTGTCCTGGACCCATTCGGTGGAAAAGACCGAATGGCTGGAGAACTGGCGTGTGACGCCCGCCGGGCTTGAACTGACCGAAGCCCGGGTCAAGGGGTCGGGCGCAGGCATGGATCCGGGCGAGGGCGCGCGCCTCGAAGATGGCTGGTGGGTGTGGTCGCCGGACGGCCCAATGGTCCCCGAACTGGTGCTGGCCGCATCCGGCGCCACATTGTCGGCCTGGCGGCTCTGCCATGCGGGTGGCTGCATGGAGCTGGGCTCCAAGGCAGGCAAGCCTGTGCGGATTTCGGGTTGCGAGCGGTGAAGCCGGTTGTCGGTGAGCGTATCGCCATCGCCCCGATGACGCCTGCGGCGAATGAGCCTGTCTCCAGCTTCTGATGCGGCGAGCCGCGAATTGGGCTTTGCCTTGAGACCAAGGTGGTCGTAAAAAGCAGGTGTGCAGCGGTTATGCGCCGGTGTGGCCACAAATCCGGACCCATACGCCCGGAATCCACAGGCTCAGACAGGGATTTAGCGACACCATGGGCAGGTTTTCATTTCCGATGGCGCAAGCGCGTGCCGAGGCGCTCGGCGAAATCCACGCACGTCCGTTCGCACTGGTGGGCAAATCCCGGGTGATTTTCCAGTTGGCGTTTCTCACCGATGGCGGCGCTGTGGTGGATCATGCGGTTCTGGCCGGGCTTGCGCGGGCGCGCGGGGTTGCGGTGCCGGGCCGGGACACCGCACATTTCTCCATGCCCTGGGGGCAGGGCACGCTGCGATGGGAGCGGCATACGGAATTCTCCACCTATTTCTGGGACGCGCCGGCCCCATCGAAGTTTGGCGAGGGGATTGATACCCATCCATTTGGCGATCAGTTCTCGCCGCCGGGCAACATGATTTCAGGCATACGGCTTGAAGTGCGGGCGGATTCGCCGGAAACGCGAGCCGCACTCGAGAGTTTCGATCCGACCAGCCTGTGCCTGAGCGAAGTCAAGGGCGGACAGGCGAAGATCGCCACCGATTTTCGCCAGGACGGCGACGGGCTGACCCGGATCCTGGTGATCGACAACGGCATGACCGATGCCGTCCGCGGGGCTGTGGTGCAGCGGCTTCTCGACATCGAGACCTACAGGACACTGGCTGCGATGGGTTTGTCGCTGGCGCGCTCGCTGTCACCCGAGATGCGCCGGATCGAGGACGGCTTGACCAAGATCACGCAATCGATGAAGACCGGCGCGCGCGACAATGCCGACAGCTTGCTGGCGGAAATTACCATTCTGGCGGCGGAACTGGAAGCCGGTGCGGCGCTCAGCCTCTACCGTTTCGGGGCCAGCCGCGCCTATTACAATATCGTCGGCGAGCGTATCGCGTCGCTGGCGGAAACCCAGGAGCCCGGGTTCGAAACCATCGGTGCGTTTCTGGAAAAGCGGCTGGCGCCGGCGCTTCGCACCTGCCAGTCGATCGAGGAACGCCAGGCCAACCTGTCGCGCAAGCTCTCGCGCGCCACATCGCTTTTGCGAAGCTGGATCGATGTCGAGCTCGAACGGCAGAACAGCGCGCTGCTGAGCTCGATGAACCGCCGGGTGAAGCTGCAACTGAGAATGCAGCAGACCGTTGAAGGGCTCTCGGTGGCGGCGATCTCCTATTATATCGTCGGCCTGTTCGGCTATCTGGCAAAGGCGGTTGTGGACGCGTTTCATCTGCCGGTGAAAGCCGGACTGCTGAGCGGTCTGTTCGTGCCGGTCGCTATCGGGTTTACCTGGATGGTGGTCAGGTCGATCCGCAAGCATCACGATATCGAAGGCGGAGCGGCGACACCTGACGGCGAACAGGTTGCGACAGAGTCGATCCAGCGGTGAAGCATTCCAGGGAGTGGTGTGCAACCGATCCGATGGGCGGCAACGCCAGCCTGCTTGCCAAAACAAGACCGCCCCGCCGGTGAACCGGTTTTCAATAATGAAGCGGTTCAAAAGGCGGGGCGGCGGATGGCTAATTGCTGACGCCGATCAGAAGTCCATGCCGGACGGCATGGCGGGTGCCGGTGCATCCTTCTTGGGCTTCTCGGCGATCATCGCTTCGGTTGTAACCAGAAGGCCGGCAACCGATGCGGCGTCCTGCAGTGCGGTGCGCACGACCTTGGCCGGGTCGATCACACCCATCTTGAACAGGTCGCCATACTCGTTGGTCTGCGCATTCCAGCCCCAGCTGAGGTCCTTTTTCTCGCGCAGTTTTCCGACGATGATCGACCCTTCCGCGCCGGCGTTCTCGGCGATCTGACGGACCGGAGCCTCGATCGCGCGGCGAACGATCTCGATGCCGACGCGCTGGTCGTCATTGGCGGGATTGAGGTCGTCGAGACATGTAACCGAGCGCAGCAAGGCAACGCCGCCGCCGGGCAGAATGCCTTCTTCGACTGCTGCACGGGTTGCATGCAAGGCATCGTCGACCCGATCCTTTCTTTCCTTCACTTCCACCTCGGTGGAGCCGCCGACACGAATGACGCCGACGCCGCCGGCAAGCTTGGCCAGCCGTTCCTGCAGCTTTTCACGATCATAATCGGAACTGGTTTCCTCGATCTGCGCCTTGATCTGGGCAATGCGGCCGTCGATCTCGTTGCGCGAGCCGGATCCATCGATGATCGTGGTGTTCTCCTTCTCGATGGTAACCTTCTTCGCGCGACCCAGCATCTCGAGTGTGACGTTTTCGAGCTTGATGCCAAGATCTTCGGAGATCACCGAACCGCCGGTCAGGATGGCGATATCCTCGAGCATAGCCTTGCGACGGTCGCCGAAGCCTGGCGCCTTGACGGCCGCGATCTTCAGGCCGCCGCGCAGCTTGTTGACCACCAGCGTTGCAAGGGCTTCACCCTCGACGTCCTCGGCGACAATGAGCAGCGGCTTGCCGGACTGAACCACTGCTTCGAGAACCGGAAGCATAGCCTGCAGGTTGGACAGTTTCTTCTCGTGGATCAGCACGTAGGGCTCTTCCAGCTCGACGCGCATCTTGTCCTGGTTGGTGACGAAATAGGGCGAGAGGTAGCCGCGGTCGAACTGCATGCCTTCGACCACTTCGAGTTCGGTCTCGGCTGTCTTGGCCTCTTCAACGGTGATCACCCCGTCATTGCCGACCTTTTGCATGGCTTGCGACAGGTAGCGTCCGATTTCGGTGTCGCCATTGGCGGAGATTGTTCCAACCTGGGCGATCTCGTCATTGTTGGAGATCTTGCGGGCATTGGTCTTCAGGTCCTGAACGATGGCGTCGACAGCGAGATCGATGCCGCGTTTGAGGTCCATCGGGTTGAGGCCGGAGGCAACCGCCTTGGCGCCTTCCCTGACGATGGCCTGGGCAAGCACGGTCGCGGTTGTGGTTCCATCGCCGGCCAGATCATTGGTCTTGGAGGCGACTTCACGCAGCATTTGCGCGCCCATGTTCTCGAACTTGTCCTCGAGTTCGATTTCCTTGGCGACGGACACACCGTCCTTGGTGATGCGCGGCGCGCCGAAGGATTTGTCGATGACAACGTTCCGGCCTTTCGGACCAAGCGTCACCTTCACCGCGTCGGCCAGTATGTCGACGCCGCGCAGCATTTTCTCGCGGGCATCGGAATGGAATTTGACGTCTTTTGCAGCCATTTTTCGTTCCTTTCATTTTTTGGCAAAGATGGTTGGCAAATATTCAGGCTGCAGCCTTCACAGCGGAATCCGCTTGAAGGACGCCCATGACATCGGATTCCTTCATGATCAGAAGGTCTTCACCATCAAGCCTGATTTCGGTGCCGGACCACTTTCCAAACAGAACGCGGTCGCCCACCTTGACGTCGAGCGCCACGATCTCGCCCTGCTCGTTGCGGGCACCGGGGCCGGTGGCGATCACTTCACCTTCCTGCGGCTTCTCCTTGGCTGTGTCGGGAATGATGATGCCACCCTTGGTACGGTCGTCGCTTTCAATGCGACGGACAAGGATGCGGTCGTGCAATGGACGGAACTTCATGCTTTCCTCCTGGACAAACATAGATTGAACTCCCAGCCCCCCGATCCGCGCACGGACTCCGGGGAGACCTGGCCCGGTTCTCCCGGCGTCAGGCGGAAAACGATCTGGTTTTTCGATCCGGATTTTTCAAGAGCCGGAAACAAAAAAATCAGCACTCGATTTCGTTCGCTGCTAACACGCTGAAATTACGACATAATAAATTATCTCTCTTGCCTAAACAGCCGGTTTTTGGTGTCATCTCCCTGTCAAACCACAGGAGGTGCACGCAACAATGGCTTCGCCTGAATTCGAACGGCAGATGGAAGGATATGGTCTGACAACGGCGCATATTTTCTACCGGCTTCCGGATTTCCAATCGCTGCTGCAAACCTATGTCTGGCAGGACTATGATCTGGCTCCCGATTTTCCCGGCATGCGGAAATTTCTTGAGTTCTGGGAAGCCAGGCTCGATGGCCGACTGCATTCGGTGCGATATGCGCACAACAAGCTGATCGGTCCGAACGAGTGGCGGCGGGTGGACGGAGAAATCGTGCTGCACTGAAGCTGTTGCTCAGACGCTTGCCGGGAGATCCCGACACCTTTGCGCTCAGACCTCGATGGCCGCGCGCAAACCTGCTTCACAGAATCGGACCAGTCCGCTGGCCAGGCCGTCCTTGTCGCAAGGGTTCGGAGATGCGCCGGAGAGTGCCTCGATCCGCCATCGCGAGGTCGACAGTGAAAGCATGGCGGAGACAGAATAGACAAACGCGCAGGCGATCCTCGATGGTTCCGCCTCTGGGAAAAGCCGGGCAATCTCGGTGATGAAGATGCCGGCTGTGGGGTCGAAGCAGCGTTCGGATATGGCGTGCCAACGTGCGTCGGCGGACACCATCGCCACCAGCCGAGCATAAGCCAGCCATTGCGGATCCCCGGCGCCGCGGCTGGCGAGACCGGCCTTGTCCAGATACGGGCGCAGGAAGGCTGAGAGCACACCCCCAAGCGTCAGCGGTTGGCCGCTTGCCTTCAAGGCGGCCAGCGCATCCAGCCGGATTTGCGACAATTCCGATGCCCGGCGCTCGACAACCCGCTCGAACAGAGCTTCCTTGCTGCCGTGATGGAAACTGACCGAAGCGATCTGCGCGCCGGCGGCGCTGGCGATGTCGCGCACCGAAGCGCCGTCATAACCGCGTTCAGCAAACAGCCGTTCGGCGGCATTCAGGATATTCAGCCTGGTGGCGATCGACCGCCCGGAGGCCGCGCGCTGGCGCTGCCGCGGCGCCAAATCGGGGATCGGAGAAGTTTTTGTCATGATTCACCTTGTCTTAAAATGAACGATCGTTCAATAAAGCGGAGAGGATAAAATCCACTGAAGCCAGGGAGGGGACAGTTGGACATGCAATCAACGACGGCAGATCCGGCCGGTAACGGAAACATGCGCAATCATTACGCGCTGATCGGGGCCGGGCCGATGGGGCTGGCGATGGCCAAGACGCTGCTCGAGCAAGGTATTCCGTTTCAGGGATTCGAGCTGCATTCCGATGTCGGCGGTCTGTGGGACATCGAAGGACCGAAATCGACGATGTACCAGACCGCGCATCTGATCTCGTCGAAGAAGATGACCGAGTTCGCCGATTTTCCGATGGACAGCCATGTGGCGGAATATCCGTCGCACCGCGAGCTCAAGAGCTATTTTCAGAAATTCGCCGATCATTTCGGACTTCGCCAGCATTACCTGTTTGGCACCGAGGTGATCTCCGCCGCGCCGCTTGGCAAATCCGGTGAAGGCTGGCGGGTGGTCTGGCGCGATGCCAGAGGCGAAGAGCACAGCGCCGAGTTTGCCGGGTTGCTGATCGCCAATGGCACCCTGTCGGAGCCGAACATGCCTGCGTTCAAAGGCACATTCTCCGGCGAGCTGATGCATTCGAGCGCCTACCGCGATCCCGAGATCTTCAAGGGCAAGCGGGTGCTGATCATCGGAGCCGGCAATTCCGGCTGCGACATCGCCGTCGATGCGATCCATCACGGCAAGAGCTGTGATATCTCGATGCGGCGCGGTTATTATTTCGTGCCCAAATATGTGTTTGGCCGTCCCGCCGACACGATGGGCGGGGCGATCCGGCTGCCGATGTGGCTCAAGCGGCGCATCGACGGCATGATCCTGAAATGGTTTACGGGCGATCCGTCGAAATACGGCTTTCCCAAGCCCGATTATGCACTCTACGAATCCCATCCGGTGGTCAATTCGCTGATTCTGTTCCATGCCGGGCATGGCGATATCAGGGTCAGGCCGGACATCGATCATTTTGATGGGAACACGGTACATTTCAAGAATGGCGATCAGGCGGATTATGATCTCATTCTGGCGGCGACCGGGTACAAGTTGCATTACCCGTTTGTCGACAGGGCGCTTTTGAACTGGCAGGGCGATGCGCCGCATCTGTTTCTCAACTGCCTGCATCCGGAGCGGGACGATGTCTTCGTGCTCGGCATGGTGGAGGCCTCGGGCCTGGGCTGGCAGGGGCGGCACGAGCAGGCGGAGATGGTGGCACGCTACATCTCGGGGCTTGGCAAAGGCATCATGGCGGCGAAGGCGCTGAAAGAGGAGAAGGCCGCGGGCTTCAAACGTGCTACCGGCGGCATGAAGTACATCGACCTGCCGCGTATGGCCTATTATGTCGACAAGGCCACTTACCGGACCGCCGTGACCAGCTGGATCGCGGCTTTGAAAGGCAACGGCAAATGAGCGATATCGATGCAGTCCGGCTCAATTTCAGCCCCGAAAGCCTGACCCTGCTCAATGCCATCCTGTCGATCGTGATGTTTTCGATCGCACTGGATTTGCGGCTGTCGGATTTCAGGAACCTGGTGCGTGCGCCCAAAGCGCTGTTTACCGGTCTGGTGTCGCAATTCCTGGTGTTGCCGGCGCTGACCTTCGTGCTGCTGAGCCTGACAAACCCGCAGCCCTCCATCGCACTGGGGCTGATCCTGGTCGCAGCCTGTCCGGGCGGCAATATCTCCAATTTCATCACCCATCGGGCCGGGGGCAATGCGGCGTTGTCGGTGTCGATGACCGGGATCGCCACCGTGACGGCGATCCTGTTGACTCCGTTCAATGTTGCCTTCTGGGGTAATCTCTACACACCGACACGGACGCTGCTGCGGGAAACGACGCTTGATCCGGTGTCCATCGCCATCACGGTGTTCTTCATGCTCATTCTTCCATTGATCCTGGGAATCGTGCTCAACACGCGAAAACCGGCACTGGCCGAGCGAATCCGCAAGCCGTTGCAAACCCTTTCGATGGTGATTTTCATCGGGTTCATCGTGCTGGCGCTGGCTGCCAACTGGAGCTTTTTCCTGTCCTATGTCAGCGCGGTTGCGGCGCTGGTGGTGCTGCATAACGGGTTGGCGCTGTCGGGTGGTTACCTGACAGCAACGGCGATGAACCTGTCGGACTTTGACCGCCGGGCGGTCACCATTGAAACCGGGATCCAGAATTCGGGACTTGGCCTGGTGCTGATTTTCGCCTTCTTCGGCGGGCTTGGCGGCATGGCGGTGGCTGCCGCGTTCTGGGGTATCTGGCACGCCATTTCCGGGCTGGCGCTGGCAAGCGTCTGGTCACGCAGCGAGGCACGGCGATGAGGCGCGTTCTGGTTACCGGCGCGGCAGGCGCAGTCGGGCAGGTGCTGCTCGAGGAACTCGCGGCCTCGGGGTGCGAGACGCTGGCGACCGACGTGCGCGAACCGGCGTCGCTGCCGCCGGGCGTCGGCTATGACAAGCTCGATGTGCGCGGCAAGGATGCTGTGCGCGTGGTGGCGGCGTTCAAACCGGACGTGATCATTCATCTGGCCTCGATCGTCTCGCCATCGCGCGGCATGACGCGCGAATTTGCCCATGATGTCGATGTGACAGGCACCCGCAATGTGCTCGATGCCGCCATCGCGCATGGTGTCAAGCGGCTGGTGGTGACATCCTCGGGTGCGGCTTATGGCTATCACGCCGACAATCCGGTGCCGCTCAGGGAGACCGACGCGGTGCGCGGCAACAGGGAATTTGCCTATTCCGATCACAAGCGCCAGGTCGAGGAGATGCTGGCGCAGGCGCGGGATCAGGTGCCGGAGCTCGAGCAGGTGGTGCTGCGGGTGGGCACGGTTCTGGGGGCGGGGCTTGAAAACCAGATCACGGAGTTGTTTCACCGCTCTCGGCTGATCGCGGTCAGGGGATCGGACAGCCCGTTCGTGTTCATCTGGACCCGCGATCTGGCACGCATTCTGTTGCGCGCGGCGGGCGAGGGGCCCGCGGGCATCTATAATGTCTGTGGCGATGGCGCGCTGTCGGTCGCCGATCTTGCCGCAGCACTGGGCAAGCCGCTGATGGTCTTGCCCGCCCCAATGCTCAAGGCGGCGCTCGGGGTTGCGCGGCCGCTTGGCCTGTCGCGCTACGGGCCGGAACAGGTACGTTTCCTGCAGTACCGTCCGGTGCTCGACAATACCGCGCTGAAAACCGTGTTCGGCTACACGCCCGAACTGACCAGCGCCGAGACATTCGAGCTCTGGAAGAAAGCGGCAGGCCTGTGAGCCGGGTCGCAGTGATTACCGGTGGGGCGGGTGGTCTTGGTCAGGCCTTTGCCCGGCGGCTCCTCGCAGAAGACTGGCAGGTTGTGCTGATTGACCTGCCCGGTGCTCTCGACTCGCTGCCGGAAGCTCCTGTGGGGGTTGACTGCATCGCGTGCGATCTGACGGATGATGCCGCCGTTGCCCGGGTGTGCACGGAGATCGCGGCGCGGCATCCCGCGCTTGATCTGGTCATCCACAATGCGGGTGTTACCCAGATCGGGTTGTTCGACGAGACCACGCTCGCCTCGCAGCAGCGGGTGATGGAGATCAACTATTTCGGATCGGTGCGCGTGGCCGCCGGGCTTCTGACCGCGGTTCGCGCGGGCAGGGGCACACATCTGGCGATTTCCTCAGTGGCCGGATTCGCGCCGCTGTACAAACGTACCGCCTATGCGGCGAGCAAGCACGCGCTTAACGGGTTTTTCTCGTCTCTTGCCTCTGAAGAGGCTGAGCACGGCGTCACGGTTGCGATCGCGGCGCCCTCGTTCGTGGCCACCAATCCGGGGCGACTTGACGCCGGGGCGGATGGCATCGGCAGGCCGGGAGCGGCGACCGACGGATTTGATGAAATGAGCCCGGAACAGGCGGCCGACATCATTCTCAAGGGATGGCGGCGTGGCAGGAGCTTCATTCCCGTGGGCCGGGTCGCCATGCTTGGCTGGCTGATCACCCGACTGTCGCCACGGCTCTACACCTGGCTGATGATGCGCAACATCCGCCGCTAACGCGCGTCGCATTCAAGCGGAATCAGGTGAGACGCGTTTGCTCTTTGTTTCTGCATGTCGTTGTCACAAAACCGCGGGACGCTTTGGCTCGGCATACATCAGGCAAGACCTGCAAAGTGCGCGGTGCTGGTTTGCGAAATTTGAGAGTTAGCGACCGAGTCCATAAGAGGCTGTCCGGCGCGTTTCACGCAGATGTGGATGGATGTGATCGAACGATTTAATCAATCGATTGATTAAATCGTTCGATCTGCTATGATCGGCTTTAAACCGGCAGACGGGAAAACGCCTTGTCCTCAGACTCACCAGTGTCATCCAGCGCCGACAGGCCCGGCGACCAGACGCGAACCTCGCTGATCATGGCGGGCATGCGGTTGTTTGGTGGCAAGGGGTTCGATGCAACCTCGACGCGGGAGATCGCTGCGGCCGCAAACGCAAACATCGCGTCCATCGCCTATCATTTCGGCGGCAAGGGCGGCTTACGGCTGGCCTGTGCGGAGATGGTGGCGAGGCGCATTCAGGGCGTCGCCACCCCGATCCTGAATGCGGTGGATCCGGGTGATGATCCCCGGGCTGCACAGGCGATGTTCGAACGGGTCATCATGGGGGTGACCGATTTCATGCTCGGCCAGGCCGAGGCCCATGACATTGCGGGCTTCCTGGTGCGGGAACTCGGGGGGGCGGGTGTCGTCTTCGACAAGGTTTATGCCGATTTCATTCTGCCGGTGCATCGCAACCTTTGTGTTCTTCTGGGTCTGGCCACCGGCCAGGATCCGGAAAGCGACCTGATCCGCCTTGGCACCTTCAGCATTGCGGGTCAGGTTGTCTATTTCCGCATCGGTCACGCCGTCGTCAACCGCCGCATGCAATGGCAGGTCGCCGGACCGGCGGAAATCGAGAGTATCAAGAGCGTCATCCTGAGCAATATTCGCGCCTTTGTCGCCACCAACCAGAAACCGGTTCCATGATGTCCTTCATCTGTTCGCTTCCGATCATCAGTGCATTGTTTTCAGCCTGCACCGGTCCCGGACCGCTTGCTGTGGGCTATGTGGAGGGTGAATACGTGCTGGTGGCGCCGATCGAGACCGCGCAGATCGTTTCTCTCGCGGTCCGGCGGGGCGATCATATTACTGCCGGTCAGCCGCTCGGCAGGCTCGAGCGCCGGGACGCCGAAATCGCGGTGGCGCAGGCTCAGGCCGGACTGGCGCAAGCAGAAAGCCAACTGGCCAACCTGCAGGAGGGGCGGCGGCCTGAAGAAATAGCCAGCATCGTGGCTGCGCTTGATTCCGCCAAGGCCCAGGCCGCCGAGTCCGAGCGGGTGATGCTCAGGCAGAAAAACCTTCTTTCGCAGGGGATTTCCACCCAGGCGACATTCGATTCCGCCTCCACCAGCCTGGAACTGGCCAAGGCCAAGGTCGCGGAGCTGGAAGCCAATCTGGCCGTGGCCAGGCTGCCTGCCCGCGCCAATGAGATCAAGGCGGCGCAGGCCGCCGTCGAGCAGGCTGTCGCCATGCTTGAATCGGCCGAATGGCGGCTTGCCAAACGGATCCTGTCGATCCCGCAATCAGGCGTGATATCCGATATCATCCGCAATACCGGCGAGGTGGCCGGACCGCAGGCACCGGTGTTGTCGGTACTGCCTGACGGCGCGTTGAAGCTCAGGGTCTACGTGCCGGAATTCGCGCTTTCCAGCATCAGCGTCGGCGCACATCTTTCGGTGCATTGCGATGGATGCGGCGAAGCGATGCGCGCGACCGTCAGCTATGTCTCGTCCGATCCAGAATTCACGCCGCCGGTGATCTACTCGCTGGAGAACCGTCAGAAGCTGGTCTATCTGATCGAGGCGCGACCGGAGGACGGCGCCTGGGCGCTGGCGCCGGGACAGATCGTCGATGTCGACCTGGAGGCTGCGGGTAAATGAACGTCATCGAGGTCAGCGGACTGGTCAAGCGGTTTGGGGACAAGACCGTTGTCGATCATGTTTCGATGCAGGTGGCCGAAGGTGAGATCTCGGGTTTTCTCGGCCCCAACGGGTCCGGCAAGACAACCACAATTCGCGTCATGTGCGGACTGCTGACCCCCGATGAGGGCGAGGGGCGGGTGCTGGGGCATAACATTCGCACCGATGGGCTCGCGATCAAACGCGAGGTCGGTTACATGACGCAGAAGTTCTCGTTTTACGAGGACCTGTCGATTGAGGAGAACCTGACCTTCGTCGCCCGTCTTTACGGACTCGATCCGGTTGCCGCCGTGGTGCGGGACACGCTTGAAGATCTCGGGCTGTTCTCCAGAAGAAAACAGATGGCGGGCACCCTGTCGGGCGGCTGGAAACAGCGGCTGGCGCTGGCCGCTTGCATCATGCACAAGCCGAAGCTGCTGTTGCTTGATGAACCGACGGCCGGCGTCGACCCGAAGGCGCGGCGGGAATTCTGGGATGAAATCCATCTGCGCGCCCGGTCCGGGCTGACGGTGCTGGTTTCCACCCACTACATGGACGAGGCGGAGCGCTGCCATCGCATCCACTATATTTCCTATGGCAAGCTGCTCGCCAGCGGCACCGTGCCCGAGGTCATCCGCGACGCGGCGCTGACCACCTTCATTGTCGAAGGAGATAATGTTACCCAAGCCGCCCAGCAGTTCACGGGCATGGCTGGCGTCGATCAGGTGGCCCCGTTCGGCCTGAGCCTGCATGTGGTGGGCCACGACAGGGCGGCTCTGACCGCCGCGGTCGCGCTGGTGGCCGGACAGACCGGGGTGAGCTTCCACGAGGGCAGCACCAGCCTGGAGGATGTATTCATCCAGTTCATGGGCAAATCCACGGACAACATGGCATGAATACGCTGTTTTCGCTGCGCCGGCTGATGGCCATCATCATCAAGGAAAGCATTCAGATGCGGCGTGACCGGATCACTTTCGCGATGATGCTGGGTGTGCCGCTGATGCAACTCGTGCTGTTCGGATTTGCCATCAACAATGATCCGAAGGGCCTGCCCGCCGCGCTGGTGACGACAAGCCAGGATCATTACACCCGCGCCATGGTTTCGGCGATGGAGAACACCGGCTACTATCGTTTCAATCATGTTGTGGCGAGCGCCGGGGAGGCGGAACGACTGATCCAGTCCGGCGCGGTCTCCTTTGTTGTCACCATCCCGTCGGATTTCGCCCGCCGGGTGCAGCGCGGCGACCACCCGCAAATCCTGATCGAGGCCGACGCCACCGACCCTTCCGTTGCCTCGGGCGCGATCTCGACACTTGGCACCGTGGCGGCACAGGCGCTGCTGCGCGAGCAATCCGCAGAAGCGCTGGCCGCGCGGCAATCCACCGCCGCGCTCGAAGTCGTGGTTCACAGGCTCTACAATCCGGAAGGCATCACCCAATACAACATCGTGCCGGGTCTGCTCGGCGTGATCCTGCAACTGACAATGGTGATGATGACCTCGATGGCGCTGACGCGGGAAACCGAACGCGGCACCATGGAGAACCTGCTGGCGATGCCCGCAAGCCCGCTGGAGATCATGCTCGGCAAGGTGCTTCCGTTCCTGGTTGTCGGCGCGGTTCAGGTTGTCGTGGTGCTGGCGGCGGCGAAATTTCTGTTCAGCGTGCCGTTTGTCGGTTCGCTAACGCTGTTGTTGATCAGCATTCTGGTCTTTGTGCTGGCACTGGTGCTGCTGGGATATGCCTTTTCGACACTGGCACGAACCCAGATGCAGGCGATGCAGCTGACATTCTTCTTTTTCCTGCCGTCGCTGCTCCTGTCAGGCTTCATGTTTCCCTATCGCGGCATGCCGGCATGGGCTCAGACACTGGGCGAGATCTTCCCGCTCACGCATTTTCTCAGAATCATACGGGCGGTTATGCTCAAGGGTGCCGATCTTCAAGGGGTGGCCTCGCCACTTTCAGCACTCGCGATCTTCGTGCTGGGGTTCATAGTGCTGGCACTGGCGCGCTTCCGGCGCACGCTGGATTAAGCCGGTTCGGTCACTGCCCGAGTTTCTCAATCAACGCCTGATCGATCACCCGAGGATCAGCCTCTGCGTTCAGGCGGCAGCTCAAAGAAGCTTGGCGCTTTTTTCAACCGGCTGGACGCTCGGTACAGAGCGACATTTCCCCGCTCCGGACATGCCTATCTGTTGGTCGGTGCTGTGTCTTTTTTAGGCGGCTAACGATCCGCGGCTGCTGCCAGGCAGGAATTTCAAACCCGACATCTGCTTTTTGCTATCTGTTTTGTGAACGGTGAGGACACCATGGTGTGCACAGTCACGTATTTGACGTGATTCACGCGGTGCCTTTGATGGTGATATAAGTATATGAAATAAAATGAAAATATAGATTGCTAAGAATCCGATACGGGATTTTCAAGGATTAGTTTCAGCACGGGTTCTCACAAAAGTGTGGTTGGTAATTTCGATTTGGCTACCCCATCTGAGGGTCATCGGAACACGGCGACCGGCGCCTCCCAACGCCACCCGGTTCCGCACAAAATTTGAACAAGAAACGAACACAAGACGGAGACTACCACAATGAACAAGCTTCTTATCGCCCTCGGCCTGACCCTCGCTGCATCGACCGGCGCCTTTGCCCAGTCGACCGCCATGGACGCCTACACGGTTCCCTCGGTTGACGGTTACGCCGCACCGCTGGCGACCGGCACTTCCAACGATCTGGTCAGCTACGACCGTGCCGGCAATGACGGTTCGCCGACTTTCGCGGCTCCGATGGGTGGCGTTGACTACACCGCGACCGCCTCGATCGGTGACGCATCCAACGACCAGGTTATCTACGACCGCGCCGGCAACGACGGCTCGCCGCGCTTCCGCTAAGCGGCCAGTCAATTTTCTCACCGGGGCGGCGATCAATGCTCCGCCCGGGTGAGCCACTCAGATCACTCAATACTTCCGCGATCCTCCCAAGACGCGAAACAAAGGACTGACACAATGAACAAGCTTATTATCGCCCTCGGCCTGACCCTCGCTGCATCGACCGGCGCTTTTGCCCAGTCGACCGCCATGGACGCCTACACGGTTCCTTCGGTTGAC
>TARA_R110002051_G_scaffold23518_2_pt1 | contig 58595 bp, 85 predicted proteins | sample TARA_R110002051 | Tara Oceans TARA_R110002051 (sample SAMEA4397023) | marine metagenome | biome: Polar Biome; feature: [MES] marine water layer (ENVO:01000295) within the mesopelagic zone...; material: water (ENVO:00002006), including particulate matter (ENVO:01000060) such as......
AATGCGTCCGTCGTGACCACGAGCGTTTGGCGAAGGCGCCGGAGTGTTGGCGGTAAATCGGTCCGCCCGTGCTTCGGAAGGTCAGACGAACACCGCCTCGAAGACCCTTGCAGAGAGACCGAAGTCGCGGGCAACAACCGCCGAACGGGGCGCTGAGAGGTGCCACATAAAACTAAACTTACGAGGCAGCTTTCAGCGCCCCGTCCGAACTTCGAAAATTCGCAGGATCGCCAAGGGGGTAGTCTGTCCGCGCGTCGTCCCCGGGCAAGCGGAGCGCGACCCACACCCCGCGTCCTGTCGCCGCTGCAGCCCTGTTATGCCTAAAAACGCTTGCCTTCCACCCGGCGCCGTGGTTTGACCCGCGCCATTCCGATTGCAGTGCCGCCGCACCCGTTTTGCGCCAAGGATCTCCCGATGTCCGAACAGTCCAAGCCCCATCTCCTGATCGTCGAAGCCCGGTTCTACGACGACATGGCCGACGCGCTGCTCGACGGCGCGACGTTCGCGCTGCAGGAGGCGGGCGCAACTTATGACGTGGTGACGGTTCCGGGTGCCCTGGAGATCCCGCCGGCGATCGCCATGGCGCTCGATGCGGCCGAAAACGACGGCACGCACTACGATGGCTTCGTGGCGCTCGGCATGGTCATCCGCGGCGAGACCTACCACTTCGATATCGTCGCCAATGAATCCTCCCGCGCGCTGATGGATCTCGCCGTCTCCGAATCGCTGTCGATCGGCAACGGCATCATGACGGTGGAAAACGAGGCGCAGGCCTGGGCGCGCGTGCGCCGCACCGAGAAGGACAAGGGCGGCTTTGCCGCCCGCGCGGCGCTGACGATGATTGCGCTTCGCGAGAAGCTGAATGGTTGATCCGATGACGAATGCAGACAAGCCGGCGGTCAAGACCGCCAACCAGCGCGGCGCGGCGCGTCTTGCCGCCGTGCAGGCCCTCTACCAGATGGATGTCGGCGGCGCCGGCGTGCTGGAAGTGGTCGCCGAATACGAGACCCACCGCCTCGGCCAGGAGCTCGACGGCGACACCTACCTGAAGGCGGATGCCTCCTGGTTCCGCTCGATCGTGTCGGGCGTCGTGCGCGACCAGGTGAAGATCGATCCGGTGGTGCGCGGCGCGCTCCAGGAAGACTGGCCGCTGTCGCGCCTCGATTCGACGCTGCGCGCCATCCTGCGCGCCGGCACCTTCGAGATCCTCGAGCGCAAGGACGTGCCGATCCCGGTGATCGTCACCGAATATGTCGAGATCGCCCAGGCCTTCTTCGAGGGCGAGGAGCCGAAGATCGTCAACGCCGTCCTCGACCGCATCGCCAAGCAGGTCCGCGGCCCGACCGCGAAATAGGCTTGGCCGCGAAATAGGCCAGACGGCCACATAGGAGAGACCGCGTCATGGAAGGCAGCGTCGACGGGCTACAGGCGCAGGTCAGTGCCGCACGGCGCAACGTCTTCCTGCTGTCTGCCGCCCAGGCGCTGCTCGGCTCCGCTCCGCCGCTCACCTTCGCGCTCGGCGGCCTTGCCACCTACCAGATGCTCGGCGACGACAAGTCGCTCGCCACAGCACCCTTGACCGGCTTCAACATCGGCGTGGCGCTCGGTGCCGTCGGCGTTGCCATTGCTTCGCGCTATCTCGGCCGCCAGGCGGGCTTCATGCTCGGCGCGCTGATGGGAGCGACCGGCGCGGCCATCGCCGCCGTGGCGCTCTTCCGCGCCGATTTCTGGCTGTTTGCCACCGGCCTGATGCTGATCGGCGTCTCCGGCGGCTTCACCCAGAAGATCCGCTTTGCGGCCGCCGACGTCTCGCCGAGCTTCTACAAGCCGCGCGCCATCTCGTGGATCCTCGCCGCCGGCATCGTCTCGGCCATTCTGGGGCCGCAGCTGGCGATCTTCGCCAAGGATCTCCTCTTCCCCGTCACCTTCGCCGGCGCCTTCGTGGCGCTGATCCCGCTCAGCCTGATCGCCATCGCCATCCTCTCTGCCCTGAAGCTGCCGGAGACGGGCGTGCGTGCCGCAGGCGACCTCCCGGCGCGGCCGCTGAAGGAGATCGTGCTGACGCAGCGCTTCATGACCGGCATGATCTGCGGCATCGGCACCTATGCGCTGATGACCTTCATGATGACCGGCGCGCCGCTTGCCATGGTCATCGGCTGCGGCTTCTCCACCGATCTCGCAACCCTTGGCATCCAGTGGCACGTGCTGGCGATGTTTGCGCCAAGCTTCTTCACCGGCATGCTGATCACCCGCTTCGGCACCGAAAAGGTGGTGGCCGCCGGCCTGGTGATCCTGATGGCCTGCGCCGTCGTCGCCCACGCCGGCATCGAGCTCTGGAACTTCTGGGGCGCGCTGGTGCTGCTCGGCATCGGCTGGAACTTCGGCTTCATCGGCTCCACCGCCATCGTCGCCTCCAGCTACCGCCCGCACGAGGCCGACAAGGTGCAGGGCTTCCACGACATCATCCTCTTCGGCACCGTGGCGCTCTCCTCCTTCTCCTCGGGGAAGGTCTTCACCGCCTGGGGCTGGGAGGCGATGAACCTCGTCATCTGGCCGGTGACGATCCTCTGCCTCGTCCTCATTCTGCTCCTGATGCGCAAGCGGCCGGCAAAACAGCCCTGACCTCCCCGTTTTGTAGGGCTTGACGCAGCCTTGTCCGCGCGGGCACTCTCCCTCCCGCGGGCAGCCCTTGGTTCCTTGGGAGGGGAGGCGGTTGCCGGCCATTGCCGGAGGACTTGCCTGCCGGCGCAAGGGAGAGGGAAAAGCGAATGACCGTTCTATTCGGTGTGATCGTGTGCGGCTTGCTATCGATCATCTATGCCGCCTGGGCGACGCGGGCCGTGCTCGCCGCCGATCAGGGCAATGCCCGCATGCAGGAAATCGCAGGCTACATCCGTGAGGGGGCGCAGGCCTATCTGACGCGCCAGTACATGACCATCGCCATCGTCGGCGCCGTGGTGACCGTCATCACCTGGCTGCTCCTCTCCGTCACCGCCGCCATCGGCTTCGTCATCGGCGCGGTGCTCTCCGGGGCTGCGGGCTTCATCGGCATGCACGTCTCGGTGCGCGCCAACGTCCGCACCGCCCAGGCCGCCTCGCAGAGCCTCGGCGCCGGCCTCGACATCGCCTTCAAGTCGGGCGCCATCACCGGCATGCTGGTGGCGGGTCTCGCCCTTCTCGGCGTCGCGATCTACTTCTGGATCCTGACATCCGGCCTCGGCCACGAAAGCGGCTCGCGCGAGGTCATCGACGCGCTGGTGGCGCTCGGCTTCGGTGCCTCGCTCATCTCCATCTTCGCCCGCCTCGGCGGCGGCATCTTCACCAAGGGCGCCGATGTCGGCGGCGATCTCGTCGGCAAGGTGGAAGCCGGCATTCCGGAGGACGATCCGCGCAACCCGGCCACCATCGCCGACAATGTCGGCGACAACGTCGGCGATTGCGCCGGCATGGCCGCCGACCTGTTTGAGACCTACGCCGTCTCCGTCGTCGCCACCATGGTGCTCGGCGCCATCTTCTTTGCCGGCGCGCCGCTGCTCGAAAGCGTGATGATCTATCCGCTCGCCATCTGCGCCGCCTGCATCGTCACCTCCATCATCGGCACCTTCTTCGTCAAGCTCGGCACCAACGGCTCGATCATGGGCGCCCTCTACAAGGGCCTGATCGTCACCGGCCTCCTGTCGATCGTCGGCCTCGGGGCCGCCACCTCCCTTACCATCGGCTGGGGCACCATCGGCACCGTCGCCGGCATGGAGATCACCGGCACCAACCTCTTCCTCTGCGGCATCCTCGGCCTCGTCGTCACGGCGCTGATCGTCGTCATCACCGAGTACTACACGGGCACCAACAAGCGCCCGGTCAACTCCATCGCCCAGGCCTCGGTGACCGGCCACGGCACCAACGTCATCCAGGGCCTGGCGGTCTCGCTGGAATCGACGGCGCTGCCGGCGATCGTCATCGTCGGCGGCATCATCTCGACCTACCAGCTCGCCGGGCTGTTCGGCACCGGCATCGCCGTCACCGCCATGATCGGCATCGCCGGCATGATCGTCGCGCTCGACGCCTTCGGCCCCGTCACCGACAATGCCGGCGGCATCGCCGAAATGGCAGGCCTTCCCTCGGACGTGCGCAAGTCCACCGATGCGCTCGACGCGGTCGGCAACACCACCAAGGCCGTGACCAAGGGCTATGCCATCGGCTCGGCGGGCCTCGGCGCGCTGGTGCTGTTTGCCGCCTATTCCAACGATCTGGCCTATTTCGCCGCCAATGCGGACCGCTATCCGTATTTCGCAGGGATCGGCGACATCTCCTTCAGCCTCTCCAACCCCTATGTCGTCGCCGGCCTGATCTTCGGCGGTCTCATCCCCTACCTCTTCGGCGGCATCGCCATGACGGCCGTCGGCCGCGCCGCGGGTTCGATCGTCGAGGAGGTGCGCAAGCAGTTTCGCGAAAACCCCGGCATCATGCTGGGCACGGTGAAACCGGACTACGGCCGGGCCGTCGACATCCTGACCAAGGCTGCGATCCGCGAGATGATCGTGCCCTCGCTCCTGCCGGTGCTTGCCCCGATCGTCGTCTATTTCGGCGTGCTGCTGATCTCCGGCTCCAAGGCCTCGGCCTTTGCGGCCCTCGGTGCCTCGCTGCTCGGCGTCATCGTCAACGGCCTCTTCGTGGCGATCTCCATGACCTCGGGCGGCGGCGCCTGGGACAACGCCAAGAAGAGTTTCGAGGACGGTTTCGTCGACAAGGACGGCACCCGCCACATGAAAGGCTCGGACGCCCACAAGGCCTCCGTCACCGGCGATACCGTCGGCGATCCCTACAAGGACACCGCAGGCCCCGCGGTCAATCCGGCGATCAAGATCACCAACATCGTCGCGCTGCTGCTGCTGGCGGTGCTGGCCGGCTGAACCGGAAGCGCGCAAGAAAAATCCCCGCGAGGCCTGCGCTTCGCGGGGATTTTTCAAATAACCGGCAGAGCGATCAGTTGCTGCCCATGTTCTGGAACATGTTTCTCGCCGCATTGGCGTTGCCGGCCGAACCAGCGCCCGAGAGCAACTGCTGCAGGAAGGTCAGGTCACGTCCACCGGTCGGCGTCGTGCGCGAGATGCTGTCGAACACCTTGCCGTCCTGGAGCGTGTAGTTCGCCTTGCGGGACACGACACCCTCTTCGTCGAAATAGATGGCGAGCACGGTCTGCTCCACGAGCCGCGGCTTCATGAAGGCGACCGGGCGCTCGCGCTTCTGCGAGATGTAGTAGAGGACTTCGGAATCGAAGGTGGCGGTCGTCGACGGCGTGCCCATGGTGAGCAGGACCTGCTCGCGGCTGGAGCCGACCGGGATCAGCGCCAGCGACTCCTCGTCCAGCACATAGCCGTTGTACATCGTCTGGCCGATGTCCATGGAGGTGCAGCCGGTAAGGGATGCCGTTGCGATGATGGCCGCTACTGCGGTGCTGCTCAAGAACTTCATTTCAGACCTTAACACCTGCCTCGTTGAGGCTTTCCCGAAACTTCCGATTGCGGCCTTCGCCGCCACCCTGCTGCCCATATCATTGTGGCTATTCCGGGGAAGGGCAGATGCCGACGTTCCGGCGGCCCCGGTGTGATATGCGGTAACGACGTTGCAATTCGTGCCTGCTTCGGTAAACCAGCTTGCGCCTCCATGCAACACGTGGCGGCTAACTGTGGGAATTCTTATGATCTTCGGTCTGTTCCGTAAGAAAAATCAAAACCAGCCGATCGTCGATCGTCAATACGCCTCCTTGACATCGGCTGCCCGAGTTCCTTTTTTCTTCAGCGATCTTGGTGTTCCCGACACTGTGATGGGACGCTTTGAAATGTTGTCGATCGTCATGATCCTGTTCTTTCGCCGCACGGCGAAGTCGGGTGTCAGCGGCAAGGAACTCGCCCAGGAGATCATCGATAGCTTCTTTCAGGACATCGACCATTCGATCCGCGAGCTCGGGATCGGGGATCAGGGCGTACCGAAGCGGATGAAGAAACTGGCGGGCATGTTCTACGGACGGCTGGAAAGCTATGCGGCGGCTCTCGACGCCAGGGATGCCGACGCTCTTGCCGCGGCCTTGTCGCGCAACATCCATCCGAAGGTGGAGCCGGCCCAGCCGATGCGCGGTCTTGCCGACTGGATGCTGTCGGCGGAGACCGAACTGGCGACGATCAGCGAAGACGAGATAGCGCGCGGCGCCATTGTGCTGCCGACGCCAGGAAATTGAGGTATCCATGAAACCCACTCACCAAGGCAGTGAAAAGTCTCCCTTGTCCTACCGCGTGCGGGTCGGACATGTTTCGGTCAATCCGATCACCGTCCAGATCGAGGCCGCACCCGCCGAGCTGGAACGGCTGGCGGAGACATGGAAGGTGCTGGCGGTCCGCTCTCTGACGTCGGAGATCCAGATCACCCGCTGGAAGAAGGACGGCGTGCGGATCAAGGGGCACGTCAAGGCCGAGGTCGAGCAGGCCTGCGTCGTGACGCTGGAGCCGGTCGCTTCGAAGATCGACGAGAGCTTCGAGCAGATATTCGTGCCCGAGGGCTCCAAGCTCGCCCGCGTCATGCTCAGCGACACGGCCGAGATGGTGCTGGATCCGGAAGGCCCGGATGCGCCGGAGGTCTTCGTGGGAGACACGATCGATGCCGGTGAGGTGATCGCGGAGGCCGTTGCGCTCGCGATCGATCCATACCCGCGCAAGAAGGACATCGAATTTGAGGGCCATATTGAGGACGATGCCTCGGGGCCAGATGCGCGGCCTTCGCCTTTCGCGGCCCTCAAGGACTGGAAAAAGCAAGACTAGCGTAGAAATCGCCGCTATTGCGTTGTAAGCACCGCGGGAGCCACTACTTTGGCCAGGGTTACGCCCCGTGGCGAGCAAAAGGATCAGGGACGCGTGATCAGAATTTCTCTCGATGTCATGGGCGGCGATTTCGGTCCTGAAATCGTCATCCCCGGCGCAGCAAAGGCGCTGGAACGACATCCGGACATTACCTTCTTGCTGTTCGGCCTGCAGGCCGAATGCGAGCCCTATCTCGCCAAGCATCCGAAGCTCCGCGAGCGGTCGGTCTTCCATGACTGTGAGCTTGCCGTCGGGATGGACGAGAAGCCGAGTGCTGCCTTGCGCCGGGGGCGCTACGTCTCCACCATGTGGCGGTCCATCGAGGCCGTGAAGCTCGGCGAAGCCGACGTCGTCGTCTCCGCCGGCAATACCGGCGCACTGATGGCCATGTCGAAATTCTGCCTTCGCACGCTGGCGCACATCGAACGTCCGGCCATCGCCGGAATCTGGCCGACACTGAAGGGTGAGAGCATCGTGCTCGACATCGGTGCGACGATCGGTGCCGACGCCCATCAGCTGATGGACTTCGCCCTGATGGGTGGCGCCATGGCGCGCGCCCTGTTCGAGGCGCAGCGGCCGACCGTCGGCCTCCTCAACGTCGGCGTCGAGGAAGTGAAGGGGCAGGAAGAGGTCAAGGAAGCGGGTCGGTTGATCCGCGAGGCCAATCTCCCGACGATTTCCTATCACGGCTTCGTGGAAGGCGACGACATCGGCAAGGGGACGGTCGACGTGGTGGTCACCGAAGGCTTCACCGGCAACATCGCGCTGAAGACGGCGGAGGGCACGGCCCGCCAGATCGCCGAACTGCTCCGGGAGGCGATGTCACGCACCTGGCTTTCCAAACTCGGTTATCTTCTCGCCAAGGGCGCCTTCGACCGCCTGCGCGAGAAGATGGACCCCCGCAAGGTCAATGGCGGTGTCTTCCTCGGATTGAACGGCATCGTTATCAAGAGCCATGGCGGCACCGATGCCGAAGGCTTCGCCGCGGCGATCGATGTCGGCTACGACATGGCCCGCAATGGCCTGACCGAGAAGATCGTTGAAGACCTCGAAACTTACCATGCCCGCCGCCAGCCACCGGCTGGCCCTGAAGCGGCCTGACGACAGGATAGAGATAGCATGATCCGTTCAGTGGTACGCGGTTACGGGGCTGCACTGCCCAAGCGCGTCGTCCCCAACCGTGAGTTGGAGGGCATGGTCGCGACGTCGGACGAATGGATCGTCCAGCGCACGGGCATCCGCCAGCGCTACATCGCGGGCGAGGGCGAGACCACCGCCTCGCTTGGCGAGCAGGCAGCCAGGGCGGCGCTCGATCGCGCCGGCCTGACGCCCGACGACATCGACCTCGTCCTGGTCGCCACCTCGACCCCGGACAACACCTTTCCGGCCACCGCCGTCAACATCCAGCAGCGGCTGGGCATGACCCATGGTTTCGCCTTCGACATCCAGGCCGTCTGTTCCGGCTTCGTCTATGCCATGGCGACGGCGGACCTCTATATCCGCGGCGGCATGGCCAGGCGCGTGCTGGTGATCGGCGCCGAGACCTTCTCGCGCATCCTCGACTGGAACGATCGCACCACCTGCGTGCTCTTCGGCGACGGCGCCGGTGCGCTGGTGCTGGAAGCGGCCGAGGGGGAGGGGACAGTTGCCGACCGCGGCATCCTGACCGCGCACCTGCGCTCCGACGGCAGCCACAAGGACAAGCTCTATGTCGACGGCGGCCCCTCGACCACCGGCACGGTCGGTCACCTGCGCATGGAAGGCCGTGAAGTCTTCAAGCATGCCGTCGGCATGATCACCGACGTCATCGAGGCTGCCTTCGAGGCGACCGGCACCACGGCCGACGATCTCGACTGGCTGGTGCCGCACCAGGCCAACCGCCGGATCATCGACGGCTCGGCCAAGAAGCTCGGCATTCCCACCGACAAGGTGGTGGTCACGGTCGATCTGCACGGCAACACCTCGGCGGCCTCCATCCCGCTGGCGCTGTCGGTTGCGCTCGATGACGGCCGCATCAAGCAGGGCGATCTTGTGATGCTGGAGGCCATGGGCGGCGGGTTCACCTGGGGGGCAATTCTCGTTCGCTGGTAGCGGCACCCCCGCCGAGGCTGTATCAAGCTAACACAGCGGGCGAACCTGCTGATTTTACAGTAGAGCTTGACCCTGGCCTGCAACCAAAATACTCTTGCCCGGCGTACAGAGCGGTAAAGAACTGGGCGGGGATCATGGCCGGAAAAACAGTGACACGGGCGGATCTGGCGGAATCGGTATTCCGCAAGGTGGGTCTCTCCCGAACTGAATCGGCCGAACTGGTCGAAACCATCATCGACGAGATCTGCAATGCGATCGTCCGCGGGGAAATCGTCAAGCTTTCGTCTTTCGCCACGTTTCAGGTGCGCTCCAAGAACGAGCGCATCGGCCGCAATCCGAAGACCGGCGAGGAAGTGCCGATCTCGCCGCGCCGCGTGATGACCTTCAAGGCGTCGAACGTGCTGAAGCAGCGGATCCTGAGGGCGCACAATACCCGAAAGCTGAAGCAGAAGACGGCCGTTCCGGCAGCCTGAGTCATTAGTCTGTTCACTGCCTTTCTTCCCACTTGAATCGCAGCGCTTAGAGCGCTGAAATGACCGACGATTCGTACATGGCACTTCGTGCCGGCGCGACTCGCTTGCAGGCATGTTCAAGCTTGCCGTTGGAGACTGAGTTGGACAAAGGCCCGGACGCTTTCCGCACCATCAGCGAGGTTGCCGAAGATCTCGATCTGCCCCAGCACGTCTTGCGTTTCTGGGAGACGCGGTTTCTGCAGATCAAGCCGATGAAGCGTGGCGGCGGTCGGCGGTACTATCGTCCCGAAGACGTCGATCTCCTGAAGGGCATCCGCCATCTCCTCTACGACCATGGCTACACGATCAAGGGCGTCCAGAAGCTCCTGAAGACCAATGGTAACAAGTTCGTGTCCGCAATCGCCTCCGGCGACCTGGCGACCATGGATGCGATCGTTGCCGCCAGCGGCGACAAGCAGGCCGAGCCGAAGATCGGTGGCGGCGAGGAGGACCAGCTTGTCGGGCGCCCTAAGGCAAAGCCGAGCGGCCGGTTCTTCGGCTTCGGCCCGAGCACCGAGGACGAGGCTCTCGAGGTGTCGATCGGCAAGTCCGGCATCGGCAAGGAGGACCGCGCCCTGCTGCAGGAAGCGCTCTTCGACCTCCTGGAATGCAAGCGGCTCCTCGACCAGGTGCGCTGAGCCAGGCCTTCAAAAACGTCACCGTTCACCTCTGGTTCAGGCGCAAGCCCTGACTATCTGCTTCAGAAGACGCAGAAAAAGAGGTGAGGAAACATGAAAAAGCTCGCAGTCATCCTGATTTCGATGGTCACGGCCTTCACGGGCGTTGCCCCGGCACAGGCATTCCCCTCGGTCTCCGTGCCGAAGGTCGAAGCGACCAAGATCCAGGAAGTGGGGCACCGCGGCCATGGTTGGCGCGGCCATCGCGGCTACCGCCAGCGCCACTACGGCCATCGCCGCTACCGCCATCATCGCGGCAATGCGGGTGCGATCATCGGCGGCCTGGCCGCTGGCGCCATCATCGGCGGCGCGATCGCCGCACAGCAGCAGCCGCGCTACTATCGCGGTGGCAATGCGCACGTGAACTGGTGCCACTCGCGCTACCGCTCCTACCGCGCCTACGACAACACCTTCCAGCCCTACCACGGCCCACGGCGCCAGTGCCGTTCGCCCTACTGAGTGAATGTGAAAAGCCGGTCCTTCGAGACCGGCTTTTTCGTTTGACGGTCGTCTCTCGCGGCGGCTGATCCAAACGTCGTTAAAACTTCATGAAAACGGATCGGATCCGACCGGAACCCGGGGCGCCGGTGCCGCGTTCTTTGCGCGGACGGAGGGTCACGTGATGATTGTTTGGATGATGCAGAAGACGGCCAATGGATCGGAACCGGAGATGGCCACCGGCACCTATGCCGACGGGCTCTTTCCGTTGACGCTTAAATATCCCGAGAGCCGGGCCGAACGCAGCTTTCGCGATTCCTATGCGCGCGACACGCGCCTGGCGCACAAGGGACCACCCGTGGCCGACATGGCCGCCGGTTGAAAGACCCTGTCGCGGGCGTGGCTCACGCGGGCGACATCATTCGGGACGGAAACAGCGACCGGAATGCCCGCCACCAGAATGCACCCTTCTCCGGTGAGCGCAGGGTGGTGATCCGGCTGCAGGTCGAGGGGAACATCTCGTTCTGGTGAAGAACGGTAAAGTTGTCCTCGGCGCCCAGATCCCGGACCAGCTTCCGCGCCGACCGCTCCAGCCCGTGCGGGACGCGGAGGTAACAGTAAACCGACTGATGCTTAGATTTCTCCGCAATGGACTCGGCATACTGCACGATATCCGGCCAGCTGGACTCGGACCCGTCCACCCCCTCGACATCTGACATCAATAATCTCCTCAACCCAGAGATGTCTTTGCACGGCTAAGGATCGAGGTCAACTTGGTCTCTGGTCGGGGGGAGCCCAGATCCGGTGTGGCGGAAGGGGATGCACGGGCACAGGCACGGCCGCGCCGCGGCGACGGGCCAAAGGCCTGCCCGTCGGATCTGCGTCTGAAACATGCTTGGGCGTCAGTCCTGAAGCGGCGGAACGTCCCCGAAGGCGATGATCAGATTGGGGGATGTCATGTCGCCCGTATCGGTGTCGACGATCACTGAATAGGCCGCGACGCCGGGATGGCGCTCGGACATGGCCGTGGCGATCCGCTCGGCTGAAGCCGCATTGCTCGCCTGCCGGAGCTCGCCCGGCACAAGCCCGCCCCTGCCTTTTTTGTAGGGGATGATGATGAATTTTTCCGAGGACATGGCGCGCTCCTTGCTCGACAGGGCATGCCGCCATCGCCTGGAGATAGCAAGCGGTAAATCGCCCGGCAGCCCCTCGGTGGTCGAACCTCTCCCGACCGCCTCTCCTGGTCTTGAAGTGGCCGATGACGCGGGCGCCGATATTCCGGCGACGCTTGGCCTGGGGGCCCGTCCGAAGACTTCATGGCCCGGCGCATCTTTTTCCGCTCTCCGCAGTTAGGCAGTCGGAAGCCAAGGAGAGCGACGATGGCAGAGAAGACTGCAAACGAAGCCGACAAGAACATCAACGAGAAGGACGGGCACAGGCGCTTTACCGAAAGCGTCGACGTCACCAGGACGCCTGAGGAGGAGCTGAAGGACGCTCGGCGGCGTCCCGGCAGCGAAGGCAGGCCAGGCGCGATCATCAAGTAGGCTGCGTCGAGGATCCCACCTCCCTCGTTCGGGGAAGCCGGGCGTCACGGATCTGTTCGCTATGGACTGACAGGAGGCGTGACTGTATGCCCCGATCGATATCGGGGGAAATAAGAATGTTCTTTACCTGGATGGGACAGCTGGGAGCGTGGTTGGCGTTCATCGTGGGGCTGATGCGCATGGGAATGGCCTTTTACGTCATCTCCATCGATGAGAAGGAGGCCGCTGCTTTCTATACGGCTAGGTACTTCGGCACCAAAACCGTTGGACAGGTTATCGACCAGAGCTTTGTGGTAATCACATTGGCCGTTGCGTTGGGAATTCTTGCGGAGATTAGCCGGAACGTTCGACGCCGGGCTGAAAGACGAGAATGAGCGACAACAAAAAGTCGGTCCCCTCCGTGCCCTTTTTCTTCTGATGATCCGATTTTCCCCTTGCGCCGCAATGGTCGAAAGACTACGGAAATCCTGCTCGCAAGAGCTTGTCGGAATGTAGCGCAGCCCGGTAGCGCACTTGACTGGGGGAACGATCTCCTCAATCCGAATTTCTCTTCTTCTCCATATCGTTAGCCTCTGCCGTCGTGGCCTCTGTGGGATTTCTGGTGGGACTTGATGTCGCCTCCAGTGCCGCCCGTAGATCCTCGTCGAGTGCGTGGGCATACTTCGTCGTCGTGGCGATATCGGCATGCCCGAGCAGCCGCTGGGCAACGCGCAGGTTGGATTTGCGCAGCACTCGGGTTGCCGCTGTGTGGCGCGTATCGTGGAAACGGAAATTGGTGACGCCGGCGGCGGGGACGGCACGGCGCATCGCGCTTTTCAAGCCGCTCTCGGTGAGCGGGTATCGTCTGCCTCGCACCAGATCGAGTTCCTTGCGGGTTCGCTTGGCCTCGAAGGTGAAGACCCTGACTGGGTGGTGATCCTTCTGCGCCCAAAGGATCTCGAACGTCTCCTGTGACATCGGGATGGTGCGAGAATGTCCACCCTTGCCGGTGACGGTGAAGCGCCTGGAGAAGAAGTCGACATGTCGCCATTCCAGGCCGAGGATTTCCATGCGCCGGCAACCGTTGAGGAAGGCGAAGCGCACCGCGTCGTCATAGCCGCGGCCGAGCTGCTCCATGATGGCGCTCTCTTCCTCAACTGAGGCCTCGCGGATCCGCTCGCCTCTCTCCTTCAGAAGATGCTTTCCGAATGCCACGTCTCCCACGGATGCCTTCCAGACGTTCTTTGCCCGAAGGATGATCTCGCGAAGGGGCTGAGTGCAGGTGCGGTTGACGGTCGCCGGGCTGACGAAGTTTCCCTCGTGCATCTTGCCGTCTTTGTGGCGACGGCGCACCCGCTCGCCTCGGCGCTTCGCCACAAGGCGCGCCACCAGGGCGTCGTCGATGTCGCGCAGATCCGTACCTGCGCCCAGGTTCTGCTTCAGCCAGTCCAAGACCTTCAGCGTCGTCTCGAAGTTCTTATGGTGCTGCCCGACCTCGTGATACCAGCGCAGGGCGGCGGCCTCGAAGGTCATGGTGCTGCCGTCGCCGGCGGTCTCGGCGGTGACGATCGCCTTGGCTATCTGCCTCTGGTTGTCTTCGAACCCTTTGGCATCTCGCTTTTTCGTTGCGCCAGTATCGCCAGAAAATCGACGGCCCCCGACGATGAAGTCGTAGGAGTATGTTTCCTTACCGGGGCGTTTGTAGACCGACATATCGTCTGAGCCTGTCTCTGTTTGAATTCGTCGAGATCTTCCTGGGTGTACCGCCGCGAGGCGCGCTTCTTGCCCCGGCCTACGTTTATCCAGCGCAGAAGTCCGTCGTCGGTCAAGTCCCGCAGTTGGCGGGGCGAGATGCGTAGCTGCTCGGCAGCCTCGGCCGCAGTCAACAATTTGTCTGTCATTGTGGCACCTTCAGCCATGCCTTGAAGTTGCGGACCAGGTGCTGCCACGCCTGGATGGCGCGGGGGTCGTCGTTCAATTCCTTGAAAGACTGGATCGCCAGGACGGATCGGACCTTCGTCTTCACCCTCTCGGTGTTGGAGGCATCCTCCAGTCCGTGGCGCTCCATCAGGTATCGGACGAAGGCGCGATCGGCTGCGCATTTGCCGACGGCGATCGTCGACAGCGGCTTCGGCTCGGCCTTCTTCGGTGGCTCTGCCGGCGGCTGCGTGGCTTCCTTGTAGGCGCGCACCGCTTCGTCGCGCAGCAAAAGCAGGGCGCGGACATAGACCGGCGCCTTGCGCATCAGCTGGCGGTCGTCGGAGCCGATGGACTTTTCGAGCGTGGCGATCGGATAGACCTCGCCCGTCATCGGGTCCTGGCCACAGATCTGCCCGCGGCCGTTCTCCAGGCTGTATTGATCCGTCCACTGCTGGCTCGCCAGCTCGAGCACGATGCGGATCTCCGGAAGCAGGGCCTTGGCTTCGGCAAGGTTCATATCAGCCTCCGTGCTGCCCACCTGGCGCAGTCGGAGCAGCCGTGCTGCCACTCGGCACCCTTGCGCTCAATCTTCCAGCCTTCGCTCTTGATGTCCTCGACGAGGATCTTGAAATCCTCCGCGGCATAGGTGCGGCGATAGGTGAGTTTGCAGGCGTTGCAGGTGACCTGCAGCTGGCCCTCGTGTTCAATAATGCTCACGATCTGCCCTCCTGCTGGTCGAGGGCATCGCCGACGCAGGCCACGATGTTTTCCGCGAACTTCTCGGCCATCTCCTCAGCATCGAACCGATCCTCAGCGCCACCAACGATGACCGAGATCGTAACAGCGCCGAGCGCCTCCATGACGGATTCGCTTTCGCATCCGTTCACGACGGCTGCGATCGAGCGTACGAGATGGGCGGTTTGATCGGTCATGCCGCACCCCCGATTTGGTCGATGTTGCTGCGCTCGACTGTGAAGGTGTAGGCGATCACCCAGGGGTCAGCCTGCCATGAGCCTTCGCCGTTGATGGCATTCCAGAGGTCGCCATAGGCATCCCATGCCGTTGGGCAGGATTTTCCTTCCGTCTGTGACCGCCACCAGCTGGGCATTGCATGCGAAGGCTCGATACCTTCGGCCCTTGCGTCTTCTTCGCCGATCGATGTCAGCCGTTCCACTCGCACGTCGGTGACGGTGAGGGTGATGCGCGATGCCCATCGCGGCATGAAAATCGACGGCCGCCATGGATAGCCCCGCGCCTCTTGGTCCAGATCGGCGCACGGATCTGTCGCCGCAAATCGAACCTCGCTTTGGCTGCTCTTGGTGGGCTGGTAATCGCCGAATGAAAGAGCCTGCCAAGTCTCTCGCACCCACAGGCGATCACCTACGCCAATGCGCGGCGACCAGTTGTAATCCTGAAGGTGCTTGCCGGCTGGTATCGCGATGTGCTGCCCGACGCGTCCCTTCATCTCGTAAACGGGACGGCCATTGCGATCGGTTGCAACCTTGATGAAGTTCATGACCTCGTCGACGCCTTTGAATTTCATAGGCCGCCGCGTCTGGGTCTTCCGCCCGTCAAGCAAAGCTCGGACCATCGGAGCGCTGAAAAGTATCGGCCGGTCAGGCATTGTCGGTGCCTTCCAAATTCGATTGGGGAGTGTGCGCTTCTGCACAGGAACCTTCCGCAGCAACAGACGGTTCGGCCAGAGTTGATACGGAGGGTCTCTGATGCCGAAATACTTCCTTCACCTGAGAGAGCGGGATGATCTTGTCCGGGATCTCGAAGGTGCCGATTTCGTAGATCTCAATGCAGCTCGGGATGAGGCCCATCAAGCTATCCGGGAGATCGTTGCAGAACACATAGCGGCCGGGCAGGAGCTGCGTCTTCGAACCGTCGAAATCTGCGACGACAAGGGCAATCACGTCGCCACCGTCAGCCTCGCCGCAGCCATTTCCGCTGTTATCCCCGTCTCCGACGAGATGTTCGAAGTGGATCTTGCCAACTACTTCGACAGTGACGCCGCTCGCTGCAGCGATATTGCCCGCAGGTAGACCCACATTCGATTGGGGCGGTGGGGTTACCTCGGATGCTTGAAATGCAGGCTTTGGTGGGTCGAGCGGGCGGATGAAGTGCATCCCCATCCCCCAAAGCCATAGACTTGTGCCGCCGCAAACGCCGCAGGTGAGGACGTCATAGCCGACGTTTTCTTGGTACGGGGCAAAGTTCCAACCATCCTCATCTTGAGCGCACTGGCGGCACCATGTGCATTTCTGAATGCCGCCGTACCGGCGCGTCATCCGGTCAAGACGACGGGCTCTGAGAATTGATGCTGCCTTAGCTTCGAGACGCTCAAGCATCGGTCGAGCCCTCCGTGGTGGCGAGGGCGGCGCGGAGATCGGACAGGCGAGCCTCGACCTTTTGCCCGTGATCTGCCCATGAGGCATCGCTTGCCGTCTTCGACGCGCCTTCGGCAGGCTTGCCGTCCCACGTGTCCCAGATGTCATTTTCTGGCTCGCTGTCGATTGCCGCAAGATAGCGTTTTGCCGCTTCGGCTACCGACATATTCGACACGGGAGCGGTGGAGCGGCGGCGGCGCACGATCCGCAATGCTTCATCAACATCTGACGTAGTGAAGCTGATCAAGTCACTTAGCAGGGTATCGAGATCGGCTCTCTGCTCCGAACCATACGGCTTTTCAGCGTGAGCCCTCTCAGCCGCAACCATCTTTCGGACGAGGCGCAAGATCGCCTCAGCCTTGTTTGCTGGATCACCTTCCACATGTGACTGGGGCGCGGGGGTGCGCGGATCATCCTTATCGCTGCTCCACATCGAACCCCATGAGGCCCCTGGAACGGCCACTTTCTCGCCGCGCCGGAGATAGGCTGTGGGCGGCAGTTTCTCGGGGATGGCGGTAAGGGCATAGCGCAGCGCCTGGGCGCCTGGTCCGTCTTCGGCGCCGAGCCCCTTGAAGGCTCCGAGGGCCACTTCTGCCGCTTCCCGAAGGTCGTAGGCCGGGGCGTTGCTGGTGCTGCTGTAGCGGAACGTGGCGATCTCGCTGTCGCTCGGCTCGCCGGTGTCGAGGTCGACGACCGCAGAACCTTCCAGGCATGCGGCATGGCAGATGCCAAGCTCGATGTCGGTGGCGCAGAGATCGTCGGGGTGGAACAGCTTGTCGCAGACCGGGCATGGCTCGGCCTGCTCCATCAGGTTCGATGCGAAATTCTGGTGGACGCCTGGCGTCGGCTGGCGGTCGGTCACTGGCTGATCCTCCACTTTTCGCAGAGCGCGGCGCGATGCATGGTGATGGCGGGAAGGCTGGTGCGCTTGATGCGGGCCGCACCTGACACCGAGTCCGTGCGGCTGGTGAAGACGACGGTGCGGTCCGGCATGGACAGATCGGGCGGCGGAAGCTTTTCCTGCGCCAGGATACGGATGTCGTGGCGCTGCATGAAGGACGACAGGTTTTCCGGGATGACGCCCATCAGTTCCGCCACTTCCCTGGCGCGCAGGCCGGAGCCGATCAGCTGGCGGACACGCGCAACATCGTTTTCGGTGAGGTGAGATTTCATGCCTGCGTCCTCTCGTGGTAGCGCCGCGCCAGCAGCTGGTGCAGCTCGCGGTCTTCGTTGGGGCAGCCCTTCAGGCAGAGCGCGTGGAAGAGCGCGCCTTCCAGCGCCGTGGCGCCGGCGGCAACGGCGGGATCGCGGGCGGGGCCATGGTCGGGAAGGGTGAGGAAGTGGCCGGCGGCGCGGTGCATGTCGATCGCCACGGCGATCTGCTCGCGCTCGTGATAGGAGAGCGACGGATCGGTGCGGCGCAACAGCAGATCGCCGAGAGAGACGGCGGGCTTGCGGCTCGGTGCGGGGCGGGGAAAGGTGAGGATCTTGGCGCTCATCGTGTCGAATCCAGCTTGAAGCCGCCGCAGGTGTTGACGGCCAGGATGATCCAGAGCGCGATGCGCTCGACGTCCATGTCGGGGCGCTCGCGATTGTGGTCGACGACGAAGACCGGGACGCCGTCGGCGTCGACCACGGTCCCGCAGTGGTCTTCCATGGGGCGCAGGGGCAGGCGGACCGAGAGCTTCTGCAGGTCCTGGGCAAAGGCCTGCTTCGCGGACGGGGCAAGGGCGGCTGGTTCGCTGATCATGTGCGCTCCTGCGCCGCATAGCGGGCGTCGATCTCGACGAGGCGCTGGCCGGCCAATGCCACGGAGACCGCGAGGCAGCATATCAGCGCGCCGATCGCGACTGCAAGAAAAGCCGCCGACGGACGGCGCAGGGACCGCGATTTCGCGGCGCCGGTGATCACCGGCCCCCGGATCCGGTCCGAGGATGACGAGGGGCTGCGTTTGCGTACGCCGGGATCGTCGAAAACGATGGGGCGGATCTGGATTGCCTGCCCGCGGACCTTCGCCAGGCGGCGGCGAAACTGTTCGGCTTCGATTTCGCGCCGGCGTGCCTGCGCGTCTGCCACGTCGTCACCCCAGAAGATGGCGCGCGTGATGGTGTCGGTGCAGAGGCTGTGCTCGTGCGCCAGTTCCGCGTCTGTCGTGTGTTCGAACGTGGTGCCGGTCATCGCTCAGCCCCTCTTCACGAAGCGGCGGCGCGCTTCGGCGCGGGCCTGATCCGCGTAGCGCTCGACGACGAGGGGCGGGATGTTGTGGCTCTCGAAGACGTCGGCCGTGACGGCCTGGCCGGAGCCGGCTGTCTCGCAGATCACGTCGGCAATGCGCTCGACGATGGTCTGCCTGCAACGGGGGCGGGATGCGATGCGGTCCGAGACGATCTCGGCCTCTGCGGCATAGCGGATCATGGCTTTCCTCATCCGGTTGAGATCCCGGCCCTGGCCCGATGCGCGGTTGCTCGCATCGGGCCTTGGGGCGGGGGAACCTCCGGTCAGGGGGATGACCGGATGAGGGGAAGATGAGCGGAAACAATTCCGCTGTCAAGACGGAGGCGGAAACAAATCCGCTTTTACCATATGCAAGCCGTTCGCCCGCCGGACGTGATGATTCGCCTGGACAGACGGGTGACGGGTGAAAAGGGAGGCGGTCTCGTCAGCGCGTGACTTGCTGCTGATCAGTCTGCGAGGAGCGTTTCCAACGGCAGTTGCGCCTGATAGATCGCGCCGAACATTGCCTCGGCACGGGCGAGGGACTGCTTTCGATCCGCGTTCGAGAGACGGCTGCAGGCGTTCCGGTAGCTTTCCCGTTCGGTCGGTTCCTTGGCCGCCTTCGAGCCCTGGATGACCATCCTCCATGCACAGCTCTCGACAGGCTTGCGGAGAACAGCGCCATCGCAGCCATCGTAAAGGCAGAAGGCGACATTGCGTTGCGCCGGGTAGTCGCCCCGCCTTGCGGCTTCATAGTCCGTCTTGAAGCTAACCCGGGTGGCTTCGCAAAGTCCGAGATGGGAGGTGTCGGCGCAGATTGTGTTGAGTTGCTCCACCGGCGGAAAAATGCCTTCTCCCGCGAGTGATGCGCTGGCGACGAGTGCTGCAGCGAGTGTCGGGATCCACTTCAGAGACGACATCCTAGACTCCGAAAAGTTCGTTCGTGCTCAGCACCTTGTGCATCGCCTTTATCGTGTGCCGTTGCAGCTGCACGTGGGCTTCGGGATTTCTCTTGAGGATCACGAGAAACTGCTCGGTGCGCTTGACGTAGATGCCGATCGTGGCTTCCACGTTCACTTCATCGATCGCTGCTTGTACCACGATCACGTCCCCGACGCGCGGCGGTTTGTGCGGGTGGACGTAGACCAGGTCGCCCGGAAAATACTGCGGCTCCATGGAGGAGCCTTCGACGTAGAGGGCGTAGATGTCGCGCGCGCCCATCAGGGCCGGGGGCCTCCTGACATAGTCGATTGCGTCGCTGGTGAACTGGAACGCTCCCTTGAGGTGAGATCCTGCCGCCGTTCCTCTCACGGGGACGTCGTTCGGCATGTCGAACCGCGTGGGAAGCGGAACGTCGGCCATGCGCACGTCCGACGCCGGTTGTCTTGATCGCGCCGGTCCCTCGTCGCCGGTCAGGATCCACTGCTCGGACACATCAAGCGCCTTGGCCAGGCCGGTCAGCGTATTGCCTGAAGGTGCCTGATTTTCGTTCTTGAGAAGCTTGCGCAGCGCATCCTTCGAAAGGCCTGCATTGAGCGACGCTCTCTGGGGTGAGAGGTTGAGGGCTTCCAGGCGCTGAAGGATGCGGTCGGCTATCGGGTTCGTCATGTGCGGAATTCTATCCGCTCCATGGAATTTTGGTAGGCGGAATGAATTCTGTTGACAAGGCGGAATGGTTTCCGCATCTTCTGCCGTCATGACGCTAAGAGAGCAACTCATATCGATATCCGATCTGTTCGGTGAGGCCAAGGGAATTGGCCGGCAACGTGTCTCCACGATTGTTCTCAATCGCGGGGCATCACTGGATCTCATTGCCGCCGGCAAGGCCGATCTCAACACGGGTACGTTCGAGCGCGCCATGCACTGGTTTTCCGACCATTGGCCGGATGGTGTCGAGTGGCCGCGGGATGTGCTGCGACCAGTTCCCGCCGCGAAAGTTCCGGAGGCTGCCGAATGATGCGCCTTCTTGTCCCATTCCTCTCGGCTGTCCAGCCTCCTCCCGGACAGTCGTCGCTTGCCGGCACATCCTCCTCCTCCCGTGCGCTGGCAGGCTTTCGGCCGGGGCGGGTTCGGTCTTGCGTACCGACCCGGCCGACAGTTCCCCCCGCGCGGCGTGTTCCCACGGACCCGGTCCGAGGGACGCATCGCGCCGACTCCCGCCGAAGCGGCGGACCTCTGGGCTTCGGCGGGTTTTTCTTTGCGTTCCAGTCATGCGGGCCTCCGTGATCTGCTGACCGAGTGACACTCACATTTTCGAACCATTTCCCACCACGGGAAACGCGCGGGAAAATTCCCGGCGCGGGAAAGCCTTGTCCAGAGGATGCCATGCAAGACACCATGACGAACGCCTGGTTCTACCAGCTGAAGGCCGCCAACCGCCTGTTGATCAAGAAGAACGGCGGCATCGAAGCGTCGGCGGAACTGGTGTCGCTTTCCAAGAGCCAGATCGGTCGCTGCAACAACGACGGCGACACGGAGCTGATGCCGATCCCCGCGGTGCTGCGGCTCGAGGCGGAATGCGGCGACCCGTGCGTGACGCGGGTGATGGCCGGCCTGCACGGCTGCAAGCTTTCGGACCCGGCGGCAAAAAACGAGAACGGCGCCTGCCTGCTGCGCGGCGCGCTGCAGGTGGGCACGCTGGCGAACGAGTACCAGCGCAACGCCTCGGTGGCCTTCTCCGACCTGAAGGTTTCGCGGGCGGAGGCGCAGCAGGGCATCCGCGACCTGCAGGCGATGATGGAAGAGGCGAACGAGCAGATCCGCCGCTACGCCCAGGTCGTTGCCGACGGCGGGGCAGAGACTCCCGGCCTCAAGATCGTTCGCGGGGACTGAGGCGATGGGCTTCCGCAAGATAGAGTTTTCGAAAGCCGATCGACCGGAGCGGGTTTCTCCGGGATCGGCGCCAATCCTTCAGTGGCTCGATATCGACAGCCTGGTGATCGACGAAAATTATCAGCGTGATCTGAAGCGGGCGAACTGGAGCGCCATTCGCAGGATCGCAAAGCAGTTTCACTGGAGCCGTTTTTCACCGGTGTTCGTCGCTCCTATCGAGGGCGGGCTTTACGCCATCATCGACGGCCAGCACCGGACGCATGCTGCGGCCATCTGCGGCTTTTCCCAGGTGCCTTGCCAGATCGTGCAAATGTCTACGGAGGAGCAGGCGGCGGCCTTTGCTGCCGTCAATGGCGTGGTGACCAAGGTGACCAGCGTTCAGCTGCTGAAGGCTGGGCTTGCTGCCGGAGAGGAGTGGGCGGTCGTGGCCTGTCGGATCGCAGAGGAAGCCGACTGCCGCCTGATGACCTACAACAAGAGCGGCGACAGCAAGAAGCCAGGTGAAATCTTTGGCGTCAATGGGTTCCTGAAGGTGGTCGCCGCGCGGCCTCACGCTGCCATCGTCAGCTCGCTCAAGATGATGATGAGCGCCGAAGGCTACAACGACAATCAGGACATCTGGGACGCGCATCATCTGATGCACCTTCTGATGGCTCTGTCGGAGCGGCCTCTGGCTCTTGCCAATCCGGGCTTCCGGCGCGCCTTCGAGGATTTCGACTACTGGGAATTGGATGAGCGCGATCGTCTGGCTCGACGATCAGCCGCGCGGGTAGGTGGAAAATTCCCGCCGCGCTCCGAATCGATGCGGATGGAAATCGTCAGCTGGATCGACAGGACGTTTCCTGCGCGCATCGCACTTCCGGCACCCGACGGGATGGTCGCATGACCATGAGCGACCGCCTCATTGCCCAGCTGCACCACTCGCAAGGCCGAAACTTTCAGGCGGCGTTTGCGCATCTGGACGCCGGGGCCATCCATGACGCGCCGGCTCGGATCGCACCGACCGGAGATATCGAGGACCGCTTCGCGCGAGAGCGGATCGAAAGCGGCATCTGCTGGCGCGACGTCCACCAGTCGCGCTTCTCGCGGTTCTCCAGCTATGGCGGAGCCCGCACATGAGCGACGATATCCGCGTCACCATCTCCGCTGGCGGCGAAACCGTCGAGACGACGGTGGGCGCCATCCAGCGGCTCGGCGAAGATGCCAAGGCCGGACGATTGCCGGCGATGGCTGTGGAGCCTTCCGATCTCGTTGCCATCGTCGAGCATGCGCGGGCGCTGCTGGATGCCGGCGACGTGGAGAACGCGCTGAAACTTTCCGCTGTCGCCTATGACCAGGCGAAGTCGGCGGCCGGTTCTGCGGAGCGGGTCAAGGCCTCGCGGGTGCTGGTCGACAAAGCCCGGCGCCTGCAGGCGGATGCGCTGAAGATCGAAAGCATGAGCTATGTCGCCATGGCGGACGCCGCGGACGATGCTCAATCCAAGGGGCATCTGTCTCGCGGTAGGCCCTCGGAAAAGGTCCCAGACGAGGACCATTTCACATTGGAAGATGTCGGCGTCGACAAGCGTCGATTGCATGAGGCGCGCAAGCTGCGCAACGCCGTTCGTGCCGAGCCGGACTTCGTGGAGCGGGTTGTCGAGACACGCATGTCGGAAGGGCTGGAGCCGAGCCGGGCGGCGCTGAAGAAGGCGGCAGGACATGCGGTGGGCACGAAGACCGCGACGAAGGACGAGCGCGGCGACGATCTCTACGAGACACCGATCGAGGCCATGCGGACACTGCTGGCGCTGGAAAGCTTCGGGCTGAACGTGCTGGAACCGAGCGTCGGCCGCGGCGCGATCCTGCGGCCTCTTGAGGATGCCGGGTATCAGGTGACGATCTCGGACCTCGTCGATCGTGGCACCGCCACCAGGGATGGCGAGTGCCAGGGCGTCGGCGACTTCCTGCTCTCCAGTGCCGAGGGCGGCGACGATGATGAGCGTTGGGACATCGTCACCAACCCGCCCTATGGCGTGGCCAATGCCTATGCCGCCCATGCGCTGCGCGAGCACAAGCCGCGCAAGATGGCGCTGTTGCTCAACCTCAACTTCCTGTGCGGCTTCGACGATCCCGACCGCTGCTTCGTGATGGACGAGTGCCCCCCGAGCCGGGTCTACGTCTTCACGCGGCGGCTGCCGATGATGCACCGCGACGGCTGGGAGGGCAACAAGGCCTCCAGCCAGATGAACACGGCCTGGTTCGTCTGGGAGAGACAAGAGGACGGCGGCTACGGCAGTGGCTATCCGCAGATCATCCGCGTGGACTGGAAGGCCTACGAGACGGCTGCGCCGCTGGCGCCGGGTGCCGGCGGCAATGTGGCGCCTCTCGGGTTTGTCGCGGCAAGGGACGAGTTCGAGCGGGAGACGCCGCGCAAGACGGTGGACGAGCGTGTCGACGAGGAACGGGCGAGGGCGCTGGTCTGGATTGCGGAGCAGGACGGCTTCGACGCCGGATCTCTGCGCCGGGGCATCGGTTGCCGGCCGCTGGTCGCGGATGCGCTGATCGCGGACTTTTCCGACCGCGGGCTGATCGCCTCTGATGAAGCCGGTTGGCGGCTTACGCCTGAGGGTTGGGCAATTCTGGAAGAGAAGGCGGCCTTACTGCTGGCCATAGAGGCGGTGGCGGCATGACCATCCACGTTCCCGACTTCTCAGCCTCTATGCTCAAGACCTTCCTGCGGCTGCGCGTCGGCCACATGGCGAACCTCGCCTTTCCCTCGACCGGCAGCACGGCAGAGCGCGGCGCCAGGACGGAGCTGCGCAAAGCATCCGGTCTCACCCGTGCCGAGTTCGACGACGCCTGGAACGGCCGCCTGAAGGGTGGCCAAGCGCGGGCGCGGATCTGGGCGGCGCTGTGGGTCGATCCTGCCGACTACGGGCAGTTGCTGACCGACGACGGCGGGCAGGAGACCGTCGAGGAGGGTCGGTCGCCATGACGGGACTGCAGAACGGTTCAAATCCGTCCTACGCCGATTATGACCTGCGCGCCTTTGCGCGGGCTATCCGGGAAAAGCGTGCCTTCGATCACCGGGGGCTGCGGGCGCTGGCGGACGAGATCGGCGTGACTGTCTCCGACATGTCGCGCGCCATGGGCGGGCAGATGGTCAGCGTCGGCAAGGTCATCGCGCTTTGCCAATGGCTCGGCGTGCCCGTGATCCGCTTCTACCTGCCGCCGGAAAAGCCAGCAGAAACAGACTGTTTCACCAGAAGCAACGTGAAACACTCGAAGGAGGCGCGGCCATGACTGCACCGAAGGCTGGCGACCTGCTGCCCATCACCGAGCACCTGCGCGATGCGCCGACGCACCAGGCGCGGGCCGAATGGCTCTGCACCGCGCCGGAGGGCGTCATCCTGCGCGAGAACCTGAAGATCCGCGATCTGCTGATCCGGGACGGGTTCGAGGAGGGGTGCGACTACCTGGCGGTGCTCGTCTCCAAGATCAACGCAAGGCGGCTGAAGGACGGGCGGTATCCCGCGACTGTCCTGATGGCCGTGGAAATGGCGCTGGCCACGATGCTGGCTGCCGCACGGAAGGGGGAATAGCGGATGAACATGTTCTCGCTCGACAACCGCATGACGGTTGTTCTTTTCGCCGGCATGGGCGGCGGCTGCGACGGGCTGGAGCAGGCCGGGTTTCACGTACACCTCGCCATCAACCACGATCCGATCGCGGTGGCCGTCCACCAGGCCCGGCATCCGCATACGCGCCACGAGCGCTGCGACGTCTTCGAGGTCTGCCCCCGCAAGGCCACCAACGGCCGGCCCGTCCGTATCTTGCACGCGTCGCCAGACTGTACACATTTCTCCGTCGCCAAGGGCGGAAAGCCCGTTTCGAAGCGGCGCCGCTCGCTGGCGTGGGTGGTCTGCCGATGGGCGGGGCAGGTGGAACCGGAGACGATCACGCTGGAGAATGTTCCGGAGATCCAGACATGGGGACCGCTGATCGCCAAGCGCTGCGCAGAGACTGGCCGGGTCATGCGGCTTGATGGGACGGTTGCAGCCAAGGGTGAGCGCGTGCCTGTCCAGGACCAGTGGCTGATCCCAGACCCGAAGCACAAGGGGCGCATCTGGAAAGCCTGGCTGCGCCACATGGCGGACCTCGGCTACAATTTCGAGGGCCGGGTGCTGGTCTGCGCCGACTACGGCGTGCCGACGATCCGCAAGCGGTTCTTCGGAGTGGCGCAGGCGAACGGCGGAGCGGTGGTCTGGCCAGAGCGGACACATGCGCCGCGCAAGGACGCCAAGCGGCTCGGCCTCAAGCCATGGGTCGGCGCGCACACCATCATCGACTGGTCGCTGCCGGTGAAATCCATCTTTGGGCGCAAGAAGGACCTAGCGCCGGCAACGCTGCGGCGCACGGCGCGCGGCGTGATGCGCTACGTGGTCGATGCGGCCAAGCCTTTCATCGTGCCGATCACGCACAGTGGCGCGGACCGGGTTCATTCGCTGGATGATCCGTTGCGGACACTGACGACGGCCCATCGGGGGGAATTGTCGGTGGCCGTGCCGCAGCTTTCTCCGTTCATAGCCGATGTCGCGCATGGAGAAGGTCAGGGCCGCGGCGTCTCGGAGTGGTCGATCGATGAACCGTTGCGTTCGCTTCCGGCGAGCGGCGGCAAGGCGTTGTTTGCGGGGACACTGGTGCAGTCCGGCTACGGCGAGCGCGATGGGCAATCGCCTCGGGCGCTCGACATCGGAGAGCCGCTTGGAACGCAGGTGGCCGGCGGAAGCAAGGCGGCGGTTATTGCCGCGTCCCTGCAGCGCCAGTTCACCGGCAGCGTTGGTGGCGATATGGAAGATCCGGCGCCGACATTCGAGGGGACTTCCAAGACGGCGCTTGTCTCGGCGTTCCTGGCGCAGCACAACAACGACATCCGGCGCGACGGCGGCGTTAACCCAGGCCGTGATCCGGAAGAGCCTATGTCGGCGCTGACGGCGTCAGGCTCGCAGCAGGGCGTGATTGCGGCCTCGATGCTGAACCTCAGAGGCAGCGACAAGGCCGGTCGCGACGTTCGCGAGCCTGTGACCGCGCTCTGCGCCAATGGCAACCATGCTGGGCTGATCCTGGGCTTCCTGCAGCACTACTACGGTTCCGGCGGGCAGGACCAGTCGCTGGCCGATCCCCTCGGCGCGCTGACGTCAAAGGCTCGCCATGGGCTGGTGACGGTCAAGCTCGGTCGTGAAACATACGTCATCACCGACATCGGCATGCGGATGCTGGAGCCTGAGGAGGGCGCAGCAGCGCACGGGTTTGTCAAGGGTTCCCTGCCGGATACGATCGTTCTCGACGGCAAGATCGTGAGGCTTACCAAGACGCAGAAGTATCACCTGGTCGGCAACAGCGTTCCGCCGGAGATGGTGCGGCTGCTGGCTGAGTGTAACGGCCGTCGCGAGCTCGTCGCGCTGGAGGCAGCGGAATGAGCCACGACGCAACAAACGCGAGCTCGCGGGCGTGGTCATGGCGCCATGCGATCGCGAAGTCCGGGCTTCCTCCGATCACGCGCCTGGTGCTGCACACGCTCGGGCTGAAGATGGATGCCACGGGTGGCTCCTGCTACCCGCCGATCTCGGAGCTGGTCGACCTGACCGGGCTCGACAAGAAGACCGTCCTGAAGCACCTCGACGTGGCGGAGCAGAACGGCTGGATCGAGGTGTCTCAGCATGGCTTTCGAGGGCAGAAATGGAAGCGAAACGAGTATGTCGCGCGTTGGCCGGGCCGCGACCTGACCGGTGCGCCAGCCGACACTTCCGATGATGAAGGTGGTGGAGGAGATACACCGCCTTTTGAGGGCAAGGTGGTGGAAATGGCGCCCGAAGGTGGTGGAAATGGTTCCCGGAAGGTGGTGGAGGAGATCCACCAAGATAAGACTCTTCCAGCTAACTCTCCCTCTAACCTTCCAGCCGCTGGCGCGGAAGAGGGAGGATTGAAGCGGGTTGATCGAAAAAAGATTGAGAAGGATTTCACTCTCTGGTTCGCAAGCTGGAAGAAGGGCGACGTGGCGTTTGCTCGCAACGCCTGGTTCGCGCTGTCGGCAGAGGAGCGGGCAGAGTGTATCGAGAAGACGCCGATCTATCTGCGATGGGTCTCGGAGGGTGATCGAAGCGCAGCGGCCGTCTACCTCAAGGGCCGGCAATGGCAAGATCTTCCGGAGGAGGCTTTTGCGGTCTCGTCTCGTGGCATCGCCAAGGTCTGCGGCAAGCTGTGGATGGGTCAGAGGCTCCGTGCGCTGTCGCAGGAGCCGACCGGCCGTATCGTCCTCACAACCTTCGACGATGTCCGCATCCACCGCGGCGAGATCACCAGGGCGCAGCTGCTGCACGAAAAGCGGATGGAGCATGGCTGGCCGCTGGTGACGAAGATGCGGCAGTTGGCCCAGAGGCGAGAGCCTTTCGTGACGGCGCTGGACATGCTGGCGCAGGTTCAAGGCTTCCGACAGACGCATCGCGACAGCGCTCTCTTTGCCGCATGGGCCGATCTCCACCAGCGCCACGGCTGGCCCTTCATCGATCACCCGCCGGAGTGGGTCTACTTCCCGCCGGTCGACGAGAGCGCGTCGAACCTTGATCAGGCTGTCGAGGACGCGCTGAACAACTTCCTTTCGACAATCAACGAGGCGGGCAAAGATGATGCAGCATAAGACGATGATCGGCACCATGATCGGCAGCCAGGTCAGGGACAGTTTCGAGGACAGGATGCGCCGAATCGCTTCGGTAAACCTTCGGGCTGCATCCATGGCAGTAACGGAGATGCACCCTGATTCGGCCCGCTGGTTCTGCCTGCAGGTGCAGAAGGGGAGGGAATTCGCTGTGGAAAAAGAAATGCTGGAGGCGAATGTCGAGGCCTTCATGCCGCGTGAAAAGTGGGTGCAGGTGCGGCATGGGCGCAAGATCGAAGGCGAGCGGCCCTATCTCGCCGGTTACATCCTGGTGCGCTGCGTGCCGTCTCCGAACGCGTTTCACGGGCTTCGCCGCCAGCGTTTCGTGGTCGATATCGTCGGTGGCAGCGATGGCCGTTACCATGTGGTTCGAGATGAAGATGTCAGCGTTTTCAAATCGCTGATCGAAAAGCCTAACGTGTCTCGCATGGCGACCGACAAGTCTTTCGGTGATGGAGACAGGGCCGAAATTACCTTCGGTCCGTTTGCCGGATTCACGTGTCTGGTGGTGAGTGTCGAGTGGTGCAGGGAGGCGTGGGCCTCTGTGGTCATCGAGCTTTCCGGGAAGGTCTTTCCGATCTCTCGCATCCCGCTTGCGTTTCTGAAGAAGCTGTGAGAGTCATATCGGCATTGGACGAGCAGGACGTGCACACCCTCCGATGCCGGGACTTGATCCCGCCAGAGCGGCCTTAGAGCCTCAGGGAACGGTGCCACTTGCCCCAGCTTTGAACGCCTCGAAATCGAGGCACCGATTCAAGGCCAGTGCGTAAGCCATGACCATTTGCAGGCGGATCTCGAAGGCGGCCATATTGGCCGCCTTTCGTGCGTCTAGAGTATAGGCCTTGTGCTTTCGATGGCTGCTGACCGATGGAGGCCGTCATGCTCTCGCCGCTGTAATGGCGGCATCACCCTCGGGTAAACCTCATGACCGCAGAACTTCGCTTCGACGCTTCCGAACTGGAAGTGATCGGACGTGCGATCGGCAAGCTGCCGGGGCACATCAAGACGAAGGCCATGGCGCGGGCCATGCGGCGGATGCGGGACATGGCGCGCACCCGCGTCGTGAAGCGGACAGCCGAACGTGTCGATCTGCCGACCTCGCGGGTTCGAGAGGTGACGACGGCGCACTTCAATGCCGGTGGCCATACCATCGAGATCATCGAAAAGTCAGGATGGATACCGCTCTACCGGCTCGGGGCGACGCAGACGTCGAAGGGCGTAAGGGTAAGGGCACGAGGCTCGTACCGCTCTGCCTTTCTGGCGAAGTTCAAGAGCGGACATCGCGGCGTGATGAAGCGGACCGGAGCGGCTCGCTACCCGATCCGCGAGCTGTACGGACCGAACCCGGCGCACGATGTCACGAACAACCCGGAAGTATACCTGAAGGTCTTGGCAGAGCTGATCGAGACCAGCCTTGCACCCCGGGTGCTGCACGAGCTCGACCGCCTCCTGCCTCGGTGACCCCCTCGACCCCCTCGACCCCCCACCCCCCTTCGGGTCCTTCCTGGAGGTGCACCCCCTGCGGGCCGGGGCGACCCCGAAAGTCCGCTAGTGACGCGGTCCGAAAAGCTGACCTGACAAGCCTGACAAGGCCCTTACAACCCTGACGCAACCTGACAACAGGAAGCACCTTTCCCACCATGGCGACGGATAGCATCGACACTCAGGCCGGGCCTGACGGCGTGTGGCTGAGCGTTGCTCAACTGGCGCAGCGCAAGGGCGTCTCGCGGCAGTCGCTGTCCGAGCGGATCGACCGCCTGGAGAAGGAAGGCCGACTGACCACGCGGCGTGACGGCCGCTCCCGCCTCGTCGAGCTCGCCACCTATGACCGGATCGTCGGCCAGGTCGGCGACGCGGCCAGAGAGATCGGAGCGGAGACGAAGCGCCAGCGGCAGGACATCTTGCCCGGCACGAACGGCAGCCCATCTCTGAGAGATGCGCAGGCCGACCGTGCGCAATACGAGGCGAAGCTGAAGGCGCTCGACTTCGCGGAGCGCACCGGCCAGGTCGTGCCCCTGAAGGGCGAACACGGCATCGAGGGCGCCCTGATCAAGGTCAGCGACCAGATGGTGCGGGACCTCGGCCAGCCCATGCAGTGGGTCGACGAGATCATGGAAGCCAGCCGCAAGGGCGAGCCACACCTGCGGCGTCTGATGCGGGCCAAGATCTCCGGCCTGCGCCGGACCGTTGCCGAGCACCTGCTGGCCCTGTCCGGAGAAGCGAGCAAGGCGGAAGGTGACAGCATCCAGATCGACATCCATTTCGAAGGTGACGACTGATGAAGGTTCCGCTGAAGCGCTCGGCCGTCGCCGTCATCGCGGCGGCGCTGGCTGCCGCGATCATGCCACCGGCCCACCTCGACGCGGTGGAGTACGCCCGCAACAATGTCGTCGTGCCGGACGGACCGCGCAGCGGCGACACCTGGGACGACAGCCTTACACCGCACATCCGCGAACCGTTGCTGATGACCATGGTCGAAAGCGGGTTCAACGAGATCGCGGTGCGCAAGTCGGCGCAGACCGGCTTCACGACCCTCCTGCTGTGCTCGGTGGCGCATTCGATCGCGCAGGACCCGTGCCGCATGATGATCGTGCAGCCGACCACGAACGCGCTTGCCGAGTTCAACCGGGAAAAGCTCTCGGTGATGGTTCAGCAGTCGCCGGCGCTGAAGCGCCTGGTGCGCGAGCAGGCAAGCCGGTCCGGCGAAGGATCGACGGCGCTCGCCAAACGCTTCCCTGGCGGATCGCTGAAACTGGCCATTGCGAATTCCGCGGCGGACCTTCGTTCGTCGACCATCCGAAAGGCCTTCCTCGACGAGATCGACGAGTATCCGGACGACCTAGACGGGCAGGGCGATCCCTTCGCGATGGTCGAGGCGCGTCAGGAAAGCTTCCTCGCTTCCGGCGACTGGTTCCGAGCCTATGTCTCGACGCCGACGGTCAAGGGATCGTCGAAGATCGACGAGAAGTTCGAGGCCGGCGACCAGCGCTACTGGAACATGCCTTGCCCCGGTTGCGGGGACCGGTTCAAGTTCGTCTTCGACCGGAAGTATTTCAAGTTCAACGACGTGTTCCCGCACGACCCCTACTACGCGACGCCGTGCTGCGGGAGCATCGTCCAGAGCCACGAGAAGGTTGCGCTCTATCGCCGCGGCACATGGGTGCCGGAAGCATCAAGGCCCGGCGCCTATCCGTCGTATCACTTCGATGCGATGACATCTCCCTTCGTGCCCTGGGAGAAGATCGCCGAACGCTTCATTGCCTGCAAGGGCGACCCGCAAAAGCTGAAGGCGTTCTACAACCTGACCCTTGGGTTGGCCTTCGACATGAAGGGCGATGCGCCGGATCATGTCAGGCTGCTGGAAAGGGCGAAGTCGGAGCACTACAAGCGCGGCCTGATCCCGCCGCAAGGCATCGTCCTGGTCATGACAGCCGACGTGCAGATGAGCGGGATCTGGTATCTGATCAAGGCCTACGGTCCCGACCGCCGCAGCTGGCGCATCGATGCCGGCTGGATCGAGGGTGCAACCGACGATCCTCAGGCCGGCGCATTCCTGCAGCTCGAGGAGCTGCGCCAGCGCCAATGGCCGGACAGCTTCGGGCGGACCCGCTCTGTCGACGCCTTCGGGATCGACACCGGCTACCGGGCGCACGTGGTCTACACCTGGGCGCGCGGCAAGGCCGGCACTTTCTGCCTGAAGGGTCTCGACGGCTGGTCGCGTCCACCGATGGGACAGCCAACCGCCCAGGACATCAACTGGAACGGCAAGCGCATCCGCAACGGCATCATGCTGTGGGGCGTGGGCACCTGGTCCCTGAAGGGCACGTTCTACGCCAACCTGCGCAAGGAAGGTCGTGCGGCCGGCAAGGATGAAGATCCGCCGGGCTATTGCCACTTTGCCGACTGGCTCGACGAGGAATACTTCCGGCAGATCACCGCCGAGTATCTCGGCACCGAGAAGTTCAAGGGCCGCAGCCGGCAGAAGTGGATCCCGCGCATCGGGTTCGAAAACCACCTGCTCGACTGCGAAGTCTACGGCGATGCGCTGGCCGACTATCTCGGCGTGTCGCGGATGACGCCGGACGAATGGCAGCGGCTGGTGGCCATGCGCGGCGTACCGGACACCGTCTTCAGTCCCGATCTCTTCGCTCCGGCGCCCATCGTGGCGCAGGTTCAGAGTGCTCCGATCGTACAGGCTAACCCTGCGACGTCGGAAGCCAATGACGATGCCTATGACGATGGCGATGGTTGGCATCGTCCCGTTTCCTTCTGGGATCAGTAAACATGGAATTCACCCTTGCCGATCTCGAAGCCCTCAATGCGGCGATCGCCAGCGGCGCAAAGCGGGTCCGGTTCCAGACGCATGAGGTCGAGTATCAAAGCATCCAGGACATGATGAAGGCCCGCGATCTGATCAAGTCGTCGTTGGCTCCGGCGCCCGCAAATGGTGCCATGTTCGCGCAGTACGAGAGCGACTACTGATGAACCCACTCGACAAGGTCATCGCATGGTTTTCGCCGCGGGCGGGTCTCGAACGCGTCAGTGCACGGAACATGCTCGAAGGCACGCGGGACTATGCCGCCGCCGGCATCGGTCGCCGCAACAAGGCGTGGCGCGGGCGCGGCACATCCGCATCGACGGAAGTCGGCGCGGCCATGGGCATCGTCCGTGATCGCGCCCGCGAATTCGTGCGCAACGGCTGGGCAGGGCAGCGCATCCTCGACGTCATGGTCTCGCATACGATCGGGACCGGCATCATGACCGTTCCGGATACCGGCAACGATCGCGCCGATCGGGAATATCGACTGGCACGCGAGGCCTGGTCGCAGAGCAGCGACATCGAAGGCGTTCTCGACGAGGGCGGACAGCAGGCGTTGGCCGTTCGTTCGATGATCGAAGGCGGCGACTGCGTCGTCCGCCACGTTGTTGTTCCGATGAATGAATCTCCCGGCGTCGTGCCCTTCCGCCTTCAGGTGCTCGAAGCCGACAGCATCGACACGGCACGCGACAGCGTCTACCGGCGTAACGATGAAGATGGCTTGGTGCGCCTTGGCGTATCCATGGGCGACTGGGGTCAGCGGCGCGGTCTCTACCTCCACCCGCAGCACCCGGGCGACCAGGGTGTTGTCAATATCGAGGCTTCCAAGCTGGTCGCTTGGGATGATCTTTGCCATCTCTACCGGCCGCTGCGCGCCGGTCAGATCCGGGGCATCAGTTGGTTCGCGCCTGTTCTCCTGTCCGGCCATGAGGTCGGTCAGCTGATGGAAGCGGCCATCGTCCAACAGCGCACGCAGGCAAGCTTCGCCGGCTTCATCAAGCGGCAGCCCGGCGGCAACATGACACTCGCATCGAAAGACGATGCCAGCACCGGCCAGAAGATCACGGAGATCCGGCCTGGGCAGATCCAGGACATCGGCGACGCCGATATCGTCTTTGCGAACCCGTCGAGCACATCGGCGTTCGGCGAAGCCTATATGGCCGGTCTGATGGCCATGGCTGCCGGCGCCGGGCTCACCTATGACCAGCTGACAGGCGACCTGCGCCAAGCCAACTATTCCTCGCTTCGTGCGGGCAAGATCGAGTTTCGCCGGCTGATCGAACAGATTCAGTGGCATGTGATCGTGCCCATGTTTTGCCGCCGCGTCGACCGTCGCTTCGAGGAAATGGCACTGATGTCCGGTCTCTTGCGCAACAGGCGCGGAGGATACCGCGTCAGCCACGTGATGCCCGCAGTCGAGCCGATCGATCCGAAGAAGGATCTGGAGGCCGACATCCTGGCTGTCCGCTCGGGACGGATGTCGCCGCAGGAGTTCATTTCCGGCTGGGGACGTGACTGGCGAAAGGTGGTCAAGGACTTCGACGCATTCTTCAAGTTCTGCGATGCCAATGGGCTGCAGGACCTGATGTTCGATCTCGACCCACGCCGGCCGCAGAGCGGACCGGTACCGGCGCCGCAGACAGGGGAAAGCGACAACAATGTCTAACGTCATCAATCTGCCGAAGATGCATCGCGAGGCGGAGCTTCGTGCGGCCTCCTACGAAGAAAGCGACAACACCATCGAGGTGGTCTGGACGACCGGCTCGACCGGCCGGCGTGTCACATGGATGGAAGGCGAGTTCGACGAAGAGCTCGTGGTCGACCAGCGCAGCGTCCGGCTCGACCGACTGAATGCGGGAGCACCATTCCTCGACACACACCAGCGCTTCGGTCTCGATTCCGTCATCGGTTCCGTCGTGCCGGGCTCGGCCCGCATCGAGGCAGGCAAGGGCATCTGCCGGGTAATGCTGTCGAAAGCCGAGGGCGCCCTAGACCGCGTCGCCCGCATCATTGAAGGCACGGTCAAGAATGTCTCCGTCGGCTACCGCATCTGGGCCGTGGAGAAGAAGGAGCGCGACGGGTCGGTGCCGCTGCACCGCGTCATCGACTGGGAGCCCTGGGAGATCTCGGCGGTTCCGGTGCCTTTCGATGCCGGTGCGCAGATCCGCTCGGGCGACGAACACGGTCTTTTCTCCTGCCGCGTCGACATGGCGCTGGCCGACATGAACACCACGCGCCGGCTGCGCATGCAGATGCAGCAGCGGCATATGCAATTGGTCCGATAGCGGGCACCGCCATCGCCAAGACCCGCCATCGGCGGCGCCCTGACAATGCCCCTGGGCCAGGCAACCACAAAAGGAAAACCTTCATGAAAACCCATCGCTTTGTGGCGGTAGCCCTTGCGCTTGCCGTCTTGCCCGTACTCACCGTCGCCTTCATGTGCCTGTCGTCTTCCGGCGCCATGGCGGCATCCCTCCACGCACCCGACGTCCTGAGTGACGGCATGCGTTCGCTCTTCCTCGACCACGTCGTCCATGCATGGCCGGCGCTCGTCGCTCTCCGTGCAGATCTGGATGGCATGCTCAAGAAGGCGGCCGAGAAGATCGCCGAGGTCAAGGACGATACTGCACCGGATGCTGCCCGTAGCATCCAGAGCGAGCATGAAGAAATCCTGCGCGACATCGAGGCCAAGCGCGCCGAGATCGCCAAGGAAGAAGCGCTCGGTGACCCCGCAACCCGTGGCCAGCCCGAACCGGACGGCGGCACCAATGCCCGGGCTGCCGACATCCTCGATATCGGCACGCGCGCCGGCATGGACGTCACCACGATCCAGGACGCCATTCGTACCGGCGTCTCCATCGATCAGTTCCGCCAGCGCGCCTTCGACCACATGGTTGGTCAGCAGAGCGGCAACCGGACTACTCCTGCCCGTGTCCTCCAGGATGCGCGTGACACCGCACGCGCGGCATCGATCGAGGCGCTTTCCTACCGCATCGGAGCACCGATGCCGACGGATGGCCCGAGCGCTGCAGCTCGCGGTCGCATGGATGACGGTCTGATCTTCCTCGCCATGGAATGCGTCGGCGAACGCAACTATCCGCGCAATGCCGCACAGACCGAAGCGCTCTTCGAGCGGGCGGCGCATACCACGTCCGACTTCCCGATCATCCTGGAAGGGGCGATCAATCGTACCGTCGAAGCCCGGTATCAGCTGGCACAGCCGACCTATCGCCGGATCTCGCGCCAGCGTAACTTCCGGGATTTCCGTCCGCATACCTCCGTCAAGCTCGGTGACTTCCCGATGCTGGAGCAGATCGCCGAGAATGGCGAGATCAAGTATGGCACGCTTGCCGAAGGCAAGGAGACGATTTCGGTCCTGTCCTATGCCAAGGCTCTGTCCGTTTCGCGTCAGCTGATGATCAACGACGACCTCGGCGCGATCAACGAGATGCTGTCGAGCTACGGTGCGACCGTCGCCCTCTTTGAAGAAATCACCTTCTATTCGAAGGCTCTCAACGCACTTCTGTCCGACGGCAAGACCGTCTTCCACGCCGACCATGGCAACCTTGCCGGCGCAGGCGCGGCCATTGACGTCGATACGGTCTCGGCCGGTCGCGCGGCGATGTCGAAGCAGAAGTCCCTCGACGGAAAGAACCCGCTGATGGCGAACCCGCCGGCAATCATTGCCACCGGCCCGGATCGTATCACCACCGCCGAAAAGCTGCTGGCCAGCATCACGCCGGCAACCGTTGCGACCGTGAACATCTTCTCCGGCCGGATGACACCGTTCGATACCGCGCAGATCACGGGCAACACCTGGTATCTGTTCGCGGATCCGCAGGTGGGCTCGAACTATCGGTGGGGCTATCTCGAGGGCTACGAGGCACCGCGCGTCCGCATCGACACGCCTTTCGGTCGCCAGGGCATGGCGATGTCCGTCGAGCATGACTTCGGTTGCGGCGCGGTCGACTACCGCTTCGGCTGGAAGAACCCCGGCGCCTGATCCTTAGGGATCTCGAATATCGCTGCCGGCGGGCGTGGGCTGATGGCCGGCAGTATTTCCCTTCAAAGAACTTCAAGAGGACAGGACCATGAAGAACTTCATCCAGCCGGGCCGGAGCATCACGGTGCCCGCACCTTCCGGCGGCACGATTTCCGGCAAGCTTTGTGTCATCGGATCTCTGATCGGCATCGCCAGCATCACGGCAGCAGAGGCCGAGCCGGTCGCGCTCGAAACAGAGGGCGTTTTCGAGTATGCCAAGGTGTCGGCGCTCGCCATCGCGGTCGGCGACAAGGTCTACTTCGATGCGACCAACAACCAGCTCAACAAGACCGCGTCCGGCAACACCCTGGTCGGCATCGCCGTCGAGGCTGCGGCCAATCCGTCCGCGACCGTGAATTTCAAGCTCGGCGCGACGACGGTCTGACGATGAACAGCGCCTTCGAGCGGCTGGCGAAAGCCAGCCGCCGTGTCGTCGAAGCGGTGCACGGCACGGCGGTCCGGATCTATCCGGTCTCGACCAACGCCGTGAATACCGCACCGCGCCTTTCGGCGACGGAAGCGGCCTATGACACGGTTGCCTGCTTCTACGAAAATACGCTGATCGACAGCGAGGCGAAGGCGCAGCCGCGCACCGGCGACGGTGGAAGGCTGCTGCACCGTAGTCTCGTGCGCTCGGCATCCATCCGGCTGATCGAGGGCATGCCCCTGCAGACCGGATATTTCGTGCTCCGGATCGCGGACGGTGCGCAGTTCACCATTGCGCAGTTCGATCCCGACGGCGTCGGCAATGTGCTGGCTGCGCTGAACATCGCGCGCACACCGATCCCGGAGGTCTAGGATGCTGTCGGCAGAAGCTGTGCGGCTCGCCGCTGTCGAGATCCTGTGTCCGACTGCAGCGATAGGAGGTCTCGAACCATTCCCGACGCTTGCCGGTCACCGCGTCTATGACAGCCGCGAGGTGGCAATCCAGGATCTCGACCAGGAGAAGGATTACACGCCTATCCTGGCGCTGCACACGGTCGAAAGCGGTGTCGCGTTGCGGGGGGAGGCGACAGCGGCCTGGGACACCAGCGCCGACGCGGTCATGGACGTGGTCGCCGAACTGGCGGTGGTGGCCGGAGACCAGGACGGGGACTTCGTCGACGCCATGCCGATGGCCGAGACAGATCCTTCCGCGCGTCTCGTGCTTTCCGCCCTCTGCGCCCAGGTTCGTTTTCTGCTGGAGCGATCCGCCGGCGGCGGGCTCTGGCGCCGGCTGGTCAAGCGCATCGTGCGGATCGAGCTTCAGACGTTCGCGGTCCCGGAAATCGGAGCCCGCTGGCAGCGCGTCACGATGCGCTTCCATCTGGAGATCAGGGACGACGATTTCGACATGGAGAACGGTGGCCTGCCGGAGCCGATCAAGTCCGTCTATGCCGCATTGCCAGCAGGCAGCTATGCGTCCGCCAAGCTTTCGGAGCTCGCGGCAGCCTTTACCGGCACGACGCCGGAACCGCTGGATACCGTCATCATCACCACCGGGCCTGTGCAGAGCGGCCCCGACAACCTGTCCAACTGACCAACCCCTCGGAGATCCACAATGCAACAGCTTTACAGGCCCAAGCAGGGCCTTCGCATTCCGCTGCCAGGCGGAACAGGGGAATGGCCGAAGGATGGCCGCCCTCTCAATCCCGCCAGCCCCTACGAGCGCCGCCTCGAGCAGGATGGCGATCTCGTGCTTATCGAAACCCCTGCCGCGCCGGCCTCGTCCGGTGGCAAGACCGGAGGCCTGAAGTAAATGGTCAGCAACATCCCCGCCAATGTCACGGCGCCGCTTCTTGCATTCGACGTCACGTCGGGCGGTGCCTTCGAAAACGAGAACCGCCTGATCCTGCTCGGGCATGGCCTGGCGTCCGGCTCTCTCGGCAATGGCGAGATCGCCATCTGCAATAGCATTCTCGATGCGCGCGTGCTTGCCGGAACCGGTTCGATGCTGGAAGCCATGTTCCATATCGCGCGGCTGAATGCCCCGGCGCAGGAGATCTGGATCGGGCGGGTCGAGGATACGGGCACGGCGGAAATCCGCACCGTGACCGTTGGCACGGTTCCTGCCGCCGGCGGCCTCGGCGTCATCGAAATCGCCGGAGAGCCTGTCGTCGTCGAGATCGCGGCCGGTGCAACGGCCAGCCAGGTAGCGACGGCACTCTCCGCAGCCATCAACGCCTACTACAACCCGATCAGCAAGGTCTCGCTGCCCTTTACCGCGGCCGTCGCCACGAATGTCGTCACAATCACGGCACGGCACAAGGGCGTCTATGCGACCGGCCTCGATATCCATGTGCCGGTTCTGGAGAGCGCGAACGCGTTCGCCGGCCTGTTCACCTTCGCTACGACGACGCCCGGCGCGGGAAGCCCGTCGGTCGCCGCCATTCTCGCGGCCATGAACGACGATCCGTTCGAAATGATCGTTTCCGCCTTCGGCGATACGACCAACCTGGGTCTGTTCAAGGACTTCCTGTCGATCGTCTCCGGACGCTGGAGCTATGCAAAGCAGCTCTACGGCCATGTCTATTATCCGAAGACGGACACCAGCGGGAACCTGACCACGGCGGCGCTGGCGCAGGACGACTGGCATCTGTCGATGATCCCGCGCTTTGCCTCCGGCGGGTTTGCCGAGCCCGACTATCTGTGGGTGGCCGCGATGGTTGCCCGCACGGCGCCCTGGGCTGGCGGTGGCGCCAACGGCGACGTCTCCCGCAACCAGACCGGCCTCGTCGTCGAGGGTCTCTCTCCGCCCCGAGACCGGGCCTACTGGATGGATTACCCCAGCCGGGACGCCTTCCTGAAGAACGGCATCTCGACCTGGCAGGTCAACCGCAACGGCGACGTGACGATCGACAAGATCGTGACGCATCACCAGACGACGGCAGGAGCGCCGGACACGACCTTCCGGGACATCCAGAAGGTCAACCAGCTCACCTATGCGCTGAAGCGCTTTCGTGCAGACCTGGCGCTCCAGCATTCCAACAAGGCGATCGCCAACGACAACCCGGACAATCTGCCGGCGCTGACGACGCCGGCGGACATCAAGGCGACGCTGTTCCACAGCTACCGCGCCATGTCCGGCGTGCTGGAGAATTCCGACACGGCTCTCCTGCAGATGACCGTGACGCGCGATCCCGACAACGCCAATCGCGTCAACATCGGGCTGCCGCTCGATTTCGTGAACCCGCTGGACATCTTCGCCGGTATCGCCCGCGCGTACAGCCAGTTCCGCTAACGCCGACCAGATCGAACAGGAGTTTACGAGCATGGGCAATGGCAAGGATTTCGGCGGCAGGATGAGCCTGCGGCTTTCGACCGGGGAACTCATCTCCATCCGCGGCACGTTCAGCGTGTCGCCGACCTCGGCGGAGATCTCCTCCGTCGCAAACCAGGACAATACCGTCGACCGGATCTCGACGCCGATGCCGCGGCGGATCGAGTTCGTCGCGGCGGACGGCGGCTGGGACTACGAGAAGCTGATGAACGGCCCGCGGTTCGACACCACGATCGCCGAGGAGTTCACCGGCGTCACCCACTACATGACCGGCGGCTTCCTGTCCGGCCGGCCTGTCGTCAACAGGCTGAACGGGGAACTGTCGGGTCTGGCGATCGAGGGTGGCGCCTATAACCGGAGCGGCAGCTGATGCTCGAGGTCAAGCTCACCAAGAGCTACACCGTCCATGACAAGATCTTCGATGTCGTCACCCTGCGTGAGCCGACTTACAAGGAAGTCTTTATGGACGGGCTCGGGCAGCCGCGCGAGTGGCAGCCAACACGAAACGAAGCGCCTGTGCTCGTCGTCTTTCCCGAGACGGTCGACGCGTACCTCCAGCGCATTACCGTCTCACCAGGCTACGAGTTTCTCTCCGGCCTCTCGGCGCTGGATGCGCTTCGCCTTCAGAAGGCGGTGTGCGATTTTTTTCAGGAACCGAGGGAATCGACGAATTCGTCGACCACCTCGTCTTCCGCCACGGATGGAGAGCCGCAGACGTAGAGCGGATGACTTTGTCGCAGATCCTCCATTGGATCGACCGCTCGATCCTCTTCCGCCAGCGCATTAGGGACAGAGATGGCCAACCGTGAAATCGAAGCACGGCTGAAGATATCGGCGGTGGATCGCACCGGCCGTGTATTGGAAGGCGTGGGCAACAAGCTCGAACGCGTCAATCAGCGGTCCGAGCAGTATAACCGACAGTTGGCGGCAACTGCCCGCACGCAAAGCCGGATGGCAATGATATCGCGCGTCGGGATGGTGGCCGGCGCCGCCGCTGCCGCTGGGGTCGTTTACGCCACAAAGACCGCCGCCAACTTTGAGCAGGCCCTTTTCAACATCCAGAAGAAAAGCGGTGCGACCAAGGATCAGATGGCCGAGCTGCGGAGCGAGATACGCAGTCTGAGCAAGGAAATGCCGGTCTCGATCGACGAGATCGCGTCGGCGTTCGAGCGTGGCGCTGCCGCAGGTGTGCCGCTGGACGAACTGAGGGAATTCTCCAAGCTGGCCGCTGGCGTGGCAGATGCATGGGACACAACCGCGGAACACGTGGGTAACGTGTTTGCAGGCTTCACGGCGGGCATGAACATGTCGCGCAAGGACCTTCAGGCCTATGCCTCGCTCATCAATGACCTCGCCGACGCTGGCATCGCCGACGAAACGGACATCGCCGACTTCATCGACCGCGCCGGTGCCTCGCTCAAAAACTTCGGTATGACGCCCGAAGAAATCGCAGCCTATGGCGCGGCAATACTGAACCTCAAGATGCCAGCAGAGGTCGGCGCTCGTGCGATGGACACATTGACCGGCAAGCTTTTTGCTCCGGAGAACCTGTCGGACAAGTCCTTTGGCGCTCTCACTGACATTGTCGGAGACATGGACAAGTTCGCGAAGCTCTCCGGAAACGCGAAACTGTTGTTCTTCCTGAATCGCGTCGAGAAGCTGAGCAGTCAGCGGCGTGCGAGTCTGCTCGGTGCGTTGCTCGGTGAGGGCTTCGACGATGAAGTCATGCGGCTTGTCGCCGGTTCCGCAGAAGTGCGTCGCAACCTGGCGATGGCTGACGCTCATGTGGCCGATCCTTCGAACTCGATCATGGAGGCGCAGACAAAGCGTCTCGACCTCTTCAATTCGCAGCTCACGATCCTGAAGAACAATCTCCGCGATATCGCGACGGAACTGGGCGACAAGGCTGTCCTCCCGTGGCTGACGGAGGCCATGAGGGTTGTCAACGATGCGCTGAAGCAGGCGGAGGATGCGACGAAGGGGATCGGTCAGATGAGCTGGGAGGAAGAAGACCAGCAGCGCCAGCACTTCATCAAGCGCTGGCAGGAACTCAATCCGGACGCGGGGTGGTTCTCAAATCGCAAGGCGCTCAACGCCTACGGCGAAGCCAATGCAGCTGTCGGGCGAGGGGACATTAAGTCCGTCGACGAATACCTGAAGCGCGACGAGATGCTCTTCGACTACACCAGCGGCAAGGTCAAATCCTCGACCGGAGGTCGAGCGCGCGCTCCGATTGTTCGGACGTCTGATCTGGAGTTTCCGGGCGGCGGACGAGGGCTCGACGCTTACAATCTTCCGGATACCGGGGTTCCTGTTCCCTTTGGTCGAGATGCAATCACGCCCGCCGGACGAAAGAACCTGGCCGAGCAATACCGCCTCTACAACATGGGAAGGCCGACGCCCGGATCGTCTCGCGCCGCTCGACGCTCGATGCTCAAAGAGGCTGATCCTGCCACTATCGGCATGGATGGGCTCGGCGGCATCCTGATCGAAAGCGGTAAAGAGATCGAGAGCGGAGGGAAGGAAGCCGGACGCAGCATTGCCGATGGTGGCAAGGAAAGCGCCGGACACCTTAGTGATGCAGCTACGGCCATCCGGGAAGCCGGTATCGCTGCTGCAAATGCTATTCGCCAGGCGGCGACCGAACTGTCGTCGAGGACGGCATCTGCTCGCAGCGCGGCGGCGGCAGGGGCAGCGGTCGGGACGATGGTCAACGCCGATACCGGAAGGACCATGCCGCCGTCGGCGGGAAAGCCTGCCGGCGGCGTCGGTGGCTGGTAAGGAGCGATCATGCGAGACTGGGCAAAGACGCTGCGTCGCGGCCGCTACCGCGGCGTGCCGTTCTGGGTCGACTTCAATGACGACAATGGTGGAAAGCGTCTCGCCATCCACGAATTTGCCGGTGGCAGCAAAAGCATCATCGAAGAGATGGGGCTGAAGACGGCGGCATTCGAAGTGACGGCCTACCTGGCCGGCGACACCGCCGACATCCAGGCGGCGGCCCTGAAGGCGGCTTTCCTTGCCGAAGGTCCGGGACTGCTTGTGCTGCCAACGATGGCGGCAACCATGGCCCATGTGGAGGATTTCCGGCGCCTCTTTGCCAAGGACCAGCTCGGTTACATCGCCATGGGCTTTCGCGCCATCCCCATGTCCAACACGGCAGGTTCCCTTCCTACACCCGGCGATGTTCTCTCGGCTGTGGCCGCCAACCTGGCTTCGGCTGCCGTCGATTTTTCAAGGATTTTCCGATGAGCGCGGACAGAACTCTGGTTGTGGGGTGGCTCTCGGATCTCGCGGCCGAGCTCGTTGTCGACGAACTCGATCGTCGTGACGTCGAGAAGAGACTGGCCGCAGCTCCGGCGCTTGATGCAGAAGGTTTCGCTGTAGAAATTCTGTCTCTGATGCGGATCATCGCAGAGAGCGTCGACGCGCCAAGCGGCTTCGACCGCTTCACGGCGCCGGCGACGCTCGACATTCCGACCGGCGATGCGTTCACCATCCTGCTGGCCGTCGGTCTTTCCGTTGCCGCCGTCAAGGTGGACTGGCCGTCACGGCCGCTGGCGCGAACCGCACGGTCGCGCATCGCCGCCGCCGGAGAGTCCGGTCTTGCCGCCGTGTCGCGAATGGGTGGTGAAGGCACCGCCCTGCATGCATGGCTTTCGAACATCGTCTCCGTTTCGGTGCGCGTCGTTTCTGAGATCGCGGCCAATGCCGTGCCGGTCGTGCGGGTGGCGACGAAGCTTTCCCTGCCGTCCACCGTGCTGGCGTATCAGCTCTATGGGAATGCGGCGCGAGCGGAGGGTCTCGTGGAGATCGCGGGCAGTGCGACACCGCTGCTGATGCCGGCCTCCTTCGAAGCCCTGGCGAACTGAGATGCCGCTCGAGGACATCACGGCAGACGGGCTGCCGCCGATCAAGAACATCGATATCAGCGTTTCCGCCGAAGAGGCGGTCCGCACGGCGCGTCTCGACTGCGTCATCACGGGATCCGGCGTACCGGTCGCCATCGGGCAGAGAACGGTGCTGAAGGCTTCCGGCGAGTTGGTGCTGACCGGTTATGTGCGCGACATCAATACCGGCTACGGCTCGAACATGCGGACCCTGTCCATCGGGCTCGTCTCCGCAACCGTCGATTTTGTCGAGTGCAGCGCGGAACATGCCACCGGCGAATGGCTGGAACTTAGCATCGAAGACATCGCTCGCGATCTCGACACCCTTGGAATCGGGATAGAGACAGACGGATCGACCTTCCCGAAGGAGCCCCGGCACAAGCTGATCCAGGGGGAAAGCCCGTTTGCCTCGATCGAGCGTCGCGCCAGGGGGCGCGGTGTCCTGATCAGCGATACGGAGAAGGGGCGTCTCAAGCTTTCGACGAAGCCGGAGGGGCGCCACAAGGGGACCCTGAGGCGCGGCGAGCATATCCTGCCCGGCGCCTCCGCCAGCTTCACAGAGCGCGGGCGTCACAGCGACATCAGGGTGCGCGGTCAGTCGACCGAGGGCAGCGACAAGCCGCAGTTGCGGCCCGAGACGGTCGCCAGGGACAGCGGCGTCCTGCGCCGTCGTCCGCTGATCCTTCTTCATGAAGGCGAGGCGACGGTCGATCGCATGAAGACCCGGGCCGAATGGCAGGCAAAGCGTTCGGCCGGCGCCTCGGTCACGGCAAGCCTGCCGGTCACGGGATGGCGCGACAAGGCCGGCAGGATCTGGCAGCGGAACTGGTTGGTGGACGTCGACGACGACTGGCTTGGCATCCGCGGCACGATGATCATCAAGAGTGTGGTCTTGTCCCAGCGCGCAGAGGGGGGCGAGGGGAGTGGCACGGTCGCAACGCTGTCGCTCGCCGATCCCAGGGCGCTCGGTGGCGAGAACCCGCGCGGAAAGACCGCTGACGGCTATGCGGCGCCGGGCGCCATCGAAGCGGAGTATCAGGACGAATGATCGGCAAGCGCTTCGAATTCGACGGCTCGATCGACGAGCGCGGCGGGCAACAGTTCGTCTCCGGCCGGGGCGTCTATGGCGACGGATATACCCGTGTCCATCGGGTCGAGCCACATGGCTTCATGTCCAACCCGATACAGGGTGCCAAGGGCCTGCTGATCTCGCCGAACGGCAATCCGGACGAGGCCTATGTGCTCGGCGGCGAGCACCCGGGCAAGCGTCCTTCGGGCCTGCCTGGCGGTGCAGCAGCCATCTACGATGCCAGCGGAAACATCATCAGCCTGGTCGGCACCAAGATACGGCTGGTTGCTCCCCTGTTCGAATTCATCGGCAGCGTCACGATCGAGGGCGATCTGGATGTGACAGGCAACATCCATGCGACGGGCACCATCATCGACGATGCCGGCAACACCAACCACCATGACCACTGAGGCATCATGCTGAAGATCACGCCGATCGAGGGTGAGCGAGAACCATACCGCTCCCCTGATCTCATCTGGAGCGGCAATGCCGGTGACATCGCGATCAACGCGCTGTCGCATACGGGAGCGCCAGGCGATCTGCGCGCCGAGCAGGGGCTTGCGACGCAGGTGCTGATCTGTCTGATGACCGATCGCCGTGTCGAGGCAAGCGAGCTCAGAGACGGCGATTACAACCGCGGATGGATCGGCGACAGCTTCGATCTCGAAGCGGGTGAGACCGCACTCGGATCTCGACTGTGGCTGTTGCGGCGCTCGGCGATCTTCGAGGGTATCGAGGTCACCGTCGAGGATTACGTCCGTGAGGCGCTGCAGCCTCTGATCGACCAGGGGGTGGTGGTTTCGGTCGATGTTTCCGTGTCGGTGGACCGGCCTGCGAACCGCATCGACTATCTGGTGACGCTCTACGACCGCGCCGGTGGCAGGATCTACGAAGGCAAGTTCAATCTACTCTGGAGGCAGATCAATGGCGTGGCAGATCCGCTCGCTGGCTGAGGCATCGCAGCGCATCCGCGGCGCATTCCGCCAATATATGCCGGGCACTGATGCGGCGCTCAAGAACAACTTCATCACCGTGACGGGAAAGGTGCTGGCCGGCCTGGCGCATGAGTTCGAACTCCGCATGGCCTATCTCAGCCGGCAGATGTTCCTGACGACCGCCACGGGGCAGTTCCTGGCCATGCACTGCTCCGATGTCGGCATCTACCGCAAGCCGGCATCCACGGCGACAGGCGCTGCAGAAGGGCTTGGATCGCCTGGCGTCACTTATCCTTCCGGCGTGCGTCTTGCGTCCGGCGGTTGGATCTATGTGTCGACAGCACCGGCAACCGCTGCGCCAGACGGGACGATTGTCCTGTCGATCACCTCCGAGGCTGCCGGCTCCGGGGCAAACAGGGAAGGTGAGGGGCTGCTCCAGCTTGCGGATCCGATCCTGTGGCCCGGACTTGGCAGTGAGTGGCTGATCACGGAAGCGGGAATGGGCGGTGGCGCCGACCTGGAGACCGACGAAAGTCTCCGGGCGAGAGGCCTGCAGCGGAAGAGAAACCCTCCCGGTGGAGGCACTCTCTCGGACTACGAGCGCATCGCTCTCGCCGTCCCGGGCGTCTTGAAGGCGTGGGCGTTCCGCGCTCCTCTCGCACCTGGCTTCATCGTCGTCCACTTCCTCTTTGCAGGTCGAGCCGACTTCATTCCGGAGGCCGGAGACGTTGCGGCTGTCCAGGCGGCCATCGATGCGCAGCGCCTGATCCGCGTCGACGACAGTGTCGCAACTGCTCCGGTGCGGCGGGTGGTCGACATAGAGATCGATGGGCTTTCCTACGATACCCCGGAGATCAGGGCCGGTATCGAAACAGCCATTCGGGCAATGTTCCTGGAAAGATGCCGCCCTGGCATTGCCGGCGATACCTTTTCCGTTTCCGTGTCCTGGATCTCCGAAGCAATCTCCGGAGTGACGGGCGAGGACCGGCACGAACTTGTCGAGCCCACGGCGGATATCGTCCTGACCAATGGTGAATTCCCGGTTCTGGGAGACGTTACCTATGGCGCGTGACCCGGGGTTCAACACCGTTACGACCTCCGCTTCGGTCCTGGAGGATATTGTTGCGGTGGAAGCGCCCTATGACGCCTTGGCCGCACCCACCAATGACGATCTGATATCCTCGTCGCTGCTGCTGTTGCCCCAGGGCGCGGCATGGGGAACGCCGGATGGCGAAGCGCTGCCCTTGTCGTCGGGTCTTGCGCGCTTCGTCCGGGTGATGCTGGATCCTTTCGTGTGGCTTCACTGGCGGGCCTGGGGGCTGGCCAGAGAAGCAACTGTCCAGGGGGTGGACGAACTTCTTCCGGAATGGGAGGCGGATTACGGTCTTCCCGACAACTGCGCGTTCGGTGTTGCGAGTGCAGCGGAGAGGCTGCGCGCCCTGGAAGCGAAGGTGTCTGCAAAGGCAATCATCTCGCCAAGCGATTTCATTCGGCTGGCCGCCAGCTATGGCTTCATCGTGACAATCGAAGAGCCCGCCATGTTCGAGTGCGGCTTTTCAGAATGCGGCGGCGAGCACACGCTGGGTGACGTTCGGCAGGAGATCTACTGGATCGTCTATGTCTCCGACCTCGCTATCGACTACTTTCGGGTCGGTGAAAGCGAGGTGGGATACGTTCCGCTGTTCAGCTTCGGCGAGGCCGAGCGCCTGCTCTGCATCCTGCGCAGACTGGCGCCGGCCTGGAGCCTCCCTGTCCTGTCACCTTTTGCGGATGCGTCGTCCGCGCTCGACTTCAGCCTGGCTGGTGGCAGCCAATACATTCCTTTGGTCATGGAGATTACCTGACATGGCAGAAATCGAAATCCGGGACGCCAACGGCGTCGTTCGGACCATAACGACGAATGAAGATCCTCCGACCGGAGCAAAGCTGGACGCGCTTCTGGCCGCGCTTCTGGATATCGCCCCGGTCTCGGATCATGTGGCTGTCACGCCAAGCGATGCGACGGTCCTGACGGGCGTTCGGGGCCTGAAGATCGGGACGGGCGGAACGATTGCCGTTCGAGTAAACGGTGTCGATCGCACCTATACCGCGAGCGATGGCGAATACCTGCCCCTCAAGGCGCAGCGGGTTCTCGCGACGGGCACGACAGCAACTGACATCACCGCATGGAAGTGAGGGCAGATCATGCTGAACCTCAGTCTCGGCCTCTCACTCGGAAGCCTTGCCACCCTAAACAAGGGTGGGCCTGTGCCGCCAGCTGGGTTCGCCTTCCTCACGGACCCCGAAGACGGTGCCTACTTGACGGACGAAGACGGGGTATTCCTCGTAGTTCCAATCGATGAAGAGGACGCATAGATGGTTGCGACAAGAGTTTTCGAAGAGGACTTCTCCGTCGACTTCACGCAGCGGCCAGATGGCGCTGTCGGTATCTCCGACAATGGTCAGCCGATATTTCAGGTAGGATCTTTGGGCGTTGTTTCTTCGGGAGGCATGGTCGCGGCAGATGGTCAGGCCGCGTACAATTTCTTCGAGCGCCGCCGAAATATCGAAAGGGTTTACTTCGACTACTCTTTCGAAACAGGAAGCGACCCCAGCAAGGGCAGCGCCACGATCATCGCTACGAAGGGCGGAAGGTCGAACGTCAATCAAGACGTGATCGGGACAGGGGGCGGCACTGACGATCCCACTGCTGACGGATCGATCCACCTCGTTTGGACCGCTACGAACATGCTTGTTCAGTATTGGCAGGGTGGCTTTAACCCTGTCCAGATCCACAGCATTTCGCAATCGTTGACAGCCGGCACCAGGTATCAAGGCGGATTCCGCATCACGAACGGGGAACTTTTTGTCCTATCCCGCGCATCTACCGGCGGGCTATTGGAAACGAAGATCACACAGACCGGGATCGCAACGCTGCTTGCTAAGAATGGCCGCTTCGGTTGCTTCGAGGTAAACCGACCTGCGGGTTCAAACGCATTCAAGTTCTATCGCGTCAACGGCCGGTAGCAAGACGGTCTAAAATCCCAGAAGCATCAACCACTCTGGCTGTTGACCAGCTGGTCGCTGGCCGGAGGCGCGGTTGGTTCATCCTGCACAAGGTGCCCCGCTATGATATCTCGAAGCTGCGCATTTGCCGCCGGCTTCGGGTGGATCTCATCCCGGTACATTTCATCGCTCCATCCGTCTTCCGTACCGACGACGTGGATAGATGCAGCGATGCTCCAAAGCTCGGGTGGGAAGAGCTTCTTCACCTGATCCCGGCTGCTCAGTTCCTGACGAGATGGATAGAGGAAGATGTCGATCGGTCGGTTGGCTGCGCTTGCAAATGCGGACAGTTCCGCATGCCAGTCGCGTGACTGCTCGGGAACGGTGCTCTTCCGGTTTATCAGGGACTTGGGCATTACCCATCGCTGGAAGGCATAGAACGCGGCCGACGCTGGCTTTTTGCGCGGGCGGATGATGTCGGATGTCCACTGGCTTGCCTGCCCGAAATCGCCTGTGTTGAGGACGAAGAGAAAGCGGTCGGCGGCGTCCCGCACATCCGGATTTTCAGCCAGGTATGTCAGTTCGTTCAGAATTCCCCAGCTATCGGCCGATATCGGCCACACGCGACTACCAGGCAAAGCAAGTTCGAGTTGCGGGCCGAGACGGTTGTCCTGGCTATAGACTGGCCAGCCATAGACGATGCTGTCTCCCAAGAGAACCACGTCCTCCGCATCCGAAGATGGCGCCCAATCGCGATCGACGCCCATGTGTCTGTCATTAAATGCCCAAGTGTATTTCCCGAGGAATAAGCCAGATTGATTTGGAAGAGGGATGTAACCGATCGTTTCGGAGGTTCCGTAGGTCGGAATATTACGGATGCCATAGAGTCGAGCGCCGATCTCAGCTGCAGCCGCGATGACAATGGAAAGAATAAGAACAATAGAAACGACGGTATTCATGCGGCCCTCCATCATGAAGCGGACACTGTACTTTTAGTTTTCAGAAAATCAACGAGGCGCTGGCCACGCGCCCTGATCTAAAACGAAAAGTTCTGCCCTACGGCAAACTTGGCTTCCACTCACACTCAACATTTTAGAGGTACTCCATGAGATACCACGCTCCATACGGGTCAACTGACCCGGATGCCCCTTATGTCGACCGTGACACGCCCGGAGCAGTGCGAGGATCTGTCCCGCCTGCGGCGGCCATCGAAGTCCCGCAGCGCGAGATCGTCGACTTCATCGTCAAGTCCGGCCAAACCCCGGATGATCCTCTGCAGCTGGCAAACGCGGTGCAGTCCGGGAAAGTCAACTACGCCGCGGCCGGCGGCTCTGCCAATGCTCTCACGGCCACGCTCTCGCCCGTGCCGTCCGGTTATGCGGCCGGCCTGTTCGTCAGGGTGAAGGCTGCGTCTACGAACACTGGCGCTGTGACGATCAATCTCAACGGTCTGGGGGCCAAGAACATCATCTATCCGGACGGCACGCCGCTGAAGCCGTTCGATATCGCCTCCGGCTCGATCATGGAGATGGTCTACGACGGGACGTCGTTTCAGCTTGTGTCGAAGACGACCCGCGTCATCTATGCTGATCTGACGAAGACGGTGGCTGCTTCGGGTGGTGATTTCACATCGATCGCGGCTGCGATGGATTGGCTGTCGCTATGGCGCATCGCCCCCGGCGCAGTTGTGACAATCCAGGTCGCAGCCGGCGTGTACCCGCTTTCGGCTGTTTCTCTCGACCACCCCGACGGCGGGCAGATCATCATCGCCGGAACGATGATCGGTACGGCTCCGGTCTATGCGGACTTTACCCTGACCGGTGCGTCTGTACCACAAAGGGCCTCGGACAACGGCATCAACCTGGCCATGGTTCGAGCGAAGTACGGGACCGAGTTCCAGGTGCCGTCAGATTTTCTCGGTGTCTCCGTGTCCGGCGGCGGCGGCGCGGTCACGCTGAAGGACGCGCTTCTCACGGGAACGACGGGGTCCACGCCCATCGATGTCGCGTCGGGTGGCCTCGGGCTGCAGAATGTTGCAGTTTACGGCGGGCAGACAAATATCAAAGTTGCCTTGCTGGGGTTCATCAGCGCATCGGACTGCTGGTCGTTCGGAGCCGAGGCAGCTGGGTGGGCGGCATTCGTGCAGTCAACCATTTTCGGCTCGGGGCTGAACGCCTTTTCGAACGGGGACCATGGCTTTTACATTGTCGGGAATTCGGCCCTCGATGTCGGGGCGGTGAGCAGAGCGAACACCAATGGCCAGTATGGCTTCCTGATCGATGCCGGCGTGATGTCGGCAGTTTCGACTTCTGCTTCAACCAATGGTCTGGCCGACACCAGGGCTCAGAACAATGCTCGTGTCACCATGCTTTCCGGAAACTCCAACAGTCCCGGATCGACCAGCCCTGCGGTGAACACCCTGGGGAACGCAAACTCCTATATCGCGAACTGACATCTCCCCGGAGAGATGTCGCCGTCCTCGGTCATCCGTTGACCGAGGACGCTGTCGGGCGATGAGTGCACGGCATCAAGCGCAAGTAACATCCCACCAAGGAACACCACCATGAACACGACCGTGCAGTCCCTGCAGCGGCGCCTGACCGCGCTTGGCTATGACGCTGGCCCCGCCGACGGCATCTCAGGGCCGAAGACCACTGCCGCCGTGAAGGCATTTCAGACAGCCTTGGGGCTGGTGGTCGACGGCATCGCCGGTCCGCAGACCATGGCAGCGCTGAGGCAGGCGGAGACACCGGCCAAGCCGCGGCGGCCGGAGCCGAACAAGGGCGCCATGGCGCAGCCGGTGCCTGCCTCTGAGGATTACGGGCGGGCATCGCCACTGCCGAACGTCGGTTCGCTGAAGCTGCTCGATACGGCGCGGCCGATCGACGAGATCATCTGGCACTGCACCGCCACGCCTGAGGGCAAGGACTTTACCGTCGCCGACATCCGTGCCTGGCACAAGCAGCGCGGCTGGAGCGATATCGGCTATCATTACGTCGTCTATCGCGATGGCCGGATCATGCTCGGGCGTCCGGTCGGCCAGGTCGGGGCGCATGTTGCCGGGCACAACACCGGCACGATCGGCTGCAGCTATGTCGGTGGCGTCTCCGCCGACGGAAAGAGGGCGAAGGACACGCGCACGGCGGCCCAGCGCGCTTCCATGCTGTGGCTGACCGAGCAGTTGGTGAAGAAGTTCAAGATCACCAAGATCAGCGGCCACTGTGCATACGCTGCGAAAGCATGCCCGTCGTTCGACGTGCGCAAAGACGCGCTTTCCCGGCTGCTCTGACCGCCGGCTTACATCAACCACAAGGAACTGCACCCATGAAACGCACTGCCATCCTGGTGGCGGCGGCCGTCGCGCTGTCCGCCTGCACCTCACTGGAGGGGGCGCTCGACAGCGGCGTGCCCGCCACCTGCCGCGTGGCCAACACCACCTATGCCGCCTTTGTCATCGCCTCGACGGCCGGCGAGTGGCCACAGCGCACCGTCGCCCGGGTCGAGGCGGCCTATGCTGGTCTCTCCGACCTCTGCGAGAGCCCGGAGGGCATCAAGGCGGAGGATTTGCCGCTGATCGTCGCCACCGCCTACGCAAACTTCATCAAGGCCACGAGGGATGCTCGGGCCGCAGCAAAGGACTGATCCCATGCGCAATGTATTCAGCTTGGTGGCTCTCGCCCTCATCGCCTCCCTGCTTGCCCTGATCGCTCTGCCGGCCCTTGCCCAGGATGCGGAGACGCTGATCGCCCGTTCGTCGATCTGGTTCGAGCTCTGGAGCATCATGCAGCCGATCGTCGTCCTTCTCGTCTCGACGGTCGGGCCGGTGCTGGTCACCTGGATCGCCGCGCGCCTGCTGGCGCTGATGAAGATCAGCGACGAGAAGCAGAAGCTCGAGCTCGAAGCCAAGCTTCGCGAGGCGCTGCACCAGTCCGCCGGCAACGCTCTGAAGTATGCGCTCGCCAAGGCGGGCCTGCCCGCAGGCGGCGCCATCGGCGCGGCCGTGATCGCCGATGCGCTGCGCTATGTGGAGGAGAAGAACCCGGATGCGCTGAACAAGCTCGATGTCCAGACCGAGGCGCTGCGCGACATCATCCTCAGCAAGGTGCCGGATCTCGTCCGGGACGCCCGTCGATAGAACTTCCTTCATCCAAACGAATGGCCGCTGCGCAGCGCCGCGGCAAACAGGAGAGTGACCCATGGCCGTGACGCCGACGGTGGTAACCTGCGATGGAGCAGAGTGGACCTTGATTGCATCGGGCGCCGCAAGCGCCTTCGCCCTAGCCGCGGCTTCGGAGGCAACCGGACTTTCGGCCCCGCCTTGATCTCAGGCGCTATGTCTCATCGCTATCTTTACAGCAGCGAGAAGATCCTCGGGATCACCTGGTTTCTCGACCCATGGGAAATCTCCAAAGTCTTCCCTATGCAGATCGGCCTCAAACGCGTTGCCGGAATAGACAACCGTGGGAATACCCATGCTGTGTAGGGCTTTCGCCACAGGAACTGAGTTTCCGTCCTTGAGCCGAAAATCGATAACTGCCACCGACGGCCGATTGTTTTTCAGCCATTCCAGAGCCTCCTTGTTAGAGGCGTATACTGCGGCAATTTCAATGCCGTGCCCCCGCAGGGCATCTTCGACATCAAGGACAACGAAGACTTCATCTTCAACAAGCAATGCGCCGTTGGCGCTGACTTTCATCATTGGGGCGCGTTACCGGATTCAACCACCGACCACACTTAAATTTGACATGTTGCAGCGCCGCAATTTGCCGGCATTGATGTCAGTCCTACGCGCGACATCTCAATGCAGCTCGTAGCTGATGATGTTGTTCGTATTCAGCATCTTCACCAAAGATCTGGCCGTTCCTTCGGTGAGCATAACCATAGGAATACCGCGAACAAGCAGGGCCAAGCCGGTGCAACGTTCAACGACGGACCACGAGCCGTCTTCATCGCATACCGCCTCGTAGACGATCTGAGCGCGTGCCACCATGATCTACTTGCCCCAGCCCCGGTCTCGGCAGTAGTTTTCCGCAGCGTCAATGGCCTTCCGCCTGTCGTCAAAGGGGCCGAGCAATTCCGTCTCGCCCCTGAAGGTGATGAGAACGTTCTTTGTCAGCACGTCATAAATGATGTGCATCTCCTGCTCGTAGGGAATGGGTTTGGGCATGATGCTCTCCGCGCAATCGCGAGAGCTCGATCATCTCCCAGTCGCCGTAAAGATGACGATTTATCATATATAACATGATCGGCGTTGAAATACATCCATGAGCCCTAATCTTAATCCGGAGCAGTGCCGCTGCTCAGAACCTGCAACCCAAGAGCTTCACTTTCGGGCTCTGTTTCGTCGGAAAAATTCCGGGAACGGCTTTTTCCGATCGTTGTGGTACGGAGACAACCAGCGGCTTGGGGTCCGGCTCACGACGGCCACCAACCATCAGCGACCGTTCGAATTTCACGGCAACGGTTCTGGAGCTGCGGTTGACGATCCAGAAATAAGTGTACTGATTTCCGGCTGATGGCTCGGATCGCACTTCAACCGTTGATCCGCAGCGCTTGAAGCTATTGCCCTCCGGCTCCGGCATGTCGGCAGCAAAGACCGGCGCTGCGAAGAGGCCGGCGAGCGCGACGGCTAAAATATGTCTGAACATCCATACCCTCCCTTTTCCCACTGTCATCTAAACACGTAGCTGCGGTGCGGTAAACCCGACCTCTGCGCCTCCTCAAAGTCGGAAGCGGTGAGGGGACACCCATCAGCTATCCTGCTTGCAAGTTCCGGAGTGCAGCTTTGACTTCTCCCCAAAACGAAATCCTATTCATGCTTGGAGAGTTGAAGAGGGGGGTGGAGCACCTGAGTGCGCAACAGGAGCAGCTGCACCGCCAGCATGAAGAAGAGCGAAGGTCTGCCGGCGAGAACCGTGCGAGGATCCACGCCCGCCTCGATCAGCATATCATCAACGTCGGCGAGATCGAGGGCAAGGTCATCACCATCGGTCAGGCATTTGAAGTGCAGCGGGCTCTGATCGAGGGCGTGTCCGAAAAAGTAGACAGAAACCATTCCGAGGTGCGTCCGGCGCTGGACGAATGGAAGCGTATCAAGACGCTCGGCTGGGGTGTTTCGGCCATCCTGTTGTCGCTGGGAGCGACGGGCGCCACGATTCTGTGGTGGGCCGGCGATACCGCTGTCGCCATCATGAGGCGCTGGCTGCGGATAGACTGACGGCGGGCGTCGAGGCTCGATCAAGATGATGGGATCGCTAAAGCCAGCCAAAGAGCCTGGCGGTGTGGCCTGTCACGCTGATGAAAGCAGACAGGCCCGCGATCGCCAGTAGCGCATAGATCAGCCACGCCGGCATGGTCACTCCCTCATCCCCATCTCGTCGACGTCGTAGCTCAGTCCGCATCTGTCATGGAAGGTGTTGTGGACTCGGGCGCAGCCTTCCGACATCGCGAGCCTGAGGCGAAGCTCCGGCAGCCTGACGTCGCCGATCCTGGCGAGCATGGCATCTGCGTCGTATTGCCTGCGGAGGCCGCATGCTTCGCATCTGACGATCACTTTCCGGCCGGCGAAGTCAGCCAGGTGAAAGTCTCTCGTGTCGTCGTCTTTGATCGCGCGCATGGGGGAATGGTAACGCAAGTCAGCGAAAACAGGTAGATGGTCCTAACGGGGTGTTAAGCTCACATCCGGCCTCCATCTAGAAACGCTGATTAAATCCTTGCGTTGATCCAAGTCCAGATGTCTTGACCGATCCAGCCCTGGTGGTTTCCTGTGACAAGTTTCGTCACAAAGAGGCGATCGGAGTCGTCCATGTTGGCCCGGATGCTTCCCTCTAAGGCCGACGCCGACGAAGTCGAGCTTATAAACCAAACAGAATCAAGCCCAGGGTCCTTTATGTGCTCATACTGATTTAGATGGTTGATCAGCTTCTGGCGCGCCTGATTATAATTGGGTTTCTCCTTATTTAGATCCCAAGTCACCAGATATACAGCCATTCTTCTTTCCTCCCGAGGTTGTGGCGGTGTGTAAAGTAACGGAGACAGGTCGATCCTAAGTTACAATCCTAAGCCTTGGGCGAGTAGGCCTATCGGTAGCAGGGTCTCCATACAGGGCGACGAAGTCACCTCTGTGCAGCTTAGACATCTCAAGGAGTTCATCGATGCTGAACCCTAGATCCTGAACGTGAGCCTTGATGATAGAGGGCAGCACTGTTGGTGCATCAGGCAGGAAGTCTAGGCTTGCTGGTTCCCTGGTGCGCCAGCCACGGGAACTTATCTGCTGCCACAGGTACCGTGCTTGATTATCGGAGATAGCTTTTTGCCGTTGAGCACTCATAAGGAGGCTCTGCATCGAGACTCTCCATTCCTTTTTTAGGGATGCAAGCAACTCAAGCGTCACTCTTCTTCCTGAGAAGGCTTCCCTGATATCGTCCGGCGGCAGCAAGAAAGCAGAGGCGAACTGATTGGCCTCGTCTTCCATATCTGGAGTTGGAAACTGATGCATGACTAGGTGGCCCAATTCGTGTGCCAACGTGAACCGAATGCGATCTGCCGGGTGTCCTCGATTGATCAGCACGATGGGAGGCCGACCAGGTACTGCGAAAGTCACCCCGCTGACTGCTGCGCCCTGAAAATCGCTTTCGGCAATTAAGATGCCAGCCTGCTCCATCAAACGGGTCAGGTTTGTTATGGGTCCACGTGGCAGCTTCCAGTGGGCCCGGACGACAGAGGCGACTTTCTCAGGCGATTCGTAGCGTTCGATATCCAAGAAGGGCACCGAGAGCACTGCATTGAAGTCGACGTTCTCCAGAAACACGCGAAGGTGCATTAGTCGCAGATTGAGTTCAGCTGTGATCATGTCGACGTCACGCGCGGAAATATCGGCTTTGCCGCGAAGCATCGCGTGAACACTAACCGGGGGGCCGTAAACAGTGTCAGTTGAAGAGAAGAACGTGGCAGGCAGCTTGAAGGTTTGTGCCGCCTTCGCGATGAGCTGGCCATCCGGTTCGATAAGCCCGTTCTCCAGACGAGAAAGCACTGCCTGGGCGATACCCAGGTCCTCAGACGTTCTCTTCTGTGTGTAGCCCCGCAATTGTCTCGCGAGGCGGAGCAGATCACCAAATGCGGCCATTCCTATTTGCTTTCGCGTTCTGTCTTCCGAGGCCGCGCGACCACCAGTGGCGAGAACTCGCCTGGTGTTGGGCCGAGAGGTAGCTCAACGACGCCGGCTCTGACGCCTTCTTCGGCATCTTCAATTCGGTATGACCACAGCAGATGTTTGCCATCTCGAGCTGCGACCGTCACTTCTTCGATAGCTGTGCCTAAGTCGTCGGCCTTCCACATAATCTCGACCTTTGCAGCCGGAGGAAAACCGGGCAGGGTGTGTTGTGGGTCAAGATAATCCATGACAGCTTGTGTAGGGATGTTCTGACCCAGATGGCCATCATCGCCCTTTTTAAAACGCGCGATCACTGTGTTGTCGAAGATGCACTTAATGGTCTGGGTCTCGTAGTGGATGCGGATGTTTCTGTCACCACCAAAAGCGCCGCGACTATTCCGAGCGATCGCATCGAACACGGAGTTCGCGATGGTGCGCGGGTAGAGGGTGGGTCCAAATCCTGCCGCCAAGCGGAAGTCTTCGACCGTGCGCCACTCCTTGTAGCCGTTGGTCACAACCTGCTTGATGCGGTCATGGTAGGGGGAAAGCGCCTCCTTCACCTCTTCCATCGTCATGCTTGCCATCGCTGCCAGATCTCCGTTTCGATCCTCCAGATATTGCGCACGATCTTTGCAAAAGCAAGAAAAAATATTCAGATCGTATTCTGCAGTTGGTCGTCCGTCAGAATTTCCTCTGGCGGGAACAATTATAGATCGGCGTCGTACTGGTAGCGGTTCAACCTTTCAGCCACCATCCTGCCTGCATTCAGAGGGTTCACATAGGTCCCGAGGAAAATGCTCGGGCTCTTCCACCCGCCGGCGTCCATGGCTGATTTGACGTCGATGCCCAGTGCCAGCGTGTTGTTGGCGAAGGCATGTCGGCCGCAGGTGTGGCTCGACTTGTAGGGGATCTCGGCGCGCTTGCAGACGGCGCTGATCCTTTCGTTGACCGAGTGGCGGCTGGCGTAGCTGAAGACGCGGTCCTGCGGCTCCGTGCCTTCCTGCATCACATAGAGCCTGCCGACCATCTGATCTGTCAGCAATCGCTGAGAGTTCACGCTCGTCTTTGTCTTCAGGAGCGTGGCGCCGCGATTGAGGAGGTCAACCTCGGACCATCGCAGCTCTATTGCCTCGCTGACCCTCGCTGCTGTCTGGCTCATGAACATGACCAGCGCCGCAAGGTGGGGCAGGCCGTCGCGATCGCACTGCCTGATGAAGGCATGCAGCCAGGCGTGCGAAGCAGCCTTCTTCCGCACCGGAGGATCTTCCTTGAAGTTCCTGATCCGCAGCAGCGGTCCCCATCCTCGCTCGTAGGCATGTGAGAACACGGCTCGCGCCGGCGTAATCGCCTGCCGGTTTCTTGTCGCGGGGGAGTGGGCAGGGAAAAGCTCCATCGCCATCTGCTTTATGTCGAAGGGAAATATCTGGAAGAGTTGCTGCTCTCCAAAATACTCGACGATGGCCGGCAGGAACCGGTCACTGCCACCGTGCCTGATGTAGCTCTCGGCTGCTTCGGAGAATGTGCGGCTGGTGGGCACTGCTGCTGGAAGCGCGGCCGAATTGGCCGGATGAAACGTCATGTTCATGTGAGCTCCTAAGCCCCGCTGACGCGGAACATACTGAAAACACTCGGTGGGACTCTCGTGGGACTTTCTGCGCCGAACACTGCATTCGCGCCCGTTCCGTTCCCTTTTTCTTCTGATGGCGATATTTTCCGCTTGCGCCGGAATAGCCGAAAGACTAGGGAAACCATGCTCGTAGAGCTTGTCGGAATGTAGCGCAGCCCGGTAGCGCACTTGACTGG
>TARA_R110002051_G_scaffold319066_1_pt1 | contig 58427 bp, 59 predicted proteins | sample TARA_R110002051 | Tara Oceans TARA_R110002051 (sample SAMEA4397023) | marine metagenome | biome: Polar Biome; feature: [MES] marine water layer (ENVO:01000295) within the mesopelagic zone...; material: water (ENVO:00002006), including particulate matter (ENVO:01000060) such...
ACATCGGAGACGGTCCAGCCGGCGGTTTCCATCAACTCGATACCGGGCACGCCGCCGCGAATCGTTAGCCGGTCCGCCTCTCCCATCTCCTCGACACTGAGCAGCGTCAGATCGTCCACATGCCTCTCCAGCCCTTGAGTCGGGCGGAGGATAGGACGAGAGTGCCGGTCTTGGAATGCGGTAAATCCGCGCTGCCCAGTCACCCCGCTCACAACAATCTCTGGAATCCTCGATGACCGTTCTGAACCGTGCTCTTTGGATCGCTCTTGGTTTTGCCGGACTGATCGCCGTCGGTATCGGCGCCTACGGTACACATGCGGCCGGCTTCGACAGCGTCGCCCATGACCGGTTTGCCAGCGCCCTGCTTTACCACCTCGTGCATCTCGGTGCCCTGGCGGTCTCCCTGCTCGTCAGCGGACGCACAACCTCGCCGCTGGCCACGGCAAGCGGCGGCCTGTTTCTGCTCGGGATGCTGCTTTTCTCGGGATCACTCTATGCCAGCGCATTCAGCGGCGGCGCCACGACGACCGCGCTCGCCCCGTATGGCGGCGTGTCCTTCATGCTCGGCTGGCTGACTCTCGGTGTTGCCGGAGCCCGCTCGGTCCCAGGAAAGCTTTAAGGAGAGATAATTCTAAAAGAGGGAGTGGGGCGAGTGATGGGTCTTGAACCCACGACCTCCAGATCCACAATCTGGCGCTCTAACCAGCTGAGCTACACCCGCCACAATTCCGCTCGCTCATTCGCGAGGGCCGTTTACCTACTGTAACATAGCAGGCCCGTCAACCGGTTTACCGTGTCGTCATGCCGGTTCTTTTCAGCCGCCGAAATGCGCCGCCAGCCGGCCGACCGCTTCATCCAGGATCGCGTCCTGCTTGGCAAAGCAGAAACGGATGAAATTCTTCGACGCATTGTTGGAGTAAAAGCCGCTGACCGGCAATGCCGTGACCCCGGCTTCGGTCGTGATGTAGCGGCAGAACGCGGCGTCATCCCCATCGAAACCAAGACCGGAAATATCGACGAACTGAAAATATGTTCCCTCGCACTCGACGCATTCGAAGCCGTTGATCCGGCTCAACCCGTCCGCCAGGCGATCGCGCTTGGCCTGCATCGTATCCCGCAGTCCGTTGAAATAGCTGTCATCCTGCCCGAGGCCAAAGGCGACCGCGCGCTGCAGATTCGGCGCCGTGGTGAAGACCAGGAACTGATGCGCCTTGGAAATCGGCTGCAACAGATCCGCCGGAGCCGTGACATAGCCGACCTTCCAGCCGGTCACGGAGAAAGTCTTGCCGGCGGAGCCGATCCGCACCGACCGGTCCCGCATTCCCGGCAGCGTCATCAGCGGGTGATGCCGGCGACCGTCGAAGGCCATATGTTCGTAAACCTCGTCACAGACCGCGTAGCAGTCATGCTCGATCACGGTCTCGGCGATGACTTTCAGCTCGGCCTCGGTAAACACCTTGGAAGCCGGATTCATCGGTGAGTTCAGCACCACGAGCTTGGTCTTATCGCTGAACGCCGCCTTGAAGGCCGCAACATCGAGTTTCCATTCCGGCGGCCGCAGGGTCACGACTTTGGGAATGCCCCCTGCCCGCTTGATGATCGGCTGATAGCAGTCATATGTCGGCTCGATCAGCACGACCTCGTCGCCCGGCTCGATCAGACCGAAGAAACAGGCGGCCAGCCCTTCGGTCGCCCCCGTGGTGACGATGACCTCGGTCTGCCAGTCCACATCAAGATCATAGAACCGCTTGTTGTGATCGGCGACGGCCTGCCGCAGTTCCGGAACACCAAGCATCGGCGGATACTGGTTCGGACGGTCGAACAGAAAGTTCGACGCTTGCTGCAAGACCGCGTCGGGACCGCTGTCATCCGGAAAACCCTGCCCGAGGTTAATAGAGCCATGCTCGATCGCCAGACGTGACATGACCTCGAACACGGTTGTTCCGAACGAGGAAAGCAGGCTGTTTGCAGGCTTCATCTATGCGACTCCAGGGCATTCCGCAAAAAGAGTGGCATGGCGCTTAGCCCAAGGTTGCGGCCAATGCAAGGCCCCCGCGGCAGTGCTGCAATGCAGCACGCATTGCGCGTGACGAAACTGCCAATTGAGCGGCCCTTTCCACACCGCTATAAGGGCGATACGGAAATAAATAAATTCCCGATAAAATCGGAAGGAACAGGGTCATGACCAAGCTCGCGGAGCGACTGAATCATCTAGGAACGGAAACCGCATTCTCCGTTCTGGCGCGGGCCAACAAACTGGCGGCCGAAGGACGCAGTATCATCAATCTCGGCATCGGCCAGCCCGACTTCCGCACGCCAGACAATATCGTCGAGGCGGCGGTCAAGGCCCTGCATGACGGCCATCATGGCTATACGCCCGCGAACGGCATTCCCGCGCTCCGCGAAGCTGTCGCGGCGAACCTTGAAAAACGGCATGGCGTCGCCATCGATCCAGGCCGGGTTCTGGTCGTTCCGGGGGGCAAGGTCACGATGTTCCTCGCCATGATGATCTTCGGCGAGCCCGGCGCGGAAATCATGTTCCCGGATCCCGGCTTTCCAATCTACCAGTCCGCCATCGAGTTTTCGGGCGCTAAGGCTGTCTCCATCCAGCTGCGCGAGGAAAACGGTTTTGCCTTTTCGGCGGAGGAAGTGCTGGCGGGCATTACCGAGCGGACCCGGCTGATCATCGTCAACAGCCCGGCCAATCCGACCGGCGGCGTCGTGCCCCGGGCCGAGTTCGACAAACTGGTGGCCGGCCTGCAAGCCTGGCCCGATGTCGCCATCATGAGCGACGAGATCTACAGCGAAATGCTCTATGACGGCCGCGAGCATGTCAGCCTGCTGCAATATCCTGAAATCGCGGATCGCCTGATCCTGCTCGACGGCTGGTCCAAGACCTATGCCATGACCGGCTGGCGCCTTGGCTACAGTGTCTGGCCAAAAGACGTGTTTCCGCACGCCGAGAAGCTCTGCGTGAACATTCACTCCTGCGTCAATGCGGCGGCACAGTTCGCCGGCCTGGAAGCTCTGACAGGCCCGCAGGATGCCGTTTCGGAAATGCTCACGGCCTTCGACGCGCGCCGCAAGGTGATTGTCAAGGAATTGAACGACGTTCCCGGCTTCCGCTGCATCGAGCCAGGTGGCGCATTCTATGCCTTCCCGAATATCGAAGGCACCGGGATGAAGGCTCAGGCATTGCAGGAGAAACTCCTGGAGGAAGCCGGTGTCGCGGTCATCGCCGGCACCAGCTTCGGTGGTTTCGGTGAAGGCTACCTGCGCTTTTCCTACGCCAACTCAACGGAAAACATCATCGAGGCCATCGCCCGCATACGGAAATGCCTCGCATAGCCTGATCCCGGCGTGGACGTGCCTCTTTTTTGCTGCCTGTTTTTTGATCAGGTGCGCGAAATTGGAGCACGAAAGCGCCATTTCAGCCTCTACTCAGGCACCCTCTTCCTTGCATTTTCAATGCGTTACGATTTTTTGCGCAACTGGCATGCGGCATGCTTTTAGGGGAGTGTGACCCGAGGACCGGGACATCAACGAGAAGAGCAAGGCGAAATGAAAAAAATCGAAGCCATAATCAAGCCCTTCAAGCTGGACGAGGTAAAGGAAGCGCTGCACGAAGTCGGGATCCAGGGGATCACCGTGACTGAAGCCAAGGGCTTCGGACGGCAGAAAGGGCACACCGAACTGTATCGCGGGGCCGAGTACGTCGTCGATTTTCTCCCCAAGGTGAAAATCGAGGTCGTTATGGAGGACTCGCTGGTCGAGCGTGCAGTGGATGCCATACAGTCCGCCGCGCGCACAGGCCGTATCGGTGACGGAAAGATCTTTGTTTCCACTGTCGATGACGTGATCCGTATCCGAACCGGTGAATCCGGTGGAGATGCCCTCTAGCGATTACTGAACCCGTCCCTGCTTCGGAAGGGACGTAAGCCGTCCGGAATGAAATCCCGGACGAATGAATCGGCGGGGCCGCGCAAATGCACGAACCCCCGTCAAACCAGGGATATTCGCCACAAAGGCTTTCGGACAAACCGCCAGCGGTTGCTCCGAACGCCCGGAGAGGCAAAGCCCCACCAAGTCAGGAAGGAAGACTATGTCTGATGTGAACACCGTCTTGAGCATGATCAAGGAACATGATTGCAAGTTCGTTGATCTCCGTTTCACGGATCCGCGCGGCAAGATGCAGCATGTGACGCAGGCCATCGAGACGATCGACGAAGAAAGCCTGATTGAAGGCTTCATGTTCGACGGTTCCTCCATCGCCGGCTGGAAAGCCATCAACGAATCCGACATGAGCCTGAAGCTGGACCTGTCCACGGCGCGCGTCGATCCGTTCTTTGCACAGCCGACCCTGATGATCCTCTGCGATGTCGTGGACCCGATCACCGGACAGCCTTACGAGCGCGACCCGCGTTCCACGGCGAAGGCCGCACTGAACCACCTGAACAGCCTCGGCATAGGTGACACCGCGTACTTCGGTCCGGAAGCCGAGTTCTTCGTCTTCGAAGACGTGAAGATCAAAACCGGCTCCAACATCGGCTATTACGAAGTCGATCACCCGGAAGGCCCGTACAACTCCGCCCGCGCCTATGAAGAGGGCAACATGGGTCACCGTCCGGGCGTCAAGGGCGGTTACTTCCCGGTTCCGCCGGTGGACAGCGAACAGGATCTGCGCAGCGAAATGCTCGCGGTCATGGGCGAAATGGGTGTGGATATCGAGAAGCACCACCACGAAGTCGCTCCGGCCCAGCATGAACTCGGCATGAAATTCGGCACCCTCATCGAGACCGCCGATGCCCTGCAGATGTACAAATACGTCGTGCATAACGTCGCGCATGCCTATGGCAAGACCGCGACCTTCATGCCGAAGCCGATCGCTGGCGACAACGGGTCGGGCATGCACGTTCACCAGTCGATCTGGAAAGACGGCAAGCCGCTCTTCGCGGGCAACGGTTATGCCGATCTCTCCGAGATGTGCCTCTACTATATCGGCGGCATCATCAAGCACGCGAAGGCCCTCAACGCCTTCTCCAACCCGACGACGAACAGCTACAAGCGTCTGGTTCCGGGTTTTGAAGCTCCGGTTCTGCTCGCATATTCCGCGCGCAACCGTTCCGCTTCCTGCCGTATCCCGTTCGTGAACAGCCCGAAGGGCAAACGCGTCGAGGTCCGGTTCCCGGATCCCGCCGGCAACCCGTACCTGGTCTTCTCCGCCATGCTGATGGCCGGCCTTGACGGTATCCAGAACAAGATCCATCCGGGCGACCCGATGGACAAGGATCTGTACGACCTGCCGCCGGAAGAACTGGCCGACATCCCGACCGTTGCCGGCAGCCTGCGCGAAGCTCTGGAATGCCTCGATGCGGACCGTTCGTTCCTGACCCAGGGCGACGTCTTCACCAACGATCAGATCGATGCCTACATCGAACTGAAAATGGATGAGGTCATCCGCTTCGAACAGACCCCGCATCCGGTCGAGTTCGAAATGTACTACTCCGTCTAAGGCAACGGGCGGCCGGGCTTCCCGGCCGCTTCGCCTTGGGCGTCTCCAAGTCCTGCCGTCGCTACGCGTGTATCGCCGGCAGGCTTCCTCCCAAAACTCGGGCCGCTTCGTGCGGCCCGTTTTTTTGTGCTCGTTTTATGAAGTCCGTTTTACGAGACGGGGCGCTGGTTCAGGCAGCAGCGCGCGGCCGGGCAAAGGCGATGACAAGACCGCTGAGCACAATCAGGCCGCCACCCGCAAGCAGATGCAGCCCCGGGGTTTCACTGAAAAACAGCAACCCGAAAAGCGCCGCGTAAATCAGCGTGCTGTAATAAAATGGCGCAATAAAGCTGGCCTCGCCAATCGCCGCCGCCCGGATGAACAGCAATTGACCGCAGACCATCACCGAGCCAACTCCGATAAGATAAGGGAGCTGAGCCAGGTCGGGCATCTGGAAGACGGGAATGGCCGCGCAGCCCGATATCACAGCGCCCGACAGATTGTTGATGGCGAGAATGGTCAGAGGATCATCGGATTGTGCGAGCAGACGGATGGTCACCACCTCCGCTCCGACAAAAAACGCCGACAGGAGCGCCACCAGGGCCCCTGTCTGAAGCACGCCGGCCCCGGGCTGGTTCATGATCACCACCCCCACAAGCCCGAGTGCGGCCCCGGCCCATCGTAATGGCACCACACGTTCACCCAAAAAGATGATCGCGAAAATCATGGCAAAGATCGGGCTGGTCCAGGCAATCGCAATCGCGTCGGCCAACGGCATCATGCCGACAGCCGCGAAGGAGGCGGTGACCCCGGCCACCCCGAAGACAATGCGCAATCCGTGCTTGAGCGGAATTTGCGTCCGGAAGACACCACGGCCACGGCGCAGAATGAACGGTAACAGGGTCAGAAACCCGAATGAAAAACGCGCGAAAGCAATCTGCAGCGGATGCAGATCCGGTCCCACATCCAGGATCTGCACCCCCTTTGCACAGGCGTTCGCCCCCGCGAAGAAGGCACAGGATACAATCACAAGAAAAGCAGTCTTCAACGCAGATCCCGCCGGCATTTTCTGAGTCCAATCAGAATTTCTGACCGGCGGATCATCGTGAGCACGGGCGCCTGCCGCAACCAACATTGCTGCAAGTCATACGGCACAAAAATGTACAGACGCGGCGCCCATCAAAAATTAAGCGGACAAACGTGATTCCTCGATGAAATCGATCAGCGGCTGAAGGTCCATCACATGGTCGAAGGTACGCCGGCTCGGCAACTCCATAATCGCCAGGCCATCCTGCGCCGCCTGAGCAAAGAGCTGCGTATCACGCAAGGTCGCGACTGTGGGAAAACCGAGATCTTCGAGAAAATGCTCCAGACGCTCTGCAGCCTTCGTGCGCAACCGCACCCGGTTGCCGACAAACGCGACCGCCCGCTTGTTCTTGCGAATTGGCTTCAGGTCCGCGAGCTGATCCATGAAACGCCTTGTCCCGTCCTCATCGAACGCCGACGGCAGGACTGGAATAACGATAACATCCGCGCGCTTCACCACATCCTTCACCACGTCGCGGCTCATCGCGGCAACACAGTCAACGACGAGGACATCCGTCTTCTTCCGTGGTTTGGCGCCATCCTCTTCAAGGTCGACACCGCTGATCTTCGGCACTTCGGACGGGCGCCGGCGCAGCCAGCCCAACGAGCTCTGCTGCAAATCCAGATCGCCCAACGCCGTCTGCAACCCCCGTCCCGCGTAATGCGCCGCCAATGTTGTCGCCAGCGTGGTTTTACCGGCGCCGCCCTTGGTATTCGCTACCGCGATCGTAAACATCATCTCTCCGTCTTGTTGCCGTGGCTTGCGCCCCGCTTAAACCCTTCGCAGGCAGACTCTTTCACGGCAATTCGACTTCGAGACTGCGCCCTCCCTCGCCATGCTGGCTGTCACGCGCTCTCACAATTACCTTGCTGATGCCCTCCGGTATGGAAATGCCGGAAAGCGACCGGGTGAAGGGCTGCTCATTGACGTGCGGGTGATACAGCACACGTTCGCCGAGCAGCGTTCCATCCGGCGCCAGTACCGACCAGGCATTCGCATAGTGGTCCCACCCCGTATCGGCATGACGTACGGTCACATGAAAGCTGTATGAGCCATCAGCTGCCCGCTCGACCTTTACATTCTCAACATCGGCCTGCCCGGCCAATGCCCCACTGCCTCCGAGCAACAGAAACACGGCAATGGCCATACAGAGACTGGCTCGACTCTGGATCAGAAAGGAGTTCATCACGCCAAATATGCGCACACAGTACGCCTCCATATATCGCTTGGCAAGCTCTCTCAGGCGTTTTCCAGCTTCCGCTTCCTGCCATTCCCGTCAAGCGCGACGAAGGTAAAATGGCCTTCGGTCACGAGAACTTCATCTCCGCGATAGGTGCCCGCGCGAATAACCCAGGCTTCGATCCGGAAGGTCAGCGATGTGGTTCCCTGCTTTTCCAGACTGGCGTAACAGCACAGGACATCACCCACCCGGACGGGCTTGTGAAAGGACATCGCCTCGACACCAACCGTCGCCACGCGGCTTTTTGCCCTCTGTGCAGCAGCGGTTCCTCCGGCTATATCCATCTGGCTTAATACCCAGCCGCCAAAAATATCACCGCTCGGGTTCGTGTCCGCCGGCATCGCGATCGTCCGGACCTGCAGTGTCCCGACCGGCTGACGTGCAACTTCTGTCATAACCACTCCTGATTGCTTGGCGAGTGTCGCCTATATCTTGTAGTATTCGCCTGACAGACTACAGGATAACCTATTTTCTGGCTTCCGAGGACGCACCCTATCCATGTCGGACCTGTTCCAAAGCAATGCCGCCCGCAGCGATGATGATTATTCCGCGAAGGATATCGAGGTCCTCGAGGGCCTGGAGCCAGTGCGCCGGCGGCCGGGAATGTATATTGGCGGCACCGACGAGCGTGCAATGCACCATCTCGTGGCCGAGGTCCTGGACAATTCCATGGACGAAGCCGTCGCGGGTTTCGCAAGCCGGATCGAGATCGACCTCAGCGCCGACATGACGGTCACGATCAGGGATAACGGCCGGGGCATCCCCGTCGACCCGCACCCCAAGTTCAAGGACAAGTCCGCGCTGGAAGTCATCCTCTCGACGTTGCACGCAGGCGGCAAGTTTTCGGACAAGGTCTACAGCACCTCAGGCGGCCTGCACGGTGTCGGTATCTCGGTGGTCAACGCGCTCTCCGACGTGATGGAAGTCGAGGTCGCGCGGGACAAACAGCTTTTTGCCCAGCGCTTCAGCCGGGGCATCACCCAGGGGCCGCTGGAAAGCCGCGGCCCGGTGCAGAACCGGCGCGGCACCACGGTACGTTTTCATCCGGACGAAGAGATTTTCGGCAAGGCCCGCTTCCGTCCGGCCCAGCTTTACAGGCTGGCCCGCTCCAAGGCCTACCTCTTCAAGGGCGTCGAGATCCGCTGGTCCTGCGATACAGCACTGATCGGCGAAGGAGACGGAACCCCTGCCGCGGCCACCCTGCACTATCCGGGCGGTCTCGCGGACTTCCTGAACAGCACGCTCGGCGACCGCGTTCTGATCGGCGAGGCTTTCGCCGGTGACAAGGAAGAAGGCGCCACGCGCGAACGTGTCGAATGGGCCGTGACCTGGCCGGACGACCGCGACGACGGCTTCATGAACGCCTATTGCAACACCATTCCGACCCCCAGCGGCGGAACCCATGAAGCGGGCCTCAGAACCGCTCTGCTGCGCGGCATCCGGGCTTACGCGGAAATGGTCGGCGGCCAGAAGAAAGCCGCACAGATCACCGCGGAAGACGTCATGGGCGGCGCCTGCATCATGCTGTCCGTCTTCATCCGGGACCCTCAATTCCAGGGCCAGACGAAGGAACGCCTCGTCAGCGCCCATGCAGCCAAGCTCGTCGAACAAACGGTCAAGGATCATTTCGATCACTGGCTTTCCGCGAGTCCCGAAACCTCCAACCAGCTTCTCGAGCGGATCACCGAGCGGGCCGATGATCGCCTGCGCCGGCGTCAGCAAAAGGAAGTCTCCCGCAAGACCGCCACGCGGAAACTCCGCCTGCCCGGCAAGCTCGCCGATTGCAGCAAGTCGGAACAGGAAAGCACCGAAATCTTCCTGGTCGAGGGCGACAGCGCCGGCGGCTCCGCCAAGCAGGCCCGCGATCGCGCGACCCAGGCCATCCTGCCGCTTCGGGGCAAGATCCTGAACGTCGCCAGTGCCTCGATCGAAAAGCTGCGCGGCAACCAGGAACTGTCAGACATCTCGCTTGCCCTCGGCTGCGGCACCGGCGATCGCTATGACGAAGACCAGTTGCGCTACGGCAAAGTCATCATCATGACCGACGCGGATGTCGATGGCGCGCATATTGCCTCGCTGCTGATGACCTATTTCTTCCGGGAGATGCCCAAGCTTGTCGAACAGGGGCACCTTTATCTCGCCCTGCCCCCGCTCTACCGCCTCACACAGGGGACGAAATCGGTCTATGCCAGAGACGATGCCCATCGTGAGGAATTGATCCGGACGGAAATGACCGGGCGGGCCAAGATCGAGGTCTCGCGCTTCAAAGGCCTCGGCGAAATGCCGCCGAAGCAGCTCAAGGAAACCACCATGGACCCGGAGAAGCGCATCCTGCTGCGTGTCGCCGTCCCCCCGTCACTCAAGGGACTGGATCCCGATAGCGCGGATGCAGAGGCGCGCCGGGCTCTCGAACAGACAGTTGAAACATTGATGGGACGGAAGCCTGAACTCCGTTTCCAATTCATTCAGGAAAACGCGAAATTCGTCACGGATATCGACGTCTGATCCCGCAGCCGGAAAATATCTTCAAAAATACCGGGAAGGCTTATAGTTTCATAAATATTACGAAAGTATGGTACGGATACTACACCATCACCAAAACATGGCTGGTACGCGGAATTAAGCGATCTCTATTGTTGACAGCGGCAACGCTACACATAATATCCGCTTCATCTTCGCGCCGAGCACCTTACAGACAATCTGTAACGCCTCAGCCAACGCGATAAAATAGGCGGTACCTTGACGTTTTCAGACCTTGGACTTAGCGACGCAGTTGTTTCTGCGGTAACCGATGCTGGTTACACAACACCCACTCCTATCCAGGAGCAGGCAATTCCCCATGTTCTCATGGGTAGAGACATTCTCGGCTGCGCACAAACCGGGACCGGCAAGACCGCGTCCTTCACCCTGCCGATGATCGACATCCTGGCGGCCGGACGGGCCAAAGCGCGCATGCCGCGCTCCCTGATCCTCTGTCCGACACGGGAACTTGCGGCCCAGGTCGCGGATAATTTCGTCAAGTACGGCAAATACAACCAGCTCAACATGGCTCTCCTGATCGGCGGCGTTGCCTTTGCCGAACAGGAGAAGAAGCTTGATCGCGGTGTCGACGTTCTGATCGCGACCCCGGGGCGCCTGCTCGATCATTTCGAGCGTGGCCGCATCCTGATGACCGACGTCAAGGTTCTGGTGATCGACGAAGCCGACCGCATGCTCGATATGGGCTTTATTCCCGATGTCGAGCGGATCGTCGGACTTCTGCCGCGTATCCGGCAGACCCTTTTCTTCTCCGCCACGCTTTCCAAGGTGATCCGCAAGCTGGCCGATGCTTTCCTGATCAACCCGCGCGAAATCACTGTTGCCGCCGCCTCTTCTGCTGCCGAGACGGTCAGCCAGTGGCGCGTCGATGTGAACGCGAAAGACAAGCGCGACGCGCTGCGCAATCTGATCGAGAGCGAAAAGCCGGCCAACGCCATCATCTTCTGCAACCGCAAACGCGATGTCGGCATTGTGCACCGGTCCCTGAAAAAGTCCGGCTACAACGCCGTTGAGCTGCATGGAGACATGTCCCAGCCGGATCGCATGAAAACGCTTCAGCGCTTCAAGGACGGCGATGCGGATCTGCTTTGTGCAAGCGACGTCGCCGCACGCGGACTGGATATCGCCGGCCTCAGCCACGTGTTCAATTTCGATGTCCCGACGAATGCGGAAGATTATGTGCACCGGATCGGACGCACGGGCCGCGCAGGCAAAGAAGGCCGTGCCTTTACGCTGGTCTCTCCTGAGGACGGTAAATATTTCCAGGCCATCATCAAATTGATTGGCAAGGAAATCCCGGTCTTCAAGAATATCGGCAAACCGGCCGGTGAACAAACGGCGGGTGAGCGGGACGGCACTGCGGACTCTCAAGCCCAGCCTGAAGCGAAGACGGAAGCCGCCAAGACCGAAAGCACCTCGCCCGCGAAAGAGGGCGCAAGCAGCGCGGAGAGCGGTGACGAGAAACGCGGCGGCCGCACAACGGCGGGCAACCGCAAGAAGCCCCGTACACGCGGCGGACGGGATCGGGAACGTGCATATCCCGGCGAGCGGACACCGGGTCCGGGCAACGTCACGGAGTTTCCGGCGCAGGAAACCCGCGGCCGCAAACCACGGCGCGACCGGGACGATGACTCCGGTAATAACGAAAAGGTGGTCGGCCTCGGCGACCACGTCCCTGCCTTCCTGCTCCGCAAGTAGGAAAGACAGCCACCCCAAGCGGCGCCGCTTGATTTCGGCGCCCTTTTCGGAAACCATCGGAAGCCTTCAGCTTCCAGAGATCAGGTTCCCCGATGCAGACTATTTTTGTTCAGGTTAAATGCGAACTCAGCGAAGCTTACAATGTCGCCGACGCCGCCATCATGGATTTCGAGGAAGTCTCGGAAGTGCATTCAACTTCCGGACAGTACGACCTGATGATGAAATGCTATCTGCCTGACGATACCGATATCGGCCGGTTTGTGACCGAAAAAATCCATAGCATCAAGGGCGTGAAGGACACCTTCACGATCATTACCTTCAAAGCATTCGGGTAAGGCCGCTCAGGCGCCCGTGGGCGTCTGTGGGGATGTCTCTGGATCGTCATCAGTATCGGTGGCCCTGAAGATGGCCCCGTTCGTTGCTGCTGTCTCGAACGACACCCCGTCAAGCCTCGCACCATCGAAATTCGTATTCGTGCAAATCGTTCTGTCGAAATTTGCACCTGTCAGGGTTGCCGGAAAGCGGACCACGCGGCGGTCACCACGAGTGCTTAGAATATTGACATAGCCAAGATCCGCATCCGCCAGATTAGTGGCGGTCAGGTCTGCATTCATCAGGATGGCTCCCCGCATGTCGGAGCCCCTGAAATTGGCCCCCGCGAGGTTCGTTCCCGTGAAATCCGTCATGGTCAGGAACGATTTTCCCAGGTTGCACTTCTCAAGATTGGCGCCTGTGAACTTGGCAACGCTCAGATCGGCATACTGAAAATCAATCCCTGCCAGATTGGCGCCCGAGAAATCGGCCTGCTCACCATCCTTGCCGTCGGTCGCCAGCCATTTCATATGGCGCTGAACCTTGAGCTTGAGCTCATCCTTAAGCTCCCTGATCCCCAGGAACACCCGGCAATTATCGAGGCGCGCGCCTTTCATGTCGCAGACCGACACGTCGACATTACGCAGTACCGCGCCTTCCAGATCGGCGCCGCGCAGACTTGCCCCCTTGAGGTTTGTACCCGCCATCACCGCATTCTTCATGCGGGCCAGCTCCAGGTTTGCCCCTTCAAGATCGGCACCGGAGAGATTGACCGCGACGAGCTCAGCCTCAGACAGGTTGCTGTTGCGAAGCGATGCACCCTCAAGGTTACTGTGGCTCATGTTAGCGCGTGAGAAGTTCGATTTATCCAGAACGGCATCTGACATATCGACGCTCTGCGTGCGCTTCATGCCGGCATCCCGAATGTCTCCCGGGCGCATGTCGGCTTCGCGGAAATCCGCACCGCCAAGACGCGCGCCGGTAAACTTGGTCCCCCGGAGGTCCGCCCGGAAGAAGTTACACCCCGCGAGATTTGCCCGGCGCAAGACCGCACCGAACATGTCAGAGCCGGAAAAATCACCACGGACAAAGGCCGCACCGGTCATATCCGCGCCGGACAGAAGCGCATTATGTAACTTGGCATTGGGCGCGCTCAGCCCCTTGAGGCTTGCGTTTCTTAAATCAGCGCGCTTACACCCCGGAACGCCATCGAGGTATCCTCGATGGAGCACGATAATTTCCTTAAGTGTCGCTTCATCCATCGAGAGAAATGCCCGCCCCAGGCCCGCAGCAACTAACCAAAGGTTATTGAGCGGTTCTTTTCTTACCTTTTCAAGTACTAAAAGTTACAACAGTACTCGAATTTATATTACATTGTATTGATTTCATGGTGATTTTAGCAGGGAAATGGTTAACGCATTGCTAACCGCCGCTTGAGTCGGATCGATAACCGGAACGCCAAGATCGTCTTCCAGCGTCGCGCGGTACCGCGCCATACCGGCGCAACCCAGCACGATTGCCTGAGCCCCGTCGATATCCCGTAATTGTTTGCCCGTTTCGAGAAGCCGCCCATAGGTGACGCTTTCATTTGAAAGCTCGACCACCCCCAGCCCGAGAGGACGTTCGCCAGCGAGCCGTGATTCGAAACCAAGCGTCCGGATATATCTCATGTGCCTCGGGATGGATTTCTCGAGAATCGCGACAACGCCGAACCGCTCCACCGTGCTCATGGCGCACAGTACCCCCGACTCGGCAATGCCATAGACCGGGCTGTCCGTCGCTTCCCGACAGGCATGAATTCCGGGATCCGAGTAGCAGGCGATAACGAAGGCCGAAGCACTGTTCGCACGCCGGGCGACGATCTCCCGTGTCTGGACCGCGGCAAGATCAACATCCGCCTGGCTTTCGATACCGGGCGGTCCGTCCGCGTTGGTCAGGCACTCGATCTCCGGCCCGCCCGGCAGACGCAGTGGGTCGAGCGCCGCACTCATCGCCTCGGTAACGGCCTCGGTGCTATTCGGATTAATGACGACAATTGGCTTCGTCACATTCTTTCCCCTTATCCAAGTCCCTTGGTTGCTAGTTCGGTGACATCCGGCGACAGGCCGGGCTGCCTCAGTATCCGCTCAAGACATTCCTGCATCATCCGCTGACGGGCTTCGTCATATTTCTTCCAGCGCGTCAGGGGGGCTACCATCCGGGCCGCCACCTGGGGGTTAAGGCCATCAAGCTTGATGATCTGATCCGCGAGGAAGCTGTAGCCGGCGCCGTCCGGAGCATGGAAACGCACCGGATTTCCTGATGCGAATGCCCCGACAAGAGCCCTCACCCGGTTCGGTGTCCCGATATCGAATTTTGGATGCTCCAGCAGCGCCACAACCTCGGACAGCGTGTCCGGCAAGCTGCTGGTCGCCCGCAGGGTGAACCACTTGTCGAGCACCAGCGGTGTGTTCTCCCAACGGTCATGGAACGCGGCAAGAGCTGTCGTTCGTTCCGGGCAATCCGTGCCGTTCAGCGCCTGCAGGGCGGCCATCGAGTCCGTCATGGTGACCGCTTCCGATGCCTGCCGGGCGGCGAGAGCCAGCGCGGCAGCCTCCCCGCCAGCCACCAGATAGCCCAGCGCCACCGCCTTGAGGACGCGCGAGCCCATCGCGGCAGTCGACATGTCGTCAGCCGCATAGGCCCCGGCCAGACGTCCGTAGAGTGCCTTGAAGACATCTGCGTGCTTCAGGCCTATTTCCGTGCGCGCAGCCCGGCGCACCCGGTGGATGGCCTCCGGGTCTGCCGGGAGCATGGATTCCGCAAGCACGGACTCGCCCGGCAATGTCAGCAACTCGGCGGCGAAGGCGGGCTCTATGGACGAATCACGCAGGATGTCCGCGACAGCATCGTGGAAGGCCTCCTCAAGAACACTCTCCCGCCCGTCTCCGGCCGCGGCAAGCAGCATCCGGGTGAGATAGCTTTGTCCTGCATCCCAGCGGGCGAAGGGATCGCTGTCATGCTGATAGAGGAAGCGCTCTTCATCCGCGCCCAGATTGCTCCGCAACTTCACCGGCGCCGAGAACCCCCGCAGCAGTGAGGGAACCGGCGCTGTTTCGATATTCTCGAATATGAACTCCTGCTCCTGCCCGGTGACCGGGAGCACCCGGCTTGCCGGTGCTTCATCCACATTCTCACCGCGCAACTGCAACGGCATTTTCTTGCCCGACTGATCAAGCAACGCCATGGAGAGCGGGATCAGCATCGGCTTCTTGTCCGGCTGCCCTGGCGTCGGCGGAACGATTTGACGGACCTTCAGCGTTGCGGTTTTCGCGGCCGGATCATGATCGAGGGAGACCTCAATCTCCGGCGTTCCCGCCTGACTGTACCAGAGCCGGAACTGGCCAAGATCGACACCGCTTGCATCTTCCATGGCAGCGACGAAGTCCTCGCACCGGACCGCCTGCCCGTCATGCCGCTGGAAATAAAGATCCATGCCTTTCCGGAAGCCCTCGGCGCCCAGCAGGTTGTAGATCATGCGGATGACCTCGGCGCCCTTCTCGTAAATCGTCACCGTGTAGAAATTGTTGATCTCGGAATAGCTTTCAGGACGGATCGGATGGGCGGTCGGGCCGGAATCTTCCGGGAACTGCGCCGCGCGCAGCAAACGGGCATCGGCAACGCGCTTCACACCCCGGGAATGTGTGTCGGAGGTGAATTCCTGGTCCCGGAACACCGTCAGCCCTTCCTTCAGGCTGAGCTGGAACCAGTCCCTGCAGGTCACCCTGTTGCCGGTCCAATTGTGGAAATATTCGTGTGCAACAATGCCTTCCAGCCGCTCGTAATCGGCATCCGTCGCGGTTTCCGGATCGGCCAGCACGAATTTGCTGTTGAAGATATTGAGCCCCTTGTTCTCCATCGCCCCCATGTTGAAATGGCTGACGGCGACGATCATGAACAGGTCGAGATCATATTCGAGGCCGAACACCTCCTCGTCCCACTTCATGGAGCGTTTCAGGCTATCCATGGTGTGGGCGCAAAGGTGCTCGTTGCCATGCTCGACATAGACCCGGAGCGCCACGTCCCGGCCTGACATCGTCCGGAAGCTGTCGGAGACGCAGGCAAGATCGCCGGCCACGGCCGCGAACAGATAGGACGGCTTCGGAAACGGATCATTCCAGACGGCAAAGTGACGGCCCTCGCCCGCAGCACCGGTCTCGATCAGGTTGCCGTTCGACAGCAGCACCGGAAACCGCTTCACATCAGCTTCAAGCCGCGTCGTATAGACCGCCATCACGTCGGGCCGGTCGGGGAAATAGGTAATGCGCCGGAAGCCTTCGGCCTCGCATTGGGTGCAATACATGCCCCCGGACATATAAAGCCCTTCAAGCGCCGTGTTCTTCTCCGGCACAATCGCCGTCACGACCTCAAGCGTGAATGTATCCGGCACGCCGGTCAGCGTAAGACGGTCACCGGCAAGCTCGTACCGGTCTTCACCGGCCGTGTCCCCGTTCAGCGTCAGGGAGACCAGCCGGAGCTCCTGACCGTCCAGTTCCAGCTCGTCGGACAAAGACGCGGAGTCCGGATTGCGCTTCCCCTTCAGGACAGAGGTGACGATTGTCTCCCCGTCCCGGAGATCGAAATTGAGATTGACCGTTTCGATCAGGAAGGTCGGCGGCGCGTAATCCGCAAGCTTCTTCACTTTCGCTCCGGGGACGTTATCAACGCGTTCCATGTCAGCTCCGCAATTCGGTGTGTTCGATTATTGGGCAGTCGGGCTAGTTGGCCATCCAGCCACCATCCACCATCAGGTTTTCCCCTGTAATGTAGGTAGCCTCGTCGCTGGCGAGAAACAGAACCGCATTGGCGACGTCGCGGGGTAGGCCCAGCCGGGGCCAGGGTGTACGTGCATGCGAGTAGGCCAGGATCGCCGGATCGGTGGCCGGGCCGCTCTTCCCGGTCAGGATCTTGCCCGGCGCCACGGCGTTGCAGACGATCCCGTCCGCCGCGTAATCCCCCGCGATCTGCCGGGTCATGTAAACAACGGCGGCCTTGCCCGTCCCGTAGGCGAAATCGTTCGGAGACCGGACCATGCCGTGCTGCGAGGAGATATTGACGATGCGTCCGCGCACGCCGTCCCGCTCCGGCTGGGAGATCATCTGCTGGATAGCCCGCTTACAGCAGAAGAAAACGCCACGGGCGTTCACTCCCATGACCTTTTCCCAGTCTTCCTCCGTGGTCTCCAGGATCGGCTTGCTGACCCCGATGGCGGCGTTGTTCACCATGATGTCGAGCGCTCCATATTTCTCGACCGCAAGCGAGACGGCCGCATCGACGGAGCCCCAGTCCGCCACATCCATCTCCGTGAAGACGGCTTCCCCGCTCATTGCCTTGATCTGGTCCAGCGTCTTCTCGCCGCCCTCTCGCGGCTCGTCCGTGCGATCGGCGATCACGATCCGCGCGCCCTCTTCGGCGAACCGGAGCGCGATGGCTTTTCCGATGCCCGAGGCGGCGCCGGTAATGAGCGCGGTTCTGTGCTTGAGGCGCATGATATCTCCGGGGTCTGGGCAGGTGCGGCGGTCGGGAGGAAGGATTGCGGCACGCCCGTGAGACGACTAGGTTTCCCTCAACAATAAATGGGGAGGGTGATTTGGCAATAACCACGACACTGACGGAACGGCTCGGTATCGAGCATCCGATACTTTGCGCTCCAATGGCACGAGTTTCCGGTGGAAAGCTGGCGGCAGCGGTGTCCCAGGCAGGCGGCCTTGGTCTGATCGGCGGCGGTTATTGCGATGCGGACTGGATCGACACGGAGTTCGCCGCTGCGGGCAATGCCAGAATCGGCATCGGCTTCATCACCTGGCGCCTTGAACAGTTTCCCGATGTGCTCGACCGCGCGCTTGAACGCCAACCGGCTGCCGTGATGCTTTCCTTTGGCGACGAGAAGCCTTTTGCCGGCAAGATCAAAGCCGCCGGAGCAACCCTCATCACCCAGGTTCAAAGTCTGGAACAGGCAAAGCGGGCAGCCGGTGCAGGTGCCGATATCGTCATTGCCCAAGGCGGCGAGGCAGGCGGCCATGGCGCCAATCGCGGCACCTTTTCCCTTGTCGCGGAAGTGGTCGATGCCCTGCCGGGTATTTCCGTCGTTGCCGCGGGTGGCATCGCCGACGGGCGCGGACTGGCGGCGGCCCTGATGCTTGGTGCAAGCGGCGTCCTGCTTGGCACCCGGTTTGTCGCGACCAGGGAATCCCTGGCGCCCGAAGCCGCCAAACAGGCGATTTCCAGCGAAAGTGGGGATGTCACCGTGAAAGGCAGCACCTTCGACAAGGCGCGCGGATTCGTCTGGCCGGCGCCTTATGCGCTGCGCACGTTCCAAAACAGTTTTGCCGAGCAATGGGAAGGCAAGGAGCTGTCCAAAGCCGCGATTGCGGAGTTCGAGGAAGCTGCGGCGGCGGCGAATATGGAGATCGCCCCCGTTGTTGCAGGAGAGGCTGCCGGCATCATCCGGGATGTCCCCTCCGCCACAGATCTGGTGCCGCGCATCGTGGCCGAAGCGGAGAAAAAATTAAGGGGCGCCGCACTATTCTGCAGCACCCCCTAATTGATCAGCAATTGGGAACCAGGCGATCAGGCCGCCTTGGTGTCCCGCATGTTGGTGTAAGCCACCGCGCAATGCGTGGAGCAATACGGCCGGCCCGGCGAAACGCCATCACCGCAGAATTTGAAGTCCGGAGACTTCGGGTCACCGATGGGCCAGGAACATTTGTTCCGGTCCCATTCCTGCGCCGCGAGCGGCGATACTTTCCGCTTCTTCGGCTCGACCGGCTTATCGGAGCGGACAATTGGTGACTGCCGCTTCGGCAACCCCATGCGGTGAACTTTGCCCACCACGGCATTCCGCGAAACCCCGAGTTCATTTCCGATCTGTGTGATCGACAATCCGTCCGCCCAAAGCTGAGTAAGCTGGCTCAGACGATCCTCGGTCCATGCGCTGACTGCGCTATCAGCCATTGTGCCCTCCAAGTGTAACTTCCACTGTCGGCTGCTCCCCGGCTCAACCGGATGTGCACTGCATCCAAAAGACGCAATATGTTGTGCCGACGCAGGAGGAGACTACTCTTTCTTGTGGTTATTGTTCAAGGTGATTCGGAAATATCGAAACGATTCGCGCCGATTCAAAGACTTACGGGGAAACGTTCTCACAAGACTCAAACAGACGCCTGAACCGCGTCCCGTGCCTGCCCCATTTGCACCCGGCCGTGGATGCGGTATGCAGATTGTGAAGATATGCTTTTAACGTGACAATTCGGCGGTCGCCCCATGAAAACAGTCCCGAAGCGCGTTCTTGTGACAGGAGGCGCCGGTTTTGTCGGCTCGCACCTCTGCGAACGCCTGCTGGAGCGCGGCGACGACGTTCTCTGTGTCGATAATTTCTACACAGGCATGCGGCATAATGTGGCGCATCTGGTGGATCACGCCAATTTCGAGCTGATGCGGCACGACATCACCTTCCCGCTCTATGTCGAGGTGGACGAGATCTACAATCTCGCCTGCCCGGCCTCGCCGATCCATTACCAGCGCGATCCGGTGCAGACGACGAAAACCAGCGTGATCGGCGCCATCAACGTGCTGGGCTTGGCGAAACGGGTGAAAGCCAAGGTGCTGCAGGCCTCGACATCCGAAGTCTATGGCGACCCCACCGTGCATCCGCAGACCGAAGAATATTGGGGCAACGTGAACACCACCGGCATCCGGGCCTGTTACGACGAAGGCAAGCGCTGCGCCGAGACCCTGTTCTTCGACTATCTGCGCCAACACAAGCTGCGCATCAAGGTTGCCCGCATCTTCAATACCTACGGCCCGCGCATGCATCCGAATGACGGCCGCGTTGTCTCCAACTTCGTACTCTCCGCCCTGCGCGGCGAGGATCTGACACTCTATGGTGACGGCAGCCAGACCCGTTCCTTCTGCTTCGTTGACGATCTGGTCGACGGCCTGATGAAGTTGATGGACAGCGAAGACAGCGTGACCGGCCCGATCAATCTCGGTAACCCGTCTGAAATGACAGTGAAGGAGCTGGCCGAGACGGTGACGGAGCTGGTCGGCGGCAAGAACGGGATTTCGTACCATCCGCTACCCCAGGACGATCCGATGCAGCGCCAGCCGAACATCGCCAAGGCCAAGGCACTGCTCGGCTGGGAGCCAAAGGTCGATCTCCGCACCGGTCTCGGCAAGACAATCGACTATTTCCGCGCGTTTGTCTGAGCGTTAGAGCTCGACAACGCAGTCGCCCAGGCGGATCGAACTCTTCCGGTGCGTCACGACCAGCACCGTGACCTCGTCCGCCAGCAGGCGTACATAATCCATGATCTCCCGCTCGGTCTCTTCGTCGAGAGCCGAACTGGCCTCGTCGAGGATCAGGAAGCCGGGGTTGGAATAAAGCGCGCGGGCAATCGCAACCCGCTGCCGTTCTCCACCCGATAATTTCAAACCACGTTCCCCGACCACCGTATCGAGACCATCCGGCATGGTCTCGATACGCTCAAGAATCGATGCCCTTCGGGTAGCTTCCCGCAAGCGATCTGGATCAGAGTCTCGTCCGAGGGTGATGTTCACACCTACCGTGTCGTTCAGCAGCAAGATCTCCTGCGGCACAACCCCGACAGACTGAAGCCAGGAAGCCTTGTCGATACCCTGCGCATCCACTCCGTCGAGAAATATAGCGCCGGCGCTCGGCTCCATTGACTTCAGCGCGAGCCTCAGAATCGTCGACTTTCCGGCCCCCGTTTTCCCGGTAATAAACGTAATCTGGCCTCTTCTGGCAGTGAAACTGACATTTTCGACACCACTCCCCTCCCCGTAGCTGAAAGAGACGTTCCGGAACTCCAGATCTCCGGCCACAGGTGTGAAGGACAACAAGCCAGTCTGCGCGCTTTCCTCCGGTGCATCCCAGATACGGGTAAAGACGCGAAATTTTGCGAATGCTTCCGTCAGGCTGTCAATCGCACTCCCGATCATCTGAAAGGGAGCGTTCAACTGGAGCAGCAAGGTGTTGAACAGAACCATATCCCCAATAGAGATCGCTCCCTCCTGATATCGGGGAACCAACATGGAAAAAGTGATCGCTATCTGAGTTGCCAGCGCGACCCCGTAGAGGGCGCTGAAGCCCAGCTTCTTGAGGCAGAAATCCCGCCAGCTCTGATAAGTGCTTTGTGCCCCTTCGGCAAACCGGTCCGTTATCCAGCTGGTGCTGCTGAAATAGCGCAATGTTTCCATTGAATTCAGCGCGTTGCCGACGAGCTTCGCATTCCTTTGCTGTGTCTCCATTGCTGCATTCAGGAATGGCCGGGAGCGTTGAGCTCCCAGATAAGTCAGCCCAACGAAAACAATGCCATAAACAAGCACCGCCACCGCGACATCAAGATTGATCGCGTAACCAAGCACGGTCAGCGTCAGCAAAATCTGCACAACACCCGGCGCAAAAACGATCAGCCCGAGCTGTAGCAGAATGGCGAGGGCGTCCGTTCCTCGCGCCTGGGCCGATTGTATCTCGGTCGGGTTGTGATCGAGGAAGAAGTCCGCGCGTTTCCGCGCCAGCCTTTTGAAAAAACTGATGGAGGCTATGAAACTCAGGCTCTCCGAGCACATAGCGGATAAATAATTGATCGAATGCTGCAGCGCATGCCCCAGCCCCATGAACAGGGCATAGGCGATGAAACCGTACAGGAGGCTTTCATACGAAGCCGAGGAGGCCGCTTCGTCCACAAGGCGCGAGAACAAGTATGGCGCATATACCGAACTCAAAGAGGAGATGATCACAACAGCGGCGATCAGCAGGATTGTCAGATATGAAAATTTCCAGAAATCGCGCAAAATCTCTTTTACCGGATGAAATATCCCCATGCTCAAACCGCCCCACCCGGAAAATATCAACAATTAATATACGTATAATTATTGCAAATGATAATCATTCGCCACACGCGGTGCCAATCATGCACGACGCGGTGGCCTGTTGATAGTGGTGGCGGGAAAGGTCTTCTTTTTTCGCTCTGTCGTCTGAACGAGCAAAAGCATTCTTGGCCGCCTCCCACTCCCCAATCACATCGCACGTGTTGGGGCGCAGGACGCGGCTCCAGGTTTTCTGATAGTGCTCACATACGCGGGAAGCGCGACGGCTGTTGGGCCTTTAGGGGCTCAGACCTTCAGGCCCGCTGGTTAAACCGCCGCCCGACAAGAGCGGCCGCGATGTTCACCTTCTGGATATCGATGGCGCCACCGGCAATGCCCCAGCCCCAGCCGTCACGCAGACGCTGTTCCATGCCGTAGGATTTGGAATAACCGTAAGCTCCCATGACCTGCAGGGCGGAGCCGGTGACATCACGGACGATCTCGTTGGCGAAACATTTGGCGAGGCTGGAATCCAGCACGGACGGCAGGCCGTCCTCGGCATTCTTGGCCGCGCGGTAGATCAGCAGGCGCGATGCCTCTACCCGCATGGCCATCTCGGCGAGCTTCATCTGCACTGCCTGGAACTCCACCAGCTCCTTGCCGAAGGCCTTGCGCTCCTGCGTGTAGGCCAGTGCCGTCTCGAAGGCGGCGGATGCAATTCCGAGGCACATGGTGGCGTTGCCGCAGCGCTCCAGGTCGAACGCTTCCATAAGCTGGCGAAAGCCGCCCGCCGGAACGATGACGTTCTCTTCCGGGATCTCCACATTGTCGAAGAAGATGTCCGCGCTCGGGATCCCCCGGAAGCCCATCAGCCGTTCCCGCTCCCCGAAGCTGACACCCTTCATGCCCTTCTCGACATAGACCGCGCCAATCCCCTTGGCCCCCGGTGCATCGGACATCTTGCAGTACGCCACATAGGCCTCCGCGTGCCCGCCGCCGGAGCACCAGCGCTTCTGGCCGTTCAGGATCAGCTTGCCGCCCTCTTCCTTCACCCGGGTTTTCAGGTCCGTCAAAGCAGAGCCCGCATCCGGCTCCGACATGGCGACAGCGACGGTCAGCTCACCGGCACAGACCTTGGGCAGTACCTGCTTTGCCAGCTCCGACGAGGCAAAGTGCTCGACCGCGCGGCAAGGGCCGACAGAAGATTCAAAGATCGGAAAGGCAACAGCCGGCGAAACCTTGGCGAATTCCTCCAGAACGATCAGGGCCTCGAGATTGCCGAGCCCGAGCCCGCCATATTCCTCCGCCACATTGATCCCGAGGAAGCCCATCTCCGCATAGCGCTTGATATGCTCCCGGGACGGCGCTTCGTCCTTTTCCTCAAGCTCGCGGGCGACTTCCGTCATTTCCTGCGTCGCAAAGCTGCGCGCCGTCTCCTGCAGTTCGCGCTGCTCACTCGTCAGCTGGAAATCCATGAACGTTCCTCCGGTCTTTTATATTATCGTTTCAGTTGAAATGAGTTTAGCCGTGATGAAAGCGGACGTAATCCTCCAGCGGCACGCGATCTGTAATAAGTGTGTTCTCGGCTTGCGACCAATCCGCCTTGCCGAGGGCCATTCCGGCCACGACCACGTCCTCTTCGCCAATCGGAACATGCTCACGGATGACCTTGTGGAAGGTGGCGAAGGCTGCTTGCGGGCAAGTCTCCAGCCCATGGCTCCGGGCCAGCACCATGACGTTCTGCATGAACATGCCGAAATCGAGCCAGCTGCCGATTTCCAGCCCGCGGTTGATGGTGAAGATCAGGCCGACAGGGGCATCGAAGAAAGTGAAGTTCCGGGCATGCTGCGTCTTGGTTTTCTCGAAATCGCCCTTCTCGATCCCCAGTAGCCCGTAAAGCGCCCAGCCAACAGCACGGCGGCGCCCCTTGAAGGGCTCGAAGAACTCTTTCGGATAATACTGATACTCGCCGCTATAGCCGCCCTCATGGTGGGCCGCCACCAGGTCAGCGCACAGCGCGTCACGAGCGCTCCCGGTGACGACCTCGACCTTCCAGGGTTGCATGTTGGTCCCGCTTGGCGCCCGGCCAGCGAGATAGAGGATGCGGGCAATCGTTTCCTCGGGCACGGGGTCGGGCAGGAAGGCCCGCACGGAGCGGCGCTGCGAGACAGCCTCCTCGACGGGGTTCAGATTTTCGTATCCGGTCTCTATGATCGGTGCGTCTGTCACTGTTCTTCTCGGGAAAATTGATCGAAATGGCTGATGAACTTGCCGCCGGGCCCCTTGCGGGGCTCAGGGTGCTGGATATGACATCGGTCCTGCTTGGACCCTATGCGACGCAGATCATGGGCGACATGGGCGCCGATGTCATCAAGGTCGAGTCTCTCGAAGGAGATGTCACCCGCAACGTGACGCCTTTCAGGACACCCGGCATGGGTGCGGTCTTCATGAACGTGAACCGCAACAAGCGCTCCCTCAGCATCGACCTGAAGAATGCCGCCGCGCGGGAGGCATTCCTCAGGCTGGTGCCCGATGCGGATGTGCTGGTCTGTTCGATCAGGCCCGGCGCCATGCGCCGTCTCGGCCTTTCCTATGATGACCTGAAATCGCTCAATCCAGGGCTGATCTATTGCGGTGCATACGGGTTCAGCGAGAAAGGTCCCTATGCCGGGCGCCCCGCCTATGACGACATCATCCAGGCCGCCAGCGGCCTTGCCGCCCTGCATGAACGGGCGGACGGCGCACCTGCCTATAGCCGCACCGTGCTGGCGGACAAGGTGACCGGCCTGATGTGCCTCTCCGCCATCACCATGGCGCTGGTGGCCCGTGGCCGGACCGGCAAGGGGCAGTTCGTCGAGGTGCCGATGTTCGAGAGCCTCGTCGCTTTCATGCATGTCGAGCACCTTCAGGGCGCGAGTTTCGAGCCGCCACGCGGCACGACCGGTTACGACCGGGTGCTCGCCCCGCACCGCAAACCGTACCGTACCAGCGACGGGCATGTCGCCCTGCTGCCCTATACAACCCGGCACTGGATCGCCTATCTCGACGCCATCGGCCGCAGCGACATCACATCCGAAAGCTGGGTCACCGATCCGGCTGAACGATCCCGCAATGTCGGCAAACTCTATGAGATCGTCGCCGAGACCACACCGACCCGCAGCTCGGCCGAATGGCTTGCCCTGTTCAGCGAGATCGACGTCCCGGCCATGCCGGTGCTCGACACCGAGGACCTGCTGCAGGACCCGCATCTCGATGAAATCGGCTTCTGGCCCCTGTTCCAGCATCCGAGCGAGGGAGAAATCCGCATGGTCGGCCAGCCGATCCGGTTCGAGGATACACCCGCGAGCTATCGCCGCGGCGCCCCGCGCCTTGGGGAGCACAGCACGGAAATCCTGAGCGAGGCAGGGCTTGAGGCCGCCGGAATCGAAACCCTGATCGCGGCGGGTGCCGTCAAACAGGGAGCGTGAGCGAGCATCCATTCCCCGGGAGCATCTAACAGGTGCCACTGCCCTGCCCTTTAATCACCCCCTGCCGCGTGCTATCTGAAGACCATCATCGATCAATGATCCGGACCAGTTCATGACCGTTTCGCTTCCCGCTTCCGTGGCCGACACGCTGTCCCTGCTTGCAGAAGGGCAATATGTCGCCGACACGCCGCTTGCCACGGCCCTGCATCTGGCGCTGCAACTGAAACGGCCGCTGTTTCTCGAGGGCGAGGCCGGTGTCGGCAAGACCGAGATCGCGAAGGTGCTGTCGGAAACGCTGGGGCGGAAACTGATCCGGCTGCAATGTTACGAAGGCCTCGACGTTTCCTCCGCTGTCTATGAATGGAACTATTCCCGGCAGATGCTGGAAATCCGCATGGCGGAGGCCGCAGGCGGCACCGACCGGAAAGCATTGGCGGACGATCTGTTCTCCGACGAATTCCTGATCAAGCGCCCGATCCTGCAGGCGCTGGAGAAAACCGAGGGCGGCGCCCCGGTGCTGCTGATCGACGAGTTGGACCGGACCGATGAGCCTTTCGAGGCTTTTCTGCTGGAAGTGCTGTCGGACTATCAGGTGACGATCCCGGAGATCGGTGCCTTCACGGCAGAAGAGCCGCCGATCGTGATCATCACCTCGAACCGGACCCGCGAAATCCACGACGCCCTGAAGCGGCGCTGTTTCTATTACTGGGTCGATTACCCGAATGCCGAGCGCGAGCTGGAAATCCTGCGCAAGAAAGCGCCGGGCGCACCCGAGGCGCTGAGCGCGCAGGTCGTCGCCTTCGTACACGAGCTGCGCAAGATGGACCTGTTCAAGCAGCCGGGCGTAGCCGAAACCATCGACTGGACCCACGCACTCGTGCAGCTCGATTATCTGGCACTCGATCCGGCCGCCATCGACAACACCCTCGGCGTGCTGCTGAAGTATCAAGACGATATCCAGAAGATCCAAGGCAGCGAGGCCAACCGCATCCTGACGCAGGTGCGCAGCGAATTGGCGATGGCCGGTTAGGACGCCCATGGCGCCGCTCGACGAGAACCAACCGCCCGAAGACCGCACCGCTCTTCCGGAAACACCGGAAGGCCCCGGCGGCAAGCTGGTCGACAATATCCTTTTCTTTGCCCGCGTTCTCCGCGCGGCGGGGCTGCCTGTCGGCCCCGGCAAGGTGCTTGACGCCATCGAGGCGGTGCGCACGGTCGGCATCACAGACCGGACGGTGTTCTACTGGGCGCTGCACGCGGTATTCGTGAACCGGCGGGACCAGCGCGAGATATTCGATCAGGCCTTCCACATCTTCTGGCGTAATCCGCGCATCCTCGAGAAGATGATGCAGATGGTGCTGCCGGAGATGAAGCTGGCAACCGACGGCAGCGAAGACGAGGCGGAGCAGATCAGCCGCCGCGTCGCAGAAGCGCTGAGTCAGCAGCAGGAAACCGGCATGGAAAGCAGCGCGCCGGAAGAGGATAGCGAACAGGAAATCCAGCTCGACGCGGTGATGACCTATTCCGAGCAGGAACTGCTGCAGGGCATGGATTTCGAGAAGATGAGCGCGGAGGAAATCCGCGCCGCGCACCGGGCCATCGAGAAGATGCACCTGCCACTGGCGGACATTCCGACCCGCCGCTTCTCTCCCAGCCGGTATGGCGACAAGGTCGATCTGCGCGCCACCCTGCGCCAGGCTCTACGCTCCGGCGGAGACAGTATTCCTCTGCAGCTGAAGAAACGCCGGACACGGCCGCCGCCGCTGGTTGTCCTGTGCGACATTTCCGGCTCAATGACACGCTATTCGCGCATGCTGCTGCATTTCATGCATGCCGTGACCAACGACCGGGACCGGGTGCACACCTTCCTGTTCGGCACCCGCCTGACCAATGTCACCCGCTATCTCCGGCACAAGGACGTGGACGAGGCACTGGACAAGATCAGCGGTGCGGTGGAGGATTGGTCCGGCGGTACCCGGATCGGGCATAGCCTTCAGGACTTCAACCGTGACTGGTCCCGCCGGGTTTTGACCCAGGGAGCGGTCGTTCTGCTCATCACCGACGGGCTCGACCGGGAAGCCGGCAAGGGCCTTGGTGCTGAAATGGAACGACTGCATAAGTCCTGTCGCAGGCTGATCTGGCTGAACCCGCTGTTGCGGTACGATGGCTTCGCCCCCAAATCACTGGGGGTGCGGGCCTTGTTGCCGCATGTGGACGAATTCCGGCCGGTACATTCGCTCGACAGCCTTGAGGATCTCGCAGAGCTGTTGGGCAAACCCGCCGGAATAAGACGGAGCGGCATGTCGGGCTGGCTCGGGAAACTGGCCGAGATCGAAGCGGCGGAGGTGGCATAGGGAGCCTCTTCCCCGCGTGCGGACCTGGGACAGGTCCTTGTATGGGAAGGAACCGGCAATGGACAGATACGATCCTGCACAGCAGGACGATATTCTTGGACGGATCGCCGAATGGCGGCGCGACGGGCGCCGCATCGCGGTGGCAACGGTTATCAAAACCTGGGGAAGCTCTCCGCGTCCGGTGGGCAGTCAGCTCGCCATCGACGATAGCGGGGCCATGATCGGCTCGGTTTCCGGCGGCTGCATCGAGGGCGCCGTGGTGCGCGAGGCAATGCAGTCCATTCAGGACGGCAAGCCCCGGACACTGGATTTCGGGGTCAGCGACGAGCAGGCCTGGGATGTAGGGCTCGCCTGTGGCGGCGAGGTAAAAGTTTACGTGGAACGGATCGAAGGACAATAAGATGCAAGCCGAGCTGTTCGACGCCCTGATGGTATATCGGGAGCAAAAGACGCCCGTCGCCATGGTCACACGCCTCGAAGATGGCGTGCAGGCACTGGTCACGCCGTCCGGCACGGAAGGGACGCTCGAGCTTTCGAGCGCACGGATCGACGAAGCGCGCACCCGCATGCGGGACGACCGCAGCGGCATCAGTGCGGACAGCACCCACTTCACCCATGTGCACAATCCGCCGCTGCGCATGATCATCGTCGGCGCCGTTCATATCAGCCAGCTTCTGGCCCCGATGGCAGCGCTCTCCGGCTATGCGGTATCCATCATCGATCCGCGCGCCTCCTTCGCGACCGAAGACCGGTTCCCCGGCGTCGAGCTGAGCGACGACTGGCCGGACGAAGCCATGGAGGCCCTCAAGCCGGATAGCAGAACCGCCATCATCACGCTAACGCACGATCCCAAGCTGGACGACCCGGCGCTCCACGTGGCGCTGAAGAGTGACGCCTTCTACATCGCCTGCCTCGGCAGCAAGCGGACCCATGCACGGCGCCTGGAGCGGCTCCGCGAGGAAGGCTTCACCGATGCCGACTTCCGGCGCCTCAACGGTCCTGCGGGCCTGCCCATCGGCGCCGTCTCCCCGGCAGAGATCGCCATATCGGTGATGGCGGAGATGACCGCCGTCAAACACGGAGCCGAACCGCTCAAAGCCGCGGCCTGAGGCGCATATGTATTTCGGTGAACTGCCAGTCTCGGAGGCTGAAGGCGCAATCCTTGCTCACAGCCGCCGGCTGGAAGGCCGGGCGCTCAAGAAAGGCCGCATTCTTGATACGGATGACCTTGCCGCCCTGAAGGCGGCCGGTATCGAACGGATCGTCTGCGCCCGCCTCGATGATGGCGACATTCCCGAGGACAAAGCCGCGGATCTGCTGGCGACCGCCTGTTGCGGCACTCAGGTCCGTGTCGGTCCGGCCTTTACCGGGCGCGCGAACCTGTTCGCCGAAGCAGACGGCATTGTCCTGTACGACCCGGAGCGGCTCGACAGCTTCAACCTGGTTGACGAGACCATCACCCTTGGGCTGGTGCAGCCCTATCAGGCCGTAACCCGGGGCCAGATGATCGGCACGCTGAAGATCATTCCCTTTGCCGTGCGCGAAAGCCCCGTGCGGATTGCCGAAGCACTGGCGGGCCAGGAAACACCGCTCTTGCGGGTGGCCCCGTTCCAGCCCCGCGATACAATCATGATCCAGTCCCGGTTGCCGGGCACCAAGGAAAGCGTGCTCGACAGCACGCTACGCGTGACAACGGACCGTTTGGCCGCACTTGGCGCCGAGCTGGTATCGGAATCCCGCTGCGAGCACGATCATGATTCCCTCACCAATGCGCTGCGCCGTGCCGTTTCCGCAAAACCGGGGCTGATCCTGGTCTCCGGAGCCTCCGCCGTCGTTGACCGGCGCGATGTCATTCCGGGCGCCATCGAAAGTATTGGCGGCGAGATCCTGCATTTCGGCATGCCTGTCGATCCCGGAAACCTGATGCTGATCGGCAGCATCGGCAAAATCCCCGTGATCGGCATGCCCGGCTGCGCCCGCTCGCCCAAACTGAACGGTTTCGACTGGGCCTTGCAGCGGATCTGCGCCGGCCTCGATATTCAACCGCGCGACATCATGCGCATGGGTGCCGGCGGCCTGCTGAAGGACGTTCCACACCGCCCCCTGCCCCGGGCCAGCGCCAAGCGCACGGATCCAGCCCCCGCGTCTCGAAAACCGGCGGAGAGCCGTCCGGAAATTGCAGCCATTCTGCTGGCGGCCGGACAATCTTCCCGCATGGGCGCAACAAACAAACTTCTCGGCACACTGGATGGCAAGCCGCTGGTCCGCTGGGTGGCGGAAGCCGTTCTTGCATCCACGGCGGGCCGCCTCATCGTGGTGACCGGCCACGAAGCGGAAAAGGTCACAGCCGCCCTCTCCGGTCTGGACGCAGAGTTTGTGCATAACCCGCAATACGCCCTGGGAATGAGCACCAGCGTCAAGGCGGGCTTTTCCGCCCTGCCCGAAGGCACGGATGCCGCACTCGTCTGTCTCGGCGACATGCCGAGCATCACCGCACACATGCTGGATGCTCTGATCTCGGCCTATGATCCGGTCGAGGGGCGGGCCATTGTGGTTCCGGTCCATGCCGGCAAGCGCGGCAACCCGATCCTGTGGGATCACCGCTTCTTCGAGGAAATGCAGGAGCTGGAAGGCGACAAGGGCGCGCGGGGCCTGCTTGCGGAATTCGCCCATCTGGTTGCCGAAGTGGATGCTCCGGACAATGCTGTCCACCTTGATATCGACACTCCGGAAATGCTGAGCAATGCTGGCGGCATGCTTGAGAAGGCCGAATAAGATGAGCGACGCCCTCTATCAGGCGGAGATCCTGCGGCTGGCCAAGGAAGGCCGGGGCAATCAACGGCTTGAGAATGCCGACGGAAGTGCCCGCGTCGATAACCCGCTTTGCGGGGATCGGGTGACTGTCGATCTGAAGACGCAGGACGGAAAAATCGCCGGGGTCGGGCACCGGGTGCAGGGATGCGCGCTATGCGAGGCGTCCGCCGCCCTGATCAGATTAAACGCCCCGGGGCGGAACTTGGGCGAGCTGGAGACAGTGCGCCAACAGCTTCTGGATTATCTTGCGGGAACTCGGGAAGACGGCCTCGATTGGCCGGAGCTGGAGAGCTTCGCCCCCGTCAGGGATTTCAAGTCGCGGCATGACTGTGTGCGTCTGCCGTTCGATGCGGCGCTTAATGCCCTGAAAGACGCTCTGGAGAAAAACCCGGCATTCTAGACGCCAGTACCCTAAGCGAGAATGTCGATGGTTTCGTCGAGAAGTTCATCGCCAGTCCGGAGCACGGCGACATTTGCTTCAAGCTGACGCTGCGCCTGGATCAGATTCACCGTTTCGTCGGCAATCGACACATTGGCAACAGATGATATGCCATCGGCATTCGCATCCGGGGCACTCGGGTTGTAGATAGGAAAGGATGCCGGATCGACCAGCGAGGTCTGTGTCCGCACACCGGCGGCACCGGTCGTGGTGGACTGGATCTCCGTCGGGCGGAAGATCGTCTCGCCATTGGCATTGGTTTCGGGGATCGGCTGGCCCGGGCGCAAAACCTCATCCGCCGGCGCCGCGACGCTGGAGATGTTCGCGAGATTGCTGGCCACGTTGCGGGTCTGGTTGCCCGCCGCGAGGATGCCGCTCACCGCTGTGTTCAATGCACCTGAAATGCTCATGCGCCTACCAATAAGCCAATTGCCTTAAAAAATAGTTTCCAGCGGCCCTTTTTACAAGCGGAACCCTGCATGGACCGTCGCGTGCGCCATCTGCCGTAACGTGTTATGTGAGAAAGATCATTCGGATGAACGAAGGGATCGCACACCGGTATGGACAAACGGCTCTTCCGTACTGGCTGGCACTCCGGCCTTCTGCTTGCGTTGCTCGTGTCGTTTCTCGTCGCGGCCACACCGGCCCGGGCGCAATCCATCCAGTGGTACATTGAGGTTCTGACGGACCCGATTACCAAGGCCCCCATTCTCGAAGCCCGCATCCTGTCGCGCCGCGGCTATCGCTTTCACCTGATGAAGCGGGATGACAACTCGCTCTGGGCTGAATTCCGGATGCCCCGTCACGTCGAAAAGATGATCAGCCGAAAACGGCTTCCGACCTACTGGATAGACGGCAACGATCCGGTCAATCTCGAAGCCCTGAAAGAGCTGGAAGTCGGCTTCAAGCCGACGCTTTACGAGATTAGCGAGAAAGGCGTTCAGTTCATTCTGTGGGGCGCCCTGAAAAAGGGGCAGGTGCCGCCGCCGCTGCGGAACTTCATGCTCGGCGAGACTCTGCATGTCCGCTACTGGACCTCAACCGGCGAGATGGAACAGGCTGAAATTCCTCTGAAGCGCGCGAACGAGGCGATTGCACAGATGCTGAACATCGCACCGCTCAACCGGGCTCCGGAAGCTGCACCGCAACGCCGGAACGAGACATTTGAAACTCTCGCCCGGCATTATCTCGATTTTTGTGAGGAACTCCGGTTCGTCGGCAGCGATACGGATTACGGAACCTGCCGCAACCGCTTTGTCAGCTGCAGTGAAAGCCCGGACCAGTCCGAAGAAAGCTTCAAATCTTGCTTGAATAAAGACGAATAATTTATTGATTATATTGAAATATCAAGCCTGGAAGAAGTAGGTACAGGAGAGAAGTCAAACGGCGACAGACCTTCGCGTTCAAAGAAGGAAGAGCCGGACTGACGGTCATCGTCCTGGCCCGCTTCCGTCACCCCGAAAGCACTCGCGGAAGTGACAGAGAAGGCGCCGCTGTCATTGGCAGCGCTTGCATCCGCAAATGGCGACACTCTCTCAGGCGCAAACGGACTACTGCTTATGCCAGAGCTTTCCGAGCCGCCCTGTCCGGCTGCTCCAGATGCCGTCCCGGGAGCAGAGTCTCCCGGCTCCGATGCCGTCCCGGAGATGCCCTCCGCCGCTTCATTCGACTCACCATCACCGTTAAGCTCTTCAAGAGCTTCGGTCACTTCCTGCGCCTTTTCCGCCCTTGCCTGCTGAATTCCCTGGCTCGCGCGGGCAGCAATGGCCTGATCCGCCGCCGATGGCTCCGCCGGAGCGAGCGCGGCATTGCGAACCTGCTGCAGCTTCCGGATCGTCGCGTCCGGATCACCGGCAACCGGGCTGGTTTCAATCGGCACTTCGCCACCGACAGCATAGCGGCGTCCGTCCGGTCCGGCCTGATAAGTATAGGATATGGACCCGGCATACTGACCGCCAGCGGCCTTGTGAGCCTGCTCGTGGCGCCGGACCTCGGTGTCGCGTTCCTTGAGATCGTCTACGGTCTCCTGCTCTTCTTCGGTCAGACCGTTCGCGCCCTCTTCTTCTTCCGAGCCGGCTTCCTGTGCCTGCTCACCTTCCGCACCGGCGGCATCCTCGGTAGCCGGGTCGGACGGCTCCTCAATCGCGGTGCGCTCTTCTTCCTCGCTACCGCTCTCTTCCTGAACGGCGGCAATATTCCGGGGGGCTAAAAGGCCATTGAGGCCGGAGACGAAAAACGGCCCCTCGTCGCCACCATCGGCCTGCTCACCCTGGCCGAAAGGCGTCAGCGCAGACGAAGCCGTCAGCCCTATCGCTGTCGACGCACCTGTCCTGCCTATCGCGTTCTGTGGATTATCTTCATCGCCCGGAGAAGCAAAAACAGCAGCGGATATCGTGCTGTTGCTCCGTATGATGAGACTGTTTTCAACGCCAGAGACCATACCTATCCCTAGTTACCGGGGATTCTGCCCAGAATACCTGGAAACTCCAAAATAAGTCTTTGGTTCGATCCAGTCAACCAAGGCGGCATCACAACCAGGTGCTCTTTCATACAAATCGAGAATTGTAACCCGCCGTATTTGCACTATTTATGCTCGGCGCCTCAACTAGATTAGAACTCTCCTTCCAGGCGTCCAAACCAGAACAGGTACCCCGTGACCGCAGAGACCAAGGCTCCCCCAATTCTCGTGCTCATTGTTGCAACCGCGACGGGACCACTTGCATTAAATCTCTTTGTTCCCTCAATGCCTGGTCTCGTGCCGATTTTCGGGACCGACTACCACACCGTTCAATACACTTTGACACTGTATCTCGTAGGTATCGCCGTTGGTCAGCTTATGTACGGTCCGATTTCCGACCGGATCGGCCGCCGCCCGACCCTTCTGGCGGGTCTGGCCATATATACGCTTGCCAGCCTTCTGTGCGCCTTCGCGGGGTCCATCGAGTGGCTGATAACCGGCCGCGTTTTCCAGGCTCTCGGCGGCTGCGCCGGCATGGTTCTCGGCCGGGCCATCGTACGGGATGTCTACAAACGGGAAGATGCCGCTCCAGTGATCGCTTTCATCACCATGGCAATGGCCATCGCCCCGATGATCGGCCCGGCAATAGGAGGCTTCCTGGACAGCGCGTTTGGCTGGTACGCGGGTTTCTATGTCGTGGCGGCCATGGGCGGGGCCGCGCTGGTCTACGCCATACCGACGCTGCATGAGACGCACCATGCACGCACTGACCGGATTGATATCGTCAATCTCGCACGCAACTACGGCACATTACTCAGCTCGCGGGCCTATCTCGGCTACACGCTGAACACGTCCTTTTCCATTGGCTGCTTTTTTGCCTTTCTGTCTTCCGCGCCCTACGTCACCATCGAGATTCTGAAGATCCCGCCGCAGGTCTACGGCTTCTTTTTCATCATCGTTTCTCTCGCCTATATGTCCGGGAACTTCATCGCCACCCGGATATCCCGGCGTCTCGGGATCGACCGGATGATCCTGCTCGGCTGTTGCTTTTCCCTGACCGGCGCCGTTGTCCTGACAACATTGTCTATTCTCGGGTTCCTGTCCGCGCTCGCCATATTCCTCCCCTTTGCTCTGATTGCCTTCGGCAACGGCATGAGCCAGCCCAACGCCATCGCCGGCTCGGTCAGCGTGAATCCGCTGATTGCCGGCACCGCGTCGGGGCTGATGGGGTTCATGCAAATGGTCTTCGCCGGCCTGGCGACGGTGACGGTCGGCTATTTCCAGAGCGATACAGACTTCATTGCGCTCGCCGTGACGGTCATGGTCGGGGCGTGCTGTGCGCTGGCAAGCCTGACCCTCGTCCGCAATCAGACGCCCGAAGTACCGCAAGAACAGGAAATCGCCGCCGAATGAGCAAAAGCCCGACAAGAGATCAAGATGCACAAGACCTTATCGGCAGGGCATCCGCACTCTTCACGGCCGCCCCTGAAAACCCGCAGGCCTCGTTTCGCTATCCTGTATTGGCCACCATCGGACGGGATGGAAGCCCGAACGGCCGCGTTCTGGTGCTGCGGACAGCGAATGCCGTAAACTGGCAAGCCACGCTGCATACGGACAGCCGGTCGGAGAAAGTCGCCGAGCTGACCGAAAACAGTATGGCGATGCTGGTGTTTTACGACCACGAAGCCGGCCTGCAGATGCGGCTTAAAGGGATCATGGGACGAATGGCCGATACCCCGGAGAAAAAAGCTGTCTGGCAGGCACTTCCGGTGACCAACCGGCCGAACTACCACTCAAGCCTGCCGACCGGATCCGAAATCAGCGGGGCGGACGGCAACACCATTCAGCCGGACAGCCAGTCGGGTTACGAGAATTTCGATGTGCTTCACTTCACGGCCGAGACAGTCGACATCCTGCAACTGACTCGTGCCGGAAACCGGCGATACCGTCTTGATATTCTGAACGAAACCGGGGCCTGGCTGGTGCCCTGAGCATGCCGGCCCGTTATGTTTCGAACATGCTGACTTTCAAGTCTTCCGACGGACCGAGCCAGATCACATTCTGCGTGTGATCCGCCAGAGCGTCCCCGGTCTCCGCATGCACAAACACAGTCAGCTCACCGCGGTTAAGAGCAAGCCAGGGAATGATCTCGCCAAACTTTTCCGGCGTGAACGCAACCTGATAGCTGTAGCGCGGGTGCGGGCCGACAGGTTTCTCGTGGAAGCGCCCCATCTCGATATCGAACGTCTGCTCGATCGTCTCACGCAGAGAGCGGGCGGCTTCGCTGCTGGCTTCATCGAAATAAACATGGGCGTGATATCCGAGGATATCTGACGTGTCTTTGGGCATTCGGGTTCCTTTCAGCATCCCGCCACGAGCAGGCAAGATCAGGATACAGCACGATAGCGGCAGGTTTCATCCCGCCATTCGCGCTATATGGTTAACGAATTTTGACTATGCACCTTCTTTCTGATGCACTGAGCGGACAGAGAGATTGCCAAAAGCGGGAGATGCGTCATGGCCCTTCACACGACCGGGATCTGCGACTTCGGCTGGAAAGCACCCGACTTCCGGCTGAAGGGCATCGACGGCGCGGAGCACAGCCTTGCGGATCTTCGCGGCCCGAACGGCACGCTCGTCATGTTTATCTGCAATCACTGCCCCTATGTGAAGGCAATCGCGGACAAAATCTCACGTGACACAGCGGAGCTGGCCGCGTTTGGCGTTTCCTCCATTGCCATCATGTCGAACGATACGGAAGCCTATCCGGCGGACTCCTTCGACAACATGATCCGGTTCGCCGCCACACATAACTTCACCTTTCCTTATCTTATCGACGAAACGCAACAGGTCGCGCGCATCTATGATGCGGTCTGCACCCCTGATTTCTTCGGTTTCGATGCGGATCTCGGCTTGCAATATAGAGGGCGCCTTGACGAAAGCAGGGCTTCACCGGTCGAGGGGGCCCGGCGCGATCTGTTCGAGGCCATGAAGCAGGTGGCGGAGACAGGCAATGGCCCGAGAGAGCAGATCGCCAGCATGGGCTGCTCGATCAAATGGAAAACAGGCACCTGAAATGCAGAAAGCCGACGGAACAGGCGCATTTCAGCAGCCCTCAAGCCACCCATCTTCCTGCTGAATCACTCGGGGTAACGGACAGAGCGCCCTCAATCAGCGCCTCGAGGCTCTCCATCCCGCCGGACCTCGTCCAGCACCCAGTCGCGGAAAACGGAAACCTTGTTGGAGCGCAGTGATTCCTCCCGGCAGACAAAATAATAGGCCAGCGGCGCCGGTGTCTCGACCTCGAACGGCCTGATCAGGCGCCCCGCGCGCAGATCCTCCGTCACAAGCTGAGAGCGGGCTAAGGCAACGCCCTGCCCTTCGATTGCCGCCTGCAGGACCATGTCCATCTGCGTGAAGAAAGCGCCGCGACGCACATCCACGCCCTCGATGCCGAAATGCTCCAGAAAATGCGCCCAGGTCTCCCCGGGGAAACTGTTCACATCATGCAACAACGGATAATGCTTCAGATCTTCGGGGCGCTTCAGTCCCGGTGGTCTCGCCGCTACCTCAGGACTGCAAACAGGATAGATACACTCCGTCATGATCTGCTGGACGTGGACGCCCTCTTCCTTCCCCTCACCGAGGCGCAACGCGACATCGACACCGTCCGTGACGAAATCCGCCTTGCGGTCTTCCGCCGCGATCCGGACATCGATTTCGGGATACCGCATGCGGAACCGGGACAGCCTCGGGATCAGCCATTTCACGGCAAATGACGGCAGCACGCTGACGGTCAGCGGGCGTCCTTCCTCATGCTCCTTCAGATCATTCACAGCCGACAGCAGGCGGGAAAAGGCCTCGCGCACAGCCGGGGCGAGACGCGCGCCTTCCGGCGTCAGTTCCAGCGCCCGGGGGCGCCGCAGGAACAAGGGGCAGCCGAGCTCCGCCTCCAGGGCCTTGATCTGCTGGCTGATGGCAGCCGGGGTCACGAACAGCTCTCCGGCCGCGAGCTTGAAACTCATGTGGCGTGCCGCCGCTTCAAAGCAGCGCAGACCATTCAGGGGTAAACGGCTCAACATAATTTAGCTGAACTAATCCATATGGCAGATTAACTCGTTTGATGAATGCTCATTTGTAGCTCAAATTCTCAATCACCGACAGACACGAATGAGCGTGTGTGACGAATTGATTAAGGAGAACTTTCATGTTCAAGAACGAAACCCTGAATGTCGCTCCTGCCGCATGCATGACAGCAGGAACCAACGGATCGGTCTTCACGCACAAGCGTGGCCGGAACGGTGTTGTGCACACGATCGTCACCACCCTGCTCACCTGGCAGGACCGGCTGCGTCAGCGCCAGTCCCTCCGGGATCTCGGCGACCGTGAGCTTTCCGACATGGGCATCAGCCGGGCCGAAGTCGAGTACGAGATCAACAAGCCGTTCTGGGCAGCCTGATCCGGTACCGGACCAAATACCTGATACCACGTCGCGGCTTTAATGCCGCGGCTGCCTGACAACTAACTACCGGGCGTCGAAATCTAGGATCACCGTCTCGCTTGCCGGGTGGGACTGACAGGTCAAGACAAAGCCCCGCGCCACCTCTTCCTCGGCAAGCGTATAATTCAGATCCATCTCGACGCGGCCTTCCAGGACCTTTGCCCTGCATGTGCAGCACATCCCACCCTTGCAGGCGTAGGGCATATCCGGTCTTGCCCCCAGGGCCGCGTCGAGAATGGAGACGTCGTCAGTACCGAGCGTAAATTCAGTACGCACCCCATCGAGTATGATGGCGACGTCCGCGCCTGTGCGCACCGCTTTGGCCCTGTTCGCCAGGCGGCTGCGCCGGGCCGCGGCCGCTTTCGCCGCCGCATCACCCGCCGGCGCGAACAACTCGAAAAGCACCCTTTCCTCCCCGACACCATGCGTCGCGAGCGCAGCCCGCACGTCACCGATCATGCCTTCCGGCCCGCACAGGAAGAAGCGATCCACCGCATGCACGTTCAGGATCGAGCGGAAAAAGCTCTCGCATTTATCCCTGTCGATCCGCCCGTTCAGCAGAGCCGCTTCCTGCGGCTCCCGGCTCAGCACGTGCAGAACGCTGAAACGTGACGGATAGCTATTCTTCAGATCGAGCAAAGCCTCGCGGAACATGATCTCCCGTACCGACCTGTTGCCGTAGAACAAGGTGAAACGGCTTTCCGGCTCCACCGCCAGCACCGACTTTGCGATCGAGAGAACCGGTGTGATCCCGCTTCCTGCGGCAAATGCCACATACGTCCGGGCAGTCTCCGGGTCCGGCTCCACAGTGAAGCGCCCTTCCGGCAGCATGACATCGAGCATATCTCCGGATTTCAGCCCATCATTCGCGAAGCTGGAAAAGGCTCCGCCTTCGATCCGCTTTATCGCCACCCTGATCTCGCCATCCCCCAGACCGCTGCAGATCGAATAAGACCGGCGCACGTCCTTACCGTCGATCTGGTGCCGCAGCGTCAGATACTGCCCCGGCAGATACCGGAATGCCGCGCGTTGCTCTTCAGGCACATCGAACGCAATGGACACGCTGCCGGGTGCTTCCGGGCGCACCTCCCGAACACGCAGACTGGTGAAGCGCACCATCGCCACCCCCTAGTGACACTTGAAGTAATCGAATGGTTCGGCGCAGTCCACGCACCGGTAGAGCGCCTTGCAGGCGGTCGAGCCGAACTGACTGAGACTCTCGGTATGCTCCGAGCCGCACCGCGGGCAGGCAACGACCGGATCAATACCGAGCAATGATTTTCTGGAAGTGGATTGCTCCGCCGGAGGCGCGATACCGATCGCCTTGAGCTTTTCCCGCCCCGCCTCGCTCAGCCAGTCCGTCGTCCAGGCAGGCGCCAGCACCGTCTTCACCTCGGCCTTGTCGAAACCGGCTCCAAGCACAGCGTCACGCACCATCATCTCGATATATGCCATGGCCGGGCAGCCGGAATAAGTTGGCGTAATGCTTACAACCGCCGCACCACCGGAAACTTCGACACCCCGCACCACGCCGAGATCCACCACCGACAGAACCGGGATCTCCGGATCGCACACCGCTTCAAGAGCCCGCCAAAGGCGTCCCACCGCATCTTCAGGAACAGGGACGGGTTTGGCCATGCCTCACCATTTGGCATCCGGATAGGCCCGCGGCAGGAATTGCATTTCCGCCAGCAGAAATCCCAGATGCTCCGAATGCACGCCTTTCTTGCCACCGCCAATGGACCAGGAGGCTTCCGGGACCGTCAGAGTGGCTTCTCCGAGGACCGCCGTGATCGCATCGCGCCAGTTCTCATGAAAATCTCCGGGATCAATTCCGATCCCGGCCTGCATCATCATCTCGTCGATGGCATCGCCATCGAACAGCTCGCGCGTATAGCCCCAGAGCTTTTCCAGCGCGGCCTGCGCCCGAGCCCGGCTTTCTTCCGTACCGTCTCCAAGACGGATCAGCCACTGGCCGCTGTGACGGCGATGATAGACCGCCTCCTTGATCGCCTTGGCCGCGATATCGGCGATGTCCTGATGGGCCGATTTCGTCAACGCCTGCAGCAATTCGACATGGAAACAGTCGAACAGAAACTGGCGGACTATGGTCTCGGCGAAATCGCCGTTCGGCTGCTCGACCAACAGGAAATTCCGCCAGTCGAGCACGTCGCGTTTGAAGGCCAGCGCATCAGCGTCCCGGCCCGTACCCTCCACCTTGGCCGCCAGTTCAAGCCAGAGCTTGGACTGGCCGACAAGATCGAGCGCGATATTGGAGAGAGCGATATCCTCTTCCAGCACAGGTCCCTTGCCGCACCATTCCGACAACCGGTGCCCGAGAATCAGACAATTGTCCCCAAGCCGGAGCAGATATTCGAAGAGCGCTTCGCGTTGTGCGGCGGCTGTCATGTCATGGTCTCCAGCGGGCCCGGATTACAGGCATTCCACCTCATCCGGAACGTCGTAGAAGGTCGGATGACGGTAGATCTTGGCATCGGCAGGATCGAACAGGGATTCCCTGTCGGCCGGCGCAGAGGCAACGATATCGGTCGATTGGACCACCCAGATACTCTCGCCTTCCCGCCTCCTTGTATAGACATCCCGGGCATGCTGCAGCGCCATCTCCGCATCGCACGCATGCAATGAGCCGACATGCTTGTGAGACAGGCCCTCACGGGCACGGATGAAGACTTCCCAAAGCGGCCAGTCATCTCCGGCTTTCATGTTTTTCTCCTGATCGGCCGGAGCCAAAGCCCGGCAGGCATGGTGATCGTAAATTATTCAGCGGCAACACGCGCCGCGCTTTCACGCCGGCGTTTCTTGTCCGCATAGGCGATAGCGGCCTCACGCACCCAGGCGCCGTCTTCATGCGCCTTGATCCGGGCCGCCATACGCTCCCTGTTGCAGGGCCCGTCTCCCGAGACAACCCGCTTCAACTCGGCCCAGTCGATTTCGCCAAAATCATAATGGCCGCGCTCCCCGTTCCACTTCAGGTCCGGGTCCGGCATCTTGAGCCCCAGATAATCGGCCTGCGGCACCGTCATATCGATAAATTGCTGCCGCAGATCGTCATTCGAGACACGCTTGATCTTCCACGCCACTGACTGCGAGGAATGCGCGGAGTCCCGGTCGCTCGGCCCGAACATCATCAGCGACGGCCACCACCAGCGATCCAGCGCGCTCTGCGCCATGCGTTTCTGCTCCATGGTCCCGAAGGCCATCGACATCATGATTTCGTAGCCCTGCCGCTGATGAAAGCTCTCTTCCCGGCAGATCCGTTCCATCGCCCGTGCATATGGTCCGTAGGAACACCGGCAAAGCGCGATCTGGTTGATGATGGCGGCGCCATCGACCAACCAGCCAATCGTGCCGATATCCGCCCAGGAGAGGACCGGGTAATTGAAAATGTTGGAATATTTCGCCCGGCCGTCATGCAGTGCCTCGATCATCTCCGCTCTTGGCGTGCCGAGGGTTTCAGCAGCGCTGTAGAGATAGAGACCATGCCCCGCCTCGTCCTGGATCTTGGCCAGCAGTTGCACCTTGCGGCGCAGGGAGGGCGCGCGGGTGACCCAGCAACCTTCCGGAAGCATACCGACGATTTCTGAATGAGCGTGCTGGGACATCTGGCGGACCAGATTTTGCCGGTAAGCCTCCGGCATCCAGTCACGCGGCTCGATCTTGATTTCCTGATCGACCCGCGCCTGGAAACGTGCCGCTTGTTCCGTTTCGGAGGATTGGCCCGGACTTTGGCTTTCCACCATTGCGTTTCCTCGCTTAACTCGGACGTTGCCGAATAGCAACAACAATGTGATACATATTTTTCAATTCGTCCAGAAAAATTGTATCACATTAACGCATGGGAACCGCACAGCATGAGCGACAAACAGGCGAAAGATGCCGCCAAGAATGCTGCGGAGAACACCGCTGACGAGACCGCCCGGCGCGTTGCCGACTGGATGTATGAAAATGACCCGGCAACCAGGGCTCTCGGCATGAAGGTGGAGCAGGTAACGCCCGGATACGCGCGGCTGCGCATGAAAGTCCGCGCCGACATGCTGAACGGTCACGGCACCTGCCATGGCGGCATGATCTTCAGCCTTGCCGACAGCGCCTTTGCGTTCGCCTGCAATTCTGGAAACACCCTGACGGTGGCCCAGAGCTGCGACATCAGTTTCGTCAATCCGGCACGCGAGGGCGACGAACTTGTCGCGACCTGCGAAGAACGGTTTCAGCGCGGCCGTTCGGGAATTTACGATACGGCCGTGGCAACGTTCGATGGCACACCCGTCGCCTTCTTTCGCGGCAAATCCCGCACCCTCGGCGGCGCGCTCATAGAGGACACGCCTCACTGATGACCCTCGCCATGAGCCCAGACACGCTTTCCGTTCTCGCCCGGGACATGCTCTCGGGGCTGAAGCCGCGCGCGAAATCCCTGATCGTAACTGTCTACGGGGACGCCATCCTGCCGCATGGCGGCACCGCCTGGCTCAGCGACCTGATCAGCATGATGGAGCTTTTCGGCATCGGTGAACGGGTGGTTCGGACGGCTGTTTTCAGGCTGGTTCAGGACGAGATCCTGACGGCACGGCAGATCGGACGCCGCAGTATCTATTCGCTGACAGAAAACGGTCGCCAGGATTTCGATGCCGCCCAGCGGAGAATCTATGCACCGGCCCGAAGTCGCGAGATGACTGGAGAGCCCTGGCAAATTGCCTTGCTGACCAGCACCATAAACAGCACAGAGCGCGAAGCCCTCAGGAAGGCGCTTGGTTGGGCGGGATATGGTGCTTTCGGCCCGCAGGTCCTGCTTGGCATCGGTGGAGACCTCGGCGGCGCAAAGCAGGAACTCGCACATCTTGGCCTCGAAGACCGGGTCGCGCTGTTCGAAGCCGCCCCGGATTCCGCCGCAATGACCCTGCGGGCATTATGCCGGGAAGCCTGGGACTTGGAAAAGACAGACACTGCCTATCGGGCCTTTGTCGAAGGCTTCATGCCTGTTCTGGATATTCTTGAAAACACGCGCGAAACTCTCGCACCCGATACGGCTTTCCTGCTGCGGGTGCTGATGATCCACGTCTATCGGCGCGCCCTGCTCCGGGATCCCGGCCTTCCCTCCGGCATCATGCCGGAGGCGTGGAGTGGCCGCAGGGCCACCGAACTTACCGCGCGGATATACACTCTGCTGAAGCAGCCGGCGCAGGCCTATCTGGAAAACACCATCAACGGCGTGGATGGCGCTTTGCCGCCACCGGCAGAATCATATTTTTCGCGTTTTCAGGGAGCCGCCGGCTGATCCGGACACGGGATGCCCATCAACCCGCTTCCGCCCGATCCAATTTTACCCGCCAGCTCAACCGTGTACTGCCTTTCGGCCGGAAAAACGGAACCAGACACTCGCCATGCCCCCGCCGGGATGATTAAATAAGCCAGCTTCAAAAACAGTCGTGCAACCGACTAATATCTTACACCTCTTCAAGCCGGCTTTGGGATCGAGGTCATGATCGAGATCTACATAGAATGCTGGGCCAGCCCGGACGGAATCCGGTATCCATGGTCAGTCTGGCAGGATGGCCGTCAGGTCGAATCCTCGCACACATCCACCCTTTACGAGGATCAGGATCAGGCTGAAGCCGAGGCGCGGCGATACTGCGTCGAGGTGCTGAAAGCGGAGCCGGTCAATGTTGTCCGGTTATGATCGCTGTCATTCATTGACGCCCGGCAAACATACGTCTTTACTAATGCTCACTCCTCTCCGATTTCTCTCTTATTCAAACCGATTGTATCGAAATGCCTGAGACCTCTGTACAAGGCCGCCTCGCGGTCGATGTCGGCGGCACCTTTACGGATGTCGCACTTGAATTTGGCCCCAAACGCTTCACGGCGAAGGTCCTGACAACCCCGTCAATGCCCGAGCGTGGTGTGATGGAGGGTATCGAAAAGGCGCTTGAGGTGGCCAATGCGTCACCGGCCGATATCGGGTTGATTATCCACGGCACGACTCTGGCAACGAATGCCCTGATCGAGCGGAAAGGCGCCAAGACGGCGCTGATCACAACAGAAGGCCTGCGGGACTCCGTGGAAATGGCCTTCGAGAACCGGTTCGAACAATATGACATCAATATCGACCGACCGGACCCGCTGGTGCCGCGCAATCTGCGCTGGTCCGTGCGCGAACGCCTGAATTTCAAAGGTGAAGTGCTGATCCCGCTGGATGAGGCGAGCGTCGAGGCGCTGGTCCCGCTGATAGAGAGCCACGAGATCGGCTCGGTCGCCATCGGTCTCATTCACTCCTACGCCAACGGCGCACATGAAGAGCGTGTCAGCAAAATCCTGGGCAAGGCGCTCCCCAATCTCAGCATCACGCTGTCGAGCGAGGTTTGCCCGGAAATCCGGGAATATGAACGGCAATCGACGGCCTCCGCGAACGCCTATGTGCAGCCGATCATGTCCCGCTATCTCGGTATTCTGCGCGAGGATCTGAAGAAACGCGGTTTCGCCTGCCCGGTTCTGCTGATGACCTCCGGCGGCGGGCTGACCACGCTGGACACGGCAATGAAATTCCCGATCCGGCTTGTCGAATCCGGCCCCGCTGGCGGCGCCATCCTGGCCAGCGAAATTGCCCGCGAGTGCGATCTTGCCAGCGTTGTCTCCTACGATATGGGCGGCACCACAGCAAAGATCTGCCTGCTGGACGATTTCATGCCGCAGACGACGCGCACCTTCGAGGTCGCGCGTGTCTACCGCAACATGAAGGGCAGCGGCTGGCCTGTCCGCATTCCCGCCATCGAGATGGTCGAGATCGGTGCCGGCGGCGGCTCCATCGCGGCTGTCGACAAGCTCGGCCGGATTGCCGTCGGGCCGCACAGCGCGGGTGCCGATCCGGGACCTGCCAGCTACGATCAGGGCGGCACAAAACCGACCGTGACGGACGCGGACGTGGTGCTCGGCAAAATCGATCCGGCGAGCTTCGCCGGAGGCTCCGTCTCCCTCAACCCGGACAAGGCCAAAGCGGCCCTGAAAACCGAGGTTGGCGACAAGATGGACCTCTCCGAAGTGCTGTCCGCCTTCGGTGTCTGCGAGATCGTCGACGAGAACATGGCCAACGCTGCCCGCGTCCATGCCATCGAATGGGGCAAGGATATCGCGGCCCGGGCCATGATCGCTTTCGGCGGCGCCGCCCCACTGCACGCAGCCAGACTGGCAGAGAAGCTCGACATTCCGACCGTCGTGGTGCCGACCGGCGCCGGTGTCGGCTCGGCAATCGGCTTCCTGCGCGCGCCGATCTCTTACGAAGTCGTGCGCTCCAGATATGTGAAGCTTGCGGACTTCGATGCGGGCGAAATCAATGCCCTGCTCTCGGGCATGGCGGACGAGGCCCGCGTCATCGTTTCCAGTGGCGCCGGCGGTGCCGCGCTTGAGGAAACCCGGACAGCCTTCATGCGCTATGTCGGACAAGGCCATGAGATTGCCGTCCCCCTGCCGGACGGTGACCTGACAGCAGAGCATGCAAAAACGATCCGGGCGGCGTTCGAAAGCGAATACAAGCGCCTCTATGGCCGGATCATCCCGGGACCGGAGCCCGAGATCCTGAGCTGGACTCTAACGATGACAGCACCACGGCCGCAAATCCCGGCGGAGCTGACTGCACCAAGCGGCGGTGCGGCGGAAGCAACCGGCAAGCGCGAGCTATTCGATCCGGCCAGTGGCACCTATGTCGAGGCCAAGATCTATTGGCGCGACAACCTGCCCGTTGGAGCATCCATTCAGGGCCCGGCGATCATCTCCGAATCCCAGACCACGACCATCGTGACATCCGCATTCGACGCGACCGTCAACGAACTCGGGTATCTCATCCTGACCCGCAAGCAAGCGGCCTGAGGGAGCATAGACATGAGCCAGAAATCAGCCCTCGATCAGATCCGCATGCAGATCCAGTGGAACCGGCTGCTCTCCGTCGTGGAAGAGCAGGCCCAGACCCTGATCCGGACCGCCTTCAGCACCTCCGCCCGTGAAGCCGGCGATATTTCCGCCGGTGTCTATGACTGCAGGGGCCGCATGCTGGCCCAGGCGGTCACCGGCACGCCGGGTCACGTCAATGCCATGGCCGCCTCGGTCGGTTTTTTCATGGAGAAGTTCCCGCTTTCGACCATGAAACCGGGCGATGTCTTCGTCACCAACGACCCCTGGCGCGGCACCGGCCATCTGAACGACTTCACTGTGGTTACTCCGACATTCCTCGGTAACGAGATCGTCGCCCTCTTCGCCTGCACGACCCACGTGGTCGATGTTGGCGGCAAGGGCTTCGGCCCGGACGGACGGCAGATCTATGAGGAAGGGATCAATATCCCGATCATGAAACTCGCCGAGAACGGCGAGTTCGTTGAGCCGGTGCTGGCCATCATCCGGAACAATGTCCGCAACCCGATCGAGGTCGAAGGCGATCTCTACTCTCTCGCCGCCTGCAACGATGTCGGCGGCACCCGCCTGATCGACATGATGCGCGAGTTCGGCATGGAGACGCTCGACACGCTCGCGGATTATGTGATCGAGAGCGCCCGGGCGGGCATGGCGGCGGAAATCCGTGAGCTGCCGAACGGCACCTACCACAATTCCATGCGGATCGACGGCTATGAAAGCCCGATCGATCTGGTCGCCGCCCTGACCATCCGCGACGAGGAGATCGAGGTCGATTTCACCGGCACCTCCGGCATTTCGACCTTCGGCATCAACGTGCCACTGACCTACACGCAGGCCTATGCCAGTTTCGGCATCCGCTGCGTCATCGGTGGGGCCGTGCCGAACAATGCGGGCTCCCTCGCCCCGGTCATCATCACCGCGCCGGAAGGCAGTATCCTGAACGCGCCCCATCCCTGCGCCGTGACTGCCCGGCACGTGATCGGCCAGATGCTGCCGGACGTCGTGCTCGGCTGCCTCAATCAGGTGATCCCGGACCGTGTGCCGGCCGAAGGAACCTCCTGCCTGTGGAATCCGGTCCTGCTCGGCGGGCATGGTCTGACGGATTCGGACTATGGTGACGCAACGCCATTCGCCATCAACACCTTCCATGCAGGCGGCACGGGCGCCCGCCCGGACAAGGACGGCCTCAACGCAACGGCCTTTCCGTCAGGCGTGCGCAACACCCCGATCGAGGTGAACGAGACCATCGCTCCCCTGATCATCTGGCGTAAGGAATATCGGGCCGACAGCGGCGGTGCCGGAAGGTATCGCGGCGGGGTCGGTCAGGTGATGGAAATCTCCCATTCCCAGCATGCCCCCTTCGCCATCAACTGCATGTTCGACCGGGTGACCTATCCGCCACGCGGCCGTAACGGCGGCGGTGACGGCACGGCCGGCATCATCGAACGGGCCAATGACGGCAGCCGGTTGAATTCGAAAGGCCGGCAGAGCGTCAACGGGGATGACAAACTGATCATTTCCATGCCCGGCGGCGGCGGCCTAGGAAACCCGCATGAGCGCGATCCGTCGGACGTCGCGCGCGACGTCCTGCTCGGCTTTGTTTCGCCCGAGGCGGCAGAGACGGTATATGGTGTCGCCGTCGATGGAAAAGGCGCGGTGGACGAAGCCCGAACAAAAGGTCTTCGCGCCACCAGCTAAAGAAAAGCCGAGGAAGAGAAGCATGGGATCAGGAAACGCCCCGGACATCCATATCGACGGGCTCGCAAAGAGCTTCGCCGACAATGAGGTGCTGCGGTCTGTCTCCCTGAACATTCCCGCCGGGCAGTCGACGGTCCTGATTGGACCGTCGGCGAGCGGCAAATCCGTATTGCTGAAATGTCTGGTCGGCCTGATGCAGATCGATAGCGGCAGCATGCGGTATGGCGATCTCGAACTCAGCGGACTGAGTACCGGTGAATGGAGCGATTTCCAGGGCCGGATCGGCATGCTGTTTCAGCAGAACGCCCTCTTCGACAGCCTCAGAATCTGGGAAAACATCGCCTTCCGCCTGACCCATCATGAAGGCGTTCCACGGGGCGAGGCCCGCGACCGTGCTGTTAAACGCATGGCGTCCGTCGGTCTCGGCGAGGAGATGGCCGATCTCTATCCTGTGGAATTGTCGGGCGGCATGCAGAAACGGGTCGGCGTGGCGCGCGCCATGGTCGGTAATCCGGAACTGCTGATCCTCGACGACCCGACGGCGGGACTCGACCCGATCCTGACCAATACAATCCTCTCGCTGATCGAGCGTGAGACATCGGGCAAGGGCACCACCGTGCTTGTCGTAACCGGCGACATGAAGGCGGCGCGCAGCCGGTTCGACAATGTCGCCATGCTGTTCGACGGAGAGATCAAATGGTCCGGAAAACGCGACGACGTTCCGGAGGCTGGCGATCCCTATCTCGAACAGATGATCAACGGTCAGGCCCGTGGCCCGATCAAGATGCGCCTCGCCGCCCGGGGCTGACCTCCAGCTTCAATTGATTTGGATCAATGCAGGCCGGCAGGCCGGTATTCATGCTCCCCTTGTTTTCATGCTGAGAAGCATATGAAACAGGAGAGCGAGCTGGCGATGGATGTAGCTGCCCCCGAGCTGACGAAACAAACCGGCCTCATGCCCTGTCATGGGTGTGAAGAGCTGACCTGCCCCATCCGTCAGGCTCTCGGCGAGGCAGATCTCACTACATGCTCAAATGCCGTGACCCGAATGTCCGCGCGTGCGGGGGAGAAGCTGGATGTCGCGGGCTTTGCCCCCGATACGGTCTTTCGTGTGGTTAACGGCATGCTCATGCAGGAGCATGTTTCCGAGGACGGACGCCGCCATATAGCGGCCTTCAAGACCAATGGCGACCTGTCCTGGCCATTGCCGCACCTCAAGCCCGGTGATATCCGCGAATTCTACGAAGCCGTACAACCGACCGAGCTCTGCATCATCTCCGTCGATCCAATTGCGCGCAGCGCGCCCGGCTCTGCAGGGTTGCTGAAAGCTCTTTACGGTGCGGCCCGGGATGAAGTGAGCCGCACCCAATCCAGGATGTTCCTGCTAGCCCGCTCATCCGCTGCCGAGCGCCTCGCCGGTTTTCTGCTGGATCTGGCAGAACGTACCGGCCAGGCAACCAGGCGCGGGGTAGAGCTGAAGCTCGGCATGCGGCGGGAACGCATTGCCGATCATCTGGGCATGCAGCCGGAAACCATCAGCCGGGTTATGTCCAGCTTCAAGAAAGCCGAAATCATCCGGCTGCCGCGCCCGTCCCTGGTCATTATCCCCGACCTGCAGGCCCTTTCGGCTATCGCATCGGGAGTGAGTTGATCGGCCTTGGCCTGAGGGCCGTCAGCCCGCCTGCGCCATTTCCGAAAGAACGCTGGCGTCCGCAATCTCGTTCAGCGACAGAATGCGATCCGCGAGTTCGTCAGCCCGGCTGGCGCCGAGGATCTCCTCGCTCAATGTCCCGAACTTGGCCAGCAGGCGCCGGCGCTGCTCCGGCTGGTCGGATGCGGGAACCCCCACATTCTCTACCTCTTCCACCGACGACCCATCTTTCAGGTCGAGTTTAACCCGGCCGTGGCTCCAGATATCGCTTTCAACACCAACCACGACGGAACGCTTGCCAAGATCGCGCAGGGTTTCATCCTGAGCATTCTCATCCGTATAGGTGTCGAGAGCCCCCGTATTCATCCCGCTTAGCGCCATGCCGACCGTATGCTTCAGGCTGAACTTGATCTGCAGGCCAGTGTCCGGACGATCGATATTGCAGACGGTCAAAGCGTCCTTGTTCACTTCGATGGTCGCGCGTTCCACCGCGTCTGGCTTAATAGAGTCAAGCTCTCGAAGCCGGCGGGCGGCCTCGATCGGTGAATGGGTCAGGTAACAGGCCGCATGATACTTGAAGAGATTGCCCTCCACCGCAAAGGCCCGGTTGCCGCCGGAGGTTATTTCGGCCGGGAAGAATCCGTCGGACTGGGTATCGGCAAGGCCCTGCGCGCATTCAATGGCATCGGTGCGCGAGGTCATGCCCTTTTTCGCCAGCCGGGCTGCCAGCAATCCGTTCATCGCCGCCTTGCCGACCTGGAAAGGCTTGGACATGGTGCCGAACATCGACTTGAGACCCGCGGCCTGCGCGATGGCAAGACCAAGCGCGTGCGCCGTCTGTTCGGCATCCAGCCCAAGCAGACGGGCCGAGGCAGCAGCCGCGCCAACGGTGCCGACAGTGGCCGTCATGTGCCAGCCGAGATTGTAATGCCCCTCGCCCACCATTTCCGCCGTCAGGACTTCCGCTTCATAGCCGACAATGAAGGCCTCGAGGAAGGCGCGTCCGGATACCGGCTGCATGTCGGAAATCGCCAGCAATGCCGGAACCAGCGGCACGGTCGGGTGCCCCAGCATCCGGGAATTCACATCGTCATAATCGAGCGCATGGGACGCAGCGCCATTCACCAGAGCGGCATTGAGCGGGCTCAATGCATTGGCGCGGCCAATCAGACGTGCGGGCCCGGAACCCTCCTCACCCATGGTTTCGGCGAGAATATGGCTCAACGGCTCCCGGCTTCCTGAGATGGTTACACCAAACCAGTCGAGTATGGCATCGGTCGCCCAGGCACGCGGCGCGGCGCCAATATCATTAGCCCCGATCGAAACGATCCAATCCGCCAGCGCGCGTGTCGCCTCTGACGGTCCAGCCTGCTTTGCTGTGTCGATTTCCGCTCTACCCACAATTTCCTCCTTCGCTCGCCCGGTCCGATTGAGCACGGCCCGGATTGAGTCATGTCCCTAATTGAGTCATGTCATGGTCGCGTAGACGGCACTGCGCCAGGGTCGGCGCTCAACCGAAATACGGGACCGGATCATCATGAGCCATCGAACCATGGAAGAAACCGAGGACCAAAGTGCGGCTTTGGAATTTCTGGCTCGCGCGGAGAACCATGATCTCCGGCCGGCGGAAGAGCCCGAGCATATCGTCACCCATGGCTCACATGTCTTTCTTGCTGGAGACCGGGCCTACAAGCTCAAGCGTGCCGTCTCCTTCCCCTATATGGATTTCGGCACTCTCGAGCGCCGGAAGAGGTTCACGGAAGCGGAACTGGAGCTCAATCGCCGGACCGCGCCCGCGCTTTATCTCGGTATTCGCTGTCTGACACGAGAGGAAGACGGCACAATTGCCTTTGATGGGGCAGGCAAGACCATTGAATATGTCCTCGAAATGCAGCGCTTCGATCAGGAGCTGCTGCTCGACAGGATGGCCGAAAAAGGCCGGCTGACCCCGGCGCTGATTGAGCAGACGGCCGAGCGCATTCGCGCCTTTCACGATGCGGCGGAACCGCTCCCGGCCGAGGATGCTCCGGGGGCAGGCTCCGGTGGAATGCGTTGGGTGATCGAGGAAAATCTCGAGGAATTCGCCTCCCAGCCCGAGCACTTTGCGCCAGACGAAGCAAAAACCTATACGGCCCGTGCTCGCGAGACGCTCTTGAAGGTGACGCCACTGCTCGACGCCCGGGTCGAGGCCGGACAGGCGAAACATTGCCATGGCGATCTGCATCTGCGGAACATCTGCGTTATCGACGGCACGCCGACCTTGTTTGACGGTCTCGAATTCAACCCGCGCTTCGCCTGTATCGATACGCTCTACGATCTGGCCTACTTCCTGAGCGATCTCGATATCCGGGGTCTGCCCGACCTCGCCAGTCGGGCCTTCAATCGTTACTTCATCGACGGCGGATATGACGGCCTGCCGTGCCTGCCCCTGTTCATCTCCACCCGGTCCGCCATACGCGCGAAAATCATGGTGAGTGGCGCGGACGCACAGGAGGACCGGTCCAGCAGAGCGGAAATGCTGGAACAGTCGTGCCAATCCTTCCAGGCAGCACAGCATCAGCTCCAACCGGCGGAGCCTGTCCTGATCGCAGTCGGCGGCTTCTCCGGCTCCGGCAAGTCCACCCTGGCACAGGCACTTGCCCCGTTATGCCTACCGGCCCCCGGTGCCATCCATCTGCGGAGCGATGTCATCCGGAAACGGCTTCACGGGCGCGCCCCGACGGAACGTCTTCCCGCTTCCGCGTATAGCGCGGACGTCAGCGCACAAGTCTACGAAACCATGCTGCGCCGGGCCGATGAAGCCTTGCAGGCGGGCTATCCCGTGATCATGGATGCGGTGAATGACCGCGCCGAAGACAGGGGTGCCATCGCGGCCCTGGCGCAGTCCCGCTCCGTTCCATTCAAAGGCTTCTGGCTCGACGTTTCCGAAGAGGTGATGGCAACGCGGATTGCCGGACGGTCCAATGACGCATCGGACGCCACCGAAGCGGTGATGCTTACCCAGGCGAAACAAGGGCACGGCGCACTCGGCGACTGGCAAAAAATAGATGCCGGGGACACGGTGGAGGCCACACTCGCGACCGTAAAATCTCTTCTGAACCTTCTTTGACATAGGTCAACGTCGGCCGGGATCAGATCACATACGCTCTTGCTACCGAAGACCTAGCAAGGGTGGTCGTCATGCCTAAAATATTGAAACTCCTGGAAGAAGACCACCGGCACCACGACATCTTGCTGTCAATCCTCGAGAATCAGGTGAAAGACGCGCACCTCACGGGCGAGCCCGACTACGACATTGTTTCCGCGATCGTCGACTACTTCCTCACCTACCCCGCCGAGTTTCACCACGTTCGAGAAGACAGGATCTACGAGAAGGTCGCCGCACGGGACATTGCCGCCGCGCAGGAAATCGGCCCGCTCGAAGAAGAGCACGAAGCCTGCGAAGCCTTCATAAAGGCTTTCGCCGCCGCGCTCTCGAATGTCCTCGGTGCGGGCATCATCACCCGCAGCCAGTTCACGAATGCAGCACTCGAATTCATCGAGTCCCAGCGCCGTCACATCCGGATGGAGGAAAGCATCTTCTTCCCGACGGCATTGCGCGTTCTGACCAGAGAAGACTGGGACTCTCTCGACGCCGACCTTTCCGACATCGCGGACCCGATTTTCGGCAACCAGAGAGAAGACCAGTTCGGCTCCCTGCGCCAGGAGATCCTGGATTGGCAGAGCGCGCGGGAACCAGCCAACGACCACGTTCCCGGCGAGCAAAAACTCCGCCTCTAGCAACAACCCGAACCATCATAAAACTCAGGTGAACCAGCCAATGAACATGATGTGTACAGCAGACATCACAGAGCGGGCACTTCTGCAAAAATACGGAACACGCAACGTGCCGCGCTACACAAGCTATCCGACGGCACCGCACTTCCATGAAGGCGTCGATGCGGAGATCTATAAAAGCTGGCTTGGGGCGTTGGACGCCGACACCTCCCTGTCACTTTATCTGCATGTCCCTTTCTGCAAGGAACTCTGTTGGTATTGCGGGTGCGCCACCCAAGTTGCCCGGAAATACGGGCCTGTTTCGGAATATGCCCGCGTGCTGGAGCGGGAAATCGAAACCGTCGCCAGCCATATCGGACAGCCGGGCACCGTCCGCCATATACATTGGGGCGGCGGCTCGCCAAACCGCTTGAATGCACATGATTTCAGCAGCTTGATGGCCGTTTTGCGCAATCGGTTCACGCTTGCGAAAGATGCGGAAATCGCTATTGAGATCGATGTTCGCAGTTTCGATGACAGCCTTGTCGAGGCCTACGCGCTTGCCGGGATCAGCCGGGCCAGCCTCGGCTTGCAGGACTTCACCCCTGCCGTGCAGACCGCCATCCACCGCGAGCAGCCGTTTGATCTGGTCGCGGATCGCGTTGCCGCCCTCCGGGCCGCCGGTATCGATGCCCTGAATTTCGATCTGATGTACGGGCTTCCCTACCAAAGCACCGGCGACGCCGTCCGCAGTGTCGAAATGGCTCTCAGCCTGGAGCCAAGCCGGGTTGCCGTTTTCGGCTATGCGCATGTTCCATGGATGCGCAAGCACCAGAACCTGATCTCGGCCGAGGCCCTGCCGGGCGCGGAAGCCCGGCGTGACCAGGCAGTGGCAATGACAGAAACGCTGCTCTCTGCCGGTTATGTGCAAGTCGGTCTCGATCATTTCGCACGCCCCGGAGACAGCATGGCCGAAGTGACCGAGGCCGGTACCCTGAAACGCAATTTCCAGGGTTACACCACGGACGATGCCGCCACACTGCTCGGGCTTGGAGCATCCTCCATCAGCTCGCTCCCCAATGGCTATATCCAGAACATCGCCAACACGCGCCTGTACGAGGAAAGCATCCGCAAGACCGGTTTCGCGATTGCCCGCGGCATTGCCGTCAGTGCCGAGGATCGATTGCGCAGACAGATCATCGAAGACCTGATGTGCGCCGGCAGGACGGACGTCGCCACGCGTTGCGCCGAGGCGGGCATGGACGTTCGCACGTTACTCGGCAACCAGACCGCCCTTGAAGAAATGCAGGTGGACGGTCTCCTGAGCTGGGATGGCGCGGTGCTCGAAATCACCACGGATGGCCGTCCCTATGTTCGCGTCGTGGCCGCATGCTTCGATGCCTACCTGCAAACGGGAAAAGCGCGGCATTCACAGGCCGTATGACAGCCAGAGGATATTCCACGCTCAAAAATGCGGCGCTTTGCCGCTGCGCGTTCCGGCCACATGGCCGCGTCGCGCCTTTTGATGGAATTTCGGCCTCAGGGCCAGAGGTGACGCTGGAATTTGATCTGGATCAATGTATCCGCGATCAAACGCTCCTAGCGTGCCATTAGCGGCCATTCCCGGAACGGAATGGTCAATCCGGTGTGTTCAGTATCGCGAGGGAAGTCATGAACAGCACACTAACCGCAAACCGCGACAGCGGTGGCGCATGGATCATGGGCGTGCTCTTCGCGCTTGGTTCCATTGTCAGCCTGCTTTGGATGGCGAAAGCAGATAGCCCCGAATTGGGTTTTCATGCCTTCCTGTTCTTCGCATTCTTCACACTTGGCTGCTTCGTGCTGGTGAAGCGGCACTACGATCTGGCCGAAAACCCAGCAACTCCCGTTGCCGGTGACGATGTCGGCTATATGGATGACGTCATCCGTGCCGGGGCCATTGCCTCCACTCTTTGGGGCATTGTCGGCTTCACCGTCGGTCTGGTCATTGCCCTGCAACTCGCCTTCCCGGTGCTGAATTTCGACCTGCCCTGGACGAATTTCGGACGCCTGCGACCTCTGCACACCTCCGCCGTGATCTTTGCCTTTGGCGGCAACGTGCTGATCATGACCTCCTTTCACGTGGTGCAGCGTACCTGCAAGGCACGTCTGGCCGGTGGTCTTGCGCCGTGGTTCGTGTTCTGGGGCTATCAGCTTTTCATCGTGCTGGCCGCGACCGGTTATGTTCTGGGCATCACCCAGAGCAAGGAATACGCGGAGCCGGAATGGTATGTGGATCTCTGGCTGACCATCGTCTGGGTGGCCTATCTGCTGGTCTTCCTCGGCACCCTCTGGAAACGCCGCGAGCCGCACATCTATGTCGCGAACTGGTTCTATCTCGCGTTCATCATCACCATCGCGATGCTGCACATCGTGAACAACCTCTCCCTGCCGGTCTCCCTTGCCGGCGCGAAGAGCTATTCGGCTTTCTCCGGAGTACAGGATGCACTGACCCAGTGGTGGTACGGCCATAACGCGGTCGGCTTCTTCCTGACCGCCGGCTTCCTCGCCATCATGTATTATTACATCCCGAAGCGGGCGGAGCGTCCGGTCTATTCCTACCGGCTCTCCATCATCCACTTCTGGGCGCTGATCTTCCTCTATATCTGGGCCGGTCCGCACCATCTGCACTACACGGCGCTGCCGGACTGGGCGCAGACTCTCGGCATGACCTTCTCGATCATGCTCTGGATGCCCTCCTGGGGTGGCATGATCAACGGCCTGATGACGCTCTCGGGCGCCTGGGACAAGCTGCGCACCGACCCTGTCCTGCGCATGCTGGTGACCTCCGTTGCCTTCTACGGCATGAGCACCTTCGAAGGCCCGGTGATGTCCATCAAGGCGGTGAACGGCCTCAGCCACTACACCGACTGGACCATCGGCCACGTGCATTCCGGTGCGCTCGGCTGGGTGGCATTGGTCAGCTTCGGCGCCCTCTACTGCGTGGTTCCGATCATGTGGAACCGGGAGCGGCTCTATTCGCTGCGCCTCGTCGGCTGGCACTTCTGGATCTCGACCATCGGCATCGTGCTCTACATCACCTCGATGTGGGTGTCCGGTATCCTGCAGGGCCTGATGTGGCGGGCGTATGACAGCCTCGGCTTCCTCGAATACTCCTTCGTCGAGACCGTCGAAGCCATGCATCCCTTCTATGTGATCCGGGCTCTGGGCGGCGCTGTGTTCGTCGCGGGCTCCCTGGTCATGGCCTACAACCTTTTCCGCACCATGCGGGGCGATCTTCGCGATGAAGCCCCGTTCGTGGGAGCGCCCGTGCGCGCGCCCCAGGCTGCGGTCGCGGCGGGAGAATGATCAATGTCGCTTCTCAATAAACACGCGATCTTCGAGAAGAACTCGATCCTGCTTTGTGTCGGCGTTCTGATCACCGTCGCCATCGGCGGGCTGGTGGAAATCTCTCCGCTTTTCTATCTGGAGAGCACCATCGAGAAGGTGAAGGGCATGCGGCCCTACACCCCTCTCGAGCTGGCCGGGCGGAACATCTATATCCGCGAGGGCTGCTACAACTGCCACAGCCAGATGGTGCGGCCGTTCCGGGACGAGGCCGAACGCTACGGCCATTACAGCCTCGCTGCCGAAAGCATGTACGACCATCCGTTCCAGTGGGGCTCCAAACGGACCGGACCGGACCTCGCCCGGGTCGGTGCCCGTTACTCGGACGACTGGCACGTTGCGCACATGAACAACCCGCGCTCCGTGGTGCCTGAATCGATCATGCCGGGCTACCCGTTCCTCGCCGAAAGCGCGCTCAAGATCGAGGATCTCGCCGGTCACCTCTCCGCCAATCGTGGAGTCGGTGTGCCTTATACGGACGAGATGATCGAGAAGGCGGTCGAGGATGCCCGCACACAGGTCAACCCGGATGCCGACGATGTCGATGCCTTCATGGCGCGTTATCCGAAGGCTCAGGTGCGGGATTTCGACGGCAATCCGAAGAAGCTGTCCGAGCTGGATGCCCTGATCGCCTATCTCCAGATGCTCGGCACCCTGGTCGATTTCGACCTCTACGCCAAAGACCCGGCACTCAGGTAGGAGGAGGTTTCCATGACATATCAGACTGTTTCCGCCTTCGCGCAATCCTGGGGCCTTGTGTTCCTGGTCGTGATGTTCAGCACAGCCGTGATCTACGCGCTGTGGCCCGGCAACAAGAGCAAGTTCAAGAAAGCCGCGCATTTGCCGCTTGAGGAGGATTGATCGTGGCTCACAATGTTGAAAAAGACGAAGTGACCGGCGTTCACACAACCGGTCACGAATGGGACGGGATCAAGGAACTCAACAATCCGCTCCCGCGCTGGTGGCTCTGGACCTTCTATGCCTGCATCCTCTGGGCTGTCGGCTATTGGGTGGTCTATCCAGCCTGGCCGCTGATCAGCAGTCATACCGAGGGCGTGATCGGCTATTCCTCCCGTCAGGACGTGATGGACAAGATTGCCGAAGCCAAAGCGGCCCAGTCGCAATATCTCGACCGGATCGAGACGGCGTCACTGGCTGATATCCGTAACGACAGCGAGTTGCTGAATTTTTCCCTCGCGGGCGGCAAGTCGGCCTTCGCGGTGAACTGCTCCCAGTGCCACGGTCAGGGTGCCCAGGGGTTCAAGGGCTTCCCGAACCTGAATGACGACGACTGGCTCTGGGGCGGCACGGCGGAAGAGATCTCGGCAACGATCCATTACGGTATCCGGTCGGATCATGACGATACCCGCTACAGCCAGATGCCGGCCTTCGGCAAGGACGAGATGCTTGACCGGGCGCAGATCAACCAGGTCGTCGAATATGTCCTGAAGATCTCCGGGCAGGAGCATGACGCAGCGGCGGCCGCGGAAGGCCAGACGATCTTCGCCGAGCAATGTTCATCCTGCCACGGCGAAAAGGGCGAGGGTCTCCGCGACTTCGGCGCTCCCCGGCTGTCCGATGCGATCTGGCTCTATGGCGGTGACCGTCAGACCCTGCGGGAGACCGTCAGCAATGCCCGTTTCGGCGTGATGCCCGCTTGGACCAATCGCCTTGACGAGGCGACCATCAAGCAGCTTGCCGTCTATGTCCATTCACTCGGCGGCGGCGAATAAACACCTTCTGTCTCCC